>Ga0302322_100003686_pt1 | contig 13228 bp, 18 predicted proteins | sample Fen_T0_2_FD_203757 | JGI IMG/M metagenome (GOLD analysis project Ga0302322, IMG submission 203757) | Peat permafrost microbial communities from Stordalen Mire near Abisko, Sweden - Fen_T0_2 | ecosystem: Environmental > Terrestrial > Soil > Wetlands > Permafrost | place: Sweden: Abisko...
GAAAGTGGAGCATCTGGTGCTGGGCTGGCGTTATCGTCACTTGGGGCATCATCTGCCTTAACGTCTGCTGGTTTTTCTTCTTCTTGAACATTTGGCTCTCCTGTATTGTTATCTATCATTAATCCAACGGGTACATTAGTATCAGCCTGAATAACAGGTGCTACTTCTTCCACGGGTGCATCTACAACGGGTGCATCAATAATTGGTGCAATAACGTTATCATCATCCATATTGGCTCCTTAATTTATGGCTATATTATATCACATACCAGGGGCTGGTGGTAATGCTTGTGGCATAGGTGCTGGGGCTGCTGGTTGAGGTGGCATACCAGGTTGTGGAGGCATTGGTGGTTGTCCACCCATCATACCTGCCATACCGCCACCGTCTTGCATTTGCTGATCCATAGCACCATTAGCTGCTTCTGACTGAATATTGGCGGTACGAGTAGCTATTTCTAGTACTCCAGCTAAGAAGTCAGTAATACGTTGTTGTGCATCTGGTTGTAGTTTAGCAAACCTGTTGCTAGCGATGTATTGGTTCATATAGTTTAGGTAGCCTGGGTCGTATTCATCACGTTCTTCAGGTGGCTTATTGTCAATAAGAAGCGCAATATCCATATTTGCATCACGACTAAATTCTTCTTTCTCAATGTCAGCAAGGTAGCTAGCTGGGTCAGTCGTAGCTTTCTGAACACGCTCTGCAACTTCTGCTGGGTCTGGGATGCCGAGCATTTCAAATAGAGTAAGGTTGTCTATGCGGTCTGGGCCAAGCTTCGCAAGCTCAAGTGCAGCTGCTCGGAGTTGGTCTTTGTCTTGTGGCAAGGTAGAACCAGCTTGGACGCTAATCTTAACCCCTGTATCTATATTGTCTGATGTGAGAACAACAAAGTCATAAGTACCATCTGGGCCTTTAATTTGAACCCAGTGTTCTTCTGTGTAATAGACTTTCATCATCTGAGCAAGGTACTTGTAGTACTGGCCCATTGCTTGGTCTACTGCACCTGCGATGTCGTCTTGGAGCGCACCAGCTTGTTGCTTAATAAGCATATTCTCGCCAAGGGTATTAGCGCCCTGCTGTTGCTGGCCACGGAAAATATTAGGGGTACCGAAGATTTGGTCTAACTCATTTCGGGCATCATATAGGGTATCAATGACGTAGCCAGGGAGCATCTGAGGTTGTACTACGGTTAAGTCGTTATTAATAGAGCCAGAGCCTTTAGAACCGTCTACGAGCATGATAGTCTTTGGGTTCTTATTAAGAAACTTAGAGGCATCTTCTTCACTCATCACACGGCTATCAGCAATCACACGACCATTAACATAGTCAGCGTTTTCCCAAATCTGGCGACCACGCTTATTGATAAGGTCTTGCATTGGTTTGGCTTGGTCAAAGAGGCTGGTTTCATCAACGTAGCTCTTGCCAGTGTTTAGGTAGTTGAATGGAATGAATGGCTTAATTGGGAGATTGGTAAGGTTATTGTGGAGGTCATTGGTAGAACCCTCTGAGTACACCCAGTTAGGGTTTCGCATCTTACCTAGGATTACTTCGCCTATTGGCATGAACCAAGCTAGACCCTCTTGCTTCTTCTTATCTTTATCTACATAGGTAAACCATACTTCATAGTAATCAACTCTACGGGTAAGCTGAGATTGCGTACCACGTTTGATGCTGAGGCTCTTATTTATATCAGCTTCTTTATCTGGGAATTTCGCTATGAGTTCTTCAACAGTACAGCTTTGCTTGTGGTAGATAGCTTTTGGGTTGTCTTGGAAACGTGCATAGCGGTCAATAACAATGTTTTCTGGGTCAATACTTTCAACTACGATTTCACCATATTGTCCGAGGGTAGGGTCAAAGCGAAGCTTCAAATAACCACGTTTGCGAACAATCAGGTTACGAGTGGCAGACTTAACTTTTACATTAAGATAGTTGTCTACACCATGTTGGTAGAGGGCGTACTTAAAGTCCTCTGCGAACTGCTTAAACTGTGAGCCTGGCTTAGATGGAGTTACTTCTGGCATAGCCACACGTGCGTTCACGTAGGCAAGTACTGAGCGAGCAGCTGCAAAGATGCGGTTATCTATGTATCGGGCGTTATATGGCTGTAGGAAGCGGTCATCAATTTGGTCGCCAAGCATGTACTTATTGTTTTCTTTATCTGTTTTAGCAAGTTCAAATGGCTTGCCGTTCCAGTAGTCTATGTTTTCTTGCAATGCTGGCACAAGCATCTTGGCAAGTTTGTTATCTTCAATGTCCAAATCATATAATTCGTACTGTACGTTGTCATTATTTAGGTCTGTATATGCCCCAGAATCCAGTATTGTATTGTCCATAAAATTACGAATCCCCCGAAATTAACAGGGGAAGTCCTCTATTTCATAGTATATCACAGGCTATCCAAGCGTGAAACTCCAATATATTTTGCAGTACTTGCCCTTACACTTATATTCAATGGGTACATGCTTGTTATCTTCTGCGTCTGATATGTCATTGCTATCGCTTAAATACAGCACTCTACCGCTTAATTCACATACTTTCTGGCCACATTGTATACAGTGGAACTCCCAGTACTTTGGGCGCTTATCTGCCAGTAACATAACGTGGATGCGATAGCGATAGTCTTGCCCACCAGCTTGCATCCGCTGCCCACCAAATGTGAATCCATCGCTCATTACATATCCCTCCATTGAATAGTGTTATCATAAGCTTCATTTATTTTATCACTTAAATCAGTAACCAGCTGGCCCTCATCGTCCACATAGTCGCCACCTTTTTTCTCCTGTCCTACTGACACAAACGAGCCATGACCGTTACCAGAGCCGATAACCTTTGCAAGTGCGGTGCGGAAATAGAGGGTAGCAAAGGCCCAGTGGTCTGCTTTATTCTCTTTCGTCACCCACTCACCTACCAGCCCATTATTAGTTTCCTTGGTCATTCGATACATAACTGACCAGTGGGCTATATAATCTTCTAGCTCAAAAGGCGACTGCCTAAACATAATGCTCTGGTCGCTAATCTCCTGGGCTACGAGGTCAATAATCTTAGTACGGTCTGAATATACCACCCCACGGTTCGTTTGAGCGCCCCAGCGCACGATGCCGAGGTTCTTAGTGTCACGCACGAAATAGTTAATAAATACCTTGCCTGGGTACCTATCAACGAGGATTTTAGGCGTTGCAGGGTATGGGTTAGCATCAATCACCATATAGGCATCGTATGAGTTTCTAAGGTGTTCTATTTCATCCCAGCTTTCAGTTTGTCCATAGGCAAAGATACCGTCTGGGGTTCCAATGACATAATGTTTAATAATACCGTTATCCACGCCAATACAGACGTTCTGTTTGGCTATCATACCTGGGCTACAGGCTCTTAGAATAACGCTACGGTCAATAATCATGTCACTAGGCGTGTAGGCTTTGCCGAGTACGAAGTTATAAAAGAACTCAATAGAGCTATCGTCTTTCTGCTCTAATATACGTTCTGCTGTGACCCAGGGAGCCATCATCTGGCTAAACCAGTAGCCATGGCTAGGTCGCCCAGGAAAGGCTGCTACCCATTCACCATTTTGGCGTTCTTCATTGGTTATTTCGCCATCACATTTACCACAGGCGTAGATTTTGCGTTCTTGGTCTACGTAGTGGTTTTCACCATCTTTATCAAAGTCCATAAACCAATTATGACCACATTTATGCTTAACAAACCAGTGGCGCTGGTCGGAGGCGGTAAACATACCATCTACCCCGAATCCTACAGCACTAGGGTTGCTAAATCGCCACCTCCAGGCATGGTCTGAGGCTTGTAGGCGACTATCATAAGTATTTAAGACCTCCATAGACAAACAACGGTCATATTCATCAATAACGAGTAGGTCAGCGGAGGTTGAAATAGCCTCACGCTGCGAACCTGACCCCTTATAATGCACAAATCGGTTGCCAATTTGCTTCAAAGTCACAGAATCCTTACTAACTATCTTTTTTATAGCGTCATTTGAAGCTAAAAGTGGGTCTACTTTCGGTTGTACAAAGCCTTTTACGATGTCTTGGGTAGGTAACACGTAAATAGTGTTCATTCCCTTGTATTCAGCCAGCCAAATGCTCTTTAAAATGGCTAAAACCGAAAAACCTATCTGGGCTGACTTGCGAACCACGATATTGTGGTGCATATCCTCAAAAGGCTCTATTAAAAAGCGGTGGCTAGTAAATTCAATGGGCTGTTGGTTCTCATTGACCATCTCATTAGCCATAATCCAGGCTACAGGGGAGATTGAACTGAGGTCAAAATCAGGTTTCATAATAGCTTTTCCTGCACCGCTTGGCTTGTCCAATACTTAATCCTAGCCTCTGCAATCGGTATGTACTCCTCGGTAAGTTCTACGCCCTCGACGTATTCCCAACCAGCTTGTAAAGCACCAATCATCTCTGAGCCTGAACCACTGAAAGGTACTAAGAGTCTACCGCCTGTTGGTGGCTTAATCATGGTTGCTAGGTATTTAGTGAGGGACAGGGGTTTAACTGTGGGGTGGTGGTTCTTGCGCTCGGTGATGCCTAGTTGAAAAGCGTTGTCTATATCAGTCTTGCGCCCGTCATTGGTTATCTGTTCCTCAAACCCCTCTAGCCCTGCATTACGTTCACTCTTAGGGGCTTTACTCGTATAAAAAAATCGTTGGTTATCATTGGGAAACACCGCCTCTACTTCATCAGAGCCGTCATGTATTAGGTTTGCAGGAAAGCGACCAGTAGCTATTGTTGGTTGTGCGTCTTTACGCCAGCCATTACCCATAGCAAGTCTGTCATTGGTAGAGCCAGGCTGGTTTATCATTGTTTCTGTTCCTACCCTCGTTCCATCTATATTCAACCCACCAGTACCGTGCTTTAAGACGTTGTTAGCTACTGTTCCCTCTATAGGTTTACGAGCTAGTACACAAGGTTCGTGAGCTGGTTTGAGGGCTGTGCCGTAGCCTTCGTAGGGGGAAGTTCCCTTGGTACTATCCCAGCCAGTAACTTCTTGGCTAGTGAATACTGTGGTTGCATTGTGCTTGGTTCTATCCCTAGTATTTGGGTTATCAACAGACGTTCGCTCGTTACCCTGTATCTTATCGACCGCCTTGCCTATGTTCAGCGACTTAGGAAATCCACTACCATACACCCACTCAATCATATCTCTTATCTCAAACCCTGCGTCCTCTATTGCTACTGCCATACGGTGATAGGTTCTACTACCCGAAAACGCTAGTAAGTGTCCACCTGGTTTTAAGAGTTTAAGTATGTCTGCCCACATCTCAGCATCAAAGGCTATGCCAGATGAGTCCCAGCTCTTACCCATAAATCCTAACTCATACGGTGGGTCGCATAAGATACCGTCAAACAGTTCGCCATCGTAGTTGGCAGCCCATCCTTTGATGTTGGCGTGGTTTATTTTATGATTCATCTATAATGACTTTATTGCCATCGAGTTTATATTTTACTTCGCCAGTTACGCCTAGTCTGCCAGCTATAATGCTCCGCATAAATAGGTTGAGCGTATGGTCTAAATGTTGCATAGTATAAGAAATATGGGCAATATGGTCTTGCTCAATTTGGGTAAGGGTATATTCTTTACTTTTAGGTGTTTTCATATTCTGCTATCCTCCAATTTATCTTTACCAAAGTGATGTTCTGCTTGTTCTGGGTAGGCTTTAGCCCAGTCGTGGTCTATCTCATGCTTTTTGCTGAAATCATAGCGTTGTAGCATATCCTTGCGATAATCCTCACGTTGCCTATCCCTGACCCACTTAGCAGCGAACTCGCCAGGCTTTTGCCTAACTAAACAGCCCTCACAGCGCTCAGATAGATATACACCCTTTACCACCGCTGCTTGCAAGGTAACATTATCTCTTTGGCAAATAGGGCATTTCATAAGTTTAAGTCTTTCATAACTGCTTCGTGTTGTCTACGGGCTAATTCTTCCATACTCATGGCTTCTACGGTCTTAGACACGGGCGCTTGTGGTTCTTTTAGCTCGTGGGTGGTAATGATGCGTTTCACATCAAAGAGTATCTCACGCACTTCTCGTAAGTAATAGCCTAGGAAAAAGGCTATAGGTAGTCCGATGAGTGCGTAGAGCATTAATCCTCCTTATTTTGGAACGTAATTACGACCCCGATAGTAACCATGTTGCCAGCGATAGAGCTAGCATTTTCAACAATCTGCTTCACTACGAGTACTGGGTCTAGTACACCAGATTCAATGACATTAACTAGCTCTGGGCCTTGGCGAAGATTAAAGCCCATTGGGTATTCGCTTGCTAGTACTTCATTTAACTTCACATCGGCAGATAAGCCAGCATTGTTTAGAAGTTTCTTAAAGGTATTAACAAGTGCTTTCTTAAAGATAGGGCTCACATCTAGTTTCGATAGTTCAACTAAAGTGATGCCACCGCCAGCTACAACACCCTGTGAATGGGCAGCACGAGTGGATTGGATTGCATCCTCTACCCTAAACTCTTTTTCTTCACGCTCAGTATCAGTAGCGCCACCAATGCGGAATAGGGCAATCTTGCCTTGGAGCTTGGCTAAGCGGTCACGAATCTTCTCAGCAATAACTTCATTCTCCTCAGCTTCAACACGTGCCTGGAGTTCTTTAATACGCTTGTCATATTCTTCTTCATCACGAGTACCGTCAAAGATAGAGGTAGTCGATTGGGTACAAACAACACGCTTGGCTTGGCCGATGTATTCAACGCCAAAGTTCTTAATATTGTCACCCTCAGCGATAATTTTACCGCCCGTATAGACAGCGATGTCCTCTAGGTACTGAGTACCCATATCGCCAGTCGATGGGGAGCTTACTACGATTGCATCAATATTCCCTTGAATAATGTTAGCAACGATGGTCTGATAGGCTTCTCCCTCAAATTCACCCACAAAAGCGATGCGGAGCTTGTCATTTGGGCCAGTTTTGGTAGCTTCAGCAGTCTTTTGTAGTAGTTCAAGAGCATCAATAGCCGAGCTAATGCGCTTAGCAGAGATAATAACAAAACAGTTGGTGAGTTCCTTTTTACCGTCCGTAATAGCCGTGAAGCCCTTTTGGATATAGTAACCCTCAACATATTCACGCTCAACGCCTGATACATGGGCTTTCTCGGTAATAAGGCCACCATCACGCCCTACATACTCCACCGCACCAGCAATCAGCTTACCAAGTGCAGGGTCGCCACTAGAAATGGTAGCAACTTGTTCGAGTTGCCCCTCAGCTACGGGAGTTGCAAGTTCGTCAATTTTATCGGCTAATACAAGGCTATCCTTAGTAATAAGGTCACGTACTTCCATTGGGTTCATCCCAGCAGCTACGGCTTGGTTAGCTTCTTTAAGTAAATTATAAGTAAGAGCCACGGTAGCAGTTGTGCCATCACCAGCGATACGGTTGGTGTTCTGAGATGCTTCAGAAAGTAGCTGAGCGCCCATGTTCTTGGGGCGGTCACTAAAATAGACTTCCTTAGCCACTGTCACACCGTCACGGGTCAGCATTGGCCGTCCGTAGGTCTTTTCAATAAGAACGTTTAAGCCCTTAATACCGTAGGTAGTGGTCACGGCATCGTATAATTCACGAGCGCCATCAATAAGGTGATTACGTGCTTCGTCACCATAAAATACTAATTTGTTGTCTTTTGCTTCTTGGGCCATGTTAATCCTCGTATGCTGTTAATAATGATAATTTCATAAGACAATAGCTTTTATCGTCTATTTCAACGATAACACCACGGTCAGAGAACTCAGGCCAGTAGACAGTCTTACCAATAAGGTCAGCGTAAACACTTCTAACTTCTTCAAGGTCAAGGTTAGCTAGTAAGCTATGCTCAAACACAAAACTATTACCGCCAAAGAATGGCATCTTGTCAGAGATAGACACGAGCTTACCTTTTTCAAAGCCCTTGGGTGGTTCGTTTGATACAAACTTACCGTATTTATTCTTTTCTATTTCCACTACACAGTGGTCGTTTAAGGCGTGTAATCCCATATTTATCCCTTTATTATTAAGTTTACTATCCAGCTAAATACATTAACGATAATCACAAATATCCAGTATAGAATAAACAATGCTACAAATAGCTGTATTAAAAATATTAGTATTGCAATCATTCCATGGCTCCTTTACCTATAAGCATTATAACAGTAATTTATTAGCGTAATCAAAATATACTTTATCTATCTCAAATCCCAGATATCTACGGTTATTATTCTTAGCAGCTAAAAGTATCGTTCCGCTACCAGCAAATGGGTCAATGACTAAATCGCCCTCTTTAGTAGTAAGCAATACAATTTTCTCAGCGACTTCGTATGGTATTGGGCATGGATGGGGATTATTTTTTTTACTGACATTTTTAACCTGGTTAATATTCCACCAATCGTATAGTTTTGCTTGCTTACCATCTGCTATCCGCTTAGCAATCCTTTTATCGGTAGGATTTTTATATGGCTGTCCGATGCGTTTCATATCTGGCTTGCAGTTCCACCAAGATATAAGACGATGCTGTTTTGCGGTATTACTGTTATAAACCCAAGCAACGCTATCTTCACACCAATCAGCATCCATAATTTTACTAATTATATTCATAGTTGGTTCTGGGTAACTAATAATTACTGACTGCTGGCCTACAAAAGCATCTCTTAACAGATCTGCGTATTCTTCGATTTCTAAGTTATCGCTATATTGCGAGTAATGGTAGTTCTGGTTATACGGTGGGTCGGATATTACAAAAGCATCACCAGCAAAAAGAGCTAGGTGGTTTCTAAAATCATCATGTATTATTTTATCCATAATTATGCCTTAGTCTTATTTTTAATATACTGCAAGAACTCAGCTCGCATTTCTTCGGGGATTTCTCCAGTGTTGGCAGTCTGCCCTTGGATATTGACTTCCATCTTATTCCCATAGGCAGCGTCCGATAACCACTTCCGAGCATTAGCATCGCCCTGGAGCGCCTGTGCGTAGGCCACGTAGGACAAAGCCACCCAGCCACGCTTACCATACTTCTTGAGCATCCTATCTTGGACTTTCTTACCGCCCTTAACGGGAACCTTAGACCAATCAATCTCCCCACGGGTCATCATCCTATCAACGATAGTGCTCAGGTTAATCGAGCCTACAGGTCGCCCAGCAGGGTTTCTGACTTCACCTGGTTTAATCTGGGTCGCCTTATTCTGCCAGGTTGTCTTGGGTTTAACTTCGTCTTGCAATATAAGGTCATCATCAACTTGCTCCACTTCTATAATCTCTGGTTCTTCTATATCCATACCGTAAGCCTATTATTCTGTTTAATAAATAAATCTGGAAATGAGGGTAACATCACTTGGCCGCCTTATATGTGCAAGGTTTCCCAGGACGAGCGAACTTACAGAACTGAGCGCCAGCACCATGCCCACATAGATTGAGCTTTCCCATGCCAATCTTACCAACCAGTTCCTTGGCTGGCTCGCCAGGGCTCGAACCTAGATTGGATGGTTCAAAACCATCTGTCCTACCATTAGACGACAAGCCATTAAGCGCATCAGAAACAAACTTAGACTTATTATCTAATTTCTCCCACCTCTTGTTATCCGCCTCATTCAAATATAAGTTTACTCTTGGCATTACTATCAGTATACACACATTATATAAACCCGTCAATTTCGTATCAGTATACACACATTTAACAGGGGTAGAGTTGCGATAAGCTTATCAGTTTTTCTCGTAGAAATGGGTGGGGGTCAGCAATTTTTTCACCCCCCGTACCCTTTTTGGGGCATACCCCCCACCCCTGTTAGCTATCTTATCCACCTCTGTTAGTAATGATCTAATGACGTACAATGTAGAATGTGCGACATTGATTAACAGGGGTCAGAGGGTGTATATTGGCTATGATCACGTACCAATTGGCATGTATTTAAGCTGCTAAAAGCTATATTTTACGGCGTTGCTTTTGGTGTCACTGATAACCCAACAGGGGTAGCACGTGGTAAACGGCTACTCGTGTATATAAACAGCTAACATGTAACGTATTGTAAAGACTTATAAGACGTTTAATAGCTATACATATAATAAGTAGCATTTAAACTGTTAAAACCTATTGTATAAGCTCTATGGCGGCCAAAACAACTATATATGTACCATTTGTTATAGATTATGATAGTTATATGATCCTGTATATTTTTATATCTGTTCGATGCTGTTTTTATTGTACAATGGCGGTTTTTATAAAATAGGTATTGACAACTAGGCTTATGGCATATATACTGTTAGTTAGTTAGCACAATAACGCTAACAGAAAAGGTTTAATAACATGAGTATAAATATAAACGAAGTAACAGAATCACTAGAGGGCATAGTTTTTAACGATACTGTACACGGTGGCGCTAGAATATTGTTTTTTTAAAACAGTATTTTATACCTCTATTATAGCAAAATAACAGGGGTAAAACAATAAAAATAATCAGGATATAAAAATGAAAACAACTAAAAAAATGTTTACAATACGAGATTTTCAAACACCTAATAAAGTAAAGTTTATATATTTATGAATAACAAACTTAAAGAGATATTTTTAGTAATAGTAATAATAGCTATATTTTGTGTTAGTTACTGGGCAGTAGCGTTCATAGCTCAAGGGGGTTTATAAGATGTATAAAGTATATTACAACGAGGATTGCCAAAAGTACGGAGTGCAAAAGCTTATAAATGATTACAGAGGCGAACACTGGACGCAAATTATCATTTATAAGGGTAAAGAGGTTGCACCGTTCACAATAGGTAACCGCTTAGGGCATTGCTACACACCATATAAGGCCGTAGCACAACGATGGTTGAACAGTTTAACTAATAACACTATAGGGAGTAATTAAGATGAGTAGGTTTTTATACAGCGAATTAAAGCCAGCATTAAACGACTGGCGCGACACTAAAAGCGAATTTTTTAACAATGAGAGCCAAGATATTAAAGGTTTTCAAGTGGGCTACTACGCGCCAAGCGGTGCAAACTGGGCGTATCAAGTACACACAGAAATACTAGAGCACAAACAACACGGCAAAGTATTAGCGCAGACTATACGACAATTTGGGCAACTAAAAGGCGTTATGTACTACAGAGCCTTAAAATGGTACGAAAAGGTATAACACTATGAATAAATACAAGGGTGCATATATAGAAAAGGACTACAGAGGTTACTATACAGCTTTTGTACTAACGCGTGATAGGGTACTAGGTGACAGTTATTTTGAACCAGTGCAAGCAGACACGTTGCAAGGTATTAAACAACTAATAAAGTATTATAGCGAGGTTTAAACATGAAAACACTTAGAATAGTTAAAACAAGCGCATTTGGTAACAAGCGTATATATTTTGAGAACTATACAAGCGCATTAAACGCTTTGATACTAGCCAATCATATACAACCTAGTCACCCCGATATAAGTACAGAGTTCCAAGCTTATGGCGGTAAAAACTGGTATACAGTGGGTATAGCTAACAATGGCAATATAAACTTTAAAGAAAACTAAGAGGTTTATATGATCCTAACTATACTTTTACTGCTAGCTTGCGGTGCGCTTGCGTTATATGATAAATAAACAAACATAACACGGATATAAAATACCTCTAGCAATAGGGGTATTTTTATTGGTTATGATAATGCTGCTTAACAGAGTATATAACAGATATAACAGGGGTAAATATGGGCCATTTACAGGCCCTGTAGCACGTTTTAAAGTATAAACAGTGTACATATACCACTGTTAAAATTATAGCCGTGTCGTAAAATATAGTAATAAAATCACGTTGCATAATAAACAAATAAATTATATATAATATTTTCAAAACCTACCTATAGGGCTAAACGAGAATCGTATTTTCAAATCCGCCCCTAAAAATTTTCAGATCTTACCTATATGGTAAACGGGAATTACAGATTTCGATAACACGATTTTAGATTACCGTGAAATATTTTGTTGAAATTATCTACTATCAAAGCGAAGCATTATGTGTTTATATGTTCTTACTATTTGCTTCAATTCAAACAAATAGACAAACAGCCCCGAAAGGCTGTCTTGCTTCAATTCATAAATGAATACTAGCAAACTTCTATTAATAAGTCAAGCAAATATATCACAATTTAGGTAACAAGGACGATTAGTTATCGGACGACCAGAAGCCTTAATAAATTTGCTGGTGAACGTGAGTGATACACGAATAACTAACTGGGCTGGTGCAGCTCATAACCGCACCCTTTATACAGTAGTATGAACCTTAACAAACATAATTTGTTTAAAAAATCACTGTCTACTCCCTATTGTTTAATCAGATTATCGCCCTATATACTACTGGAAAAGCTGTAGTTTAGACGTTGGGATATTGTGCTTACAGAGCTAATTTGTAGGCTTATTTGTCGTGCAAATAAAAACCCACCGTCTACTGGAGGGTCACGGTGGGTAGTACGCCTGGAGCCATTATCATAAAGAGAATGAGGCGCACTACTATTATACAGTAAAACTACTTGATTTTTAGCTTACGGTATGATACATTAAAAGTACTAATAAAGGAGCCATTAGTATGGATAGACATAAATTTAATATTACTAAAGCTGAGTTTGAGGATGCGTGTAGGTTATTGTTTGAAACGCGCAGCGAAGAACTAGATAACCTATCTGATAGTATTATCATAATGAAATACTATGTCATGGCATTAGAGGATTTGTTCTACAACCTCACTGGCTCGCAGCTAGACCTAGGCCAAGACATAGAGCCTATTGATTTAGAGGAAGTTGATTTCTAATGAAGATAAAAGAGCTAACAATTAGTGCGACTATACCAACCCAACAGTATGCCAACATGATACCCAGCATTACGGTTGAGGTTGATGATAACTACGAAGCCGCACAAGCCCTTGCAATCGCAAAGATACAAGAACTATCAACTCGATTTGCAGAGCCTGGTAAACAGCTCGTGGATGGCTCACGAAGCATCTTCAAAGACATATTTGGACAGAAGATTAACTTTGATGAGCTATCGCATACCTATACCAATGACAAAGGTCAAGTATATCTAAGTGGTAGTCAGTATGCTAAGCGATTCGAGAAAGAGTTTCCTGGCGATATTATCAGCGGAAAGATGGCTGCTAAGTCTGGTGTTGACCAACAGATTATACAAGAAGCATGGCAATCTAAGGCTGATGTGAGTAGTGGTTTTGGTACTGCTATTCATAAGGCGCTTGAGAACTATAC
>Ga0302322_100003687_pt1 | contig 13227 bp, 11 predicted proteins | sample Fen_T0_2_FD_203757 | JGI IMG/M metagenome (GOLD analysis project Ga0302322, IMG submission 203757) | Peat permafrost microbial communities from Stordalen Mire near Abisko, Sweden - Fen_T0_2 | ecosystem: Environmental > Terrestrial > Soil > Wetlands > Permafrost | place: Sweden: Abisko...
AGGACCGACCGGCTGCGGTAAGACTCGTTTCGTTCAGCACATGGCGTGGCGGCTAAACAGGCCACTCATCACCGTCGCTTGCAACGAGGAAATGAGCGCCTCGGATCTGCTGGGGCGCTACTTGCTCGAAGACGGCGCGACGCGCTGGCAGGACGGGCCGCTCACGCTCGCCGCGCGCAGTGGCGCCATTTGTTACTTGGACGAGGTAGTCGAGGCACGCCAAGACACGCTGGTGGTGATCCATCCGCTGACGGACGACCGCCGCCTGCTTTCGCTACCGGCTCGAAGCGAGGCGATCCAGGCGCACCCCGAGTTCCACTTGGTCGTCTCGCACAACCCCGGCTACCAGAGCGCGCTCAAGGATTTGAAGCCATCCACCAAGCAACGCTTTGGAGCGCTGGAGTTCGATTACCCGGCACGCGCGCAGGAGATCGAGATCCTGATGCACGAAACGGCCTTGCCGGAGGCGCTCGCCGAACGCTTGGTATCCGTGGCCGAGGCGGCGCGCCGGCTCAAGGGACACGGCCTGGATGAAGGGATCTCGACCCGCATGTTGGTGCACGCGGGCTCGCTGATTCGTCAAGGAATCGGCCCGGAGGCGGCTTGCCAAATGGCGCTCGTGCAACCGCTGACCGATGACCCGGATCTGATCTCGGCGCTCAGCGCCAGCGTGCGGGCGTGCCTATGACGGAGCCGCGCCGCGACGGCAACGAGCACGAGCTGCCGGGCGGCGCGAGCCGCTTCGTGCGTGCGCTCTGGGGCTTCGATGTCACGGTGTGCGCGCTACCCGCTACTGCGAACGAGTTCGCAGCTCGCAGGCCGCGCTTCTTGGCGTCGAATTTGTGGTTGCCCGCGTCGCCGCTGTTGGGCGTGCCAGGCGGCTACCCTGACTACCTTTTCGCGGCGTGCGCCCACATCTCGGCTCATCTTCGGTTCGGGGCGCCGCGCTTTTTGACCAAGTCGCTCAAGCCCGCACAAATTGCCATCATTTCGCTGTTGGAGGACGCGCGGGTCGAGCGCTTGGCGGCGGCACGGTACCCCGGACTCCATCGGCTGTGGGCGCCATACCACCGCGACGCGCGTACGGATGGAGCCAAGACCGGCCTGTCGCTGCTCGCCCGGCTAGCGCGTGCTTTGCACGACGATGCGTACGTCGATGATGATGCCTGGGTCAGCAAGGGGCGGCAGCTATTTCTAGAGGGGCGCCGCGAGTGGCACGATGCAGCCTTGTGCCGTCGCCTCGGCAGCGCACTCGGCAATGACCTGGGTCAAATGCGCGTGCAGTTCAACGCCAAGGATTACGCAGTGCAACCGGCGTATCGTGACGACAACACCGGGCTTTGGCAATTCGATCAGGATCCGGGCGAGGACGCTTCGCCGCTCGAGTCCGAAGGTGTCCGGCGGGTCGAGAGAGAAGATCCCGCGCCCAAGCGGAGGGAGCGCGGAGAGCCCGAAGCAGCCCGTTCACGAGATGCCTCCGCGAGCCGGCGCGAGCCGGAACGGCCCGCGCCGGAACGGCCCGCGCCGGCCACGACGGGCGTCGAGGCAGCGACGCGTTACCCGGAGTGGGACTACCTGATCCGCAGTGAGCGACCGGGGTTTTGTACGGTCCTGGAGCACTCGGTCACGCCCGGCGACCCGGCGCGGATTGCGGCCGCGCTAACTCGCTACGCGCCGGAGCAAAAACGGCTCGAGCGGTCCGCGTTGCGGCTCGCGGACCGAAGACCGACCCCCATCCGTCGCCTTTTGGATGGGGATCGCTTGGAACTATCGGCGGCGATCGCGGCGATCGTGGCGCGTGCCAGCGCTGCCCCTCCCGACCCGCGCGTATACCGCCGAGTGCGCTTTCGACTCGAACCTCCGGCCTTGCTCTTATTGCTCGATTTGTCGCAATCGCTCAACGCGGTACCGCGCGGAGCCGACACGACGCTGCTCGAGGTAGCACGCACCGCCAGTGCGCTCTTGGCAACGTCGCTCCGCAACGCTGCCCCCGACTTGGCAATCCACGGCTTCTCGTCGAACGGACGACACGACGTGGGTTACCGCCGCTTCAAAGATTTCGATCAGCCGTTCGACGACCGAGCCCGAGCCCGGCTCGCGGGGATGAGCGCCAACTTGTCGACCAGACTCGGGACCGCACTGCGCCACGCAGGCCAAACCCTCGCCGCGCGCAATGCACGGCGCAAATTACTGTTGGTCGTGACCGATGGCGAGCCGTCGGACATCGATGTGCATGACCCCCAATACCTGATATTCGACGCCAAACAGGCCACGATCGAAAATCGTCGGCAGGGCGTGAGCAGCTTTTGCGTTGGCCTCGATGCCGGTGCAGAGCAAAGCATCGAACGCATCTTCGGAGCCGGCAACTACGCACTGCTCACCCAGCTCGAAGCCTTGCCGCGACGGCTCGCGCAATTGTACGTGCGCTTGTCGGCGTGACCCGCCGACTCAATGACCGATGGCCCAAGGATAGCCGCCGTGCGCAGAGTGCACGGTGCGCTTGGCGGGTTCGCCGTTGGAACGCGGCGCCTCTCGCTGAACGATCCGCGGTTCATGCTGGCTGCGCTCATTGACCGCCGCCACCCGCCGTCCGGTGGCCGAGCCCGTGGCCAAGTTCGGTGCGCTCAGCAGGCGCTTACCGAGCGCACCACAATCCGGACAAGGGGCAGGCTCACGCATCTCGGCCATCGGCCGCGTCAGTTCGAAGGGACCGTGATCCGTACACTCGAATTCGTAGATTGGCATTGCTCTGTGACTTCACGAGGGGAGATGAAGACTAGGTTAAAGCCGGCGCAAACGGAGACTCCCGTTTGCGCCGGCAAAGTCTTTGACGCGCCAGTCGTTCAGGTGGCGACGGCCAAGTCCGAGCCGGCGGGCACGGAGCTCGCGGATGGACCATCGGCCGAGGGCGTAATGTCGAAGTTGAAGATCTCCGTCGGGATAGCCAAGGTGGCGCAAGCATTGGGGATATCGACGATACCGCTGATCCGACCCTCGACCGGTGCGGTGCCGAGAATGGCGTACGCCTGGGCGCCCGTATAGCCGAACTTCTTCAGGTACTCGATCGCGTTCAGGCATGCGCGTCGGTAGGCGACGTGCACGTCCAAGTAATGTTGGGTACCGGCTTCGTCGACGGAGATGCCCTCGAAGATCATGTACGAGGAGTAGTTGGGCTCGAGCGGGCTCGACTTGAACACTGGGTTCGTAATCCCATACTTCGCGATTCCACCTTTGATGATCTTCACCCGAAGATCGAGGTAGCCCGCCATCTCGATCGCGCCGCAGAAGGTGATCTCACCGTCGCCCTGGGAGAAGTGGATATCGCCCATGGAGAGACCCCCGCCCTTCACGTACACGGGGAAGTAACAGGTCGAGCCTTTGGTGAGATTCTTGATGTCACAATTGCCGCCGTGCTCACGCGGTGGAACGGTGCGCGCGGCTTCGGCAGCGGCCGCTGCCACGCTGCCTTTGGGCATGCGACCAAGGTGCGCGGTCGCGGCGAACGGTAGGGTGGCTAGCGCGGGCACGCGCTCCGGATCGGTGTCGAAGAGCGCCTTCTCACGCTTGTTCCAGGTGGCCAATAAATCATGCGATGGCAGGCAGCCGATCAAGCCGGGATGCATGATGCCCGCGAACTCCACGCCCGGGATGTGCCGGGAATTTGCATAAATGCCGCTGAAGTCCCAGCAGGCCTTGCGCGCTTCCGGATACTGGTTGGTGAGGAAGCCGCCGCCGTTTTCCTTGGCGAAAATGCCGGTAAAACCCCACTGATAGTCGGGCAATACGCCCACGTCCAAAATGTCGACCACGAGCAAATCGCCGGGCTCGGCACCGGTGACGCCAATCGGGCCGCTCAGGTAATGCACCTTGCTCAGGTCGACGATTTTGACGTCCATCGCCGAGTTGTCGTTCTTGATTTGACCGCCGGTCCAGTCGATGCATTCGACGCGAAACTGTGCGCCCGGCTCGACCCAACTCACAATCGGGATGTCGGGGTGCCAGCGATTGTGGATTACGTCGTGATCCGTTGCGGGCGCCGCGAGGTCAACCTTGATAAGCGTGTCCATTGGATTCTCCTTAGCCGTGTATCCGTGACGAAGGCGCACGAGAGTCTCGATTGACAGACATGAGCGCGCCCTGGCTGGGGTGGTCCGAGTAGACTAGAAGTGACCTGTTTCTAATCGAGGACGCCGCCGTTTCCCCTCATGGAAAAGTGATCATTCCCCCCACAGGGTTCGGACCGCAGGCGCGCCGCGAGCCCCGCTCGAGTCCGTGCTCGCGTGGAAGACGGCCAAGCGGTCGGTCATCGACGCGAACGCTCTAGGATGCGAATCTCCGTCTCACCTCTCGCCCGAGGCGAGACGCGACGCCGAAGGCTTGGCCGACGCGCGCCGCCGCGCGTGACCATCAACCCCATCAGGCAACAGAATGGCGCGCCCCGAGCACGAATTGGGGGCATTCCCCCTGAGCCACTGGAACCCAGTGATAGCCGAGTTGCGCACGGGCGTCGTCAGTCGCGGCGCGGCTCGCCCGCAATCACGGCCAGCACCGCACCCGCGTCGATGCTCGTCTCGTAAGGCACGACGCGCTGATCCGCCGGAAGGGTCGACTCTGCGCACTCGCGACGCTGATCGACACAAAGCACGATGTCGTCGATGCCCGCCGCGCGCAGGCGGCGCAGCTTCTCGAGCAAGTATTCGGCCGTCCAGAAGCCAACGATTTCGAGCCGCCAGCGGCGCTCGGGCTGGTGACGATGGACGAGCTCGTAGTCTGGAAATATCAGAGTCTCGCCGAAGCTGATCGCTGCCGGTTCACGAATCAACTCCCAATCCGGCGCGGCGCGCCGGAAGTCCCGCTCGAATTTGCGTTCGAGCCGACGCTCCGGGAGCAGGTGTTCGCCGGCCCCAATCGGATCTCCCGAGCGCAGACTGAGTGACGAGAGTCGACTAGTCCTCCCGAGCGAGCAGGTGGCGCTCAGTTCGAACTCGTCGCAGTTGACCAGCCGCGGGATGAGAGAAGCCAAAGCGCGCCCGTAGAGCTCACTGTGGCGAAAGAGCGCGAACGGCCCAGAAACGTCCAATACGATTCCCTCGCTCGCGCTTCCCAGCCGCGAAGCGCGACAAATCAAACCGACGAATCGCGCGTGACCAATCAACGCACGCTCCTTGCCCCGAGCCGTAATTCGGACATGGCTTGCACGCCGCACGAGCGAAACGACGATGGCCAGATTGGCATCTCTCGCTAGCCGCGCGGCGGAGAGCTCGACCGGCGGCGCCACCACTCGCTGCTCCGCAGCCAAATCCGCGAACAGCGCGCGGTCGAGTTCGGCCGGGGACACTGCGAAGGAGGCGGCCACCGACGCCAACACCGCGCCCCGCGGAGCATGGCTCGCCGACGCAGCTCGAAAGAGCGCGGCCCGTGCCTCTTTGGGCGGTACGGCCGCGGCAGGTCTGGCTCGACACAATGGCTCGAGTAAGCTCAGCGCGATCCGAAGCTTGGCCTTCGGGGCCCGCACCGGCAATGGTTCGCGCAGGCGCTCGACCCACTCTGCGCGCCTTCGCCCGGTGAAGCGGGCAAATTCATCGAGCAACACGCTCAGCCAAGGCTCGTCGCGCGGCGCGAAGTAGTGCGGCACGATGCGCTCGCCTTCTAAGTGGACGCTAACGCGCAGCAAGGCGTACGGGAGCAAGCGCGTGCCTCCTTTCGATTGCGCGCCGAAGCTCCGAAGTGGCGCGGGTGGCTAGCTGATAGATGAGAGCACGTTTTCCCGGTAGCGGCCGGAGTATGCGACCAACCCGCTGCACATGTTCGCGTTCGCCTCGTGTACCGCTGACGATGATCGCGACGTCCGCGCTCGGCACGTCGATGCCTTCATTCAGCACTCGCGCGCTGACCAACGAGCGCAGTTGGCCCGCGCGAAATGCGTTCAAGGCGGCTTCTCGCTCGGCCCGCGAAATATCGCAGGTGATGGGCATCACCAAGTGTTCGCGTGCGATGCCGTAGGCGGCTTCGTTGTCGGCGGTGAAGACGATCACCTTCGATTCGCGGTGACGCCCGAGTAGCACACCTACCGCTTCGGCCTTCGCTTGCGTGAACTGTAGCAAACGGCGATTTCGACGCCACGCACTCATGGCCGCGGATCCCTCCGGAGATTGAGCGGCGGCCGAGGCAAAGTCTTGCCAGCTGGCATTTGGATCGGCGCGCCGGAAGTGCCGATTGAATCGGGCGAAGATGCGATAGTCCGCGTCGTAGCTCGCGCGCTCCGCTGGACTCAACCCCAATTGCACCGTCACCAGATCGAAATCGGATAGCCACTTCCCCGCCAAATCGCCGATCGCCAATTGGTAGACAATCGGTCCGACCAGCTCCGCCAGACGCGACAGGGCGGGCTCGCTGGGTGGGGTGGCCGTCAGCCCCAGGCGCTGCGGCGCAATCGACATTTCCAAGGCCTCGTCGCGAACACCCAAACCGAAGTGGTGCGCTTCGTCGACGACCAGCAACTCGAAGCGAGCTCCGATGCGCGGCATCAACCGATAGGCGCTTTCGAACGTGGAGACGGTGATCGCTTCCAGAGCCCGGTGCCCGTCCCCGAGGCAACCGACGGGCCCTCGATAGACCGCCGCGAGTTCTGCGCTCCATTGCTCGAGCAGCGCGCGTGTGGGAACGAGACACAGCGCACGAAGCCCGGCAGAGGCCATGGCCGCGATCGCGACTTTTGTCTTGCCACTGCCGGTAGGCAACACGATCGTGCCGCAGCGCCCAGAGAGTTCCCATGAGAGCAGCGCGGCCCGTTGGTACGGGCGGAGCTCCGGCGCAGCCCACGAAGCAGGCTCCGGCAGCAGGCTGGGCCGCACTTCATCGCGAAAGGCGGGCCGCCAGTTTCGAAGCGCCGTACAGACCGCCGAATAACGCCAGGCCGGAGCTCTGAACAGCGCTACACGAGGGTCCCAAAGCAGCCCGGGAACTCGCTCGGCTTTCAAATCCGGGGCTTCCGCCAAAACCAGCGTGCCGTGGTCGAACAGGAGGCGCATGGGTCACGCCACCTTTCGGCCATGGCGCGCCGCAGTTGCGCGTCATCGAGCTTGAGCGACCAAGCGGCACCGTGTCAGTCTGCGTCGGTGTTCATCGCGCTGCCAGCGACTCTCCTTGCTCTCGCCGAGCTTGCTGCCACCGCCATCCCCATTCGTATCAACTACGATGCACCCGCGGGCTGTCCGAAACAAGACGCCTTTTTCGATGCCGTGCGAGCCCGCACCGATCGCGTCCGGAAAGCCCAGGGGGACGAGCCGCGCGTCGACGTGAACGTTCACGTCAGTCGGGTCGATCGCGGCTTTCACGGCGAAATGCACGAGGTCGTGAACCAAAGCGAGACGTCGACCCGCAGCGTGGATGGCGCAACGTGCAAGGAGGTCGTAGAAGCGCTCTCTCTTACCGCGGCGCTCTCGTTCGATCCGGAAGCGCACCCACCCGAGCCTGCAGAAGTCAGCGCTCGACCGTCCAAGGCCGCGGCCCCCAACGCCCCGAGGCCCAAGACCCCGGTTTGCCCTGCGCCGCCCCCCGCGCTCAGCTTGGAAATCGGGCTGAGCGTTCTCGGCACTGTCGTCGACACGTCGGCATTTGCTAGCGGCGGTGCGCTATCTGTCATGCTGCTGCGCGATGCGAATGCGAGCACCAGCAGCGCCCTGCAATTGTCGCTGTTGTTCGCGAGCACCGGCCTGCCGCCCGCCCCCGAGGACCATCGCACGCGCTTTGCGGCAATCGCGCTGGACGTTTGCCCCTTTCGGCATCATAGCGGGAGCCTCGAATTCGCCCCGTGCGCACTCGCCGCCCTGGGGGTTCTCGAATTGAGCGGCAGCCGCCTCACCCAGCCCGAGACCGTGGACCGGGCCTGGTGGAGCGCGGGGGTCGACCTGCAAGTGTCATGGTTGCTCGGCCGAAATTTCGTATTCGAGGGGGCGCTGGCCGCGACCGTACCGCTCGTGCGGCACCGCTACTTCGCGAGCTCGCCAGACCACCTAGTCGCTGGGACGCCCGCAATCTCACCTTTGGTGCGCGCCGGCCTGGGCTATCGGTTCTGACGCAAGCGCACGGGTAGCCGGCGAAAGCCGCGATATTCCCGCGGGAGTGATCGGTTACGGCGTTTGCGGGAATAGACGTCAGAGCGGTTACAGCTGTCGTAGATCAATCCAGACAAATGGTCGTTATTGCCCCCACCCTGGTGCATCGGTTGCCAGCCCCACCCCGCGCCGCTACCTTGAAGCTCGTGAGTCGGCCGAGTGAACGCGACACGCGCTTGCGGGCGATGGTGGACCGCTACCTCGACTTCGTCGCGCGCGTTTTGCGCAACGCCGGCACACCCGAGGCGGAAGTCGATGACGACGTCCAGCGAACCTTCATTGCGGTCGCCAATCGTCTGGATGACGTTCGCCCGGACGCGGAAAAGAGTTTTCTGTTACAGACCGCGCTGCGCATGGCCGCGCACGCACGGCGCACGCTGGCTCGGCGGCGCGAGGTGCACGACTCGGACGCGCAACTGCGTATCCAGGGCCCCCTCCAACCAGAGCAGATGCTGGACCAAAAGCGCGCGCGTGAGTTGCTCGACGAGGTGCTTTCAGAAATGGCGATCGAGCTACGTACCGTGTTCGTGTTGTATGAGCTGGAGGAGCTCAGCATGACGGAGATTGCAGCAACCCTGCGCATCCCGCAAGGCACCGTAGCTTCTCGCCTCCGTCGGGCGCGGGCGGATTTTCGCCACCGAGTGCGGGCGCTCTCCGGGTCGACGCACGCCGAGGTTGGCTCGTGACCGAGCCCGTGCGCATGCACGCGCTACCTGAGAGCGAGCTGGAGCGAGCATTGCTGAACGCGGGTCGTTCCTACACCGCATCGGACGCGACGCGCGCACAGTTGCTCGCTTCACTCGGCTTGGCTGGCGCAGGCGCTTCTTCGAGCACTCGGCCCGGCAGCACGCTGACCAAGGGCGCTCTGTTGAAGGGAGCCGTCGCTCTGATTGTGGCGGCCGCCATCGCATTGCCCGTTTGGCGCTACTCGACTCACCGTCCGAGCGGCCCGCCACTCGCGGTGAAGGTGCCCGTCGTGACCGCGCCGCCCGTTCTGCAGCCGCCGCCCGCGGCAGTCGCGGCGTTGCCGCCCGAGGCACTGCCGCTCGAAGCGGTGCCGGTCGAGGCGCTGCCGCTCGAAGCGTCCAACGCGGCGGTCGTCGCAAGCACCACTCATGCCGAGCCGAAGCCTGCCGCCGCCGCGCCTCTGAGCGACGAGCTGGCCGCGCTCGACGCCGCCCGCACGTCACTGAGTCACTCGGATCCCGGTGCGGCACTCACCGCGCTCGATGCGTACACACGCAATTTCCCGCGCGGCAGATTGGGCCTGGAAGCCGAAGTGTTACGCATCAGCGCGTTGGCCAAAAGCGGTCAAACCGACGCCGCCCGCAAGCGAGCGGAGGCATTTTTGCGCGGTCATCCGGGTAGCGTGCTGGCGTCACGGGTCCGCGGTTACGCCGGACTATGAAGCGGCTCTGCGCACTCGGTTGCGTGCTGGTCCTCGGCGCGCTCAGCGGTTGCGACGGAACGCTCGATTCGCTGGGGAACGAGCCCAAGTCACTTTCGAAGCTCAGCGGGCCGCGCACCCACTACCCCGACACCTTTCAATACCACGACAGCTTCAAGCCACTGAATCTGGACGCATCGGACAAGATCCAAAAAGCCTTCACGCAACTGTTCGTCAACGGCAACGCGCTCACGGAAGCCATCTACTTTCAGCAGCCCGACGGCAGCGCGGTGATTGAAGACGTCTACCACAACAACGAAGTCCGCACCGAAGGAATGGGACTCGCCATGCTCATTACCGTCGAGCTCGGTAATCAGCCCATGTTCGATCAACTGTGGACCGCCTTGAAGAATTCGAGAACGGCGCAGGGCTATTTCTCTTCGTATTGCGATGCGGTCGATGACGTTCTCGACACGGTATGCTTGGATCCGTATGGCATGCAGCAAATCGCGCTGTCGCTGATGTTCGCCAATGATCGCTGGCACAGCACACCCGCGATGCCCTACGCGAGCGATGCGCTCGCCCTGCTCGATGCACTTCAGAACCAGACAACGCTGACCGGCAGTGACGCGGGGGACCTCGTGAGCGTCTTCGACCCAGCGACCCATTTGGTCCGCGAAGCTCCGACGGTTGGTCAGGCGGGCTACACCCGCTCCGCTTTGGAGATCCCCGCCTACTATGAGCTCTGGTGGCAAGCCACCGGCAACGAGTTTTGGCGAGTCGCCGCCAAACAGGCGCGCAAGCACTTGCTGGCGGCCGCCGATTCCACCACCGGCCTGGCGCCAGCGCGGAGCTACGCCGACGGCGTGCCGGCGCAGGGATGGTTCATCGCGCAGGGTTATCGCACCCAACTCAATCTTGCCATCGACGCGCTGTGGGGCACGCCCGACTCGGACTGGGGCACGCCCGACCAGGGGCGAACGGCCCTCGCCGATCGCACGCTCGGCCTCTTTGCCGGGCAGGTCCCGCAAGGTCAGCCGCCCACTTACGCCCTCACCTTCATGACGGACGGCACCGTGAAAACACGCGGTTCCGCTCCGTCGCAAGCGTTGATCTCCGTCAACGGCGCCCTCGCGGTCGCTTCTTCGCGCACGGATCGCAACAACTTCGTCGAAGCCGTCTGGGCGCAGAGCGTCCCGACCGGCGACCTGCGGTACTACGACGGCTTGATGTATCTGATGAGCTTACTCGTGCTGAGTGGGCAACTCCGCGTGTGGTGAAGCAGAGCCACTCGCTTCGCCGCACGGGTCAAAAAAAAACGCGCGTGCTTCGCAATCGGTTTTCACGCGTGAATCTTGCGTCGCGACTGGAACCGGGAGGCTGGGCCGGCGCGTCCAACGCGCCGGCGGTCTCACAAGCAATCGCTGCGCTGCAGCAACCATGCCTGCGCGGCGTCCGTCGCCACGCAGGCGTCAATCTGCGCGCTGTCGAGCGAGGCGCTCACGCAACTGTCAGCACGATGCTGTGGCCGCAGCTCGGAGGCGAACGCATCGCGGGCACGCACTTCGAAACGTTGATTATCGAGCCCATTTTCGGAGTAGGTGATCACCGGCGTGCCGTCGCGAATCGCAGCCATCTTGACGTCTAGGACGAAGCCCGACAGCTCGTTTTGAATCGAGAACACGTTCGGGGCGCCGGCCGAGACCAGCTGCCAAGAGCGCGCCGGCAGCCGGCAATCCGCAGCGAAATCCAGTGAAAACCCGAGGGTTCCGAAGACCGTGGTCGGGGCTCCCTGGCCCAGGCACAGGCCGTTGGCGCGTGAGCGCAGCACGTAGCGCCCATCCGTGACCACCGAGCATGGACCTGCATCCGCCGTAGCTCCGCCCGCCGCGGCGTCCCCTTGGGCTTGGTACACCACGTCCAAAGGAGTCGTGCCGCACGCGGTCAGGAGCGTGAGGGCGCAAATCATGCTTGCGATATCAGAGCACATTTCCCTTGCTGCGCGATCGACGGAACGAAGAGTGAACGGCATCAAGCTAACACGGATTCGAGCACTTGATGCTATGTTCGGTTCGTGGCGCGTATCACGTCTTCCAAGCCTGCGACGCACGAGCGCGAGGAAGACCTGCACCAGGCGATCACGAACAATCAGGCTGACTGGCAGCGAAGAGCGTTCGACGAGTACCACCAGCTAGTCCACGGCTTGCTGTCCAAGACGCTCGGTCCGCGCGCGGAAATCGCGGACCTCGTGGGCGACGTATTCGTGATCTTCTTCGCCAACGCGCAGCGCATTCGCCAGGCTTCAGCGGTGCGCAGTTACCTCGTTTCGATCACGATGAACGTAGCACGACGTGAGCTGCGGACGCGCCGCCGACGGGCGCTGCTACACACGCTGATCGGCTGGCCTCGGGATGCCGATCGCGACGTCTCGCCAGACGATCCCAAAGCAAAAGCGGCGCTGTTGCAACTCAGTCGCATCGTGGAAGAGCTGAGTCCGAACGAGCGGGCTGCCTTCGTGTTGCATACCCTCGAGAACATGCCGGTGGCAGAGGTCGCCAGCGCGCTCGGGGTGTCCGAGTCCACCGCCAAGCGCCGCGTCCGGCGCGCCAACGAACACATCTTGAAGCGAGTGCGGCGGAACGCCTTGCTTGCCGACTACTTGGTTGCGCGCTCGGGGCCATCACATGCCGGTTAGACGAGCACCCCCGACCCAGCAGCAGGTGACCGAAGCCTTTCGGGCGTTGGCCGACGAGCACGCGCGCGAGCGCGAGCCGCTGGATAAGCGTCGGGCCTGGTACGCTTTGCAGTACGAGAGCCGCATGCCGCGCGCGGCGATGCACAACGCGCGTGTGCGCTGGGCGCTGGCGGTCACGGTCTTCGCGCTTGGAATCCTGGTGGGAGCGCCCGCCTGGCAAGCCTGGACGAAGCTTCGCTACGATGCGCACGGGCTTGCGACCGAAGGCAGCAACCTGAGGGCAGGAGACGTGCCCGCAGGCCTGGCCTTCTCCGACGGCAGCCGCGTGATGGTCAGCCCACGTTCGAGGCTCTCCGTGGAGTTCGTCGGCAAGCACTCCGCGTTGACGCGTCTCATCGACGGCCGGCTGCACGTGGCCGTCCACCACGAACCCGATACCAATTATCGTTTTCTCGCCGGTCCCTATGAAGTGCAAGTGGTCGGCACGGAGTTCGACTTGGAGTGGCGAGCCCAAGCCGAAGGGTTCACGCTGGTGATGCAGAGCGGTGAGGTTCGAGTGCTCGGCGAGGGCAGTGCACGCCGGGTCAGCGCCGGCCAGACGCTGCGTCTACCCGGTCAGCGGCCGCCCGCGGCAGAGCCAACGAAGGCGGTGCCGTCCTCGTCCGCGCGACAGCCGCCCGTGGCCGCGTCCGTAGTTGCGAGCGTTCGACCCGTGAGCAAGGCGGCCAACGTGCTCGATCAACAGAGCGCCGGCGGCGTGGCTGCGTCTGCCAGGAGCGATTGGCGCGAGCTACTGGACTCTGGTCAGTTCTCGGCCATCGTGCGCGATGCCGACGCTCGCGGTAATGAAGGCGTCCTCTCCACGGCTCCTGCGAGCGACCTGAGAGTGTTGGCGTTGGCTGCGCGCTACACGGGAAGACGAGCGCTGTCGCTGCGCGCGTGGCAAGCCCTACGCGACCGCTACGCGACCGAGGCGCGGACCCAGGGCGCGGCATTTTTTCTGGGACGCTGCTACGAGGAACAAGGGG
>Ga0302322_100003688_pt1 | contig 13226 bp, 8 predicted proteins | sample Fen_T0_2_FD_203757 | JGI IMG/M metagenome (GOLD analysis project Ga0302322, IMG submission 203757) | Peat permafrost microbial communities from Stordalen Mire near Abisko, Sweden - Fen_T0_2 | ecosystem: Environmental > Terrestrial > Soil > Wetlands > Permafrost | place: Sweden: Abisko...
ATATCGCCCAGCGACATTTCCTCCTGAATCAGGTGCGCAAGAACATCTGCTGAATTCAAAGCAACATCTACGTGGAATTTCTCATTAAACAACCAGGCATTATTCGGATTATTGACACGTGCAATCGTACGCGGCACATCAAACATGCTCTTCGCAAGAAAGCACAAAGCCAGGTTGATCGAATCATTGCTAGTGACTGCCGCCACAGCATGAGCATCACGCAGTCCAGCCGCTTCAAGAATACTGGGGTCAACCGGGTTACCCTCATAGATCACTTCAGTGGGCAATTCCTGGTGCAATAAACTCAACAATTCGCGCCGGTTTTCGACAAGGCGAACCTTGTGGTTTTGATTGATCAATAAATTGGCAAGACGTGCGCCCGTGCGCCCGCCACCTGCAATTAATACGAACATATTACGCCTCCGCCTTTTTAGAAAGCCGTGCAGTCAATGCGCCAATACCCTCAAACGTGGAGCTGACATTCAATACATCGCCGGTCTTCAACTTTGTACTCATCTCAGGCAGAGATGCTCTACCCGCACGCGACAAAGCAACCGGATAACATTGTTTGAGCGAATCAAGCAAGTCGCCCAAGGTATGTTCGTTCCAGTTTTCAGGAATCAGCATTTCATATACTTCTACTTCACCATTCCCCGCAGAATAGACTGCTTTTTGTGAGGGATTCATCAATAACTCTTCTACACGTTGAGCTCCCCAATAGGTTGACCCAACGGTCTGCAAGCCAAACGCTTCAATGACCGCACGCAAGTTTGGATCGTAATTACGCGCCACTACATTTGATATGTTGTAAAAAGCAATAGCGGTATGAGCAACAACAGCGTTCAATGTGTCAGAATTTGTGACTGCCGCCAAACCATCCGCTTCACGAATACCTGCACGTTCCAACACACTTTCAGCGAGCCCTTCACCTTCCAATGTGCGTCCCCGAAAATCAGGGTGCAGACGATTGAAGGCTTCTTTGTTGCTATCCACTACTACAACCTGGTGTCCGCCTCGAAACAGGTGATATGCAAGTTCTGCGCCCACACGGCCGCATCCAACGACAATAAAATTCATAATCCTTACTCCTTTTCTGCATGTGCTAAATGAGGTCCGTCATGTACATGATAAGGTACATCGGTAACAACCACCCCATGCTTTGATAATAATTCCTGACGTAACACATCAGCTGTACGCATGTGCAAAGCATGATGCCAACGCTTTGAAGGTATAAACTGCGGCACAACAATCGTAATGGTTTCATTCGGCTGGCGTTGATCAATAATATCTTCAAGATAAACCAATAACGGCTCAAGCAGCAGGCGGAAAGGCGAATCAAGAATCACGAGGCGCGTACCATCGCCCCAGGTTTTCCATTTTTTCTGAACTTTTTCTGTTTCAGCATGATCAAGCGAAATATGGACAGCAGTTACATCATCAGAAAGAAGTTTGGCATAACGCAACGCTTCCAAAGTACCCTGATGCACACCGCTAACAGGCAAAATCACACGATGCCGCGTATTACGGGTTGGCAATCCATCGAACTTATCCAATGAAAGATTTGAAGCAAGATCTTTGTAGTGATGATGGATCGTGAAAAACACCTTCACCAACACCGGCGTCAGGATCAATACCACCCATGCACCTTCGCGGAATTTAGTGACTGCAAACACAACCATCACAATGGCTGTACAGATTGAACCAAAACCATTGACAACCATTTTGTATTGCCAGCCTTTTTCGTAACGAATGGTTGAACCCGGTTCGACGATTTCCTCGCCTTCTTTGAGATGACCGGCTTTCCACCAACGACGCGCCATTCCAGCTTGTGACAACGTAAAGGAAAGGAACACACCAATGGCATACAATGGAATCAGTTTGGTAACACTTGCCTGAAAGATGATGATCAATAAACAGGCAATGATCGAAAGCGTCACGATGCCGTTTGAATATACCAAACGACTGCCACGGAATGTCAATTGCTTTGGCAAAAAGCCATCACCAGCATGTAAGGCACCAAGCCGCGGAAAATCTGCAAAAGCTGTGTTTGCCGCCATAATCAGAATGATCGTCGTGCCCCAGATCACTGCTAGGTAAAGAAATCCGCGTGTTTCAAAGACCGTACGCGCCAATTGAGAGATAACCGTTTCTTCCTCTGAAAACACCACGCCGATCCTACCTGTGAGATAGGATATTCCAAGAAAGAGTGAACCTAGAATTACTGACATCCAGATCAATGTAATACCGGCATTACGACTGCGCGGTTCCTTGAAGGCGGTAATGCCGTTCGATATGGCTTCTACGCCCGTCAAGGCAGTGGTGCCGTTCGCAAAAGCATGTAAAAGGATGAATGGCGTAAGCACGCCAAGTGTTTTATGTAAAATGTCAACCTGAGGCGGGTCAATGACATGTCCTATCGAACCGGTCAGGGAACGGAAAATTCCGATCCCCACGGTTGCAACCATCATGACTAAAAAGAAGTATGTAGGAATGGCAAAAGCCGAACCCGATTCTTTGACACCCCGCAAGTTGATCATCATAATAAGCATCACTGCCCCGACAGCGATCCATACGCGATAATCATATAGGCCCGGATACGCGGATATAATTTGCGCCACACCTGATGAAACAGAAACCGCTACTGTGAGAATGTAATCAGTGAGCAAAGCTGCCCCTGCAGTTTGAGCAGGACCTTCACCTAAATTATCGCGAGCAACGATATAAGCACCGCCGCCGCCAGGATAAGCATGGATGGTTTGTTCATAAGAAATGGTTACGATGGCAAGCAGAACGACGATGGCAATTGAAACGCCAAATACATAGCCTGTTGCCATAATGCTGACTGCTGCCAAAACGCCTAATATTTCCTGGGTGGCATAGGCTGTGGACGATAACGCATCGGAAGCAAATACAGCCAGACCAACAGCCTTGCCAATGGTTTGATGCGGTGCATCCGCTGTGTTGATGGGTCGCCCGATCAAGAAATGACTGAGTGAGCGCGGCGGTTTATAATCGGATTCCCGCCTCATGATTTCGGTTTGATTATTTTCAGGGGTTAGCATGTTTCTCTTTCTAAATTAACAAAAATACACCATCGCATAGGGCGAGGCGCGAGGCGGATTATAGTACAAATCTAAAAACAAAGTTGAGGCTTAAGGGATTTGATAAGGCACTTCAGTGATCACAACCCCGGGCGTGGCAAGCAAAGCGCGACGTAACATTTCAGCGGTTTGCATGTGCAAACCGTTATAAATTTTTTGGCTGGCAATAAAATGTGGAACAACGATCGTGATAGTTTCGTTAGGCTGTCGGTTGGCTAAAATTTCTTCGACATAGACCAACAACGGTTCAAGGAAGAGACGATAGGGCGAATCCACAATGACGAGACGGGTACCACCGCCCCACGTTATCCATTTTTTCTGAACTTTTTCAGTCTCATCGGGCTCCATCGAAACATGCACGGAAGTAATATCATCTGATAACATACGTGCATAACGAAGTGCAGCAAGCGTACCCTGGTGAAGATTACTCAAAGGTACGATCACGCGATGCCGGCCCATCAATGGTGGCGGCTCACCATAATTTTCAAGAGAGAGTCCACGTGCGAGGCTGGAATAGTGGCGGTGGATCATCCAGAAAGCCGCCATCAGGCTTGGGGTCAGAATGAGAACGACCCACGCGCCATCAGCAAATTTCGTGACGGAGAAAACGATCATCACGATAAACGTGCAGATGGAGCCAAATCCATTGACGAACATTTTATACTTCCAACCATCTTCATAACGCAGGGTGGAACCGCGTTCAACAATCTCTTCGCCGTCTTTGAGGTGGCCGATCTTCCACCAGCGCAATGCCATGCCACCCTGTGAAAGCGTAAAGGATAAAAACACACCAATTGCATAAAGAGGAATAAGACGTGTAACGCTGGCTTTGAAAATAATGATGAGCATGGATGCGATGATCGCCAAAGCAATAATGCCTCGTGAATAAACCAAACGACTGCCACGATAGGTTAACTGACGCGGCAGAAAACCATCTTTGGCGGCGAGCGCGCTCAAACGTGGAAAATCAGCGAACGCGGTATTTGCCGCCATGATCAAAATGACCGTTGTACCACCGATCAAAGCCAGATACAAAACACCCTGTCCATGAAAAATGGTTTCAGCCAGCTGGGAAATCACAGTTACAGTTTCTGAAGGGACTGCTCCAATTTTATTGGCAAGAAATGATATCCCGAGAAACAATGAACCCAAAATAATCGACATCCAGATCAAAGTGATGCCCGCATTTTTACTACGCGGCTCCTTGAACGCTGTGATACCGTTCGAGATCGCTTCGACGCCGGTTAAGGCCGTAGTGCCGCTCGCAAACGCATGCAGAATCAAAAACGGTGTGATCGCTCCAACCGCCTTCAAGGTTTCCATCTCAGGCGGATTGATGACCGTGCCTAATGAACCAGTAAAATAGCGAAATAATCCCAACCCCACGGTAATGAACATCATCGTCACAAAGAAATACGTGGGGACCGCAAATGCCGTCCCCGATTCTTTGACGCCACGCAAATTGATCATCATCACAAACAGCACAAAGACAATACCAAGCACAACCCGATAATCAAATAAATCTGGGAACGCTGAAGTAATTTGCGCCACGCCCGAAGAGACCGAGACTGAAACTGTGAGAATGTAATCGGTCAATAACGCCGCCGCTGCCATCAACGCTGGCACGTCGCCAAGGTTATCACGTGCCACAATGTACGCGCCGCCACCATCGGGATACGCATGGATGGTTTGCTCGTAAGAAACCGTCACAATGGTTAGAAGAATAACAATGGCGATCGAGATCGGGAAGACATATCCAAATGCACCAGAGCCCGCCGCGGCAAGGATGACAAGAATCTCTTGCGTAGCATACGCTGTGGATGAAAGCGCATCGGATGCAAACACCGCCAAGCCAACTCGCTTACCAATCGTTTGATGCGGCGCATCTGCTGTTTGAAGCGGGCTACCGATCAGAAAATGACTGATATTGTGTGTGGGTTTTTTATCTGCATTACGATATAAGAAAGATGTATCTGGATTAATTTTCGAATTGGGCATGATTTACAAAGAATCCTCTGGCAAAGGTTCCGCATTATAAGCGAATTCACCCCATTAATTACGCTGTGATTCTTTTGGTTGCGTAAGCGGAACTTGTAAATGGAAAACACTGCCCTTACCTAATTCGCTTTCTACCCATACCTTGCCCCCATGCCGTTCTGCAATGGACTTAACAATGGCTAGTCCCAAGCCTGTGCCACGTTGCATCAACGCTTCGCGGTTCGTACCGCGATAGAATTTTTCAAACAAACGCGGCAAGTCACTAGCCGGGATACCAATGCCGCTGTCTTGAATCGCAAATGTCAATGTTGTTGGTGCCGTGATTAAATGCACAGTAACCTCACCGCCATTAGGCGTGTACTTGAGAGCATTCTCCACCAGATTATAGATTCCCTGATGCAATAAAGCCTGATCAGCTTCAATGACATTCGGCATATCCCTGGGAAGTTGAACGCCCAGTGAAATATTCTTTTGCTTCGCCTGCAATTGCAGACCATTTGTCACCTGTTCAAGAATATCCAACACGTGGATGCTCTCCACTTGCAAGCCTACGCCGAAATCAATACGTCCAAGGTCGAGCAGATTGTTGACAAGCTTCGCCATATTATCCACACCTTGCACGATCATCTTGGCGTAACTTATTTGTTGTTCGTTCAAGTCGCCTGCCATTTCAAGCATTGTGGCATAACCACGCATCAACGTCAGCGGCGAGCGCAGGTCATGACTCACAGTGGAAACAAATTCCGATTTCAACGTATCAATCTCTTTGAGTTGAGTCACATCGCGCAAGATACACACGCGCCCAACTGTGCGTCCCTCTGCCAGCATAGCCGAGGCCGTGGCGAGATATGTTTTTCCATCGGGCATACGAACTTCAGCCGAACGTCTTTCACCAGAAGATGACATCAATAGATCATTCAATGCCTTGACTTGAATCGTCCGCTCCAGATCGGGACGTTCACCACGTCGGATCGTTACGCCAAAGACATGACCAGCCGCCGGATTCGCCAAGATCAAACGGTTGGACGCATCGGTCACCAACACCGGGTCTGGTGTGGAGTTAAGAATCGCTTCAAGCTGACGGCGACTCGCTTCGACCGTTAAGAACAAACGGATATTTGCAACCGCCAGTGCAGCTTGACTTGCCAGCGTACTAATAAAACGAAGGTCTGACTCAGTAAAGACATGTTGGGTTTTATAGCCTGCCCACAACACACCTAAATATCTACTCTCATGCCGCAAAGCAACCGCGATCAAAGATTCAGGGTTGGAGAGGCTGGGGTCGAGATCCAACCCGCGGGTACGGGTCAGAGTCGCCATCACGAGGCGTTCTTGTTGTTCAGTGAGTGCCAGAATCTGTTGATCCAAATGCCTATATTTATCTTTCTCAGCCCCACTGGCAAATCGGATATCAATCTCCACTGGGCTGGGGATCATATCGCGCACCAACATGATCCGCGCCGAACTTGCACCGCTATCAGCAACCGCCTTGAGGATGGGCGCCAACGCTTCATCCAATTTCAGCGATGAAGCCACGCCCTGACTCGCCACCAGCAAACGATTCAATTCATCAAGCCGCGCTTGCAGACTCACCCGCATCTGCTCGAATGAACGGCGCATCTCACCAACTTCATCCATGCCATCTACATTGAGCGGACGGTCAAGCTTGCCAGTCGAAAGATGTTTCGCTTCGGCAGCAAGCCCCTGCAACGAACCAGTGACTGCGCGCAGACTCAAACGTAATGAGGCTAATGCGATGATGCCCAACAAAATGATCATCAGTGAAATTGGCAGGGCAATATCAATCGCAAGTTTTTGGGCTTCCTGTGCAGGGATGGTGAGCGCGATTGCCCAGGGGTGACCCGGCACAGGTTGGTAGTAAACCAGTTGACGCGTACCACTCGAAGCAGTTTCAGTAGCGAAAATCGGTTGTTCGGCACGCGTGCCGGTATATTGAGTCATTACTTGCGCGGCTTGCGTATGATAGATGATATTGTTCTGTTCATCGATCAACGCGCCTGTGCCTTTCACTTCCTGCAGACTATTGAGGTTAGTAATGAGTGAACGCATGTATGGATTTGAATCCAAAGCCGTGCGGCCGATCAATACGCGCGTAGTATTTGGCACACTGGCAAGAAACGCGATCCGCGCCGCGCCAGCACTATCAACCGGCGGAATTGCATACATTTGATTGGGAATGCCTTGCGAGGTTAACGTGATGCCAAGTTCCTCTTGCGAGGTAATTTGAAACGCAACATCGGGTGGATAATTTGCAACAACTGCGGCAGTCTGCAAATCATATAACGCCATCTGGTTGAAATACGGAACTGCCTGCATCTGTCTGCCCAGCAACGCAGATAAATCTACATCCGCAGTTTGCATCAATTCAGGATCGTTTGCGATTTGCGATGCGAGGTTTTGTCCCGCTTCAAAAAAGAAAGGTACGCTTTGCGAACTCACCTGAGCTACGCTTTGCAATCTATCATGTAACAAGTCGCGCGCAGCTTTACCAGCAATGACCCAATCACCGAACAACAACGTGAGCAACAAAATGGAAATGATCGTACCAGTGCCAGAGACGAAACGGGTCTCAATACTTTTTTCAGCTGGCGAGGGTTGTAGTAAACCGATACCACCCCAACGTAATGGGAAGGCAATTGCAATCACTTGTGCCACCAGCCCAGCTACCAACATCTCGCCGGCAAATGCCAAACTCGCAACACCAGTGTTGCTTAACGCATAATCCAAACGCTCAGATACGGTTGCCAATGTGGAAACTGTAAAGAACGCGCTCAATACAAACAACACCGCATGGATCACGGTCAAACACAAAGCACTAAATAAGGGCTGACGCAACAAACCAAATAATGGCGTGCGATAACGTTGACGATTCGCCACGGCAAACAACACGCCCATCAAGCCAAGTTCGAGTGTCGCAAAGAGACTGTGCGTATCCCACACTGCGCGCAACAAGCCGCTTAAGATGCCAAGCGCAGCCGCCGCAAACGGACCCAGCAAACCGCCTGCGAGAGTCCATGGGATGGCAGAGAAAAGCATCAGTGTTGAACCCGGCGCTTTTTCTGGCAAGCCAGGTACAGGTAAGGCCGAACCGCTTGAAAATTCCACGCCAATGAAAAAAGTTGTGATGAGAGTCGCAATTGCCAGCGCAGAAAAAATTCCCCAGCCACGCGCATCTAATTTGGGTTGATAACCACGCCAATTAAAAAGTGCCCCTCCCAGTAAACCAGCCAAGCCAAACCATACCAACCATCCCGCAAGCGGAATGGGATTCAGATATGCAAGATTAGAAAACAAGTATGCAAGAAATTGCATGAAGGTGATTATAGCCCGAATTTATGTCTGATTTGGTTTGTAATTTCCAAGATAGGACTCAGGCAAAAGACGTGCCAACGAATCCATAATTTGACGCGTACCATCGCGCGTCATTTTCTGCCTATCTGCCTGCTTCTCCTTCGGAGATAACTTGAACGGTTGCCCCACTGAAAACGTGACACGTGCGCGCCGCCACCATTTACGGTTATAAATATTTTCATTCTCGGTGCCGGTCATCGCAACCGGCACGATCAACGCACCCGTTTTCATCGCCAGAAAAGCCGCACCTTCGGTGCCTTCCTCGAGTTGCCCCTCAACTGCTTGCCGACCTTCCGGTGCAAGCGCGATCATGCGACCTTCCGCCAAGCCGTCCAACGCGGCACGGATGGCTTTACGATCTGGCTTGCCGCGATGCACAAAGATGACACCATATGCGCGAAACATCGGACCCGCCAACCAATCTTCATATAGCTCGATCTTGCCCATACCATCAATCGTGGTTGGAATGGAGGCCGCCAACAAAACCGCATCTGCATCGCCAAGATGATTGATGACAATTAATGCCGGTCCTTGTTTTGGAAAGTTTTCCATACCATTCACCGTTGAATTCGTCATTACGAACACAAGTAATTTAGCGAGTCCGCGTGCGAAGATACGAAATAATTTTCTTGCGAAAGTTAATTTCGGCAATGCGACGAGGTCTGGTCGCCACCAATCGGTTATGGGTTTAGGTTGGGAGGATGGTTGATTCTGCATACACGCCGCGATACTCTACTGGTAAAAGACCGGCAAGGTGACGCATTACTAAATCTGCGTTGAATTGACGAGCTTCATGTCGTTCATTGCCTTTGACCGTGATCTCTGGCAGTATGATCGGTTTACCGATGCGCATTTCAAGTTGCGGGTTTTCGCGGCGTTTGGCGCGTTGCCAGAAATCTTCAGTTGTCCCCACCAAACCTACAGGTACTACTGGCACACCTGTCTGTTCAACGATATATGCCACACCTGATTTTGCGCGCCGCATGGCTGGCACGTGGGAACGTCCGCCTTCGGGCGCAATCAATAGTGGAAAACCTGATTTGATGATACGCACGATCTTTGTCAGCAAGGCACGATCATAATCACCACGATGCACGGGAATCACACCATAGATTTTTAATACTTGACCCTGACCTGGCTTATCAAACACATCCGCCGCGCCGATGATTTCCAATGATTCGGGCCAGAACGCGCCAATTAGTGGTGGATCAAAGATCGAGACATGATTCATCGCAACGACATACGGTTTGCCATAAGGAATATTTTCCCGCCCGATCACTTTCACGCTTCCCAGTATATGGAAGATGCTTCGAAAGACCGCCTTGACGGTTGGGCGAGTGATCTTAAACCGCAACGGGATCTGATAGTCAGCGCTCATTGGCAATAACCCAATGCTTTCTCAAAAACTTCAGCAGCAGTGAGTTGGTCCGAATCCAATACGATCGCATCGTCAGCGGCTTTGAGCGGTGCGACATCACGCGTTGAGTCAACATGATCGCGCTCGATTACCTTCGCGAGAATTTCGTTGTAATCCGCTGTGCCGCCGCGTGCGATGATCTCATCATAACGTCGTTTGGCGCGTTGTTCAGCAGAAGCATCAAGATAAATTTTTAGATCTGCTTCGGGTAATACCACCGTTCCAATATCACGCCCCACCATCACAACTTTCCCACGTTGACCAATACGCCGCTGTTGTTGACTTAACGCTGCGCGCACGCCACGATGCGCTGAAACGACCGACACATTTGCATCCACTTCAGGCAGACGGGTTTCCCATGTAATGTCCTGCCCCGCGATCAGGATATCGCTCACGCGTCCATCTTCCTTTGAGGCTGGCGCAATATCAATTTGCGTTTGCTCCGCTAAAGCCGAGACCTTTGCTTCATCACGCACATCCATATCAAGTTTCAACGCCAGCCAGGTGATGGCGCGATACATAATGCCAGTATCAAAAAACAAATAGCCCAACGCTTGAGCCAGGCTTAACCCCAACGTGGATTTTCCCGAAGCGGCAGGCCCGTCAATAGCAATGATGGAGGGTAGTGTGTTTGTCATTTATTTTTTATTATGGTGTTGTGAGTTTGTGCGCATCTGGGAATAAATCATCGCGTGCCCAAAGAATAATGGTTTCATTATCTTCCGGCAAATCCCTGAAGACAAACCATTTGAGCCAGTCTGGATTTTGAGTCGCATTCCATTGTGGGGTTCGGCGCCATATAAAATCCTGTCCACGATATGCAGCGGGCAGTCCCAAATCCTTCATAACTGTTGTGATCACAATCGGCGGCGCAACTTGATGATCAAGCGTGGCAACAACCGATACTGGATTATTTCGCAATACCCATTCCAACGCGGGGGATGAAATGCCAAGGATCGTAACAGGTTGCGCGTTGATATGACCAAGACTCAAATCTGAAACCTGTGCCACACTTGCGCCTAATAAATTGGCTTGCAAAGGTCTTGAGTCAGGAGTCCACAATTCAACACCACCAGGGGTTCTCATTCCGCTTGCGCCCCATGCCGCACCGAGACTATAAAATCCAAAGAAAATCGTCAGAGACCAGGTTGTTGCTAACCGCGCTGTACGCGCGGACCAGCCAAATGCCACAAGCCCAATGCTCATGAGGAGGATGGTCAATGAACCAAATAAAACAAAATAACGCGGGTTCTGCACAATGCCAAAGAATGGCACCGTAGTGGGAACTTGATTGGGAGTCAAAGCAATGTTCGCGATGTTAAACCAAATGTATGTTGACAGAATAATCGTCGCTAGCACAACCACGCCCACTTCCATGTATTCTTCGCGATACATCTCGAAGGCGCGTGACAGTTCAAACGCAGCAAGGGCTAACAGCGGGGTAATCGCCCAAGCCAACTCATTCGTCTGACGATAGAACACTGCCAATAATAACGTCACTGCCAGCCACATACTTAACCGCAGAATTCGTTTGCTATTGGTACGAAAGCCGCGAATGAGCGAAAGCACTGCTAATGAAATTCCCAATAACTCGTATGAAGCAAAGGTGAGCAATATGCGGCCAGGCGTCATCGTGGAGGGAGCAATCCAACCACTAAGATAGGCAGGGATGGATGCAAGCGCGGCACTGAGTCCGCCAGGAATGGTGAAGAAGAGCGTGCCAGCGAGGAACAGGGTGGCAAAGAAAGGCAAAAGCAAATTTATGATTTCGGATTTACGATTTTCGATTTGATTGGGTTCTGCTCGTTGGTCAGCGGTCTTTGGGTTGATAACACGCAGAAAAATCGCGGTGAGTCCAAGCGTCAGCAAACCGGACCAGATCGAAGGTCCAGAGAGAAGCGCGAGGGCGAGAAAAATTCCAGCGAGGGTTTGCTTTTTATTTATCCATAAGCCCCATGCAAATAAAAGAAACGTCACAGCGAGGATCGTCCCACCTGAGATGCGCGAGAGGGCGACGAGTCCTGGATCAATGGCAAAGAAAAAAGCCAGAATAAGCGCAGGGTGTGGTTTGATCTTTTCACGGAAGAAGTAAGGCGTAAAGATCATTGCGCTTCCAACGAGCGCAGGCACAATGCGCGCCATAAAGTTGGTACTTTCGATAACGAGAAAGAAAAGACTCGTAAAAAGAATATAGATGGGTTGAGGCGCGAGCAATTGGCTTTGACCCTGCGCAAGATGTAATGCCTGCAAAGCGAGACGGGCTTCAGAATCGGTAAGCGGCGCGGCGCCAAGTTGAATAAAACGCAACGCGAGGGCAATTAGAAAAGCGAGCCCATATAGCCAGCCTTCATTTTTTATTCGGGGAGAATCCATAGGGTTATTTTACCTGTATTTATTTTGTTTTCTTTTCCATATAACGCGCTTTGACCGAGAAACCTTCGCAAGGTTTATGGCACTTCGTAAATGGTGACAATGCCTTGTTGAAAAGCCGGTTTCAAAAAGAGGTTGAACTTCTCTTCGTTGACATGATACGTGGTGCGTTCAAGATTGCCAATATAGATATAACGAATGTTATAACGTTTAATGATTTCTTGAGTCGCGGTCCAATCACGACTAGTGTATAACGTTTCAATATCCTGTGCGCGTGAGCCTTGTAGAGCGCCATCACGCCATTGACCTTCGTGATTGCCCCAGCCTAACACAGTCGGCAAACCTGTATAAATTGAAACACGCGCATACGCAGAATACGCGCCGCCCACCGCTTCAGCAACGACGCCATCCGGCGCGGAACGCAGCCACACCATCGCCGCCGCTTCATCAGGGTTCTCGCGTTGTACGCGATCAAAGTCATTGAGCGTGAACCCGAACGGCGGGCTGAAGTTGTCGGTCTTCGTTGCAAATCCAAAGATCGGATATGTCAACCCGACAATCAATACCAATGCGACGATCGTGCTGAAGATGCCATTCGCGAGACCACGCAAATTCTTTAGCAGAACCGCCGTCCCGTAGGCAGAGGCGAGGCTTAATACGATCCATGCTTGATAATAAAATTTAAAGACCGTGTTGATGCGATATCCAAAGTTATCGCTGAGGTAAACGAAATCAGGTCCGAGGATGAGGAGGGCGCCAAACACGATCAATAAAAGGACGAAGGCTGAATGCTGAATGATGAAGGTAGGCGCTTGATCTTCTGATTCGTTTTTTGAAAAAAGAAATGACAAAGAAGGGATCAGTAACGCCAACAAAGTGAGCAACCCGCCGATGTACATTAAACGTCGCAGCATACTTTCAGCAACGAACGCGCTCACATTCAAACCTTGCGCTGCAATAATGGAATT
>Ga0302322_100003689_pt1 | contig 13224 bp, 12 predicted proteins | sample Fen_T0_2_FD_203757 | JGI IMG/M metagenome (GOLD analysis project Ga0302322, IMG submission 203757) | Peat permafrost microbial communities from Stordalen Mire near Abisko, Sweden - Fen_T0_2 | ecosystem: Environmental > Terrestrial > Soil > Wetlands > Permafrost | place: Sweden: Abisko...
ATGGTCGAACCCCGGACAGCATTTGAGGCCAGTAGGACAAATGTCCATTAGGTAGAGGCCGTGTGCGCACGTCGCCACACCAGCGGCGAGTAGATAGTGCTTATCCAGCGCCCATTGCTGGGCGCGCTTCACGGTCTCCCCGCCGCCGTACAGAGAGAATTCATCAGCCAAGGGCGGGATAAGTTTCAGTTGCGCACGAATATTGCCAGCGGACTGTTGGCCGACCATGCGGTTCATTCCCATGTTTCTCACAACCCTTCGTGGGTGGAATGCGAGCGTGCGATCACTTGCCTGAGTTGTCAACTGCCCTAATGCGTGACATACTGCGACGTGCTATTTCCGCCAGACTCTCGGACAGAATTCTCTCTGCGGATTCCGTCAAATTATAAGCTTCCTCTGCATCGATCTGGAAATTCGTCTCGCGGCCGCGCCGATAGCTCCGGCGGTAATAGACGTTGCCGTCGCCTCGCATGCCTGAATCGTCGGCATTGTATGAGTGGGCGAGTTGATTGCGCACTGCTTGGAGTCGCTTAAGGATGGGAATAACCTCCGGAAACTCATCTGTCCAGCCATGAGCTGAGAGCATGTCTTCAAGAAGTTTGAGCCTCTTGTCGGTGGCAACGCCGCCGAGAATTTCGCTCAGGATTTCCATGCACTGCTCATCTCGGCCAAGTTGAATAGCAAGAACGTCGCATACGACTGACTCGGCCTGCGCTGCGATGGCGAGCAATTTACTCAAGACGTGATCGAAGGCTACGCCGCGGAGGAGTCGCCCGATGAAGGCGCCCAGATTGTCCAAGCTGAAATCGAGTTCGCGACCGCCGCTGCCGTCTTCCGACTGCCCATCTTCGGAAGCCGCGGCCTTTTGGTCGTCAGTCCCTAGGTCCCCTGTCGTTGACTCCATAGCAATCCTCTCTAAGGTCTTGTCGTAGCGCCGCGCCTGGCTTCCGCTACCGCCCACGCTCGCCGGTGAGTGGGCGACCAAGGGGGGGCCTCTGCCGTCGTGATAAGTTGCCCGATCCCTAAGTTCCGACGCATCACGAGTAGACCCGCTTCGTGCACGGCGGCGCCCGCGTGCGACGCTGTTGCATCGGTCAGGACCCAGGGAATTAGGCCGTGATCGAATGCTCCTACGGCGGTTGCCAACACACACGATTCGGTGTCCAGCCCTGCTATCCAGAGATGCCGCCGTTCGTTCTTTTCAATAAACGAAGCCACCTCCGCCGTCAAGCCGGAATAGGTCGTCTTCTCGACAATCAGTGATGCATTGGGGGCGAGAAAGGCCACTTCCGGAACGAAACCCACCCCCCGATCCCCGGGCATCATCGCCAGCCAACCGATGAGATCAACGTAATTCGACTCCGGACGATTCACGAACTGAGTTAGAACCGAAAGACCTCCGGCGGCCTGCCATCGGGACAGCACGTCCGCGATCACCGGAACAGCGGGTGCCGATGCTTCGTTAACAAAGCCGATCTGAGCGTCAATGACAATGAGGACCGATTCTTCAAGAGCTGCTGACATATCAGGACCACTCCCGGAGGGTAGAAATTGCCTCATCAAGCATTCCTGGTAGACCAGCCGTAACCAGAATGCTCTCTCTCATTGCCCGATGCGGGCCCGTCTCCTGCGGCCGGGCCGTGAGCAGTTTCGACCTTACACCCCGGAGCCACCGCCAGCCGTACTGTGGCGGAACGTCGGGGTCTCTTCCACATTCGACCTGATGTGCGATCCACGAGCAATACTGCCAGACTGCCTGTCCGACTAGTTCAATTTCTATAAAGTCCTTCTCGCCACCAAGGCCCTAGCCGAGAGCTTCCGATCCAAACTCCTGATCGCACAGCGGGAGGGCTCTTCCTTCGACGAAGCTTCCGGGCTCCCGGATGCGATGGCCCGCACACAAAACTCCCGCACCTGGCTTGAACATGCCATGTCCTACGTGGACATGAAGTGGCCGCAATCATCCGCCAAGCACCGCAAGAGCATCGCCGAAGCACTGGCTACCGTCACTCCGGTCTTCTACAGCACCGAGCGAGGCGCCCCCAGCGAGAAGATGGCGCGGGAGGCGCTCTACGGGTGGGCCTTCAACAAAGGGAGGCGTGATGGTAACGAGGAAGTCCCGGAGCCACTGACGGTAGTCTGGAAATGGCTCAAGGAGAATTCTATCCCCCTACGCGCCCTCGATACCGATACGGCCTTGATCCGGAAGGCGCTCGACGCACTCTCCGTGCGAATCAACGGTCAGACGGCAGCACCGACAACCATTGCCCGAAAGCGGGCCGTGTTCTCGGGAGTGCTCAAGTATGCGGTCGAGATTCGACAACTCGAAACACACCCGCTTCCCCGTGTGAGTTGGAAAGCGCCCAAGGCGATCGAAGAGGTCGACCGTCGATCGGTCGCCAATCCTACTCAGGCGCGGGCTCTCCTCCAGGCGGTGCGTGGTGTGGCGCCAGATTATGAGGCGTTCTTCGGTTGCTTGTACTACGCCGCCCTACGTCCGGAGGAGGCGCTGCATCTGCGGGATCGGGATATCGTCCGCCCGATCAAGAAGGGTGGCTGGGGCTGGCTGCATCTCACGGGAGCCACCGTCACCGGCGGCCAAGGCTGGACGGACGACGGGAAGCCGACCGAAGATCGGGGGCTGAAGCATCGTGCCAGGAAAGCCTCCCGACCGGTACCCGCCGCCCCGGCCCTGCTCCTGCTGCTCGATGCCCACCTCAAGGCGTATGGGACGGGCCCGGACGGACGCCTGTTCGTGACCCGCCGGGGTCCGGGCGGCCGGTACGTGCCCACAACGGGACGCCCGTTCAGCAGCAACGCCTACGGCCGAGTGTGGAAGAGGGCCCGTCAGAAGGCGCTGAGCGAGGCTGAGTGCGCCTCTCCCCTTGCTCGGGTGCCGTATGACCTGCGGCATGCCGCTGTGTCCCTGTGGCTCAACGGAGGCGTTCCCGCGACCCAGGTAGCGGAGTGGGCAGGGCACAGCGTCAACGTCCTGATGCGGGTTTACGCCAAGTGCGTGGACGGTCAGGAGGACGCCGCTCGCCGGCGGATCGCGGCGGCCCTTGCCGCCGAGGACACGGGCGACGGCGACGACGCCCCGAAGCTGCCGGGGACCGCCTGATCCCGCCGACACGTATCCGACACGACGAGTGAGATTCGGTGGTCCCGGGTGAGACTCAGCGGGACGCATGCGAACGGCCCCTGACCTGTGTTCTGCCTGGTCAGGGGCCGTTTGTACTGGTGTGGCGGGTGATGGATTCGAACCAACGTAGGACTACGCCGACGGTTTTACAGGGCTGCCGCCACAGGCCCGCGACCTGCACCGATGGCGACCCCCCGCCCTCTCGGGCGCGTATCGGTCGCACCGCCCACCGCCGACACCCTCGTGACGATCTTCCGACGGGCAGACAAGCCAGCCACGCCGAGGTAATCGATCATCAACCCAGGACCTGTCCGGAAAGTCTTGATTGTGTCCACTTGGTGTCGGAGAGTGGTGGGAGATGATCCAGAGGAGGGCTCGGCGTGAAGATGGATCAGGTTCCCTGGGAGGCCGAGCCACACACCAAGGCGAAGCACGACCTGTACCGACGCTACCTGGACCGATGGACACCGATCATGGTCCAGGGCTTCGGCGGCAAGGCCACCTACGCCGAGGGGTTCGCAGGTCCAGGCGTCTACCTGGACGGCTCGCCCGGATCACCAGTGATCGCCTTGCGATCGCTATTGGACCGCCCTGAGCTCAAGGACAAGGTCCGTCACTTCCGCCTGCTGTTCGTCGACCGCGACCCACGCTGCTGTCAGATGCTCGCCGAGCGGCTCTACCTCGCGGCAGGGAACCGCACCATGGCGCATCTCCGGCAGTTCGGCATCGACATGGAGATCGCCAATGGGCCCTGCGATCCCACCCTGGAAGCGCTCCTGGCCCGCAAGAACGCATGGGGCTCTCCCATGCTGGTCGTGCTCGACACCTGGGGCGGGGCAGTGCCGCTGGACCTCGTACGCCGAGTGGCACGGAACGACAGCAGCGAGGTCATCATCACGATCCAGCCGCAGTACTTCGCCCGCTTCGCTGAGACCAGCGACATCGCACACGGAGACCGCGTGTTCGGCGACACCCGATGGCGGGAAGTCGCGAGCCAGCCGGCGCAGGAGAAGGCGCGATGGCTCCTCCAGCACTACCGCGACACCGTCAAGTCGGCGGGGTTCCGGTTCGTCCTGGACTTCGAGCTGATCGACAGGCGCGGACAGGCCCTGTACCTGGTGTTCGGCACGACTCACCCGCGCGGCCTGCAGAAGATGAAGGAGGCGATGTGGGAGGTCGACGACACCAGCGGGGTCGGCTACCGGGACCCGAGAGACCCTGACCAGCAGACCCTTGACATCGAGATGGAGCCGCAGACCGCTCCGCTGCGACGTCTGCTGCGAGACCACCTCGCCCTCCAGCCCGGCCGGCAGGCGACCGTCGAGGACCTGCGCAAGTTCGCCCTGTACGCCACCGTGTTCAAGGAGAGCCAGGTTCGCCCCGTCGTGATCGACATGCTCGGCAAGGGTGAGCTGGTGGGCTGCGATCAGCGCCGAGTCCTCCACAAGAGCGTCGTCCGCCTGCCGTAGCCCCGCCTGGCGTCGGGCACACCTTGTCGTCGCGCCAGGCGCGGTCAGCGGGCGGCTGCTACGGGCATGGCGTCCCAGGTGCGGCCGTCGAGTTCGCGTCCGCCGGCCTTCGGGCTGCGCCCGCCCCACTGCTTGAAGAAGAAGGGCACCCGCGACGCCTGGCACAGGTCGCGCAGGTCCGCCGCCCAACGTGGGTCCATGGGTCGGGCCCGGGGTCCGCTCTCCCCGCCGGCGATCACCCAGTCGATGCCGTCGAGCGCCAGACCCTCCAAGGGCCCCAGCAGCGGCTCGCAGGACAGAAACCGCACTGCCGCCGGAACCCGTCGTAGCTCATCGACGCGCTGCAGCTCGTCGTCGTTCTCGACCGAGACTCCAACCCAGACGTTCGAGGGCCACGGCAGATGCTCCGCGACCCGGCGCAGGCGCCGTGCCCGTTTGGTGAGGACCTGGTAGGTGTGCTGGGGCGTTCGTTCCATGACGTCGAACACCTGCTGGACGAACGTCAGCGGCACCTGGGCGTGGAACAGATCGCTCATCGAGTTCACGAACACGACGCGCGGCTTGCGCCAAGTCAGCGGGAGCTTGAGCACGTCGGGGTGGCAGGTCACCCCGAACCCCGGCCCACTGGTGCGGGGGTCGCCGTCACGCTGGTACCGCGCCACCCCCATGGCCTTCAGCCGATTCGCCAGGGCCATCGCGTAGCAGTTGTCGCACCCCGATGAGACGCGGTCGCACCCCGTCGTGGGGTTCCATGTCACCTCGGTCCACTCGATCGCGCTGCGTTGCGCCATGTCACGACCTTCCCTCATACAACCGGATCGAACAAGGATTCGAAGCTTGCGGTGAGGTGCGGCGGTCGGTCCTTCGATAGCGAAGATCCAACCAGCGGCAGTGACGAGCCGAGGGCTGGTCGCTCGAAAGTGGGCCACCGATGGCACCGGGAGCGGGCGGACTTCAGGCCTTGTGCTGTAGCAGCGCGTCGATGCGCTGCTTGGCGATCTCGTCCCGGCCGGGAAGCACGTGCGCGTAGACGCGCAGCAGCACCGCGACGCTGTGGCCAACCCATTCGGCGATTTGAGTGGGCTCGACGCCGGCGGCCAGCCACGTCGACACGCAGGAGTGTCGAAGATCGTACGGCCGTTTGACCAGCGGCGACGCTACCTGGGCCGGTGTGAGCGTTCGCCGACGGGCGGCCTGCCAGACCTCCGTGTAGACGCTTTCCTTGATCACTCCGCCTCGTGCACCGCGGAACAGGCCGCCGTCAGGGCCGGTGCCGTAGGTCGCCAGATGCTGGCGCAGGAGAGCGACCAGCGGTGGGTAGCACGGCACGGGGCGGACCTCGCCGCGGGCGCGATGCTTCAGCTGTCGCGCTTCCCGGCGGCCCGAATCGGTCCATGTCGTGGTGATCTCCGGATCGTTGCGCGCCACACGCAGGACGCCCCACGTGTCCTCCGCCTCGGGCAACTCGAGGTCGGTCTCCAGGAGCGCCAGGGCCTCACCGGGGCGAAGGCCTGCGTAGTAGAGGCAGCCGAAGAAGGCGACCAAGGGGCCACCGGCCGGGACCTTGCGCTGAACCTCCGTGGTCGGCGCACGGCGCTTGCCTCGCGCGCCCTTCTTGGGAGCTGGTGCGTCGCTGATGCCGCCGACCTGGGCCACCGCGGCGAGCAAGCTACGCGCTTGGTCGGGGTTGACGACACAGGCCGGGTCGACTGCGACTGCGATCTTCGGTGGTGACCAGCGGATCGAGGTGAGCGGGTTGCTGTCCAGCAGCCCCCGCTCGACGGCGATGTCCAGGGCGTTGAACAGGACAGCGCGCTTGCGGGCGACGGTGGAGGGTGCTGCCGGGGTCGCGTCGAGCTTGCGTGCGAGAGCGTCCAGAACCACCCGCAGACGGACCGGGTCAGCGACGTCGCGTAGCGACAGGGTGTGGCGGCTGAGCCACGTCAGGGGACCGATCAGGTCGTGCGGTGGTTCGCCTTTCGCCCGTCGGACGGTGATGAACGCCCACTGCATCATGGCGCGCCGGAGCTCGGCAGCGGCCGGCCGTGAGGCGTCCTCGACCGCGACCGCGATGGTGATCGTGGTCAGGGCTTCCGCGAGGGACAGACGTGAGTGAGGGGCCAAGGTCGGCCACTTCAGGTCGGCGTAGGTGATCGCCCAGTCCCACCAGCTCTGGGTCACCTGCTCGACCGGTGCTGGGCGTGACGCCGAGACCGGTAGCCCCGTCGCCACGTCGAAGGCTTCGCCGCGGCGGGCGGCGGCGAGCAACTCCGCGCGCCGACTCTCCGCCAGCGCCACGGTGGTGAAGTTCGCCGACTTGACCTTGCCGGCGACCACCCATCGCAGGCGGTAGGTGGCAGCCCGACGGCCGCCCGTACGTGTGCTGGGAATCTTCTTCACAGCCCAGATCCGGACGTCGTACGTGCTGTCGCGGGGGCCGCCCCCTGATGCGACCGGCTGCTGGTCGATCACAGTTCCTCGCAGTTCTTGGTCCAGCGGTCGGCTTCGGAGCGGCGGATGCGCAGCTCGCCGTTGGGGAGCTTGAGGCACTTAGGTGCGCGGCCCTTGGCGCGCCAGTCGTAGAAGGTGGAGCGGGCGATGCCCAGCTCGTCGCAGAACTCGTTGACGGTCAGGTGGCGTCCGGGGGACACGACGGGGCTCCGTTCTCGCTTCGTGGTGGGTGTGGTCCGGGGAGGTGCGCTCGCGGCCCGCCGCCTTGGAAGGGCGCGGGCGTTCAGCTGCCGGAGCTGTCGCCGTACTCGTCGCCGTCGTCCCAGGATCGGTCGGCCGTCGTGCTGGCCTCCCGCGCCTGGGTGTCGTGGCCGGGGGCGGATGCTCGGTCGGTGTGGGAGTCGGAGGCGGTTCTCGACTGCGCGACGGCGAGGAGTTGGGCGTCGGTCAGGTCGCGGGACCCGAGGGGGTCGGAGGCTCGGATCGTGGCGACGATTTCCTGCTGGATGTCGAGGATCTGGAGGGTGGTGGCGTCGAAGGCGGCGTCGATGTCGATCGCCGCGAGCTGGTCCAGCAGGGCCAGGCGCTCCTGGTGGACCTGGTCGACGGTGTCCAGGTAGGCGTTGGCTTGGGCGATGTGGCCGGCGCTGGTAGCGGTTCGGATGGCGGCGTGCAGGGTGGTCAGGGTGGCGTCGCTGACGGCGAGGTCGGCGAAGAGCTCGTTGCGGCTTCGGGACACCGGATGCCTCCTTTGACGAGGGCGGCGGCCGGGCCGCCCTGGGGGTACGGGGGTCAGCGGGGCAGGTCGTGGCCGGTGATGGCCTCGACCAGGGCGGAGACGATGACTTCGGAGCAGGGCGGGCAGACGGCGTTGCCGTAGCCAGCGACGCGTTGACGGTTGGTCCCGGTGACCCGGTAGTCGGGGTGGAAGGCCATCCCGGCGCCGATCTCGGCGGGGGCGAGCATCCGGAACGTGCAGTCCTCGACCTCGGGCACCGGGACAGTGGGCACGGTGTCGGGGGCCACCTCGGGGGCCACGACGGCGTACCGGTCGCGGGTGGTGAGGGTGCCGACGGGTTGGGTGACCGGGCGGGCGGTGCCCTGGCTGTAGTAGGGCAGCAGCAACGCCCGCGATGTGATCAACGATTGGTGGCCACGGGTGGTGAGGGTCCGCAGGGGCTCCTCGACGGGCGTGGACATCTCGGCGCGGGCGCCGCGGGAGCTGTTGTTGCGCATCACCAGGGCCGGGGGGCGGATCAGGGCGTGGTGGGTGCCGGACGCGGAGAACGTGAGCAGCGGCTGGTCCAGGGTCCGGGTGGCGGTCTTGGCGCCGCCGCCGCGCAGGCTGGCCAGGAACGGCACCACCCCACCGCCGGCCGGGCCGGTGGTCGGGCTGGCGGGGCTGAGGGTGAGGGCGGTCTCCTGGCGCGCGGTCTGGGTGCGCAGGGGCCCGTCTGGCGGGTAGGCGGGCCGGTCCCGGCCGGTGGTCGGCACCAACAGCGGCACCACGGCGTCGCTCTCGGCGTCGTTCCGGGTGTCGGGCCCGGTGGCGTGTGCGGGGGCGGGCTGGTGGTGGCGGCGCAGGCCGGCGGCGATCCGGGCGAGGGTGGCCGGTTCGAGGGGGTCGGGGCGGCCCTTGGCGTCGACGCGGTCCCCGATCCGCGGCCCGGGCGGCAGGGTCCAGTCGATCGCGGTGGCGGCGGGCAGCACGGCGGGCTCGACGATCCCGGGCCGGCGGGTGGTGGTCCAGGAGCCGCCGTGGATGCGGGGGCAGCGGTAGACGTACTGGCCGTGCCGGATCCCGTAGACGCCCATGTCTGTTGACCGTCTCTCGGGGTGAGGACGTAGGGGTGGGGTTTCGTCGCTGACGGTGCGGACGTGTCTTCTGGGGCGCCGTCGGGGTTGATCTTCTTGGTGTGCGTCGTCACCGTGACCATGTCCATGTATGGCAACGGCCCTCCCGTCGTCCGTGGCTGGTCTGCCGGGAGGGCCGTGCGGTGGTGCTCGGAGGCACCGGTGATCACGGTAGGTGTGGATGCCGCCGACGTCGAGCGGCGGCTGGGTGAGGGTTCGTTGCGGTGCCCGTGGTGTCCGGGGCGGCTGCGTGGGTGGGGGCATGCCCGGGACCGGGTGGTGCGGGGGCTGGCGGCCGGGGTTCGGGTGCGGCCACGGCGGGCGCGGTGTGGTGGCTGCGGCCGGACGCAGGTGCTGCTGCCGGTGACGTGCTGGTCACGGCGGGCGGACACGGTCGAGGTGATCGGTGCGGCGTTCACCGCCCGGGCCGGTGGGGCGGGACACCGCCGGATCGCGGCGGTGCTGGGTCGTGCGGTCACGACGGTGCGGGGGTGGCTGCGACGGCTGGGCGGACGGCTGGAGCAGGCGAGGTCGTTCCTGACGGCCGTGATCGTGGGGGTGGCGATCGAGCCGGTGTTCCCGGAGGCGACGGGATCGGCGTGGGGTGACCTGCTCGCCGCGTTGGAGTGCCTCGTCGCGGCGATCCTGCAGCGGTTCGGGCCGTCACGACCGGGCGGTCGTGGTCCCGGGCTCGTCGACGGGCTCGTCGACGGGCTCGTGGTGGGCACGGTGACGGTCTGGCAGGTCGCCTGCGCGGTCACCGACGGCGGGTTGCTGGGCCCGGGCTGGGGGCCGTGGTCGGCCGGTGAGGCGGTGAGGGGCTGCAACACGAACTGGCTCTGACGCCACGCCGACCGGCTCGTGGATCCTCGGCGCTCGTTGTGTGCCAACGAGTTTCGAGGAACTGGAGGTCGTGGTGGGTGTGGCAGACGCTGATCGACGGGACGGTCGAGGCGACCAGGACGGAGCGCGGCTGGACCGCGCCCGGATGATCGGGCTGTTCCGTTACCGGTTGATCCGGGAGGCCGCCGATCCCGGGGTGGGCTGGAAGGCCCGGGGGCGGATGGTGCGCGCCCTGGCCGAGCAGACGCATACCGATCCGTTCGGGCGGCAGGTCCGCATCTCCCGGGCCAGCCTGGACCGGTGGATCCGGGCCTGGCGGGCCGGCGGGTTCGAAGCCCTGGTCCCGGTGCCGCGGCAGAGCGCCAACCGGACCGACCCCGAGACTCTGGCGCTGGCAGCGATGCTGAAGCAGGAGAACACCGGACGGACCACCGCGCAGGTCCAGCGGATCCTGGTGGCCCAGACCGGATGGGCGCCTTCGCACTCGACCTTGCTGCGGCACTTCCACCGCCTCGGCCTGCAACTGCCGCCGGGCGTCGGCAGCCCCGGCGAGGCGGGCGTGTTCGGTCGGTTCGAGGCCGACCGCTGCAACGAACTGTGGACCGGGGACGCTCTGCACGGCCCGAGGATCGGCGCCGGCGCCGGCCGCAAGACCTACCTGTTCGCCTTCATCGACGACCACAGCCGGCTGCTGACCGGGTATCGGTGGGGGTTCGCCGAGGACACCGTGCGGCTGGCCGCCGCACTGCGTAAGGCGCTGTCGGCCCGCGGGGTCCCCGAGGCCGTCTATGTCGACAACGGCTCGGCCTACTGCGACGCCTGGCTGCTGCGCGCCTGCGCCACCTTGGGGGTCAAGCTCACCCACTCCACCCCGCGCCGACCCCAAGGACGAGGCAAGATCGAGAGGTTCTGGCGGACCGTGAACGACCAGTTCCTCGTCGAGATCAGCAACCCCAACGGGCAGCCCAGCAGCCACCTGACCAGCGACGATCCCGCTGCAGCGCTGCTGGAGCTCAACGGCCTGTTCAGTGCCTGGGTCGAGCAGGTCTACCACCGGGGCGTGCACTCCGAGACCGGTCAGACCCCGCTGGCCCGCTGGCACGCCGGCTGGCATCCCGGGCCACCCGCCATCCCCGACCCGGCCACCTTGCGCGAGGCGTTCCTCTGGGAAGAGCGCCGCACGGTGACCAAGACCGCGACCGTCTCCCTGCACTCCAACACCTACCAGGTCGACCCCGCGCTGGCCGGGCGCCGGGTCGAGCTGGTCTTCGACCCGTTCGACATGACCGACATCCAGGTCCGCCATCAGGGCCACCCCGCCGGGACCGCGATCCCGCACCGGATCACCCGCCACTCCCACCCCAAGGCCCGGCCCGAGACCCCCGAACCCGACCCGGCGCCCTCGACCGGGATCGACTACCTCAACCTGGTCGCCACCACCCACCACAGCGACGTCGCCGAGGCGATCAACTTCGCCGCCCTCACCAACCCCGGCCTCGATGCCGAGCTGGCCGCCTTCGCCCAGCTGCGTCAAGACCTCGCCGACGCCTCCGACGACCCCCTCGACCCCCTCGACCCCCTCGACCCCGAGCACGACCAGCACCACGACGACGTCTCGCCGGACCAGCACGACGACGTCTCGCCTGACCAGCTCGACCTGATCGACCTGCTCACCGCCACCACAGCTGACCAGGCCGTCGCCGGGCGGGACCGGTGAGCGTCGAGCGCCTGCAGGCGCACTACGGTTTCGCTCGGATGCCGTTCGGCAAGAACCTGGCCCCTGGGATGCTGCACCGTCACACCGCGCACGCCGAGGCCGCTGCCCGGATCGGATGGTGCATCAGCCAACGCGCCCTCGGCGTGGTCACCGGGGAGGTCGGCGCAGGCAAGACCGTCGCCGTCCGAGCGGCCCTGGCCGCCCTGGACCCCTCCCGGCACACCACGATCTACCTCGGCAACCCCGCCGTCGGCGTCCGCGGCCTCAACCACCACATCGTCGCCGCCCTGGGCGGCGTCCCCCACTTCCACAACGCCACCCTGGTCCCGCAAGCCGCCGACGCCCTGGCCGCCGAGGCCGCTGAACGCGGCCGCACCCCCGTCCTGATCATCGACGAGGCCCACCTGCTCCAACACGACCAGCTCGAGGCCGTCCGGATGCTGACCAACCATGACCTGGACTCCGGTTCACCCTTCGCAGCCCTGCTCGTCGGACAACCCGACCTGCGGCGCAAGATGCGCATGGGCGTGCTCGCCGCGCTCGAGCAACGCATCGCCCTGCGCTACGCGATGCCCCCCATGACCCCGACCGAGACCGCCAGCTACCTCAAGCACCACCTCGCGTTGGCCGGCCGCTCCGACACCCTGTTCAGCGATGACGCCACCGCCCTGATCCACCAGACCAGCCGCGGCTACCCCCGCGCGGTGAACAACCTCGCCGTCCACGCCCTGACCGCCGCGTTCGCCACGAACAAGGCCATCGTCGACGAGAACGCGGCCCGCGCCGCCATCACCGAGGCATCGTCAGACTGACCACGACCCCCGTCACCCTGCACACCAAGGCCCCGCCGGGAACACCCCGGCGGGGCCTTCACACACCACCGCCATCCTCACCCCGAACGACGCCGTCGTCCTCACCTACAGCGCCGAGCAACAGGCGGCCCGGGAGCTGGCGCCCCGGTGTCGTCGAGCCAGAGAGTCCAACCGGGCGGGGGAGCGGGCCAGGAGGGGTCGGGGCCCCACCCGGGCGGCGGCGTCCAGTTCGGCGGCGGTGGCGGCCATCCGGGTGGTGGGTTGAACCTGACCGACATCGCCGGCCCCCTCGCGATCGGACGTGCTACCGGTGGACCAGCCCGTTCTACGCCCGATTCGTCCCCCGTGCTTGCCATCAAGCACCAATGGTGCAGGAATCGTCCGAACGGATGACTTCAGGTCGGCACCAGTGGGGCCCCTTGCCGTCATGGAGTCGCCGACCCGCGAGGGTGAAGACCAGGTCTTGGCTGTACCCGAAGGCGGGACCATCGGCTGGGGGGTGATACCCGGGGCAACATCCGGAACTGCCGCATCCAGTCCAGACGGATGCCAGGTCGGTCGGCCACTCTCCGCGATCGCGTCACGGTGTCGGAGGAGATCGTCACGTTCGCGGTCGTGGCGAGCTGTGCTGCGGCGCACGAGTGAGGTGGGGCCTCGATGCCGCTGCGGCTACTCAGCTGTCCGGCGTCAGGACTGCCAGAGCGAGTGGGGCGCCCGGCGTCGGATTGCTGCAAGCGTTCGGCGCTGTGAGGGTTGACGGATGACGGACCTGATGGGGGATCTGGTCGAGGCCCGGGGCGCCTGGGTCTCGGAGGTCATTCGGTCGTGGTATGCCGCCGCCGATCTCACCCGCCAGTTGCGTGCCGCGGTGGCCGCTGAGGCTCACCGGGTGGCGAACGTCGCGTTCGGGCGGGAGCTTCGCGACAACCTCGCTCT
>Ga0302322_100003690_pt1 | contig 13224 bp, 13 predicted proteins | sample Fen_T0_2_FD_203757 | JGI IMG/M metagenome (GOLD analysis project Ga0302322, IMG submission 203757) | Peat permafrost microbial communities from Stordalen Mire near Abisko, Sweden - Fen_T0_2 | ecosystem: Environmental > Terrestrial > Soil > Wetlands > Permafrost | place: Sweden: Abisko...
CCCAAAGCTCGGTTCCTCGTTGACCGACAGGGCCACACCACCTTTCGTGCCTGACGCGAGGTCTCTCCTCACGCTGAGGGCGGCCCGCTCGCCCCCGTCGCGAACCTTGCAGCAGAGCATGCCCAGCGGGGCGAGAAGGCTGCCGTTGTGAAGAGCCGATGGACGGTTGGCATGCGTCTTGAGATGCCCCGCTTCGGTCGGCGCTGCTTCGGCAGCAAGGCCTCTGTGCAGCGACTTCTCCGGCTGGACAGGAGAGCCAGACCTGTTCGCCCTGCGCGCTGTGCGGCCACGCGCGTCAGCTAGAGTGGACCTCCATGCGACTCTTCGCGATCGATCGGAGGCACAGAGTGAGCTATTCGGTAATCGACGTCAAGGACTTCGAGGGCCGCCGCACGCCGGTCGCGCGGGCCCTTGGTGCGCTTGCGATCAAGGCCAACCAGTTCGACTCGCAGCCCGATCAGGTCGGCCACGAGCATGACGAGCTTGAGTCGGGTCAAGAGGAGATCTATGTGGCGCTGCGCGGCGCCGGCTACCTGCAGATCGACGGCGAGAAAGTCGACTTCGAGCCGGGGCGCTATGTGCTGGTGGGGCCGTCCGCGCGGCGCGTGGTGGTCGCAGGACCCGAGGGTCTCTCGTATTTCGTGGTCGGCGCTCGGGTGGAAGGCGAGACGGGCTGATCGAGCGGCGGCTACCTTGACGGCTCGCTCCTGCCGAGCCGCTGCCGTGTCGGCGCAGTCCGGCGGCAGGGCCGAGAGAGCAGCTGCACGTCGCGCACTTCTGTGCGTGAGGCAGGTCGTGCAGACCCCCAGCCGGGATCGGGACCGCTCGGAGCTACGTGTAGGCCGCCATGCGCGCGCCCGGCGGCGCGGCACCACACATACAGATGCCGTCCCGCACTCGGCGAGACCTCTGCACGTACAGCTAGCCTCAATCCGAGCCGCGTCGCCTACTGCGCGTTGATCAGACGTTGGCAAGGATGTTGGCAGCAACAGCTGTCCGGCCGATTTGGAGTTGGAGGTGACCCGCTTTCGTGGGCACCTGTGATCCGTGTCCGCCAAGAGCCACGGGGGCTCCGTGAGCGTGCGCCAGTGGTTTCCAGAACCTCGGCGCTGGGCTGTCCGGCATTTCTCCACCGACCGGATAGGCGGGCGAGGTCATGATCATCTCCGAGCGTGTGCCCACCGAAGTCCTCGGAGGCGCCTCGCATGCTGGCGAGCGCGCTGCGGGGTGGCTTTGCGGAAGTCGCGTCTGGCGTGCGGTGGTGCGAAGGCATTGCCATGGCAAGCTGTCACGCGGGGAGACGCGTCGCAGCGCCGGCCAGAGACGACCACCGCGAGGACCTGCGACTACCGCCGGGGCGCTCCGCTCCACTTGCGGACCAGCAGCCTGACGACTAGCGTAGCGGCACTTTGACCCTTGCCGTCAAGGAGCGAGTGTGCCGTACGACGTCGCATATGACGACCTTTGCGCCATTGTGCATATTGCGCACGTGCCCGGCGGTCTCGCCGGCGAGATCGACGGTCTCTACAGCAGTCTCTTCTCGACCCTCGACTACTTCGCCACCTACGACGACATGGAACCGAGCGGGGCCGTCGTCCTGCGGAGTCCGCGCCACGTGCTGCTTTTCGCCGTGGTCGGCGACACGATCGAAGTGCTCAACAAGACGATCGCTATCGCGCCTGTCGCGCCTGCCGCGCTCTGTTTCGCGCGCTGCCCGATGTGCGCCGCATCCACCTCGAGGTGATGTTCCCGCCCGCGCGGCTGCGCCTGGCCAAGCGCGTGCTCTACTCGAGCGACGACATGGTGGTCGCCCTGCCGGGGAGTATGGAGAGCTACCTCGAATCGCTCGGCCGTAGCACTCGGCGCAACCTGCGCACCTACGAGAACCGCCTGCGGCGCTCCCACCCCGATGTCACGACCGAGGTGTTCGAGCCGGGAGGGCGCACGACGGAGCTCTTCGACCTGTTCATGGGCTGGAAGCGCCGGCGCCTTGCCGCCGATGGAAGGACAGTCTACTTCGACCGGTTTCCCGACCAAGAGGCGCGCTTCACCGAGCTGCTTCGTCGCCGCGGCGAGGTGCATCTCACCAGCATCGAGGGACGCGCCGTCTCCCTCGTCTTCGCGTTCCCGGTGGGCGAGGCCTCCTACATCTACCAGTACGCGTTTGACCCGGACCTGGCCTACTTCCATCTGGGGCTGCTCAGCCAGTACTGGGTCATCGCCGATGCGTTGGCGCGCGGCATGCGGCGCGTCAACCTGCTGTGGGGCACCAGCTACTACAAGGAGCGTCTCGGGGCGCGCCCGGTGCGGGCGACGCGCCTCTCCGTCTTTCGCTCGCAGGCGGCGCGCCTCTTCTCGCTCGGCGAAGCCGCGGAGGTCGGTTTGCTTCGCCTGCGCCGCGCGCGCGGACTCTACTGGCAAGCGCGCCACGCCGTGGGCATCTGGGTCAGGGCTCACTCGCGCTGGCCGTCGGGGCGGAAGCCGTAGCCCAAGTAGCGCTGTGCGCCGCACGGCCGCGGCCGCTTGCTTGCCGGTCGGCGGCGATTGTCTCCGGTGATCCGACGGCTACGTGCGCGGAGGCTCGCCCCAGATCATGGAGACCTACGGCGGTAGTCCATCGCATTTTCACCTCTTCGGCTTGCTGGACACGCCTCTGATGGAGCCTCACACGGTCTCTTCTTGGCAGCGCATTGAAAGGACTGCCATGGGCTTCTCGGTAGCAGGAGCCGCTCTTGCAGTGCCCGCCCGCTCAGTGCGGCGGCTGCAGCCGCGCTGGTTAGGAGGGCGCCAGGGCAACCCTACGGCCGCTCGCGCTCCAGAAGACCAAACACAGCCTGGTGCGTGTCAGAGACGACGGCGAGCCGACCGCCGCGAAAGTCGCTCGGCCCCGTCTCAACTCGGCCGCCGAGTTCGGCCACCTTTGCAGCTGCGGCGTCCACGTCCAGCACGCCGAAGTACACGAGCCAGAACGGGGGGATCTCCGCCGGCACGGGCATGCCGCTCATGTCGATGCAGCCGCCGAAGCTCCGTTCGCCTACCTGCCACTCCGTGAACGCGGCGCCGCCCGCGCTGGATGGACCTCGCCTGACGCCCCATCCGAACACTCTGCAATAGAAGCCTTCCGCAGAGGTGAGATCGCGCGTATTCAGTTCGGCCCAGGTGTAGCTGCCGGGCTCGCCCATGAGTTCGGCGCCGTTCATCCTGGTCGGCTGCCATACCGAGAAGACGGCGCCAGACGGGTCCCGAAGGATAGCCATGCGGCCCTGGTCGAGCACATCAACAGGAGGCGCGACCACGGTTCCGCCCGCGGCCACGACCGAGCGCGCGGCCGCGTCCGCATCCTTGGTGGCCAGGTAGAGCGACCAGGCCGGTGGCTGCCGTTCTTGAGAGAACCCAACTGCGGCGACCCGTTTGCCGTTGAGACTGAACATCTTGTGCCCGTCTGCATCCGGGCCGAGGTCGAGCGCGTCCCAGCCAAAGAGGCCGCAGTAGAAGAACGCCGCTTCCACGGGCTCCGGGCTGGCGAGGTCCACCCAGACCGGCGTGCCCTGGGCGCGGAGATGGTGGTCGGTCATCTGCTGACTCTCCTTGCGTTTCTGACCGTGTCCCGCCGGACGGGCCGGCGCTACTCGATTCCTGTGCGTGCGTTCCTACCGCTTCCCTGATCGACCCGCGACCACCGCAGCCAGGACTGCCGCGGACGCATCGGACGTCCAATGGGCAGCGATCAGTGGCACCAGGCGCCGTCCCCGGAGAACGTAGACGAAGACGAACGCGGCCGAGACCGGCAGCATCGCGATCACTCGCGAGAACCCATCGCGGCGACCGGGGAGGGCGGGGATTGCGGCGTGCTGCGCGGCCCAGGCAAGCGCCGTGAGCACGGCCGCGGTGGGCAGTCCCAGCCGGCGCTCGAGCCGGGGCAGCACGTAGCCGAGGTAGGTCGCCTCTTCGCCGAGCGCCCAGAGCGCCGGCCACCCTGAGACGCTGTAGGCGCGCGCGAAGCCCCCGAGCCGCGAAGCGCGGATCTGCGGCGGATAGGGCTCGGCGCGACCGGGGTTCAGCGACCGATCGAGCAGCTGGCTGAGGACGGTGGCCGGCATCAGCGCCGCGACGTCGAGCAGCACCGCACGTCGGCGGCGAGCGGGGCGGGCTCCGAGGCCGACAGCCTCGCGCATGGGCAAGCCCTCGCGCCGGGCGGCCGCCGCAATCATGGTGAGGCACCCGACGTCGACGGCGCTGCCATAGACCATCCACCAGCCGGCCGCCGCACGGAACGGCGCCGGCCGGCCAGCTGCCTGCAGCACCAGAGCCAAGGCCGACTGCGCGGTAAGCGCCAGTGCCGGACGCGCCGCGAGCATGAGCAGCGGAAGCGTCAGGGAGGCGCCTTCTCCTCCGTGCCCTGCCTGCGGCTCGCGGGGCGATGGCGAGATGGTGGACTTCGCACGACTCGCCATCGCCTGCTCGCGGGGCGCGCTCGACGCCGTGGCCGGTCGGCCTCGACCCGCGGCCCTGCCTACTGCGTCACGCAACGGTCTGCCATCTGGCGCGCGAAATCGGCGGCTGCTGCCAGTCGAGACTCGTCTGGCTGCCCGGCCGCCCCGTCTGCCATCTCTGCGAAGCGCACCATCTCAGGCATACCCGAGCCGAGCATCCACTGCTTGACCGGCTCGGCGAGCTGCCCCTGGCAGTCGAACAGGCCGAGCAGGTCCGCGCCGGCGGCCGCTTGTCGACAGCTCTCGAGCCAGGGTTCCACCTCCGGCATGCCCTCGGCCGCCGCGTGCGTGACGAACAAGGCGACCGGCCGAGCAGCGCACTGCTCCTTCAGGAAAGCGCGCGCCGCTTTGGGCGCTCCGGCCTGATTGATGGGCATGCCGACGAACACGAGGTCGCAATCCTCGAGCGAGGGTGCGTCCTCGAGCGCCGACGGCGTGACGTCCTGGCCGAGTGCTGCGGCGATCGCCTCGGCGACCTTCTTCGTGTTCCCGGAGGCGGACTGGTAGACGACTGCGGCCTTCATGACTGCTCCTTCCGAGCATGGGATAGGGACCTCGCAGGTCCGACACACGCTGACGTGGTTGAAGTATAGTGGTTGATGTCGTATAGTCAATATAGATTAGTCGACATGATTACGAGCTGCACTTCAGAGTCCACGCAGGGCACCATCCGGGAGGATTTGATGGCAGGCGACAACGTTCAGATGTTCATCCTCGGCAGCCTCACGCAGGGTGACGCGCACGGCTACCAACTCGTGGCGCGCGCCAAGTCGTGGGGCGTTGAAGACTGGGCAGGCTTCGGTGCGGGCTCGATCTACAACGCCCTGCGCTCGCTCGAGAAGCGCGAGCTGATCGTCAGGTGCGGGACCGAGCAACGCGGCGGTTACGCGCCGGCAACCGTCTATGGCCTCACTGATCTGGGCCGCGAGCGCCTCGTCGAGATGCTGCATGAGACCGCCGACGGCGTGCACATCAATGACCCCTTCGACATCGTCACAGCGTTCATCGGGATGCTACCGGCCGCGGAACGCAGGGAGATCATCAAGGCGCACATCGCCGCGCTGCAACGACGCCTCGACACGGTGGCGCTCGACCATGAGCGCGTGAGCGCGCATGTCGAGCAAGGTGCGCCCTACGACTGGGTGCTGGCGACCATCGAGAAGGGCACGCGCGTGGGCGCGGTCGCGATCGAGTCCGCCGAGAGCCTGCTCACGCGCAGCGACTCCTGGGGCCCGCCCGAGCGACTGACGCGCGCTGCCGACCGGGTCGAGCAGGCAAACGCCGACGGTGCTGAGCATCGGCATGCCCGATCTCGCTCTCGGCAGCCCGAATCGAGCCAGTCTCCACCAGATGATCCACGGACGGTGGCTTGACCTCAGGTCAAGCGAATGGAGGAAAGGTGTCCAGCCTCTGCGACCAAATCATCCTTGTGTCTGTTCTCGTGCTCGGCGTGTACTGGGTCCTCACTGCGAGGGCGGTCAAGTCGACCAAGCGCTCGGACTCGCGCGGCCGGAACCTCGCACACAACGGCCTCATGCTCCTCGCCTACCTGCTTGCTTGGCCGACTCTTCGTCTGGGTCAGCTCGACATGCGTTTCTTGCCTGAGGGTCCAGCCCTCGAGATCATCGGTGTGGTGCTCGCGGTGGCCGGCGTCGGGTTCGCCATCTCGGCCCGGCACGAGCTGGGGGCCAACTGGAGCAGCGCCGTGACCATCAAGACGGGGCATCGACTGATCCGCAGCGGGCCCTACGCGATCGTCAGGAACCCCATTTACGCCGGCGACATCGTGATCATCCTCGGGATGGCCCTGGCTCTGGGGGAGCTCCGCGGTCTCCTCGGGTTGGCACTCATGGTCGCCGCCCTCTGGCACAAGGGCCGTACCGAAGAGCGCTTCCTGCTCGCCGAGTTCGGTGCTGAGTACGCCGACTACCAGCGCGACGTGGGATTCCTGGTGCCCTTTGCCCCTGAGAGGTCCGTCCACGATGCGGGCTAGCTGCCCTGTCCACTGTCGCTGACGCGCTGGCGGCGGCGCGCGAGGCCGTGCGCAGAGGCTGATTGACAACACGCGCGGGTGGTTCGAGCGCGTACCGCCCGGTGTTCGGCCCTTCACCCCGGCGTCGAGGCAGCACCGCGCTCCGCTTGACCCCGCGTGTCGCCGTGCGCCACCATCATCGTTGTGACCCAACGCGGCTGGCAGACTCACTGGCACAAGCATCCGGCGGTACGTTCGGGCGAGCAGCTGACCCGCGGTGAACGCGCCGCCGACCGGATGCGCAGCGTGATGGGCTCCTGGCCCTTCGTCTTTTCCTTCTTCGCCGTGATGATCATCTGGGCGATCGTCAACACGGTGCTCTTCCACCGCGTGCTGCACCACAAGGCCTTCGACCCCTATCCCTACATCCTGCTCAACCTCTTCCTCTCGATGCTGGCCGGGGTGCAGGCGGCGGCCCTCCTCATCGCCGCCAGGCGCGCCGACGCGATCGCCTCTGAGGTCGCCATCCACACCGAGAAGAACACCGAGGACCTCAAGGCGCTCATGGCGGAGAACACCGCTCTCACGATGCAAGTCAAGAGCAACACCGACCTGCTCGAGGAGATCCACCGCCACGTCACCGCCCTGAGCGCGCCGCCGCCCGATCCTCGCGGCGATGGTGGCAGCCAGTCGTCTTCAGACTGAGTCGGCGGGACTTCCGCGGTGGCCTGCCGGCACCGTCAGCGTCTCGTCAGTGAGAACGTGGGCAACGCCCCGGTCCGTGACGTCAGCCACTTCCTGGCGCCTTCAGGTCAGGACCGGTGTCATGGGCCCACCCCTTCGGCCCGGCGTCGTCGCCTAGGAGCTCGTCTCCGTCGTGAAGCTCTTGCCGATCGAGTAGGCGCGGCCGATCAGCGCCCCGAGGGCGAAGTACGCACCCGTGTCGGGCGCAAAGGCGAGCGGTTCGAGCTTGCCCACGTCGACATGGCCCTCCGCGTCGAGACAGGCCTGGTCGATCTTGACGTCCTTGACCTCGCCGATGAACTGCGTGTGCAGACCGAGCTCGTGGACCGCCGTGACCTCGCACTCGACGATGAGGGGGAACTCCGCCACGTAGGGCGCATCGACGAGCTCAGACCGCACCGGGGTGAGCCCGGTCGCGGCGAACTTGTCGGCCTTGCGTCCCGAGACCAGGCCGAAGTAGTCGGCCGCGGCGGCTTGCTCGCGGTTCGGCAGGCTGATGGTGAAGGCCTTGCGCGCGATGATGTTGCCGTGCGTCGCGGTCGCGGCGCGCAAGGAGACGGAGACGCAGGGCGGCCTCGAGCAGGCGATGCCGCCCCAGGCCGCGGTCATCACGTTGGGCCGACCGTCATCGAGGTAGGTGCCGACGACCAGTACCGGGGTCGGGTAGAGCAGGGTCTTGGCGCCGAGCGATTGCTTCACGATTGCTCCTCTGAGAGAGAACGGGATGTGTCACAGGGCATGGCTCGCCTGCCAGCAGCCGAGACCGGTGGTGGAGATCTCGAGGTCGGTCCGGCCCGGGGTGCGCGTGTGCATTCGTGCTCCTTGGCTGCGGTGGTTCGTTTGACTCGTGGTCCGGATCAAGAGGGCGCTCGCCTTCCATGATACGGCTACTGCTGAACGCGCCACGTGCGCCGGCGTCGGAGAGCGAAAGACGAAGCGGCCCTGGTTGCGGAGTGAGCCCCAGGAGAGGAGAGGAGCTTCGGTCCCAGGTCGACCACCTGGGCGCGACCAATCGTGATGGCCCGTCGTCTGACGGTCGAGTCGAGGATGCGTAGGCTCAGCCGCCAGTTCCTATTCATCGCTGCATGAATGAGAAACCATGAGGGTAGTAGGCACTTGAGCTCCTTGTCGGCGGTCGACCTTGTGCGCCAGTTCGTCGGCCTGCGCGACTATGCGCCCGCCCCGGAATCGTGGAGTAGCCTTCGCCGCCAACCCGCCGCGCCGCTACCGCCTCCGCCGGCCGCAGGCACTATTCAGGGCCTACGGTATCGACTGTGGGACCCAAGAGGGTTCGCAAGGGGAGCGTTCATCGAGTCAGCGGACGAGCGCAACGCGGAGGCCGCCCGGCCCCGGCCCCGTCAATCGGACCCACTCTCAGGCGAGGCAGCGAGCAGCCGCTGCGTCACCCCTTCCAGCGTCTCGACGCCGTAGGGCGAATGCGGGTTCTCGTCGCTGAGGACCGCGACCGACCACTTGAGCTTGCCGCGCTCGAGGCGCGCCACCTGGTTCACGATCCTGAACGGGTCCTCCTCGGCGCCGAACCAGCCGCCCTTGAAGAACACCCTCCAGTCCGGTCGCGCGACTTGCGGGATGCCCCAGGACTCGGTCGCGATGATGTGCGAGAGCAGGTAGCGCGCCAGAGCGCGATGCGCTGGCGGGACGTACTCGTCCATGTGGAAGAAGAAGCGCGCCTGGTCGGCGGCTGTGATGCGCGAGAAGATCACGTCCTCGCCGACGCGCAGGTGCTTCATGCCGGCCAGGTGCGCGAGGTCTTCGAGGCCTTTGGCACCGACGATGCCGAAGATCTCGAAGGCGGCGGCATTGTCGGACTGGGTGATCATCAGCGTGAGCACGTTCTCGATGTCCGCTGGCACGCTCGCATGCGTGCTCAGGTACTCGACCAGCAGCATCGCCTTGATCACGCTGGCGCTAGTGAACTGCTTATCGAGGTTGTGGCCGTGCAGGACGCCTCGCGTGTCGACCACGGCGATCGCCGAGTCACTGTTGCGTTCTTGCAGGTAGGCCACGGCGCTCGCTATCGCCGCCGAGGCGGGGAAGAGTCGCGGCAGTGGCGCCCGGACGACAAGGCTGTCGCCCTGCGGCGAAGTGCGCGTGACGCCATCAGCGCCGGTCGCGCGCACGAACCAGGTGTAGCGGCCAGTCTTGAGTCTGACGCGGAAGCGATGGCTGAGCCTGCGGTCGGGCGGCTGCGGTCCGAGGCCGAGGGTCGCGGCGACGCGGCCGCTGGCCCTTCTGATGATGATGGTCACGCTGCGGATGGCCTCACCCTGGTTGGCCACCCGGTAGGCCAGGGTGACTCGCCGCTTGCGGTGGACCCTGACGTTGCGCAGGGGCTCCGGCGCGGGAGCTGTTAGAGCGGCGGGCTTGCTCGCTCCCGTCCCGCCGTCCCGACCAGATGCATGTTCGACCGCATAGAGGCCACCGAGCGCCGCCGCGCAAATCACGATGATGAGCGCGACCAGCCTCGCCAAGGTGCGGCGATTCTGGCGGCCGCGCGAGTCATAGATGGTCCTGCCTACCGTCGCCTCCAGTGGCCTGGGTGCTTGAACTACCCCGTCGCAGACGGAACTCAAGATAGCATGTGGGGCGCCGGTCTCATCGTCAGGCTCTGTCTAGGCTCGTGGGGCTTGACCGCCTCTTCTGAGGACGACGCGGACCACCGCCTCCTCCCGCATGGCCGGGCGCGGCTGTCTCGGAGGTGGGGGTCGACGCACGCTGACGATACCGCTGACGATACTAGCTTCGCACGCGAGGGGGGAGACTTCGGCCAGAAGCCCGCGGTTGTCCAAGGGCGGGTCGAGACTGAGGGGAGACATCATGGCCATCATCAAGGGGTCCATCGAGGCGGGCGTGCCGCTCGAGTTCGCGGATCTCGAGTGGAGCCAGTTCGTGCTCGAGTCCCTCTGCTGCAACTACTCGCGAGGGTTCGCCGACGTCGAGCCGCTGATCGACGAGGCGGACATGGATGCAGCTGAGGTCAAGTTCGAGACCGAAGGTGACCGGCTCGTCAGGGTGACGGTCGAGCTCGACTACGTGCCGCGATCCGCCGGCGCCGCCGCCACGGAGATCGCCCACGCCGAGGGGACCCTCCGCCGCGACCTTGAGAAGTACCGCCAGTTTCTGCTCGAGCGCTATGCCCGGGAGAGCGTTCGACCGGGCTAGTCAGCGAGCCTCAAGGTGTTGTCGCGGCATCCACACTGTCCGCGTCCTCGTCGTCGGTCGCGGTCACGATCTCTTCGGCGTCCTCTGTTGGTTCCACCGAGAGGTGCGGCATGTGTTCATCCATCACCACCGGCAGCCACCAGTTCGCTCGCCCGAAGAGGTGCATCATCGACGGCACCAGGATCGTGCGCAGGATGAATGCGTCGAGGAAGACGGCCACCGCCAGCCCGATGCCGAACTCGGCGATCACGCGCTGGCCGCCGAAGACGAACGCGACGAACACGCTGATCATGATCGCGGCAGCTGCCGTGATCACCCGCCCCGTGGTCGCCTGGCCGACGATCACGGAGTGGTGGTTGTCGCGCGTATGCACCCACTCCTCATGCATGCGGCTCACGAGGAAGACCTGATAGTCCATCGACAGGCCGAAGAGCACGGCGAGCATGATCACTGGCAGGAAGGCCTCGACCGGGCCGGGACGCCCCAACCCGAGCAGGTTTGAGCCCCAGCCCCACTGGAAGAAGGCGACGACGACGCCGAACGCGGCGCCGGCGGCGAGCAGGTTCATCACCGCCGCCGTCGCCGGGATCAGGAGACTGCGGAAGGCGATGAGCAGCAGCAGGAAGCCGAGCCCGATGATGACGGCGATGAAGAGCGGCAGCTTGGCGGTGATGATGGCTGCGAAGTCGTCGAAGATCGCCGTCGCGCCGCCGACGTACACGCGCAGGCTGGTGCCCTGCTCTGCCGCCGGTAGCACTGTGTTGCGCAGGTGCGTGATCAGGCCGCTCGTCTGCACGTCCTGCGGAGCGGTCTTCGGAATTACCTCGACAATCGCCACCTTGGCACCGGGCTTGGATGGGAAAGGCACCACGGCCGCCACGTTCGGCACGGCCTGCAGCGACTGCGTGAGCTTGGCGAGTGCTGCCGTGTCGGCCGGCGCTCCCACTTGGGCGACGAGCAGGAGGGGACCGTTGGACCCCGGGCCGAAGCCGGCCGCGAGCAGATCATAGGCCCTGCGCGTTGTCGTCGAGGCGGGATCGTTGCCTGCGTCCGAGAGGCCCAGGCGCAGGTTGAGCACCGGGCTGGCCAGCGTGAGCATCACGATGACCGCGATGAGTGCCAGGACGACCGGGTGATGCGAGACGAACCGCGCCCAACGCGCCCAGAAGCCGGTCGTGTGGCCGTCCCGGGGGCCGCTCTCGGCCAGCCGTCGCCGCTCGGACCGGCTGAGCACGCGCGTCCCCATGAAGCCGAGCAGCGCCGGCAGCAGGGTGAGCGCAGTGGCCATCGTCAGCAAGACGGTGATGACTGAGGCGTACGCCAATCCGTTGAGGAAGCTCAGCCTGAGGACCAGCAGCCCGAGGAGCGCGGCGCAGACGGTGCTGCCGGCGAACAGCACCGCGCGGCCAGCAGTGTTGAGGGAGCGCACGGCGGCCTCCTCCGGCGTGTGGCCGGCCTTCAGGCCGTCGCGGTAGCGCGTGATGATGAAGAGTGCGTAGTCGATGCCGACGCCGAGTCCGATGAGTGCGGCGAGCGTGGGGGCGAGGACGGCGACGCTGACGGCGTGAGTGAAGAGGTCGATGGTGAAGGTCGCCGTGCCGAGGGCGACCACCGCTGCGATGAGCGGCAGCGCCATCCCGAGGAGCGACCCGAACGCGATCAGGATGATGATCGCCGCCGCGATGAGGCCGATCGCCTCACTGTTGGACGGCGGCGTCTGGCTGACCTCCTGGATGGCCTGCCCGCCGATATCGACCTGGAGCGACCGGGAGTTCGCGGCCTTCACCAGGGCGATCACGTGCTTGACGTCCGCCTTGGGCAGCGACTGGGCCAGCTTCGTGAAGTCGACCGTGGCGTAGGCCGTCTTGCCATCGCGACTGATCTGGGCGGTTCCGGTGGGCACATAGGGGCTGCGCACTGCGGCGACGCTGGGCGATGCCGCCACCTTTTTGAGCAGGCCCCCGATCTGCGCTTGCACCGCCGCGTCGGTGACCGATCCATTGTCCACGTGCCAGACGATGGTGTCAGAGTCACCGGCCTGTTTGGGCAGCGCCGACGTCAGCAGTTCCTGCGCGCGCGACGACTCGGTGCCGGGAAGTGAGAACGTGTTGGAATAAGCGCTCCCCACGGCTCGCTCGATGCCGGCGACCGAGAACAGGACGACGAGCCAGGCGATGACAACGATGACACGGTGCCGATAGCACCAGCGGGCGAATGAGGCCACGGTCTTCTCCTTGGGGAGGCATCCGGTCTACCGGATGGGGATGTCGCAGACACACAGAGCCACCCGTCTTCAGCGGAGCGGGAGCTCGGTGCATCATACCCGCGTGCGGCAGGAGCCGCTCCCAAGCCGCGGTGAAGCGGCCTGCCAGCGGCCTCGGCATCTTCCTGCGCCGTCCGGGGAGCTCGCTGCTGCGGCCCGGTGCGCCCGAGGTTGGCTCGCCGGCGGTGGGGTGAGGAAGCCTCTGCCCACGTGCGCTCCGCGTCGGCGATGCCGCGCCTAGGGGGAAGGCGAGTAGATAGCGGCGCAGAGGGTCGGCTCCTACTGACAATCAGCTTACGACGCGGTTGGCAGTAGTCTGCGGGCGCGTATAGAGTGCCCGGGCGAACAGTCGAAGCCGGCCCGGACGACCGTGCCGGCTCCCGCCTCATGCCCTGAGAGTGAGGTCGCCGCCGGCCGGCGACTCCTCCTTTATCTCGACCGCTGCAGATGGGCGACGACGGGGTCCCCACTCACGAGCGAAGGAATCGCCATGAAGAGAGCCCTGTGTCTTATCGCCGTCCTTCTTGCCCTCGGGGCCGGAGCGGCCTGGTCCGCCCGGCCGGCCGCGG
>Ga0302322_100003691_pt1 | contig 13221 bp, 15 predicted proteins | sample Fen_T0_2_FD_203757 | JGI IMG/M metagenome (GOLD analysis project Ga0302322, IMG submission 203757) | Peat permafrost microbial communities from Stordalen Mire near Abisko, Sweden - Fen_T0_2 | ecosystem: Environmental > Terrestrial > Soil > Wetlands > Permafrost | place: Sweden: Abisko...
CCGCCGTCCTCGGGCCGCACCCGGGGGCGCCGGGCCTTGAGGAAGTCCGCGAGCTCGCGGCGGGGGTCGTCGATCACAGGCCCAGTATCCGTTCGACGGCGGGCGCCAGGGTAGGTCCCGCATTCCCAGGAAGGACCGGCCGACCACGGTCGTGGCCCCGCGCCCCAGGATCGGTGCGGCAGACGCCGCCCGTCGAGAGGACCGGAACCATGAAGGCCGCCCAGATCTTCGCGTACGGCACCCCGGACGTCCTCGCCGTGACCGAGGTCCGGCGCCCCGAGCCTGGCCCGGGCGAGGTGCTCGTCGCCGTCGCGGCCTCCAGCGTGAACGGGCACGACGCGCTGGTCCGTGCGGGCGCCATGAAGATCGTCTCGGGTCGCCGGTTCCCGATCGGCCTCGGGCTGGACTTCGCCGGCGTCGTCGCCGCCACCGGCCCGGGCGTGGACGGCGCGACGACCGGCTTCACGACGGGGACGCCGGTGTGGGGCACCGTGCACCCCCGCACCAAGCACGCCGTCGCCGGGGCCGCCGAGTACGTCGTCGTCCCGGTGGACCGCGTCGCGCCCGTCCCCGCCGGGCTGTCACCGGTGCAGGCCGCCGCGCTGATCGTGCCGGGCATCACCGCCCTGGCGGCGCTGCGCCGGGCCACGCGCCTGTCGCCGGGCGAGAGCGTGCTGGTCCGCGGCGCGGCGGGCGGCGTCGGCACGGCCGCCGTCCAGCTGGCGCGGGCGTTCGGCGGCCGGGTGACCGCGCTCGCCCGCACCCGGCACGCCGCCGCGCTCACCGAGCTGGGCGCCGAGGAGGTCCTCGACTACCGCGAGACGACGCCGGAGCGGATCGGCCCGTTCGACGTCATCGTGGACACCGTCGGGACGGACCTCGGCGCGTACCGCCGCAGACTCACCAGGAGCGGCCGGATGGTCACCGTCGGCCTGTCCGGCGCCGCCATCGCCGCGATCGCCGCGTCGACCGTCTTCGGCCCGCGCCGCATCCGCACGTTCAGCGCCGACCCCCGCACGGCGGACCTGGCGGAGCTGGCCGAGCAGTTCACGTCCGGCGCGCTCGTGCCGGTGATCGACGGCGTCCACCCGCTGGCCGCCATCGGGGCGGCGCACCGCGCCTTCGAGGGCGGCGGCGTCCTGGGCCGCCAGGTCGTGCAGGTGAGCGGCCCGCAGGGATCCGGGACGCCGGCTTGACGGTTCAGGGGTGGGCGCGCAGGCCGTCGACCAGGACGGACAGCAGCCGGGGTCCCCGCGCGTCCAGCTCGTCGTCGTCCAGCCGCGACAGCCAGCTGATCAGCACGATGACGTCGCGCGCCTCGACGTCCGCGCGGATGCTGCCCTCCGCGCGCCCGGCGTCCAGGAGCAGGTCCACGGCGTCACCGATCGGCCCGAAGCTGTGCGCGGCCAGGTCACGCCACGCGGTGTCCTCGACGCCCGCGAAGACGTCGCGCCCGGCGCGGGCGTAGGCGGCGACCCGCACGAACCACTCCGCCAGTGCGTCCAGCGGCTCGTACCGGGCGAGCAACTCGCCGGCCGCGGCGGCCAGATGGTCGACGTCCCGGCGGTAGAGCTCGGCGAGCAGGCCCTCGCGGGTGGGGAAGTACCGGTACAACGTGCCCTGCCCGATGCCGCAGGCCTGGGCGACGGCGCTGAGCTTCAGCTCTCCCGGCCGGCGCACCAGCTCCCGCGCCGCCTGCAGGATCCGCTCCCGGGTGCCCTGGGCGTCCACCCGCTGCATCCCGTCGTCCCCGCCCGCACCGGGCCAGGAACCGTGCCCCGGACCGTGCCCCGGACGGTGCCCGTCGCTGCCGGCGGTGCCATCGGACATGTGTCGAGTCTAGGCGGGCGGGTCGTCCCGGGATGATGGACCCGCCACCGGGAGCCGGCCCGGCTCGGGCCGCACGCCGGGGACGCGCACTACGATGATCGGATGACCGGGATCTCCCTGCCGCAGGGACTGCAGGACCTCATCGCCTCGGGCCCCCTGGCGCACCTGACCACCCTCAACGCCGACGGCAGCCCGCAGGTGACCGTCATCTGGATCGGGCTGGACGGCGGCGACGTCGTCAGCGGTCACCTGGGCCGGTACGCGAAGATCCGCAACATCGAGCGCGACCCCCGGGTGGTGCTGTCGTTCGCCGCGCCCCAGGACCGCACGACCGTCCTGAACCCCTACGCCGTCCTGCAGGCCCGCGCGACCCTCGAACCCGGCGAGCACGCCTGGGACCTGCTGGACCGCCTCACCACGGTGTACCTGTCCCCCGACGCCGCGTTCCCGGTGCCCCGGGGACCCGGGTACGTCGTCCGGTACCACGTGGAGCGCATCGCCGGCGTCGGCCCCTGGGTCTAGCCGAGCCCGTGGTCGAGCCCGGTGGCCCGGGCCCGGACCGCCGTCAGGCGAGGAGCCCGAGGGCCGCCGCGGCGACGACGGCCGCGGCCCGGTCGCGCACGCCCAGCTTGGCGAAGACGTTGTTCACGTGGGTCTTGACGGTCGGCACCGAGACGCCGAGCCGGGCGGCGATCTCGGCGTTGCGGCGTCCCTCGGCGACGAGCCGGAGCACCTCGACCTCGCGGCTGCTCAGGGCCGCCCGCCCCGCGCCGTCCGCGGCCCGGGACGGCGCGAGCAGCGCCCGCTGCGCGGAGACCGGCAGCACCGGGTACCCGGCGTGGACGGCGCGCAGCGCGTCGGCGACCTCCTCGGGGGTGGCGTCCTTGCCCACCACCCCGAGGGCGCCGGCGGGCAGGACGGGCAGGACGGCCGCGTCGTGCAGGTAGGTCGTCAGCACCAGGACCGCGGTCGCCGGGTGCGCGGACCGCAGGCGCCGGGTCGTCTCCGCACCGTCCCAGCCGGGCATCCGCAGGTCGACCAGGACGACGTCCGGGCCGGTCGCCGCGACGACGGCGAGCGCCTGCGGCCCGTCCGCCGCGATCCCGACGACGTCGATGCCGGGGAGCCGGTCCAGGAGCAGCGCGAACGCCTCCCGCACGAGCGTCTGGTCGTCGACCAGGACGACGCGCAACGGCCCGGGCGGCGGCCCGCACGAGGTCCTCCTGCGACGGATCGGTGGCGACCCGTCCAGACTCGCTCTCCGGTGCCCGGGGCGACCATCGTCCACCGGATGGCCGCCGGGGACCCCGGCTCCACCCCCGGGTGGAGCGCCACCGCGCGACCCGCTGCGGGACGGCGCCGGGACGCATCGCGGGGCGCTGTCGGGGACACTGGGCCCGTGTTCTCCCCCGGCGGCCCGACCGCGCGCGACCTGCTGGTGCAGGCACTGTCGTCGGTCGAGGAGGGCTACGACCTGCTGGCCCCCACCTTCGACCGGACGCCCTTCCGCACCCCCGACCGGGTGCTCGACGCGACCGCCGCGGCGCTGCGCCCCCTGGGCCCGTTCGGGCTCGGGCTGGACGTGTGCTGCGGGACCGGCGCGGGCGTCCAGCTGCTCGCGGATCTGTGCCGCGGGCCTGTCACCGGCGTCGACTTCAGCACGGCCATGCTCGCGCAGGCCCGCCGGGCGCATCCGGGGGCCCGCTGGGTGCGCGCGGACGCCCGGGCCCTGCCGTTCCGGGGCGGGTTCGACCTCGCCGTCAGCTTCGGAGCGCTCGGGCACTTCCTGCCCGCCGAGCGGCCCGGCGTGTTTGCGGGCGTGTACCGGGCGCTGCGGCCCGGCGGGGTGTTCGCGCTGCCGATCGGTGCGCCGCCGCCCGTCACCTCCCCCGGGTACTGGGCACTGCTCGGGTTCGACGTCGCCATGCGGGTCCGCAACGCGGTCCGGCGGCCCCCGTTCGTCATGTACTACCGCACCTGCACGCCCGCCGCGGTGAGCGGCCACCTCGCGGGCGCCGGGTTCGCCGTGACGGCGGTCTCCCTGCCGGCCCTGGGACGGCGCCGCGACGGCAGCCCGCGGTGCCGGCTGCTCGTCGCGCGGCGGCACGGTACCCCCTGACGGCGCGGCGGCCCGCCGACGTCACGGCGACCTCAAGCCGGGGGCCGGCCCGTCGATAACCGGAGGGCCACACCAGCGCCCCTGCGCGGCCGACAGGTCGCCGACCGAGGACGGTTGATGCCGACGTGCCGCTGCCGAAGGCGCCGATCGTCGTCGTGCGGGACTCGGTGGACAGCTTCCAGCTCGCCCTCGTGCGCGGCGTCCGCAGCGTGCTCGACCCGCTGGGGGTGCCCGTCGTCGAGCATCTGGCCCGGCTGGACGGCGGGGCCGAGCCACCGGTGCTGGGCCGCCTGCTGTCCGGCGGCCCGGCGGGCGTGCTCGTGCCCTCCTGCCGGAGCTCCCCACCCGACGGGTACCTGGCGCGGCTGCTGCGCGCGACCGGTGACCTGCCCAAGGTCTTCGTGCTCCAGGAGGACCCGACCGGCCGGGGCTCGACCGTGCGCGGCGACAACGCCATGGGCGTGCGGTTGCTGGTGCAGCACCTGGTCACCGAGTGCGGGGTGCGCTCGGTGCTGGCGGTGCGCGGGGTCCGCTCCCACCCCGACTCGCTCGACCGCGAGCGCCTGCTGCGGGGCGAGCTCGCCGCCGCGGGCCTGGATCTGCCGCCCGGGCGCGTCGTCACCGGCGACTTCAGCCGCGAGGTGACCTACCGGGCGGTGCGCGACGCCCTGCGCGACGGCTCGGGCGGCGTCGACGCCGTCGTCTGCTTCAACGACCTCTCGGCGATCGGTGCGCTGGACGCCGTCCGGGACGCGGGGCTGCGGGTCCCGCGGGACGTCGTGGTGACCGGCTACGACGACGACCAGTTCTCCTCCCTGGTGCGCCCGGCCCTGACCACGGTCGACCAGGACCTGGCCGGGCAGGGGGCGCGGGCCGCCGCGCTGCTGCTGGAGATGATCGACGGCGGTCCTGCGCGGGCGGTCAGCCACCCGGTGCGGCTGCTGCGCCGGGCGTCGACGGCCCGCGACCTCCCGGCGGCCCCCGAGGCCTCCGACAACCCCGAGGCCCCCGTGTCCGTGCCGGACGGCGCCCGCCCGTGGGAGTACGTGTGGAACGCCATGATCTCGATGGACACCATGCTCGAGGTGAGCCGGGCGCTGTTCGGCTGCCGGTCCGTGCCTGAGCTGGTGCGGGCCCTGGGCGCCGAGATGGAGCGCCTCCAGGCCGGGCGCGCCTTCCTGGTGCTGCGCGAGGACCCGCCGCCGGGCGAGGGGGACCTCCTGCCCGGCGAGGAGGGCGCCGGGACGGCGGGGCCGCCGCGCGGCAGGCTGTGCTTCGCCGTCGACGACGGCGCCGTGCCGGACGTCGCCGACGAGCGGCCCTTCGCCCTGGAGCGCCTGCTCCCCGCACACCTGGAGCACCACCTGCAGCGGGGCTGGCTCAGCGTGCAGCCGGTCGGGTCGGGGACGGCGGAGCTGGGCTACCTGCTCGTCGAGCAGGCCCCGGGCGCCACGGTGATGGTCGGCGAGCACCTCGGCCTGGACCTGTTCCGCGCCCTGGACGCGATCCGCTCGGCCCGCCGCCTGGCCCGGCACGCCGACGAGCTGGAGGCCCTCGTCGCCCGGCGCACGGCGGAGCTGGAGTCGGAGCTGGCCACGCGGCGGGCCGCGGAGCAGGGGTTGGGTCGGGCCAACGCCCACCTGCTGAGCGAGGTGGCGCAGCGCCAGGCCGCCGAGACCCAGCTGCGCCGGCTCAACCAGGAGCTGCACGCCCTGGCGTCCCGCGACGGGCTGACCGGGGTGGCGAACCGGGCCGCCTTCGACGACGCGCTGGCCCTGCAGCTGGCCGGCTGCGCCCGGGCGGGGTCGCCGCTGTCGCTCGTCATGATCGACGTCGACGCATTCAAGGCGTACAACGACGAGTACGGCCACCTCGCCGGCGACGACGCGCTGCGGGTGGTCGGCGGGTGCCTGCGCGAGGCCGTCCACCGCCCGAACGACCTGGCGGCCCGCTACGGTGGCGAGGAGTTCGCCCTGGTACTGCCCAGCACCGACTCCGAGGGCGCGACCGTCGTCGCCGGTCAGCTGGCCGCCCGGCTGGCCGCGCTCGCCGTGCCGCACACCGGCGGGGTGAACGGCGTCCTCACCCTGAGCATGGGCGTCGCCACGCTCGTGCCCGGCCCCCGGACCGTCGGGAGCGACCTGGTCGCCGTCGCGGACCGGCGGCTCTACCGGGCCAAGCGCGAGGGCCGCGACCGGATCGTCGCCGCCGACCCCCTCCCGGAGTGATCCCGGCGAGGGATCAGCTCCGGACCCGTTCAGTCCTCCAGCGAGACCTCGACCATGGGCGCCCGGTCGACCAGCTCCTCCAGCCGGGCCTGGCCCGCGTACCAGCGGACGTCGGGGCTCCCCTGGGTGAAGAGACGACGACCACGGTACCTACCGGCGCATACCGTTCGCGTTCGACCAGCTGGCCCCGGACGGCTCGATCAGCGCCACGGCCGACGACATGGCCAACTTCTAGATCGCCCATCTGGCCGACGGCCGGTTCGGCGGCACCGAGATCCTGGACCGGGCCACCGCGCAGCTGATGCACCGCCGGTCCTTCGCGGCCGACCCCCGGCTCGACGGGTACGCGCACGGCTTCGAGGAGGAGACCGTCGCGGGACACCGGGTGATCATGCATGACGGCAGCTGGGAGGGCTTCCGGACCGCGCTGCTCCTCGTCCCGGACACCGGGCTGGGCCTGTTCGTGTCGACCAACAGCCCCGGCGGCGTCGACGCCGTCACCGGGCTGCTCCCGGCCTCTTCGACCGCTTCCTGCCGGCCTCCCCGCGGCCGGCGCCCCGACCTCCGGCAGCCCGGCGACCGGCGGCACGGCCACCTCGACGCCGGGTCGGGGGGCGGCGCCGGTCGAGGGCTTCTACCAGCCCGCCCGCCACAACACCTCGACCATCGAGAAGCTGCTCACCCTCACCACCTCCCTGCGGTTGAGCGTCCGGCCGGACGGCCGGCTCTCGTTCGCCGGCTCCACGTGGACGCCGGTGGGCGCGGGACTGTACCGCCAGGACGGCGGGGTGCGGCGGCTGGTGTCCGTGACCGGTTCGGACGGCGCCCGGTACGCCGTCACCGACGGGCCCGCCTACCAGCGGGTGCCGTGGCCGCAGACGATCCCCGTCACCCTCGCCGTGCTGGCCGCGTTCGCCGTCCTCGCCGTCTCGGCGGTCCTCGGCCTGCCGGTGGCCGCCGGGGTGCGGCGCCTGCGGCGGCGCCCTCCGGCCCCGGCGCGCGGATGGCGGGCGGCCCGGCTGCTGGCGGCGCTCGCCGCGGGCACCGGCCTGCTGTTCGTCGTCCTGCTCGCGCTCGTCCTGGTCGGCGGCACCAGCATCCTGTTCGGCATGCCCGGGCACGTGCGCGCCCTGCTCCTGCTGCCCCCGCTGGCGGCGGGCCTGGCGGCGGCGTCCACGGTGGTGACGGCGCGAGCCTGGCGGCAGGCCGGTCCGGACGGCGATCGTCCGGGCTCCGCGGCCCGGGCGCACCAGCTGGCACTGCTGGTCGCGCTCGCCGGCCTGTGCTGGTTCTGCGGCCAGTGGAACCTGTTCGGGTGGCGGTTCTGACCCCGGCCCGATCAGCGGGCGCCCCGGCGCATACGTCCGCAGGGCACGGGTACGGAAGGTGTACAGAGGGAGTTGCCGACCGTGACGACCCCCGGCTCGATCCGAGCGGGAGCACCGATGACCGGTTCGATCCTCCACCCGGAAGACCCGTCGCCCGTGGTCGCGACGCGGATCGACACGCCGGCCGTACTCGCGGCCCGCTCCCTCGACGCAGCCCTCGACGCGGCCCTCGACGCGGCCCTCGACGCGGCGCGGGCGCGGGCGGCGCGCCGCAGCTCCGGCGCCGATCCTCCGGCCGCACCCGCCGTCCGGCGGGTGGACCCGCGGTGACCTCCGACCTGGCGATCACGACGTCCCTGGACGGGGACGCGACGTTGCTGCACCTGCGCGGCCGGCTCGACCTGCCGGGGACCGCGGCGCTGCTGGGCGCCGTGCGGCAGGCGGCCCTGGACGGTTGCCGGGCCGTCGTCTGCGACCTGGAGGGGCTGCGCGACACCCCGCCGCACCACCTGCTCACCGTGTTCCCCGCGGCCCAGCGCCGCCTGGGCCTGTGGCCGGACCGCGAGCTGCACGTCGCCGCGGCGTCGCCGTCCATCACCGGGCGCCTGGTGCAGCTGCGCATCCACCGGTACGTCACCCTGCAGTCGACGCTGGACGACGCCCTCGGGGCGGTGCGCGCGGGCCGCGCCGTCAGCCGGCAGCAGGTGCACCTGACCGCGGAGGCGAGCAGTCCCCGGCAGGCACGCCGGTGCCTGGACGCCTTCCTGGCGGCGCGCCGCCCGCCGTGGGCGGACGTCGCCCAGGTCGTCGTCAGCGAGCTCACCGGGAACGTGGTGCGGCACGTGCGGCGGCCGTTCACGCTGCAGCTCACCCTCGACGCGTCCGAACTGCTCGTCGGCGTCACCGACGGGAGCCGCCAGGAACCCGTCCTGCGGCCCCACCGCGTCGACGCCGACCACGGCCGCGGGATCCAGCTGGTGGCGGCCCTCAGCCGGGCGTGGGGTGTCCGCCTGGTCCCCGAGGCGGGCAAGACCGTCTGGGCACGGATCGGCACCGCGCCGGCCTAGCACCGGCCGAGCACCGGCCCGGCGCCGTCACCCCGGGCAGTCCCGGGGGGCGACGTCCGGCCCGGCACCGACGACGGTGAGCCGGCCGGGACGCTGCGGCGTCGCCGCGGCGGCCGTGCACACGATCTGCCCGACCGCCACGGGCGACAGCTCCCCCACCGGGCCGGACGCGGTCACGACCAGGCGGCCCGGCTCGACGGCCACCGAGAACGGCGCGGCCCCCGGCGGGACGTCGGAGGTGAGACCCCGCGCCCGCTCCGCCGCCGTGGGCCCGTCGGCCAGCAGCGCGAGCGCGTCCACCGGCGACAGCCGGCCACCGGCGCGCGGCACCGCGACGAGCCCGCCGTCCCGCACCAGGTAGAGCGTGCCGGGCGATCTGACGGGCGATCTGACGGGCGGGGTCGCCGCGGGGGTGACCAGGGCCGGGGTGTCCGGCCCCTCCGGCACGACCCTGCCACTCGGGCCCGGGCCGCCGGTGATGACCGCGCTGGGCCGCACGCCGCAGCCGGCCAGGGCCAGGGCCAGGACGACGGTCACGAGCGCGCCCGCGGCCCTCGCGCGGCGGACGGGCCGGGCGCTCATGCCGGATCCCCGTCCGGATCCGGCACCCGGCGTGGCAGGACCAGCGTGAACAGGGCGCCGCCGTCCGGGGCGTTGGCGACGGTGACGTCGCCCCCGTGCAGGCGCGCGTTCTCCCGCGCGATCGCCAGCCCCAGGCCGCTGCCCTCCGACCGGGCCCGGGCCGCGCCGGCCTTGTAGAACCGGTCGAAGACGTGCGGCAGCACCGCGGCGTCCAGACCCGGCCCGTGGTCGCGGACCTCCACGACGACGCGGTCCGGGTCGGCCCGCAGCCGCACCGATACCGGCGGCTCCCCGTGGCGCAGCGCGTTCCCGACCAGGTTGGCGAGGACGACGTCGACCCGCCGCGGGTCCAGCCGCGCCGTCACCCCCGGTTCCAGGTCGGTGCGCACCTGCTCCGCCCAGCCCCGGGCCCGCAGGGTCGCGCCGACCAGCTCGGCGACGTCGACGTCGTCCGCCGCGAGGGCCGCGACGCCGGAGTCGAACCTGCTGATCTCGATGAGGTCGTTGACCAGTGCGCTCAGGTGCAGCGTCTCCTGGCTGACCAGGCGGGCGGCCCGCCCCGCAGGCTCGGGCAGGCGCGGCGCCTCCTCGTCGAGGACGTCGGCGACCGCGACCAGCGCGGCGAGCGGGGTGCGCAGCTCGTGGGACACGTCCGCCACGAACCGGCGGGCGTCCGCCTCCATCGCGCGCAGCTGCTCCACCTGCCGTTCCAGCCGCCCGGCGGTGCTGTTGAACGTGCGGGCCAGGTCGGCCAGCTCGTCGGACCCCCGGACGGCGACCCGGGTCCGCAGCTCGCCCTCGCCGAGCAGCCGGGCCGCCCGGCCCAGCTCGCGCACCGGTCCCAGCACGCCGCGGGTCGCGAGCAGCGCCAGGGCGACAGCGAACGCCAGGGCCACCGCGCCGGTGAGCCGGGCGGACGCGGCCAGGGCGTCGATGCTGCGCTGCTCGGGCAGCAGGCTGCGCGCGCTGTAGATCTCGATGCCGGAGACCCGCGGCGTGCCGTCCTGCCCCACGACGAGCAACGGCACCCCGACGAGCAGGACCGGCCGGCCCTGCAGCTCCACCCGCTGCCACGCGACGTGACCGCCCGCCACCACCCGGCGCAGCTCGGCCGGGATCCGCTCGAGCTCGGGACCGGCCGGGGACCGGTCCTGCCGGTAGACCGCGAGCGCGTCGCCGTTCACGTCGCGGACGGCCTCGGCGAGCCGGTCGAGCTCGTCCTGGCCGGGTGCCGCGGTGGGCAGCGGGAAGAGCGTCCGGATCCGGCTCGTCATCGCCTCCACCGCGGCGTCCTGGGTCCGCTGCAGGACGGCGTTGCGCGCCAGCACGTAGATCCCGCCCGCCACCGCCGCGGCGGTCACCACGCAGAGCAGGGCGAACGCGCACACCAGGCGCGCCCGCAGTCCCACGCCCGGTCGGTCGGCCCCCTGCGGTGTCACACCGGCCCGAACCGGTAGCCGAACCCGCGGACCGTCTGCACGTAGACCGGAGCCGTCGAGTCGTCCTCGATCTTCGCCCGCAGGCGTTGCACGCACGCGTCGACCAGGCGCGAGTCGCCGAAGTACCCGTGCTCCCACACCGACTCCAGCAGCTGCCGGCGGCTGTGCACCCGGCCCGGCGTCGCGGACAGCTCCAGCAGCAGCCGCAGCTCGGTCGGGGCGAGACCGACGGGCGTGCCCCCGCGCGTGACCACCAGCCCGGCCCGGTCGATCGCCAGGTCCCCGTACCGCTCCGGCTCGGCCTGGTCGCGGGAGGCCCGCCGCAGCACCGCCCGGATGCGCGCGTCCAGCACCCGCGGCGGCACCGGCTTGACCACGTAGTCGTCGGCGCCCACCTCCAACCCGACCACGACGTCCAGGTCGTCCGCGCGGGCGGTCAGCATGATGATCGCCACCTCACCGGTCGCCCGCAGGCGGCGGCCCACCTCGAACCCGTCCATCCCGGGCAGCATGACGTCGAGGACGACGACGTCCGGCGGGTCGGCGCGCGCCGCCTCCAGCCCGCGCTCGCCGGACTCCGCCGCGCGCACCCGGTGCCCGTGCCCGGTCAGGGCCAGCTCCAGGGCCTCCCGCACGGCAGGGTCGTCCTCGATCAACAGCACTCGCGCCACGTCGCCGAGTGTCCCAGCCGGGTGCGCGCCCCGCCCGCAGGTGAGGCGCGCCCGGGGATTCCGTCGAGGAACGGTGACATTGCGCGGGCGGCCCGGTGACACTCCCGGGGAAGCATCGGGACCATGACCAGCACCTTCCGCACGAGCACCGCCGACGGCGAGGGGATCGGCGGCGTCCGGCGGGCGGAGCCGTGGCGACGCGGGCTCGGCCTGGCGACGGCGGCCCTGGCGCTGGGCCTGGTGATGCTGCTGCACGGGTGGATCCCGAACCGGGTCGGCAACCTCGGCAGCCTGGTGGACACGTTCCTGCCGTGGTCGGGGCTGGTCCTGCCGGTGCTGGCGGTCGGGGCGCTGGTGCGCCGCTCCGCCTCGGCGACGGTCGCGCTGCTGCTGCCCGTCCTGGTGTGGCTGGGCCTCTTCGGCGGCCGGCTCGGCGACCGGACCGGCCCGGGCGGCGACCTCACCGTGGCCGAGCACAACGTCGCCGCCGCCAATGCCGACCCGGCGGGCACGGCCCGCGCCCTGATCGCCTCCGGGGCGGACGTGCTCGCCCTGGTGGAGGTGCCGGAGCGGGCACTCAGCACGTACGAGCAGGTGCTGGCGGCGGCCTACCCCTACCACGCGGTGCACAACACGGTCGGACTGTGGAGCAGGCTGCCGCTGTCCGACGTCCGGCCCATCGACCTGAGGACGGACGTCGGGCCCGCGGGCGACGCCAAGCCGCTCGACGTCAAGCTGGCTTCGTCCCGCGCGCTGCACGCCACGGTGGCCACATCCCACGGGCCGCTGGCGGTGTACGTGGCCCACCTGGCGTCCACCCGGCTCACCCCTCGCGGCTTCGCGACGGACCAGCGCGACCGGGGCGTGGAAGCGCTCGCCGACGCCGTGGCGGCCGACCCCGACCCGCGGGTGCTGCTGCTGGGCGACCTCAACGGCAGCCTCGACGACCGCGCGTTCGCCGCCCTGGGCGACCGGGCGCGGCTGCGCTCGGCCCAGGACGACGCCGGGGCCGGGTTCGGGCTGAGCTGGCCCGCCGCGTTCCCGGTCCTGCGGATCGACCAGATCCTGGCCCGGAGCCTGACGGCCCGCAGCGCCTGGGTGCTGCCCGCCACCGGCAGCGACCACCTACCGCTCGCGGCCCGCTTCAGCATCTGACCCCCGCACCGGACAGGCGTGGGACGCGCTTCATCGCGCTCGACCGGCGGGTACCGCAGTCAGGCGGTGATCAACTGCAGCCCGTGGTGGTCGGCGAAGTCCTCGTAATCCTTCACATTCAGAGTCGCCAGCGGCAGACCGTACGTCAGGCACGTCGCCGCGATCCACAGGTGGTTCTGCGGCCTGGTCCGCCCACGCAGACTCGTCGCGGCGGACAGCACACCCCAGACGTCAGCGACCGACTCGTCCCCAGGCAAGGTCTGCATGCTCGCCATGGGAGCAATCTGAGAGTCGATCATGCCGGGCTCCCCGAGGACCGATGGTGCAGGCCGAGCGCGCGGACGGCGAGGAGGCCGCCGGCTCCCGGCACCAACCCGAGCAGCCGCGCCCGGGCGGGCGTGCCCTCGCGCAGCACCAGCCCGAGCACCACCGCGAGGTACAGGCCGCCGTGCACCGGTCCGACGGCGGCGGCAACGCGCCCGTCGTGCACCGTGGCCAGGTTGCCCAGCAGCACCACCAGGCTGAGCAGCTCGAGCCGGGCGGCCAGGCGCAGGGCCGGGTGGACCACCCGGACGCCGGGCACGCGGACGTCGGCGCCGCTCACGGCGTCCTCGTCGTCGAACCGGGACGCACGATCATGAGGACGACGACGGCCGCCCACAGCAGGTTGAAGACCCCGGTGAGCGCGGCCAGCCGCCGCGTCACGGCGTCCGTGTCCGGCCCGGGCTCCCCCAGCAGCCGGCGCTGCAGCGGCAGGACCGCCAGCGCGAGCACGGCCCCCGCCCCGGCGGTGACGACGAGC
>Ga0302322_100003692_pt1 | contig 13220 bp, 10 predicted proteins | sample Fen_T0_2_FD_203757 | JGI IMG/M metagenome (GOLD analysis project Ga0302322, IMG submission 203757) | Peat permafrost microbial communities from Stordalen Mire near Abisko, Sweden - Fen_T0_2 | ecosystem: Environmental > Terrestrial > Soil > Wetlands > Permafrost | place: Sweden: Abisko...
CATGGCCGCGACCAGCAGGTGCCAGACCCAGACGCGCGGCTCGCTGTCGGCGCGCCGGCGCAGGTCGCCGATCACCTTGTCGTATTCGCCTCGGCCCAGGCAGTATTTGAAATAGGCGGCCATTGCCGGTTCGTCCAGTTCGCTGGTGGACAGGAAGCTGACGTTGACCTTGGCGGCCGCGGTCTTGAGCATCTGCGCCTGCTCGGTCTCGGACAGCAGGGTGGGCGCGCGGGGCGCGCGGCGCGCCGGGCCGGGTCCGGGCACCGTGGTGGGGGCGCCGGCGCCATTGCCGGCCACGATCAACTGCCGGTCACCGCATCTGTGCGCGCTTTCGGCCAGTCCGAGCAGGGGGCTTCTGGGCGGCAGGCGGTGGCGCAGGGCTTCGATCTCGCGCGCCAGCTTGGGCACGGCGCCGGGGGGAATGCGGATGCGGCTGAAATTGCTTTGCGCGCGCTGGCCCAGCTGGGCCAGGTAGGGAAATTCCTGCGCCCGCACGACATCGCGCAGCAATGCTTCGAGGTCGGCCTTGAGGGCGGCACGGGAGTGCTCGCTCAGGCAGTGGATATACGCATCACGGGTGGGCTCCGGCGGCTGGACCAGCTTTTTCAGATCCGTAAACATGGCCATGCTCCTGGCGCCCGGGCGCCGGGCTTGCCGGTGCATGGGGCCTGCACTGACCCGGGCACCGGCGCAACGCGTCAGGCTTGCGGCCGCGGCGTCCAGCGCAAACGCCGCACTACGGCCGCGGCATGCCCTTGTCCGCGTGCATTTTCTCCCCTGCTCGGCCGCGCCGGTCGCTGGTGCCTCGGTCCGCGCGGTCAAGCACGGTCCGGCCACCCGTCGCCGGCAAACTGCCGCTGCGGATACTTTGCCTCATTGCCGGTCGAATGGCAATACCGGAAAAAGCCCGCAAGACGGCCGGGCGCGGGCCTCGACTTTTCGCCCCAATTGGCCGGGGCAGCGGGGCGAGGATTTCCCGTCCACGATGGCCGATCTGGCCGGGGCAGGTGCCGTTGAGCATCGCGGGACGCGGACACTTTTTCAATTCGAAGGGACGAAAAATCAGCCTGGCCGGTATTTTGTCCGCACTACAAATGCATTCCAAGAATTGGAATGCGGGAGGGAATGGCCCGCTCTTCCCCCGTTCCGGTTTCATGCACCCCATGCCGAACGGATGCGCCATGCGGCTCATACTTTCGCGAACCTGTCACCCGGATCGGATAAGTTGATCGGCCCCGTTGTCCGCCAGCCTCCGCGCAGCACCAGTTGCGCGGTTGCGCCGTCGCCGCAACGGCCCTTGAGGAAAAACAACTTGAAAATGGGGTCAAAAATGCAAACTCGCCTACTCAAAAGCACCAGAGCGGCTCTTCTTGCGGCCGCTGCCCTGCTGATGGTGCCGCCTGCCGCCTTGGCGGCGCCGGTCACCTACAACTTCACCACTGCGGGCGGGCCGGCCGCAGTGGGCGATCTGACCAACCCGGCGGTCGCCAGCGCCCTCGCGGCGCTCGGCCTGAACCCGGTGATCTCCGGCTCCTTCGTCTACGACCCGGCTTCGCCCCTGACAGGTACGGGCACCGGCGGAGTGGCCATCTACGGCAATGCGGCGGCCATCGCCCCGAGCTTCTCAGCGCTGGTCGGCACGGTGGCGGGCCACGGCTTTTCCGACCCCAAGGGCTTCGTCACGGTGGGCCACAACGCGCCCTTCGGCGCCATCGCCAGCACCGATTCCATCGAGTACTACGCCGATTCCCCCCTGACCAGCAGCGTGGTCCATAACTTCAACAGTTTCGCGCTGGGGACGGCATCGGTGGTCAATATCCGCATGTTCTGGTTCCAGGGTCTGCCCGGCATCAGCAGCGGCTTCCTGTCCGACCAAAGCATGCCCGCCGCGCCGCCCACCTTGATCGGCAGGCTGGCGCTGGATCTGGACACCAGCACCAACCCCGCGCTCACTTCCACCAGTTGGGTGTTTTTCGACGGCCTGACGGTGATGGCCGCGCCCGTGCCCGAGCCTGGGACCTACGCCCTGCTGCTGGCCGGCCTGGGGATGATGGTCTTGGTCGCGCGGCGCCGCAGGATAGGCTAGGGCCTGTTCTGGCCAGATCCGGCGCATGACGAGAGATGGCCCTGCGCGCACGATCATCCAGGCGTTGCCGCCGCCGCCAGCGCAAACGGCCTTTGCGCAAGTGGTGCGGTTCCATGCGCCGAAACACTTGCGGGTTTTCCAGTGCCGCAGCCGGGACGGTGCAAGCCCGATTGTTCCCTGGGCGCAGTCGATCCGGCAGTCGGCGGCACACCGGTTCCGGCGCGCAGCGGCTGGGCCGCCAGAGCAAGTTGCAGGGATGGCGGGGACGCGTCGATGATACGGTGCAAACGGCGGCCAGGCACGCAGCTCCGGCACGCCCCGCCGGGTTCAGCGCATGAAGCGCGCGTCGCGGGTCAGCATGACCAGTTCGACGTAACGCGAACCGAGATGGTCGTCCGGGCCGAAGACCATGGTCACGCCGCCCAGGTCGAAAGGCGCGGATTCGAGCGCGGCGCGCAGCTTGTCGCGGGTCGGGTCCTTGCCTGCGCGGCGCATCGCCTCCACGAACAGGCGCGCCGCCAGATGCCCGCCCATGCCGTTGTAGGTGACCGGCACCTTGGCCGCGACGGCGAGTTGCTGGTATTCCTTGGCCACCTTCACCGACGTATCCCAGGGATACTGGATCACCTGGGCGAAGCCCACTCCGCGGGACCGCTCTCCCACCACGCGCGCCACCAGTTCGCCCGAAGCCACGGAAAAACAAAAGACCTGGCCGACGTAGCCGTTGTCGAACAGCGTCTTGATGAAGTCGGCGGCCAGCTTGCCGCCGGCGAACAGCAGCACTGCCTGCGGCGCCTGCCCGGCGAGTTGCCGCGCGATCCCCGGCATATTGCCGCCGTCGTTGTCGAGCAGGCCCGAGGCTTTCAGCTTGAGTCCCTGTTTGTCGAGCTGGGCCTGCACCAGGCTGAGCACTTCCTTGCCGCCCGGATTGTTGAGCGTCGCCAACGCGATTTCGCGCTGTCCCAGCGCGGTGACGTGGCTGACCAGCTTGGCCGATTCCTCCTGATAGCCGGCGCGCAGATAGTAGACCTGGCGGGTCGGTATCGCGCGCACGCTGTCACCCACGGCCAGCGGCCCGATCAGCGGCACGCGGCGCTCGTTGAGCAGGGGGATGATTGCCGCGGTGGTGCCGGTGCCCACGCCGGCAAAGGTCGCGAAGACCCGGGTCTCGTCTATCAGTTGCTTGTAGTTCGCCAGCGCCTTGTCGGGCTTGAGTTCGTCGTCCAGCGAGACCAGCTTGATCTTGCGCCCGAAGATGCCGCCCGCTTCATTGACCTGCGCGAAATAGGCCAGCGCGGCGCGATTGTTTTCCTGGGCCAGGCCGCCCAGCGGACCGGAGAGCACCGCGCTCTGGCCGATCAGGATGATGTCGCTGGTGATGCCGTCCTCCGCACCCGCCGCCGCCGCGGGCGCGGCCGCCAGGCAGGTAAACATGAACGATGCCGCAATGGTCCTGGCTTGCCTGAACATGTCTGTCTCTCTTGAATACGCCGGTTGGCGTTTTTTGGGACCTTCACCCTGCGGTATCCGGAAAGCCCGGGTTGTCCGCGCATCAGGCGGACAGTGGCGACGGCCAGTGCAGGTCCGCAGAGAGATTGCCAGAATCACCTGATGAAGTGTGTTAACAATGTTTGATGTGTGTTAACAATTGTTGAATGCGCGCATTTTCCTTCGAGTCTTGCGCTTACGTTGTCTGGCGTCCAGAGGCACCAGGCGCGCGGCGGGGGCTGCTGATGCATCCCATGGCGGGCATGTCAGCTCTGCATGAATATCGATCCTGAAATCGATATTCCAGGCCGGAATGAAATGACGCCTTGCGTACGCCGCCCCGTGGCGCCGACCTGCGGAATTCCATCGAGGACCGTCGGCGATCATCCAGCCAAATGGCCCGGGCGGGCGTGGCTGCGGTCGCGCCAGGACTGCGCTACGCAGGTGCCTGCGGCGAGCCGCAAAACACCTACACTTGGGTGCCCGAAATCGGTAAGCTCAAAAAGAGTCGCGCGCAGCAGGTGCTAGCGTGCTCGCTGCGGCCCCAGGCTGGCCTTGGCAAATGGGCCGGCCCCGTAGGCCTATGAATCTTTCGGTACCGGGCCTATGCGCAGTCGCGCAATGCAGGAGGCATACGATTGAAGGAAATGGACACCCTGTTTCCAGGGAATGACTGCGGAGGGCGGGGAGTGGCGGCGCAGCAACGAGGGGTGGGGGGCAACTGCGGGAATTACGGGCGGGACGCGGCAGGCGCGGGCCCAGGCAGCTGGCCGGAAAGTCGTGCGCGGCTTTTACGTTGTTTGTAAGGTGAGGGTTTCGGGTTCCCCAATTTTTGCCGAAAATGTACGTTGTTTTACAAGGTGCTCGCGCCGACCTGCAAAATTTTCTTCGAAAAATGTTGGGAATTGTCAGGTTGCCGGGCAATTTGCATCGCGCCGATGCGCCGGCCCGGCAGTGGCCGTGGGCGCAACAAGCCCGTGGTTTGCTGTGGTCCCGGCGCGTGGTCGCGGTGGCCGGTCAGCGCTTCGTGGCCTTCGTGGCGCGTTTGACCGGTGCCTTGCGCGGCTTTTTCAGCGCCGCCTTTTCGGCCTTTTCCGCCGCCTCGATTTCCGGCAGGGCGGCGCGCACGGTGGCGCAGGCATCGAGCGCGGCGGGGCCGCCGCAGTAGAGGAAGGAATGCAGCAGCAACTCGCGGATCTGCGTGCGGGTGACGCCGTTGCGGATCGCGCCGCGCAGGTGGATCTTGATTTCGTTCGGGCGGTTCAGGGCGATGCACATCGCCAGGGTGATCAGGCTGCGGGATGGCAGGTCAAGACCGGGACGGGTCCATACCTTCCCCCAGGCCATCTCGGTGGCCACTTCCTGGAACGGCATGCCCAGGTCGTCGGCGTTGGCGAGCGCGCGCTCTACATAGTCGGCGCCGAGGACTTTCTTGCGCATCGCCAGGCCGATCTTGAAGCCGGGGGAGTTGGCGTTTTTCGGGGTGGGCATGGGGTTCTCTTTCTGAGGTGAGCATCGCTTTCTGACGCTCACCGGGGGTTGGTTTTTTCGTGGCTTTTACGTCATGGAATCGTCTGGCTCATTTGCAAACGCGGCCAGCGATTCCATGCAGGTCAGGCCAGACAAAGGCAGGGTTACTTTTGCCAAAAAGTAACCCTGCTTTTGTCTGATCAGTCCGCTTTGATGTTGGCGGAGCGCACCACCGCGCCCCACTTGTCGATCTCGGCCTTGATGTAGGCGCTGAAATGCTCGGGGCTGTCGCCGTCGGGCAGGGCGCCTTCGCGGTTGAGCTTGTCGGCAAAGTCCTTTTGCTTGAGGGCCTCGTTGATCTCGCGGTTCAGGCGCATCACCATTTCCCTGGGCATATGGGCCGGGCCTATCATGCCGACCCAGGAATAGGCTTCGTAGCCGGGCACGCCGGATTCGGCGATGGTCGGCACGTCGGGCAGCGAGGGAATGCGCTTGGCGCTGCCGATCGCCAGGGCCTTGAGCTTGTTCTGGGCTACGTGCGGCAGCACCGAGGGGATGCTGCTGTAGAGCATCTGCACCTGGCCGGCGAGCAGGTCGGCGAGCGCCGGGCCCTGGCCCTTGTAGGGCACGTGCACGGTCTTGACGCCGGCCATCGAATTGAACAGCTCGCCGGCGAGGTGGCCGGAGTTGCCGCTGCCCGGCGAGGAGAAGTAGATCGTGCCGGGTTTGGCTTTCGCCAGGGCGATCAGTTCGCGCACGTTGTTCGCCGCCAGGGAAGGGTGGGCCACCAGCAACAGCGGGAAGTTCACCATGTTGCTGATGATGGAAAAATCCTTGATCGGGTCGTAGGGCAGCTTGTCGTACAGGCTGGGGTTGACCGCCATCGGCCCGGCCGCCGCCACGCCTATGGTGTAGCCGTCGGGGGCCGACTGCATCAGTGCCTGCAGGCCGACAATGCCGTTGGCGCCGGCGCGGTTGTCGACGACCACCTGCTGGCCCATGCGCTCGGTGAGCTTTTGCGCCATTGCGCGGCCGATCACGTCGTTGCCGCCGCCGGGCGGGAAGGGCACGATCAGGCGGATCGGCTTGGAGGGATAAGCCTGTGCGAGCGCGGCCGAGGGCGCGCCACACAGCAAGGCGAGCGCGGCCAGCGGCGCGCAGCAGGATGGCAGCAAGGCCCGGAACACGGGCCGCAGTTTGGAACGCATGCTTGTCTCCCCACGGTAGTGTCTCCGGTATGCATAGCTACCGGTTGCGGGGCAGTGTGGAGAGCGGCGCGCGCAGTGTCAATCGCGGCGCGGCTATACAGCGGATTGTCGGGCGTGCGCCGGGTGCGGATGGGAGGCAAGGAAAAGGCGGACGACAACGCGAGCCCGAACAAGAACGCGCCCGCGCGGGCGCCGACTTACGCGGGCGGGGCGTCGCCCAGCCTGCCTTCGGTGGCCAGGCGCCGGATGGTGCGGATCGCGTCTATGTCCGCTTCCTTGTAGGCCTCTTTCATGAACTCCTGGTAGTAGGGTTCGACCGGCGGTGCGCCTTCCAGATGCCGGGTGTCGTACTCGAAGCGCACGAACAACTGCTCCGGCTCGGGCTCCTCGATGGTGGTGATCAGGGTGGCGGCGGGCACCTCGGCGGCGGCTTCCACGTCGTAGCGCACCTGCAGCATGGGAGCAAAGCTGACCCGGTCGCGCACCCGCAGGTGGCCGAAGCGCAGCTCGCGGGTAAGTTCGTTGTCGGCACGCGTGATCAGGCGGAATTCGTCGAGGCCGAGGACGAACTGCATCGGGTCTTCGGCGCGCAGCTTCAGGCCGCTCCACAATTGCGCGCGGGTCAAGGGGTCGATCAGGGGATTGAGCAGGTCGTTGACCTGGACCAAGTGGGTGAATTTCATTGCAGGCTGCCGGTTTGTCCGCTCATCTTCCCGGCGGCCTGGCCGATCACGCAGGTGAGCATGCTGATGGAGCCCAGCTCGATGCCGTCGGTGGCGAACCAGACCGGGTCGCCGGCCTGCTGCGCGCCGAGCACGTAGAGCAGGGGCAGGTAGTGTTCGGGCGTGGGGATGGAGGCGCGTGCGTCCGCACCCTGGGCTTCAAACGCGACCAGCGGCGCGTGGTCGCCGGCTTCGATGCGCTCGCGCGCCCATTCGTTGAAGCACAGGGCCCAGTCGTAAGGGGCGGCATTCTCGCCCCAGCGCAGGGTGCGCAGGTTGTGCACCACGTCGCCGCTGCCGATGATCAGCACGCCTTCGTCGCGCAGCGGCGCCAGGCGCTGGCCGAGTTCGTAGTGCCAGGCGGCGGGTTTGGTGGCGTCGATCGACAGTTGCACTACCGGGATGTCGGCTTGCGGGTAGGCGTGGACCAGGACCGACCAGGTGCCGTGGTCCAGGCCCCAGGTCTCGTCCAGGGCAATGTCCACCGGCGCCAGCAGTTCGCGCACCCGCGCCGCCAGGGCGGGGTCGCCGGGGGCGGGATACTCGACGTCGAACAGCGCCTGCGGAAAGCCGAAAAAGTCGTGAATGGTGGGCGGGGTCTGCATCGCGGTGACGGCGGCGCCCTCGATGTACCAGTGGGCCGAGACCGAGAGGATGGCGCGCGGCCGCGGCAGGCTGGCCCCGAGTGCATGCCAGGCCTGGGTGTGGCGGTTGCTCTCGACGGTGTTCATCGGGCTGCCGTGGCCGAAAAACACCACCGGCATGCGGGTGGGCTGGGTCATGATGTTTCTCGGTTGGGCGTGGCGATAAGGAGCGGGTCGGCGAAATGCCCGGTGGGGCGATTATCGCAGGGAATCCGGCGCGTGGTCCGGGGCGATTTACTTGGCGCCCCGCGCGCGTGAGAATATCCGGGTGGCGCGGTCGTGGTCCGCGCCTGCCGTCCGCGTTTGTCGTCCGCATTTGTCGTCACGGGGTGGCGGCCAGGCGGAATGGGCGCGGGTTGCCGACCATGTGAAGGCTGACTTGCGGTTTCGGTCACGCGGGCGCAACTGGCCGGGCGTGGATATGAGTCGCAGCGGTGGCCGATGCTCGAACAGCCATGTGCGCGAACCACCCATGCAGCAACAACCCGTCTGACAACAACTTGTACGGCAGTACCGATTGCGAACCAACCAGGAGCTCCCATGTCGTCCCATCCCTTGCCCGAACCCCTGCCGCTGGACCCCGCGGCAATTGCCGCGCTGAGCGGCATTTCCACCGCGACCATCACCACCGTGCTGCTCAAGAAGGGCCTGCGCAATGTGTGGATGCGCGGCACCCGGCCGCTGGCGCCGGGCCAGCCGCGCCTGGTGGGCCGCGCCTTCACCCTGCGCTTCGTCCCGGCGCGTGAAGACCTGGCGACCCCGGCCTCGTGGGCCTCGCCGATCTCCACCCGTGCCGCGATCGAGGCGATGCCCACGGGGGCGATCGCGGTGGTCGACGCGATGGGCGTGACGGACGCCGGCATTTTTGGTGACATCCTGTGCGCGCGGATGAAGCAGCGCGGCGTCGCCGCCCTGATTACCGACGGTGTGGTGCGCGACCTCGCCGGTGTGCTGGGCACCAAGCTCCCGGTGTGGTGCCAGGGCGGCGCCGCGCCTCCTTCGGTGGCCGCGCTTACCTTCGTGAGCTGGCAGGAGCCGATCGGCTGCGGCGGCGTGGCGGTGTTCCCGAACGACGTGGTGGTGGTCGACGACGACGGCGCGGTGCTGATCCCGGCCGCGCTGCTGGAGGCGGTGGTGGCCGCCTGCGGCGAGCAGGAGGCGATGGAAGCGTGGATCATGCAGGAGGTGGAAAAGGGCGCTTCGCTGCCCGGCCTGTATCCGCCGAATGCCGAGAACCAGGCGCGTTACGAGGCCTCGCGCAAGCGCTAGGGCAGCCAGGGACGCCAGCGTAAAATGCATCGAACCTTGGGCGCCGATTCCAGATGATCCTGCTTGCCACCCTGAACGCCCGCTATGCGCACGCCTCGCTGGGCTTGCGCTATCTGCGTGCCAACATGGGTGAACTGCGGGAGCGCACCCGGCTGCAGGAATTCGTGCTCGGCGCCAGGACCGAGGCAGTGGTGGAAAAGCTGCTCGCGCACGAGCCGCGCATCATCGGCTTCGGGGTGTACATCTGGAATGTGGAGGAGACCACCCGCATCGTCGCCATGCTCAAGACCCTGCGCCCCGATATCACGGTGGTGCTGGGCGGGCCGGAGGTGAGCTTCGAGGTGGAGCGGCAGCGCATTTGCGCGCTGGCCGACTACGTGGTCACCGGCTGGGGCGACGTGACCTTCGCCAGACTGTGCCGGCAAATCCTGGACGGCCCGCGCCCGTTGACGAAGGTGCATGCGGGCGAGCAGCCGCCGCTGGCGGAAATCGCCATGCCGTACGATGAATATACGGAGCGCGACCTGGCCGAGCGCCATGTGTACGTGGAGGCCTCGCGCGGCTGCCCGTTCAAATGCGAATTCTGTCTGTCGGCGCTGGACAAGACCGCCTGGCCCTTCGATGTCGAGGCCTTTCTCGCGGAGCTCGATGCCCTATATGCGCGCGGTGCGCGGCGCTTCAAGTTCGTCGACCGCACCTTCAACCTGAACGTGGCGACCAGCCTGCGTATTCTCGAATTCTTCCTGGAGCGCATCGAGGCGGCGCCGGATGATCCCTGCTTCGCGCATTTCGAGCTGGTGCCCGACCATTTGCCGGATGCGCTCAAGGAGAGCATCGCGCGCTTTCCCGCCGGCACCCTGCAACTGGAGATCGGCATCCAGACCTTCAACCCGGAAGTGCAGCAGCGCATCTCGCGCAAACAAAACAACCAGAAGGCCGCAGACAATATTGCATGGCTGGCCGCGCACTCGCAGGCCCATCTGCACGTCGACCTGATCGCCGGGCTGCCGGGCGAAAGCCTGGCAAGCTTCGGCGCGGGCTTCGATCGCCTGTTGGCGCTGCGCCCGCACGAGATCCAGTTCGGCATCCTCAAGCGCCTGCGCGGCTCGCCGATCGCGCGTCACACCGAGGCGTACGCGATGCGCTACAACCCGGACCCGCCCTACAACATCCTGGCCAACGACCAGCTCGATTTTGCGACCATGCAGCGCCTGGTGCGCTTTGCGCGTTACTGGGACCTGGTGGCAAACTCCGGGCGCTTTGCGGGTGTGCTGCCGTTGCTGCTAGTCGCGGGCCGCGAGGAATCGGCCTTCGCCCATTTCCTGGCGTTCTCGGATTGGCTCTACGAGCGCACTGCGCAGACCCATCAGCTGGCGCTGGAGCGTCTGTTCGATCTGCTGCGCGAGTACCTGGTGGAACAGCGCGGCGTGGCCAAGCTTGCCGTAACCGCCCTGCTCGACGCGGACTATAGGCGCAGCGGTGCGCGCGGCAGAAAGTCGGGATCGGAATCATTTGCAGTCCCCGCGAATGGCTCGCCCGTGCCGCGCGAGTCGGCGCCGGCAGGTTCCAACGCGCTGCCGCGCCAGGCGCGGCATCTGGCGGCCTGAGACCCCGATACTCTCTGGCGCGGTCTTGGGGTGGATGCGATGGCGTGGTTGGTTGGGGGCTGCGGTGGCATGCGCAGCGTCACCGTCCTAGGCACGACTACGCCGCGCTTAGCGCAACGCCGTGATCAAGGGCGTGTATGGCCGCCCGGTGTCGCGAGCCAGGTGGTGATGAGTTACGTCCCCGAGATGCAGTTGTATCCCCTCCGCGAGCCTGATGTCGCGCTGCGCTGCTGCCTTGACACCATGGTCCGCAATCTCCAGCACGTAGGGCAGGGAGGCGGCGGCCAGCGCCAGGGTGGCGGTGCGCGCGACCGCGGCGGGCATATTGGGCACGCAGTAATGCACCACGCCTTCCTCGATGAACAAGGGATTGCTGTGGCTGGTCGGGCGCGAGGTCTCGGCGATGCCCTTCTGGTCGATGCCGATGTCGACCAGCACCGCGCCGCGCTTCATGCCGCGCAGCATCGCGCGGGTGATCAGGGTCGGGCTGACCTGGCCGGGGGTGAGCACGGCGCCTATCACCACGTCGGCATCGGCGATCTCGGCGGCGATGGTGTCGGGATGCGAGATGCGGGTCTCGACGCGCCCGGGAAAGCGCGCCTCGAGCAGCTTCAGGCGGCGCGGCGTGCGGGCGAACACCACGGTGCGGCAGCCCAGGCCGACCGCCACCTGCGCCGCATTGTTGCCGGAGGCGCCGGCGCCCAGGATCACCACCTTGCCGGGCGGCACGCCGTCCACACCGGTGAGCAGGGTGCCCGAGCCGCCGTTGCCCATCTGCAATGCCCACATGGCGACTGCCAGACTCAGGCGTCCGGCGATCTCGGACATGGGTTTGAGGATGGGCAGCGAGCCGTCGCCCGCGCCCACGGTTTCGTAGGCGACGGCGATGATGCGCGCATCGATCAGGGCCTGCATCAGCGCCGGGTCGGGCGCGAGATGATGAAAGCAGAACACGGTAAGGCCCGGGTGCAGCAGCGGAAATTCCGCCGGGTAGAGTTCCTTGACCTTGACCACCAGTTCGGTCTCGTAGATGGCGGCGGCGTCGGCAATGACGTCGGCGCCTGCTGCCCTGTAGTCGGCATCGGCAAAGCCGACCCGCGCACCGGCATCGCATTGCACCAGTACCTGGTGGCCGCGCGCCACGACCGCGGCCACGCCTTCCGGCGTCATGCCGACGCGGTATTCGCCGTCCTTGATTTCCCTGGGCACACCGATGATCATCGCCGCTCCGCTTGCGCTGCTCCGCACGCTCAGACTACCCCGCGCCCGACTTGCCTGCGGAATCTCTGCTTAAGCGGGCTGCGCCGCCTTACTTGCGTTTTGCAACCCCTAATCCCGGAGAGAGGCCGGCATTACGCCTCCCGGCCTTCGGGACTTGTACAGCGTTTCCCTACTTACTTGCGCAGCGCCCGCGCCACCTCGGCCACCAGGCCGGGGCCGCGATAGACCAGGCCCGAGTAGAACTGCACCAGGCTGGCACCCGCTTCGATCTTGGCGCGCGCATCGGCACCACTCATGATGCCGCCCACGCCGATGATGGGCAGGGCGCCGTCCAGGTGCCCGGCGAGCGCGCGGATCACCCGGTTCGAAGGCTCGAACACCGGTGCGCCGGACAGTCCGCCTGCCTCGTCGGCATTCGGCAAGCCCTGGACCGCCTCGCGCGACACCGTGGTGTTGGTGGCGATCACCGCGTCTATCTTGTGCTGGATCAACAGGCGGGCGATGACCTCGATCTCCTCGTCACTCAGGTCCGGGGCGATCTTGACCGCCACCGGCACCAGCTTGCCGTGGGCGTCGGCCAGGCGCGCCTGCTCGCGCTTGATCCGCGCCAGGATCGGGCCAAGCTCATCCTCGCCCTGCAACTGGCGCAGGTTCTTGGTGTTCGGCGAGGAGATGTTGACGGTGGCGAAGTCGGTATGCGGGTAGACCTTCTCGTAGCAGATCGCGTAGTCGTCGGCGGCCTGCGCCAAAGGCGTGTCCAGGTTCTTGCCCAGGTTGACGCCGACCACGCCTTTGTACTTGCGGCGCTTCAGGTTCTCCACCAGCACATCGACGCCCAGGTTGTTGAAGCCCAGGCGGTTGATGATGGCGCGCGCCTCGGGTATGCGGAACAGGCGCGGCTTGGGGTTGCCGGGCTGGGGGCGCGGCGTGACGCCGCCCAGTTCCAGAAAGCCGAAGCCGAGGGCGCCGAAGCCGTCGATGCACTCGCCATTCTTGTCGGCACCCGCGGCCAGGCCCACCGGATTGGCAAAGCGCAGGCCCATCACGGTGCGAGGGTCGTCCGGGATGCGCCCGTTGATCAGCCCGGCAGTGCCGGCGGCAACCGCCGCGTTCAGGCCCTTGAGGGTGAGCGCGTGCGCCTGCTCCGCGTCCATGCAGAACAGCGCGGCCCGGGTCAGCGGGTAGAACAGGTTCAGGGTCATTACCGACTGTCCATCACGGCGGGCTGGGAGGGCGCAAGAAAACCGCAGGGCAGACCCACGGCCAAACCCCCGTCCCGTCCCGCAGCCACGCGCGCGGCCCGCCCTACAGCCACTTCGAGACCGGCGAGAACTGGAAGTTGCCCAGCCAGTCGAGCAGTTCGCCCACGTCCTCGCCTACCGCCACCCACTTGCGCTGCGCTTCGGGCAAGAAGCCGTCGTCTATCATGCGGTCTATCATCTGGATCTGCGGCAGGTAGAAGCCGGCGGTGTTGACGATGCCGATCGGCTTGTTCAGGCCCTGCA
>Ga0302322_100003693_pt1 | contig 13217 bp, 12 predicted proteins | sample Fen_T0_2_FD_203757 | JGI IMG/M metagenome (GOLD analysis project Ga0302322, IMG submission 203757) | Peat permafrost microbial communities from Stordalen Mire near Abisko, Sweden - Fen_T0_2 | ecosystem: Environmental > Terrestrial > Soil > Wetlands > Permafrost | place: Sweden: Abisko...
CCGGACGAAGGACTCCGCCGTCAGGTAGCCCACGGCGAAGACGGCCACCGCGAACTCGACGACGAACTGGGCTTCCATGCTGATCACCTCCCCCGGTGGGGGATGTCGGGCCGGCCCGCGGGCGCGCGCCGGCGCCGGACGGCGCGCGCGCCCGTCAGGCGGGCGCCCTCCGTGTCTCACGGATGACGGAGGGCGGATGGCGGGACGTGCGGAGGGTCCGGCGGTCCGGGAGGACGCCAGGAGGAGGGTCAGGCCGGCCGGAGCCGGGACCCGGTCAGTTCACGCCCGGTGGCACGACGTGCCGCGGGAGGAGCTCAACCGCGGGCGCGTTCACCCCGGAGGCGGTGAGCTCGCGGATCGATCTTCGTACCGAGGAGGACGAGCAGGAACACCCGGCAGGTCTCGGACACGGCTCGCCACCTCCACTCGCTCACGGGATCGATGCACGCCAGGGTCCCAAGCACTGATCACCGAGGTCAACCGGATTTCCGTGCGCGCGGGGTCAGCTGCTGCCGGTCACCACGACCACGGTGGCGGCCGCCGCGATGACGGCCGCGTTGACGGCGTCCACGGCCTTCCGGACGGCGACCGCCGCCCAGTCCCCGTCCGCCACGGCCTTGGCCCGGCGCACCAGCGCCTTCCGGTCGGACGCCGCGACGACCTTGGGCACGGCGTCCACCGCGACCAGGAGCGAGACGAGCGCCGCCGTGCGCTGGTCGGGCTCCGCGCCGTCCAGCAGCACGGCCCGGAGCCGGCGGCGCACCTCGGCCTCGTGCTCGGGGCGGACGGCGGGCCACCGCGACGTCCGGAAGACGCCCAGCACGGTCCGGTGCTCCTCGCGCACGTGGCCGGCCTCGACGAGGCGCTCCAGGAGTGCCTGCCGGGTGCCCTTCACGAGCCGCGAGACGGCGCGGGCGGCGCCCGGCGGCTTCGGCGTGTCGAGGCGGGCGAGCGCGGCGTCCAGGAGTGGGTCACCGGCGGGACGGCGGTCGACCAGGGCGATGACGTCGCGACCGAACCGCTGCCCGGCGGCGGGCGGCCCGACCCGCTCGGCGAGCGCGAGCTCCAGCAGGAGCGCGCCGGCCAGCGCGCGGTCGAGGCGGGTGGTGTCGAGCAGGAACCGGCCCGTCGCGTCGTCGACGAGCAGGAGCAGCAGGTCCTCCGCGATCAGCGTCACCCGTTCAGCGTAGGCGGCCGACCGGCAGGACGCCTCGCCGTCGTCCACGACGTCGGGGGACGGTCAGGCGTTCCGGCCGAGGACGGCGAGCGGGCGCAGGCGCACCGACGCCACCGCTCGCCGTCCCGCCCGCCAGAGCGGGCCCTCGGGGAAGGCGCTCAGCGCGATGCCCACCAGGACGGCGAGGGCGCCGGTCGCCTGCAGGGCACCGAACGGGTCGCCGAAGACCAGGGCGCCGGCGGCGGTGCCGACGACGGGCTCCAGGTTCAGGAAGGCCCCGGCGACCTCGGGCGTCGTCCGGGACTGCGCCCAGGCGAACAGGGTGAAGGGCAGCAGTGTCCCGACGACGACGAGCGCCGCCACCGCGAGCCAGGCCCCCGCCCCGCCGCCCGTCGGCAGGGTCGTGCCCTCGCGGAGCGCGGCCAGCGGGACCGTGAGCACCGCGGACGCTGCGAACTGGACGGCGGTCACCGCGACCGGGTCGCGGCCGGCCAGCAGGTCCGGCTGCCGGACGGTGAACGCCGCCGACAGCAGCATCGACCCCAGCACGAGCAGGTCACCGGTGAGCGAGGCGTCGCCACCGTCCGAGGCCACCAGCGCGACGCCGGCCAGCGCGACCGTGAAACCCGTCCACGCCCGGGCGCCGGCCGAGCCGCGCCCGGTGCTCAGCGCGATCAGGGCGACCATGGCGGGGAGCGCACCCACCATCAGGGCACCGTGGCTGACGCTGGTGCGGGCGAGGCCCTCGTTCCACAGCGCGACGACGACGCCGTAGCCGAGCACTCCGCCGACGACGACGTCCCGGCGGAAGGCCGCGCGCAGCCCCCGCCGGGCCACCAGGAGCAGCGGCACGGACGCCAGCACGAACCGGACCGCCGTCAGCCAGCCCGGACCCAGCGCCTCCAGCGCGACCTTGGTCAGGGGCGCGGAGAGCCCCCACAGCAGGCCGGACAGGGCGAGGGCGAGGAGCGGCAGTCGACGGTTCATGTTTCGAGTGTGCGCTCCAGACCGCCGTCTTACGTCGCCGAGCGGTCCTGGACGGAATATCGTTCGGTGATATGGCGGTTCCACTTGACGATGTTGACTTCGAGTTGCTGGCGCTGCTCCAGGCGGATGCCGACCGGACGAACGTGGCCCTGGCGCGCGAGGTCGGCCTCTCACCGGCCGCGACCCTGCACCGGGTGCGGCGCCTGAAGGAGGCCGGAGTGATCCGCCGGATCACGGCGCGGCTCGACCCGAGCCTGGTCGGGCTGCCGCTCCAGGTCTACGTGTCGGTGACGATGGTCCGGAACGACCCGGCGGCGAGCCGCGGCTTCGTCGACACCGTCCGGGACATGCCGCAGGTCATCTCCGCGGACTGGGTCGCCGGCGAGACCGACGCGATGCTCCTGGTGGTCGCCCGGGACGTCAGCGAGCTGCAGTCGGTGCTCACCCGCCTCGCGACCCGCGGCGGCCAGCGCCTGACGACGCTGCTGCGCCTCGACGAGATCAAGCCCGCTTCCCCGCTGCCCCTCACCGCCACGCACGCCGCCGCCCGCCGTCCCGGCCGCCACCCCCTGCCGTGATCATGGACCTCGGCGGGCGCTCGCGGGCGGTGCCGAGCGGTCGGCGCGTGCGGGCGTCAGCGCTCGTCGGCGGTCAGCGCTCGTCGGCGGACGACTCGCACTCCCCCGGCCCGTGCGCCGGGAACCCCGGCAGGCCGAAGCCCGCCGCCTCGAGCCAGAACCTCAGGTCGAGCTCGACGAGGTCGGGGGTGACGCCGCCCGACTCCTCCAGCACGTTGACGAGCGCCGCCTCCAGGTCGTCCGCGGGCACCGACTCGGGCGCGAGCCGCAGCGACGTGACGACCTCGAAGTCCTGCCCGCGGTCGGGGCAGTAGAGCGGGTGCAGGCTCGCGACGTCCCCCGTCTCGGGAGCCACCACGAGGCTGGCCGAGAGCCACTGGCCCGTCCAGCAGGCGAGCGCCCGGTGCAGGTCCACCCAGGCCAGGACGGCGCGCTGCCACAGCCCGCCCCCCAGGCACAGCTCCTGCGCACCGGCCGCGCCCATCGCGCCCGGCGAACCGGCCGGACCCGGCGTCGCCGTCGGGCCCGGTGCGGCGTCCGCACCGGCGGCCCGCTGCAGCCCGAGGCCGCCGCCGCGCGACGCCCCGCCGGACGGGAACATGGTGTCGGGGCAGCCGCCGCCCCCCGGGAACAGCCCGCCCGGCTCCGGCAGGACCGCGCCCGGCGGCAACGGGATGAGCCCCGCCCTGGTCAGGCGGAACCGTCGCCCGGACACGTCCGTGAGGTCGACCGCCTCGAGGACGGCGTCCTCGCGGGAGCAGTCGTGCTCGTCGAGCGCCCAGACGGCGTCGCCGCGCGGGACGGCGTGGAAGATCAGGAGCATCCCCGACCCCAGACCTGCCTCACCGCCCAGGGCTGCTGCCTCGTCGGCGGTCGCGCGGAGGCACTCCCGCTCCGCGGCCGCCATCGCCGCGTGCGCTGCCAGCACACGCTCCCTGACCCTGCTGAATCCTGTTGGCACCGTCTTTCACCCCCGTGACGCCGAGCGGAGCTCGGCCCGGCCATTCCCCCTCCGAGTGAGGGTAGGGGACGCACAGCATGATCAGGCAGTGACTGACGGTTGAATGCGTCCTTCCTTCGGGTGAATGAACAGTGCTGGTCACCGCGTCATCCGACGACCCAACAGCTGCGCTGAGTTGAAAACTAGATCACTCAGGGTCAGCGTCGGGCCCGGCGGCGGGTCAGCGTCGTCAGCGAGCGCACAGTCTGCGGGTCCCGCGCGTCGAGCCGACCGACCAGCGCGAGGAAGACGTTCGCCGTCGTCAGGGCGTCCCCGAGCGCATGGTGCGGGGTGTGCACGGGCAGCCGCAGCGTGATCGCGAGCCGCTCGAGCTGCGGTTCCGCGTCGTCCTGACCCCGGGCGACGCCCACCTCCCGGGCCAGGGCCGCGGTGTCGACCACCGGCCCGTCGAGGCGTGCGCCCGCGCTGACCAGCGCCCGCCCCAGGAAGGCCTGCTCGACCCATGCCGCGTGCGCCACCAGCACCCGCCCGTCGAGCAGCTCCACCAGTCGGGGGGCCGCCTCCTCGAGCGTCGGGGCGTCGGCGAGGTCCTCCAGGCGCAGCGCATGCACCTCGACGGCGGCCCGCGACACCGGCCGGGCCGGCCGGACGAGGCCGTACACGCAGCTGTCCGCCACGGCCCGGCCGCCGCGGACGACGACGCCGCCGTACGACACGATCTCGTCCCGCCGCAGGTCCAGCCCGGTCGTCTCGAGGTCGACGACGACGAACTCCGCCTCGCGCCACGGGACGTCGAGCTCGCCCCAGCCGGGGACGGCGCGCAGCCCGGCCTCGTTCACCGACCCCGGAGCCCGCCCCGAGGCCGCCCGCCCCCAGCCGGCCCGCTCGCCGAGACGCCGGAGCAGGCTCACCCGCCGGCCCGGTTCGTCCAGACGGACTCCAACCGGTTCTGCACGTGCGCGATCGCCCGGAACGACTCGCGCAGGTGGCGCCGGGTGAGGGAGTCCAGCGAGTCGGGCGCCAGATAGGTGTCCGCCCGCACCCCGGCCCGGACGGCGTCGATCTCCCGCTCCAGCAGCAGCGCGAAGATCTGCTCGTGCGCGGCGATGAGCGTGTCCGCCTCGTCCCGGGTGAGCAGCCTCGCCTCGACGCCGCGGCGCAGCCGGGTCTCGGTGGTGCCGGACGGGTCACCCGTGGCCACCGCGATCCAGCGGCCCAGCGACGTCACCGGGCGCAGCCCGCCCCGCTTGAGGTTGAGCTGGCCGCGGTGCTCCCCCGAGTGCTCCACCACGAACGTGCGTACGAACCCGGTCGGAGGCCGCGACGACAGGCTGTACTGCAGGAGCATCCGCATGAACTGAGGACTGCGGGACGCCCGGAGCAGGCCGTCGGTCACCCGGCGTCCGAGGTCCGGCTCGGTGAGGGCCCGGCTGTCGGCCAGCATGGTCGAGAGCAGGAAGGCGTCCTGGGTGCTGTTCGGGTTGTGCAGCCAGCGGTCGGTGGCCGCCCGCCACTGCGGCAGGGACCGGGCGAACCGCGGGTTGTCGGCGTTGGCGCCCTCGGAGCAGATCTCCAGGCCGGTGCGCTGCAGGTCCTGCAGGACCCGGTGCGCCGCGCCCAGCACCCGGGCGTCGAGCTCGGAGGGCCCCGGGTCGGCGCCCGGCTCGGCGTCCCGGGCGGCGTCCGGGTCGGCGTCCTGGTCGGCATCCGGGGCCGTCCACACGATCGCGGTGTCGACGTCCGAGCCGGGCAGCACCTCACGCCGGGCCAGTGAGCCGAGGACCAGCCAGGAGACCCGGGCGCCGGCGTCGGCGACGTGCCGGTCCAGGTCGAGCAGGCGCCGCAGCACCGCGTCCAGGACGGCGGCCTGCAGCGCCGCCAGCCGCGCCGCCGGGACACCGGCCTCGTACAGCTCCACCGTCGTGCGCGGGAGCATCCGACAGGCGTCGGTCAGCTCCGCCAGGGTGCTCGCGGCCTCGACGGCGGCCCGGACCACGAGCGGGTCGCGCAGCTCCGCGGACGACAGGTCGACCGCGCGGACGACGCCGGTGGGCCGGCCGGACCCGTCGCGCACGACGAGGTGGTGGACGCCGTGCTCCAGCATCTCGGCGAAGGCCTGCGCCACGACGACGTCCTCGCCGACGCCCAGGACGGGCCGGTTCGCGATCCGGTGCACGGGGTCGTCCGGCCCGGCCTCGCCCGTGGCCACCACGCGGCGGAAGTCGGCGTCCGTCACGATCCCGACGTCGTCCGGGAAGGTCACGACGGCGCACGAGCTGCGGGCCTCGCCGATCAGCCGGGCCACCTCCCGGATCGGGGTCCCGGGGGCCACCTGGACGACGGGCCGCGCGCAGCGGCCGACCGGCAGCCCGGCCCGGTTCCCGAGGCCGCCCCCGGCACCGACCCCTCGCGCCTGAAGCTCGGCCTGCTGACGGCGGCCGAGCTGGGTGCCGTAGGCGGCGTAGCGGAGGCGGTCCGGGTGGTCGAGCACGGTGCGGGGATCGGGCAGGCGATAGCAGAGGGTGTCCTCAGCAGCGCGCACGGTCAGAGCGGGGGGCGTTCCGGAGAGGGTCGACACGTGACCGAAGGTGTCTCCCACGCCGAGGAGGTCGACGAGGCGGTCGTCGTCCAGGACCTCCACCGCGCCCGATCGGACCACCCACACGTGGTCCAGCGGCGCGCCGCCCCGGTCGACGACCGTGGCGCCACGGGTGAAGAACTCGACCTCCACGCTGCGGGCGAGCCGCTCCAGCTCCGGCGGGTCGAGGGCGTCGTAGGGCGACTGGACGCCGAGGAAGTCGACGAACTCCTTCACCGCACCTCCGGCTGACGGCCCGACCGGACGCCGGCCCGGGGCGGCCTGCGCCGGCGGTGGCGTTCCACGGACAGGGTGTGCACGCGCCCGCACCAGGTCAAGAGGTGATCAGCCGGATCGGTCCGCCGGGCGCCCGGCGTCGCGTGCCCCGCGACGGACGGGAAGCCCTGCACGCAGGCAGGCACTGTGCCTACACTCAGTGAGGAAGTCTGCGCCGTCCCGTCGACCTCTCGGTGACTCACCGGTTGCGTCGCAACACGCGCGGATACCGTCGCAGGGGTGAGGTCGCCGATCATGGGATACACGGGCAGGCACCGAGCGCCTCGCCCCCTGCTCGCCCGCCCGTCCACGCTGGCGGCCGCGGGCGTCGCGCTCGTGGTGCTCGGTACCGGCATCGCCGTGGACCGGTTCGCGGGCGATCCCCCGCAGCCGCTGGCGCTCCTCGACGAGGCGACCACCACCGCCCTGCCGGGGACGGCGGACGACCTGCTCGCCCGGGACGGCGGGAGCCTCGTCAGGCCGACGTCGCCCTCCGCGCCGGCGGGGACGTCGACCACCACCGCCGCGCCCCTCGCCCCGACCACCGCCGGGCCCGCGCTGACGCAGGCAGCCCCGTACGTGCCACCGCCGCCTCCCGCGGGCGGTGGCCGGACGACCGCCGGGCGGACGACGACCGCCGCGAGGACGACGTCGGCTCCCGCCACGGCGCCGGCGACGGCGCCGACCAGCAAGCCCGGCCCCAGCACGACCAGCCGGCCTCCGACCTCGACGACGACGGCCGCCCCCACGACGACCCGCCCCACCACGGCCGCACCCACGACCACCGCGCCGCCCACGACGAGCGCGCCGCCCACCAGTGCGCCGCCCACGACCAGCGCGCCGCCGCCCACGACGGTCGCGCCGCCGACCACCACGGCACCGAGGACGACCGCCGCGCCCCCCACCACGGCGGCGCCCCCCACCACCGCCGCACCCACCACCAGGACCGTGGCCCCGACCACGACCGCCCCCACCCGGAGCACGCCGCCCGCCGGATGACGGCCGATCGACGGACAGATTGCGGAACGGTCGCCAAAACGACGAAAGCACCCGGGGGGACGCCGGGTGCTGCAGTATCGGGGTCATGCGGAGCAGTGGGGGCTGCGGCGGACATAGCCGCGCGACCCGATGCCGCCTGGCGGCCGACGGGCCGTCGGCCGCCAGGAGCGCTGACATCGATGTCAGAACGGGCCTGCATTGGTGTGACCACGTGCGCTGCTGTCCTGGTCGATCAAGCTCTCGGGCCGCCCGGGAACGTCGTCGTCAGGTCACCCCCGAAGGTGACGGCAGTCGATGGGCCTTCTGCCGTGCCGTGCGCTTGCCGGTCGTTGCACTCCGGACCTCGTTGTCCGGGGGCCGGAAGATCGCCGCCCGCAAGGAACGACGCTCCGGATCGGCACCCTCCCGGGTACCTACGGTCAGTCCTCCTCGACCCTCTGCTGGGGGATCCCAGCGAGCAGGGCACGAACTTCGGACTCCCGGTACCGGCGGTGGCCACCCAATGTGCGGATCGACGACAGCTTGCCTGCCTTGGCCCACCGCGTCACGGTCTTCGGGTCGACGCGGAAGAGGGCCGCGACCTCGGCAGGCGTGAGCAGGGGCTCGGCCGCGTCGGGCGATCGGGTGGTCATGTCATCCTCCATGAACGGGGCGGATACCCCGACTAAGGACATCGTGCCCTGCATAACGGGTCCAGGGGTACTGTTCGAACTGATGATCCCCCCTCAGGGTGAATGACTGGCCCATAGCGACACGCACCGTCATCGCTCATGTGCGGAGCGTCGTCACCGACGGGCGGTTCGTCCACTTCTCTCAGGCGTCAAATGCGCTCCGTACCGACGCTCACGACGAAAGTGACAACTCCTCGAGCCGTCGTGACCGCCTGCGCAGACGCTGGTACGCCGCGGCCACCGCCGCCGCCTCGCCGGCCGTTAGGGAGTCGAGACCTAACCGGACGTCCTCGGCCCCGTCGTCACCACCCACGAGTGCCGCGACTGGGCGCGCATCGATCTCCACCCAGGACCGCGGGTGGAACGACTCGAGCCAGCGCGCGAGCCCCTCGGCGTCGGCGGTGACGTCCAGCTCGCCCAGGTGTGCCCGGAACGTCCGCAACGCGCGCGCCGCCCGCGCCCTGGCCCGGGACATCGGCATCACGTAGCGCGCCGGACCGCCGCTGGCCGTCAGGTCCTCGCGGCGCACGATGGCGAGCCACGCCACCGGCAGCTCCCAGGAGCGGACCAGGGTGTGGCGCCTCGGGGGCACCCCGCCCGGGGCACCCCCGGAGGTCGGTCCCCCGGACGTCGGGCCCGGTCGCGCACCGCCGGACTCCGGCGCCGGGCCGGCCGCCGTCCCCGCCGTCCCACCGGGCGCGAGGCCCGCCGACGGGGTGACGCCCGCAGCGCCGGTGCCGCCGGCACCCGAGGTACCGGCCGCCCCGTCGGGGTCCGGACCGGCGGCGGCATAGGCGTCGGGCCCCGTGACCACGCCGGGCAGGAACCGGCCGGCGCCGGGCGGCTCACCGCTCACCGGACACACGAGCACCACGCCCTCGACGCGCAGCACCCGGGCGACGACCTCGCCCGCACGGACGCCGTCCGGGCGCCCGAGCAGCCGGCGCCAGGCGGCCCGACGCTCGACCTCCTCGGCACGGCGACCGGCGGCCGGATCGGCGGCGAACGCGGTGAGCGGCCGGCGCTGGGCCGGCGGGAAGGCCTCGAGCGGCTCGAACACGCGGAGCGCCGTCACCGGGACGCTCGGCGGCAGGTCGCGGGGGGTCACGGGGCCATCGTCACATCCACCGGCCGCGCTCGCGCACCTTCCCCCGTCCGGCTCCCCGGACGGATCTGCGACCGCTCGGCCGCCAGGTCGGCACCCGGGACACTCCTGGTCACGAAGCAGATTCACGGGATGACTTTCGGTGATCATTGTCGGTTCTCGTCAGTCCGTGGCTCCCGGCCGGGGCGCCGCGGACCACCCGTCCGAGGGACGTGCATCCCGGACACCTGCAGCGATGCACGGCATCCCAGCACCCCGGCTACCGGCTGTGACCAGCATCGTCGACGGTTCCGACGGGGTCCGGCCGCGGCCGTCACGCCACGCGCGGCACCGATCGTGGCGGCCGGGATGCCGTGAGGCCTCCCAACGATGTACCGTTGCAGCACGAGATACGGATGACCAACTCCGGGGCCCCGCCGCGCGCGCCAGCCTCGGGTCGACGCATGAGGGGGTCGACGCCATGGGGCGCGGCCGTCAGAAGGCCAAGCAGCAGAAGGTTGCCCGGCAGCTGAAGTACAGCCGCCAGGACCCGGACTACTTGGCCCTGCAACGGGAGCTCACGGGATCCACTGGATCCAGCGAACACGCTGTCGACGACGACACCCTCGAGGACGACGAGGACGAGTCTGCCGACGAGGACGACGAGTACGCCGAATGGGCCCCTGGTACCGGGCGCTGACGGCGCCTCTGCCGAATTCTGGACCGCGCCGCCGCTGGCGGCGCGGTCCATGTGTGGGGGGACCACAACAGCTCACGGTGGGTGATTCCTGCCCGCCGTGAGCTGATCTGTCCTACCGCGTCACGGTCCCGGGTGCTCGCCGACCAGGCGCACCCGGCCGCCGTCCACGCCCTTGGCACCCTGGGTGACGTCACCGTCCAGGTCGGGGCGTGGCGCATCCACCGCCCCGAGCACCCACGTCGCGATGCCGCGCGCGGCCAACCGGGCGCTCGCGGCGTCCACGTGCTCCGGGTCCACGACGGCGATCATGCCCACGCCCTGGTTCAGGGTGCGCTCCAGGTCCGGTCGAGGCACCGAGCCGAGCCGGGCGACGACGTCGAAGACCGGCGGCGGCGTCCACGACGCCCGGTCCACCACGGCCTCCACCTCCCGCGGGAGCACCCGGGCGAGGTTGGCCGCCAGGCCGCCGCCGGTGACGTGCGAGACCGCGTGCAGCGCCGGGCCGAGGGCGGCGGCGAGGTCGACGACGTCCGCGGCGTAGACCCGGGTCGGCTCCAGCAGCTCCTCGCCCAGGGTCCGTCCGAACTCGGGCACGTGCCGGTCGAGCGACCAGCCTGCGAGCTCCACCACCCGGCGTACCAGCGAGTACCCGTTGCTGTGCAGCCCGCTCGACGCCATGGCCAGGACGACGTCCCCGGCCCGGACACGGTGCGGGCCGAGCAGCTCGTCCGCCTCGACCACCCCGACGGCCGCCCCGGCGAGGTCGTACTCGTCGGGCGCCATCAGCCCGGGGTGCTCGGCGGTCTCGCCGCCGGTCAGGGCGCAGCCGGCCTGCTCGCAGGCGGCCGCGACGCCGGTGACGATCGCGGCGATGCGCTCGGGCACGACCCGCCCGCACGCGATGTAGTCGGTCATGAAGAGGGGCCTCGCGCCACAGACCACGAGATCGTCGACGACCATGGCGACCAGGTCGAACCCGACCGTGTCGTGCCGGTCGAGGGCCCGGGCGATCGCGAGCTTCGTGCCGACGCCGTCCGTCGAGCTGGCGAGCAGCGGACGGCGGTAGCCGAGCAGCGCCCGGGCGTCGAACAGCCCGGCGAAGCCGCCGATGCCGCCGAGCACCTCGGGCCCGTGCGTCCGGGCGACCGCGGCCTTCATCAGCTCGACGGCGCGGTCACCCGCCTCGACGTCCACACCGGCGGTCGCGTACGTCACAGGCTCCACGGACGGCCAATCTACTCAAGGGTCGGGTCGGAGCCCTGCTCAGGGCGGGCGGAGCCGGCTCGGGCGGGGAGCGCCTGTTCAGGGGCGGGTGAGCGCGTCCTGGGCGCCGCCCGTGAGGCCGACGGTGACACCGTCGACGTCCCGCGCGCCCCGCACGTCGAGCCCCGCCTCGAAGGGCAGCTCGGGCTGTTCGAGGGTGTGCTTGCCGAGCTGCCGGGGGTCCGGCAGGGGCACCGGGTACTCGCCGGTGAAGCACGCCAGGCAGAGCTGGGACTTCGGCTGGGCGGTGGCCTCGACCATCGCGTCCAGCGAGATGTAGCCGAGGGAGTCGGCGCCGATGCTGGCCCGCACCTCCTCCACGCTCAGACCGGTGGCGATGAGCTCGGCGCGGGTGGCGAAGTCGATCCCGTAGAAGCAGGGCCAGGTCACCGGGGCGGACGAGATCCGCACATGCACCTCGGCGGCGCCGGCCTCGCGGAGCATCCGGATCAGGGCCCGCTGGGTGTTCCCGCGGACGATCGAGTCGTCGACGACGACGAGCCGCTTGCCGCGGATCACCTCGCGCAGCGGGTTGAGCTTCAGCCGGATCCCGAGCTGCCGGATGGTCTGGCTGGGCTGGATGAAGGTCCGCCCGACGTAGGCGTTCTTCACCAGCCCCTGACCGTAGGTGATCCCCGACTCCGCCGCGTAGCCGACGGCCGCCGGCGTGCCCGACTCCGGCACCGGGATGACCAGGTCGGCGTCCACATGATGCTCGCGCGCCAGCCGCCGGCCCATCTCGACCCGGGCGGTGTGGACGACGCGACCCGCGATCGTGGTGTCGGGCCGGGCGAGGTACACGTACTCGAAGACGCAGCCGGTGGGCTGGGCGGGCGCGATCCGGGACGAGCGCAGCCCGTTCTCGTCGATCGCCACCAGCTCGCCGGGCTCGACCTCGCGGACGAAGGCCGCGCCCACGATGTCCAGCGCGGCGGTCTCGCTGGCGATGACCCAGCCCCGGTCCAGCCGGCCGAGCACGAGCGGGCGGATCCCCCGGGCGTCCCGGACGCCGTATAGGGTCGTCTCGTCCATGAAGACGAGGCTGAAGGCGCCGCGCAGCTCCGGCAGGACCTCCAGCGCGGTGGCCTCCAGGGTGCGGTCCGGGTCGCCCGCGAGCAGGGCCGTGATGAGCGCGGTGTCGGTCGTGTTGCCGCGCGCCAGCTCGCCGCTCGCCTCCTCGCCGTACCGCTCGGCGACCAGGTCGCGCAGCTCGGTGGAGTTGATCAGGTTGCCGTTGTGGGCGAGCGCCACCGTGCCCGAAGCCGTCGCCCCGAGCGTCGGCTGGGCGTTCTCCCAGGTGGAGCCGCCCGTCGTCGAGTAGCGGCAGTGCCCCACCGCGATCCCGCCCTTGAGCGAGCTCAGCGACGACTCGTCGAAGACCTGGGCGACCAGGCCCATGTCCTTGTAGACGAGGATCTGCCGCCCGTTGCTGACCGCGATGCCGGCAGCCTCCTGCCCGCGGTGCTGGAGGGCGTACAGCCCGTAGTACGCGAGCTTGGCGACCTCCTCACCGGGGGCCCAGACGCCGAAGACGCCGCAGGCGTCCTGCGGGCCCTTCTCGCCAGGTAGCAGGTCGTGCGAGAGCCGTCCGTCACCACGCGCCACGACCCGAGTGTCGCACACGCCCCGACCCGGGCGTTCAGCGCGAGCGGTGCGGGCGCTCCACCAGAACCGCGACGGCGCCGCCGAGCAGCCCGCCGACCAGGCCGAGCGACACCGCCAGGTAGCCCAGGACCGACGCCGTCGAGAAGCGGCCGTCGTCCGGGAAGAGCGCGATGAGCAGCACCGCGAGCACCACGCCGATGATCGCGCCGGTGCCGACGAACGCGCGGTAGCGGGGGGCGCGCCGCATGGTCACCTCGCGGGGACCGGGCTCGTCGACGATCTCGACGACCGTCACCTCCGGCGCGCGCACCGTGGGCCGCGCCGACACCGGGGCCGCC
>Ga0302322_100003694_pt1 | contig 13215 bp, 9 predicted proteins | sample Fen_T0_2_FD_203757 | JGI IMG/M metagenome (GOLD analysis project Ga0302322, IMG submission 203757) | Peat permafrost microbial communities from Stordalen Mire near Abisko, Sweden - Fen_T0_2 | ecosystem: Environmental > Terrestrial > Soil > Wetlands > Permafrost | place: Sweden: Abisko...
CCTCTGGAATCCCGTCATATACAGTCGTGTGGTCGAGCTTGTGAAGGCGGTAGTAACCGAGAAAATATTCAAGCGCGCGATTGAAGAAATCATCGGCACTTCCCTCGCGCCCCGCTCCCTCCGTGGACCCTCCATTGTTTAACGCCCGCTGCACCAGCGCCGGCGCGCCGTCCCCCACGTAGCTGGCAATCACGTCACCGGGCAACTCTGGCCGCTCAAAATGCCGCAGCATCGCGTTGATGGAATGGATCAAGTCCAGCCGCGAATCAATGAGGGTGCCGTCAAGATCGAACACCAGAAGCCGGATCGAACGCGGATCGAATTTGCGATGAAATTGGATCATCGACGTTTCAGGATAAATGATTATGGCTTCGCTGAGGTCGGAGGTTCGAGGTCAGATTGCAGACGTCACGCATCGATTATCCAGGGCGTCGCGGATGCTGGCTTTTACTTCTGCAATTTGACCTCTAACTTCTGACCTTACTCGTGGCTCGTAGCTCGCCGCTCGTTTACAATGTCTTTCGGCAGAGCGCTGCCCGGGGTGATCCGAACGCATGGCCACAACCAAAGTTGACCCCAAGCTGAACGATAGCGATCTCAAGAAGAAGACCAAAACTTACCAGGGTCTGACCGGTCAACAACTCGTGGACGCCTACCGCATCATGTTCGCGTCGCGCCGCGTGGATGACCGCGAGATCCTGCTCAAGCGCCAACAAAAGGTTTTCTTCCAGATCTCGGGCGCCGGACACGAGGCTGTCGGGGTCGCCGTCGCCAGCGCGCTCAAGCCGAACTACGACTGGTTCCTGCCCTATTACCGCGACCGGGCATTGTGCCTGGCGCTCGGGGCCACGCCCTACGAAATGCTGCTTGGCGCTGTCGGAGCCGCAGATGACCCCAGTTCCGGCGGCCGTCAAATGCCTTCGCATTGGGCATTCAAGAATCTAAATGTGATCACGCAGTCTTCCTGCACCGGCACCCAGATTCTGCATGCAGTCGGGTGCGCGGAAGCAGGACGGTACTTCTCGCAGCATCCGAATGCGGCGCGCAAGGCCGATGGCGATTACCGGCAGTTCAAAGACGTGCAGTTTAAGGGCGATGAAATCACCTACGTCTCTCTCGGAGACGGCACTACCAGCGAGGGAGAATTCTGGGAAGCGCTGAATACGGCTTCCAACCGCCGTCTGCCTGTGATTTTTTGCGTGCAAGACAATGGCTACGCGATTTCGGTTCCGGTTGAAGTGCAGACCGCGGGCGGAAACATTTCGCGTCTCGTCTCCGGGTTCCCGAATTTCCATTTCGAAGAAATTGACGGCACCGATCCAGCAACCGCATATGCCGCCATGCGCCGCGCCGCCGATCATTGCCGCGCCGGCAACGGCCCCGCTTTCGTTCACGCGCACGTGATTCGCCCCTACTCTCACTCACTGTCCGATGACGAGCGCCTTTACCGCCCGGAGAGTGAACGGCAGCGCGATGCTGCGCGCGACCCAGTTCCCCGGCTGCAGATGTTCCTGCTGCGCGAAGGGATCCTGGACGAAAAAGGCATCAACAAGATCGAAAAGGAAATTGAAGAACAGATTCAGGCCGATGCCGATCGGGCGCTGGATGCGCCGATTCCGCAACCTGAGTCCATTTACAACTTCGTATATTCGCCGGACCTGGATCCAACTTCGGCCGTTTTCGATACTCATCCCCTGGCGATCGCGCCCGAGACTACAGAAAGCAAGAAACCTTCCGCGTCGCTTCCCAAAACGATGGCAGACCTGATCAATGCCACGTTGCGGGACGAAATGCGGCGTGACGAACGCGTCATTGTTTTTGGCGAAGATGTCGCCGATGCCAGCCGCGAAGAGTACCTCAAGCAAAAGCTGATCAAAGGCAAGGGTGGCGTTTTCAAACTGACGTCGGGCCTGCAAATGGAATTTGGGGCTGACCGCGTTTTCAATTCGCCGCTCGCAGAAGCCAACATCGTCGGCCGCGCGATTGGCATGGCGACGCGCGGACTGAAGCCGGTCGTGGAAATCCAATTCTTCGATTACATCTGGCCAGCGATGATGCAACTGCGCGACGAATTGCCGCTGATGCGCTGGCGCTCAAATAATGCCTTCTCATCGCCGCTGGTGGTGCGCGTGGCGATCGGCGGGTATCTGACGGGCGGAGCCATTTATCACTCGCAGTGCGGAGAGAGTATTTTCACGCACATTCCGGGCCTGCGCGTTGTTTTCCCGTCAAACGCGCTCGACGCCGCTGGATTACTGCGCACCGCCATTCGTTGTGACGATCCAGTTCTCTTCCTTGAACACAAGCGTCTGTATCGCGAGACCTACGGCCGCGCGGCCTATCCGGGTCCTGACTACATGGTTCCATTCGGCAAGGCGAAGATCGTTCATCCGGGGACTAACCTGACGGTCATCACGTATGGCGCTGTGGTTCCGCGCGCATTGCAGGCGGCACAAAAGATCGAGCGCGAACTGCATGTCAGTGTGGAGTTGATCGATCTGCGAACGCTTAACCCGTTCGATTGGGATACGATCGCCGCTTCTGTAAAGAAGACGAACCGCGTGCTGATTGCGTACGAAGACTCGCTCAGTTGGGGATACGGCGCGGAAATCGCGGCCCGCATTGCTGACCAGTTGTTTCACCATCTTGATGCTCCGGTGAAGCGGGTCGCGGCAACGGATACGTTTGTTGCCTACCAGCCGATTCTGGAAAATGCGATCCTGCCGCAACCAAGCGATCTTTACCGGGCGATGAAGGAACTGGCGGAATTCTAGACGACGGATTTCCGCCTGGGTTTGCGGACTCAGGCCTTGGATTTCGCCTTCTTGCTTTTACCCCACCCGCCGCCCGATCCGCCGCCGAAATTGAAGCCCCACGGTCCGCCGCCAAAGCACAGTAGCGCGAAAGCGATTGTCGCCAGTGCCAGCGGGAATTCGTAGCCTCCCTGCCCCACCAATCCGTTCTTGAAGTGCACTTTCCAAATGGCGACTGCCATTTCGATGACCATAGCCGCCGCGAAAAAACGCGTGAACAGGCCGAGTACGAGTGCAATTCCGCCGAAGAACTCTGTGCCCGCCGACAGAAATGCCAGCCATGAGGGCAATCCGAGCGAGCCAACTGTGTCCATGTGATGATGGAAACCGCCGAATACTTTGTGGAAGCCGTGGGCAATCATGATCGCGCCCAACACAATTCTCATCAGGAACTGGGCGAGCGGCTGCAGGCGATTGAAAGAGTCGAGATTCACAAGAGACCTCGCAAGATGGAATTGATTAAGGTAGCAGAAAGCGAGGGGTGCAATCGGTGGTGGGAATCTCGTCAGTTAAGCGAAGCGGAGAATGAACTCGACGGGAGAACGGGCAAGGCGGAGTAAGCGATCAAAGGTCAGCGCGTAGAACTCACCACTCCGAATAAGGCTTGCCGTTACTGCCGATGCGACTGGAACCACTGTGCACGCCGACGATACCCGTATCAGTCTGGGTGATCGCCATGATGGAGGTGTCTTCCTCAACCTCCCACGTACTGGCGTCGCCCCCAATATCTTCGGGAACATTCTTGATGTACTTCGCGTGCACCAGGTCTTCGAGTGACTTGGGAGCTTTCTGTTTGTCGAGCGTGTATTGAAAAATGGCCTGATTCAGCGTGTGGAGACTCTTCTCGAAAGCGTCCTCTTTCGCGCGTCGAATGCTCGCGCTGTAGATTGGCATGGCGATCGACAGCAGGATGAGGATGATGCTCATCACCACCATAATTTCGAGGAGTGTAAATCCGCGGTCGCCGCGATGAAGTGTCATGGGCAACCCGCCTTACCAGGAAGAATATGGTCGGCCATCAGTCCCGACTTCATTTGACCCGCTGTGGACAGAAGCGATTCCGGTCTGGTCCGCGTTAAAGGCCTTTTCCGGTTCTTCTTGCTCCGTGGCCCACGTCGCATTGCTGCCCGTGATGTCGTCAGGGATCGCTTTCAGATAGCCTTCCTGAACCAGATCTTCGAGTTGCTGCGGTGCCTTCCTCTTATCGAGAGAGTATTGCTGCACCACATTGTTCAGAACCGCCAGATTGTTTTTGAACCGGGCTTCTTTCGAACGGGTGATCGCATTGGTGTACATCGGCAGCGCGATCGACAGCAAGATCAGGATCATGCTGATCACAACGACCATTTCAATCAGCGTGAACCCGCGATTGCCCGCTTTGGAACGAATCTTCATTTTGCCTTTTGTCCGCTACCAGTCTTTGTAGTTCGATCCGTCCAGCGCCTTTCCTGGCGACTTGGTGTAAACGTCGAACACGTTTTGCTCACCCCATGAATCTGACGTTGGATCGTCTTGCATGGAGTGCATGCCCCACTCGGTTTTCCCAGTCATCGGGTCCATCGGGACGCGGCGCAGGAATTTAAGTTTTTTGCCCGCTACGTCCACACCATTTACCAGGGTGTCGAGATCCGGGGGATAATTTTCACTGCCTACTTTCGTCTGAAATCCGCCACGATCAGCCGCGTCCTTATAGCGATCGATTGCGTCACGTAGCGTCCAGAGTGCTTCGCGCAGTTCTTTCTCTCGTTCGCGTTGCACCACGTGGCGCATGATCGGCACAGCCATTCCGGTCAGGATCAGCAGAATGGAAGTCGCGACGATCAGTTCGATCAACGTGAAACCGCGCTGCCGCCGCATCAAATGGCCTCTATATACTGGCTGGTTCATAACGAAAATCTAAATTACTGAATGGTAACGGCTGCCTGAGCCCCGTTCATCGCGATGGGCTGCATGGCCGGGTCGCGCGCTCCGCCACGCGTGATTACGAGTGCGGATTGGCCCGGACCTTTGGCCATGAATGTCACCGTGACCACCGCTCCCTGCCCGGAGACACCACCAACACCCGGAGGCCGCGACGCCGTAATTTGCAGAATTCCTTTTGCAGGATCGTCGCGATAGGCAAGTGCGACCGTCTGGCCGTCCTGCGACAGGAAACCGCCATTGGAAACGTTCGCGACCTGCAACTGGTTCGGGTCGTAGCTGAGTTGTACCGGCACGGAGTATACGTTCTGACCGCCAGAGAGCATCACGTTCGCTGTGAAGGTTGAACCTTTTGCCTGACTGAACGTCGGCGGGTCAAACATGAATCCACCGGCCGCGGCACCCGAAGGCATCGCCATATTCGGCGCACCCGGATTAACCGGCATGACCGCGGCGCCAGGATTCTGCATCGCTCCCTGCGGATTCACGGGCATTCCAGGCTGCGTTTGCGGCGCCGGTTGCGTCTGCGGAACCACTGCCGGCGACTGCGTGCCGGGCCCCGCCGAACCACTCGCAGGAGCGACCGCCTTCACGCCGCTGGTCCTGAGATAAATTGAGTTCGCCGTTCCCACATCCAGCATGTCGGCGCTGCGGGAGGACTCCGGTCCACGAATAATGTGCGGTATCAGAACGAAGACGAGCTCGTTCTCGGAGTGGTCGGTCTTGGTCTGCGAGAACAGATATTTGAAAATTGGAATCGAAGCCAGACCCGGAATGCCGGACAACGACTTCGTCCGCTGATCTTCCATCATGCCGCCGAGCAGACTGACTTCGCCATCCTTCAGGCGAATATCGTGCTCAATCTTGCGCTGTCCGATGACGGGCTGGCTCACTCCGCCAATGTCCTGATAGCGATCCACAGCAGAAACGTCCATCGTCAACTTCAACGAGATTTCCCGTCCGGCGTGAACGCGGGGAGTGATGTCAATGTTCACACCGACGTCCAGGTATTGAAACTGGGTATTAACCAGCGGGTTGATACCGACGCCGCCAATACCCGGCTGGAAGGATCCGGTAGCGACCGGCACGCGTTCGCCAATCTTCAAGGTGGCTTTTTGCCCGTCCAAAGCGCGAATTTGCGGATTCTGAATCAGCTTCGAATCACTCGAACTCAAGAGCGCCGTCGCGGAGGCGGGCGGAATGGTTACCTGGAAATCGGTTGCGTCCAGGTTGGCCAATGTATTCAGGTTGAGTCCGTTCGACGAACTCGAACCAGTACCGGTACCTGTTCCTGTTCCCGTTCCGGTTCCCGTTGTGCTGATGTTGCTCTGCAATTGCACGGTAGCGCTGGTCGGCGGGTTGATGCCCAACTGATGCATCTTGTCGCGGCTGACCTGCATGATGGCCACTTCCACCAACACTTCAGGCTTCGCACGGTCCAGATCGTCGACTAATTTCTGCGCCAAGGCCAACTGGTCTGGCGTTCCGCGCACAACGATCGCTCCCTGTGAAGGCAACTGCTGAATGCGGCTCACTTCGAGGATCGTGCGCATCGCGTTTACGACATCCTGCAATTCGGTCGGCTGGGAAAGATTAGAAAGATAAAAAGTCTTGATGACGTTTTGTTCGAGCTCTTTCCGTTTTGCGGGATTGTCTTGCGCGACAAAAATCGTATTGGGCGTGACCGGACGCCAGAAAGTCTTGGTCTCAAAAGAAATAATGGAGAGTGCTTCTTCCAGCGTGACGCCGTTCAGTTCAATACGCACCTGTCGGGGTGTGTAATCAGGATCGAACAGCACGTTCATTCCAGCGAGTTTTCCGACCGTTTCATAGATCACGCTACTCTTGTCGGTAGCTTTCAATGTGATGGGAACGTTCGAGATCGGAGCCAGGTCCACCGGGCCCTGCGCGGATTCCAATCGGCGGCGCAGGGACGTCGTTCCCGCAGACGGACCTTGCGGTGCTCCCGTGCCATCCTGGATCATCTGTCGCGTTCGCTTGAGTTCTTGTTGTGCGATGAAGGAGGAAGGATCAATCTGGAGCGCCTTCTCAAACTCGGCCTGCGCTTCCTCGAGTTTCCCGCCATCTCTCAGGATCTGGCCACGATGTACGCGAGAGGCTGCGGCCAAGAACCTGGTGCGCTCATACGCGGTGCGGTAACGCAGTTCCTTGGGTTGCTGATCGTAGGCCTGCTTGAAAAACTCGTAGGCTTTTTCGTAGTCCTGCCGTGCCTGCGCGTCGGTACCTTTGTCGTAGAGGGCTTTGGCGGAATCGGTCTTCGCCATCGCCGCCGGCAACAGGAAGCAAAAAAGCAGTAGAGTAAACAGAGCCGGACGCATGGGGCGTGTCATCAAACTGTCCTCATAAGAATCTCTCTCGCCGGCCCGATGCCGGTCTTGTCACTTTGCCGAAACCGCACCTTCGAAAACATGCGAAGAACCGGCGGCGGGGTAGCCACACAGGGTGTTTCACGCAAAAATCCCCGGAAAATCGGATTATAGCATCGCATCATCGGGCACCCGAAGTGATTGGTAGGGCTATGTTTACACTCATTAGTACCTGTACCCGCGAGCGCATTCCTTGACAAGCGCGGTTGCTTCCTTATCGGCAATCCACGGCGCGCGTGCTCGACTACTTTGCGGAACTACCACAAGGCGATCGGTCGGCTCGCACCTGCCCCGCACGCCGTGCTAACTTCTTGTTACACATGGCACGGCAATCCAGTCACGAAACCCAGCCCAGCCGGGAGAAAAATCCCCGCCGCCAGCCCAAAGCGAGCGGAGAGAGGGATGCCACCGTCAATAGGAACGCCAGCCATAACTACTTCTTGCTCGAAAAATTCGAGACCGGCATCATGCTGACCGGCACTGAAGTCAAAGCCATCCGTTCCGGCAAGGCCAACCTGAAGGATTCCTATGGATTGGTGAAGGACGGAGAGCTCTGGTTGCTGAACTGCCACATCAGCCCCTACGAGCATGGCAGCTACGCCAATCACGCCTCTCTTCGAACTCGCAAACTGCTCGTCCACGCCGAGGAAATCCGCAAGCTCTTCGGCAAAATGCAGCAGCGCGGGCTAACGCTCATCCCCACACGAATGTATTTCAAGAATGGCCGAGTGAAAGTGGAACTCGCGATTGCCAAAGGCAAGCAACAATGGGATAAGCGCGAAACCGAGCGCCGCCGCACCGCCGACAAAGAAGCCCGCGACGCGATCGCACGCTCAAGAAAAGCCACGTAGTCAAGACCTTTTTACCCTCAACATCTACTTCCCCGCACTTCGACTGGCATCCGAAGCCCGCAAACTCGCAGGTGACAGCAGTTCTTTGCGACAGGGTCACAAAACTTTACAAACACCGCAAGATTCTGCACACCGAACCGCCCAAATTACGCGCTGGAAGCCATTTTTGGATTGGCACACACATTCGACCGTCATATACTAGCCCCTGTCGTAGATGGTGTTGTTGAGTGGCGTTCTGTGTGGAAGGCTACTCATCATTCTTCCAGACTCTGAGTAACCGGTCGGCGACTCCCCAATCTTCCGACTAATTCGCGAGAACGCACAACCAGACCCAATCGAGGAGAATTTAATGGTTCGACCTGTAGCGCTTGTTCGATCTCTTGTTCTGTGTAGCCTCGCGCTGGCCGCGATGGCTTCCGCCAAAACCAAAGACAAAACAATTGTTAGACTTCCTGCTGGCTTTGCCGTTTCGCAGCCGGTTTCTGAACTCCCGATTGACATGCCACTCGCGGGCAGCCTCATGACCCCGGAACCCCGCCCAGTCCCACTCGCCAGCCACGCCGTTCCCGGCCGTCCTGGACAACAGGATGCACTCGTACAGCACCAGGTGCTGCCGCAGGTTTCCGCAACTCAAGGTATCCGTTTCGACGGCATTACCTCGCCCGGCTACGCACCTTCCGATGCCAACATGGCAATCGGTCCGAACCACATCGTTGAAACCGTCAACGTGCAGTTCGCGGTTTACAACAAGAGCGGCGCACTTCTGGCCGGTCCCACCAACATTCAGAGCATTTTCGCTCCTCTCGGCGGAGTCTGCACCAACACCTTCGGCGATCCGGTTATGCTTTATGACCGCAAAGCCGACCGCTGGTTCCTGAGCATGATTGGGAACCAAGGTTCGACCCAGGCGGAATGCGTTGCCATTTCCAAGACGAACGACCCGGCCGGCGCGTATTTCCTATATGGCTACTCGTTTGGACCGGATTTGAACGACTATCCGAAGATGGGAACCTGGGCCACAACCAGCAACAGCGCGTACCTTGTGTCGTACAACATTTTCGTCAACTTCCAGAACTTCGGCGGATCCGATCTCTGCGGATTTGATCGTACGAAGATGCTGGCTGGCGATAAGTCAGCAGCGCAACTCTGCCAGCGCACACCCAATACGGAAGGCGGCTATCTGCCTTCAGACATGGATGGACCGACAGCGCCCCCAGATGGCACGCCCGGACTGTTCATCACTTGGCAGAACAACAATCCTGGCCAGTTGTTTCTCCGCAAGCTTACTCTCAACTTCGCTGCCGGCACCTCTTCCATGTCTGCTCCGACCACAATCAATACCGCCAACACCACGCTGGCGTGCGGCAGCGGCGGCACTTGCGTTCCGCAGTCTGGAACAACGCAGAAACTCGACACGCTCGGCGACCGCATGATGTATCGCTTTGCGATCCGTCATTTCGCCGATCACGATCGCGCTGTATTCAGCCACGCAGTTGGCAATGGCAGCCAGGTCGCTGTCCGCTGGTACGAAATTTTCGACCCCGCCGGCGCTGTCACTCTGAATCAGCAAGGCACGTTTGCTCCCGATTCGACCTACCGCTGGATGAGCAGCATGGCCGAAGACAAGAACGGAAACATCGGACTCGGCTACAGCGCGTCCAGCGCCAGCATGCATCCTGCTGTGCGTTTCACTGGTCGCGTACCGAGTGATCCTCTGGGCTCGATGGAAACGGAAGCCAGCATCATCGAAGGCCCCGGATCGCAAACCAGCGGCCTCTCGCGCTGGGGTGACTACACCGCAATGCAGGTTGATCCTTCCGACGATTGCACGTTCTGGTACGTAGACCAGTACGAACAGACCAGCGGCACTTTCAACTGGCACACCAGCATCTCGTCGTTTGCCTTCAGCGGTTGCGGCGGTGGCGGTGGCGCAGCGGTTACTCTGACCCCAACCTCGTTGAAGTGGGGAAAGATCGTGGTAGGAGTAAAGGGCGCATCCAAGAAGGTCACTGTGACCAACTCTGGTTCGGCCACACTCAACATCACGAACGTTGCTACGACTGGCGACTTCGCGCTGGTTCCGCTCACGAACAAGAAAGCCTGCGGCAGCACCCTCGCCGCTGGCGCCAGCTGTATCGTTAAGGTCTCTTTCACGCCGACGCAGGTTGGTACCCGCACCGGCAATCTGACCTTCACCGACAACGCTCCTGACAGTCCGCAGAACGTCTCTCTGACTGGCACGGGCAAGTAAATCAGCGATCGAAAGCAATGCGTAAAAGGGCGGGACTTCGGTCTCGCCCTTTTCTTGTTTGCTGGACTCCAATCGCCATTCGCTGGAGAGCTCAGTTCTGACGGCAAACAGCGCAAAATTCTGCACACGCGTTCGCCAAATTAAAGGCCAGTCGCCATCTTTACATGTTGGCACGCTGCAACCGGAGACCTATACTGCTAGCGATAGTTTGTCGATTTTGCGCAGCATTTTAATGAGCGCTGCTCAATATTCCCCACAACAGAATCAGACGTCGAAATGACACCGTCATCCGACCGCGTCGCCAGAAACGCAACTGTGGCACCTATTTGAGGAGAATTCCATGTTTCGCCCATCTGCATTTGTTCGAACTCTCGTTCTCTGCGGTTTCGCTCTGACCACGATGGCCTCCGCCAAGACAACCCGCAATCGCGCTGTCACATATCCCTCTGCGTTCGGCGTTTCTCAGCGATTGGCGGATTTGCCGATTGACTTCTCGATGTTTCCAGCGCGAGAAATGCCCGAGCCACTGCCCAGTGCCCTGTCGCGCCATGCGTTTCGCGGTCCCTGGCAACTCGACCCCGTGCTTCAGACCGAGGCATTGCCGCAGGTCGGCGCCACGCAGGGCATCAGTTTCGATGGCATCGCGGCGACGGGATGGATTCCGCCAGATAACAACCTCGCGGTTGGTCCCAACCATATTGGAACCGTCGTCAACACGTCTTTCTCGGTGTACAGCAAGAACGGCACGCTGCTCGCGGGACCAACGAACCTGCCCACTCTGTTTGCCTCGATCGGTGGGCTGTGCACGCAATTCGTCGTCGATCCGGTCGTGCTTTACGATCGTCCGGCGGACCGTTGGGTGGTCTCGGGCATCGGCCTTGACTATGTGAGCAGCTATGGAGAATGCATCGCCGTTTCGACGACGAACGATCCGACCGGCGCCTATAGTCTCTACTTCTATAGCTTCGGCAACACGATCAATGACTATCCAAAGCTGAGCACCTGGGCAACCGCCAGCAACAGCGCGTACCTGGTGTCGTACAACCTCAATGGCGGTCAGGCAGAACTTTGCGGATTTGATCGCGCGAAGATGCTGGCCGGAAAAGCAAACGCTGCCCAGCTCTGCCAGATTGCTCCCGGAAGTGAAAGCAGCTATCTGCCCTCAGACATAGACGGGCCCACCACGCCTGCCGACGGTACGCCGGGATTGTTTCTGACTTGGCAAAATAACAATCCTGGGCAGCTCTATCTCCGCAAGCTGACTCTGAATTTTGCTGCGGGCACGTCCAGTCTGTCGAGTCCGACTGTCATCAGCGTCGCCAACGACAACTTGTCCTGCGGGAGTGGTTTCGGCACATGCGTTCCACAACCCGGTACCACGCAACGGCTAGATACGCTTGGCGATCGCTTGATGTACCGCTTTGCCATTCGCCACTTCCCCGATCATGATCGAGCCGTCGTTAGCCACGCGGTGGCGAACGGGAGCCAAGTCGCGATCCGTTGGTACGAGCTGTTCGACCCGCTCGGCACCGTGACCGTCAATCAGCAGGGAACTTTCGCTCCCGATACCACTTTCCGTTGGATGTCTAGCCTGGCGGAAGATCAGAGCGGCAACATCGGGATGGGATACAGTGCTTCGAGCACAACCCTTTTCCCCTCGATTCGCTTTACCGGACGAGTGCCCAGCGATCCGCTCGGTTCCATGGAAACCGAAGCTAGCATCATCGAGGGCGCAGGATCGCAGACCGGTGGCTCCTCGGCGAATCGCTGGGGCGACTACACGGCGATGCAAGTGGATCCCGTCGACGATTGCACTTTTTGGTATGTGGACGAGTACGAATCTGCCAGCGGTTACAAGAACTGGACCACTCGCATTTCGTCATTCGTTTTCCCCGGATGCGGTGGCGGAGGTGGAGGCGCGGCCGTGACGTTAACCCCGACATCCCTGAAGTGGGGCAAGGTCCTGGTAGGCGTGATGCAAGGAAAGAAGAAAGTTACGGTCACGAACTCCGGCACGGCCACACTGAACATCACTAACATCGCTACCACCGGCGACTTCGCGCTGGTGGCGGTTAAACAAACAAAGAAGGTAACGCCCTGCGTGAACGGCAGCGCCGTTGCTCCTGGCGCAAGCTGCCTAGTCGAAGTGAGCTTTACGCCCACCCAGACCGGTCCGCGCACCGGCAACCTCACCTTCACCGATAACGCTCCCAACAGTCCACAGAACGTGGCGCTGTCAGGAACCGGCAAGTAAACAATCGTAGAGACGCGGCTTGCCGCGTCTATCCAACGGGCGGGGCCTCGGCCTCGCCCTTTTTTTCTCCCCTCCCGCTCTAATCCATTTCGACGGCGGTGTCACACATCTCCACAGCGAGCGCAAAATTATGCACATCGACCTGTAATAATGCCCGTCCAACGCGCTTTTTGATTGGCAGAGGTGGCGAGACGCCATATACTACGCCGCGTAGTAGTCATGAGTCGTAGGCATTTCGGCCTATAGACCGCTTGCGACTTCTTCCAGGAAACGGGGTTTTGCGCCGGCATCTCCCGCACTGTCCGACGCTCGCTCACAACACGAAGTATCCAGAAACATACAGGAGAAACTATTGATGGTTCGCACAGGCACGATCTTTCGCACTCTGCTGCTGTGTTGCCTCGCGCTCACTTTGGCATCCGCCAAGACCAACCAGGCACCCACGGTCAAACGCCCAATCGGATTCGCTGTCTCGCCACCGATGTTCGCGGTACCCCAGTCTCTGCCGTCACCCGATCTAGAAGAACACGAAGTACGGTCCATTCACCGCAATCTGGGACCAGGCGCGGAGGATGGAGCCTTGCAAACCGAGTTCGGCCCGCTGCTCAACGGCACTCCCGGCATTGATTTTGAAGGCATTGGGGTCAACGGTGGCGAACCCTCCGATGACAATATGGCTGTTGGACCCAACCACATTGTGCAGACTGTCAATAGCGAATGGTCCGTTTACGACAAGACG
>Ga0302322_100003695_pt1 | contig 13214 bp, 10 predicted proteins | sample Fen_T0_2_FD_203757 | JGI IMG/M metagenome (GOLD analysis project Ga0302322, IMG submission 203757) | Peat permafrost microbial communities from Stordalen Mire near Abisko, Sweden - Fen_T0_2 | ecosystem: Environmental > Terrestrial > Soil > Wetlands > Permafrost | place: Sweden: Abisko...
GCGGAATCCTCGCTCGGCAAACAGGGCGGCGGCCGTTGATTTCCCACATCCCATCCCGCCCGTCAGCCCAACGATCAGGTTGGTGCGGTTAACCATTTCTTCTATGCCCCGACAATGGGCTTGCTGAAGGTGGGGGGCAACCCCTATTTCCTCGGGACGGATGGTCTTACCCCACTCCATCGATACGAAGAATACCACCGCTGTGGTCCAAGCGGTAAAAGAAGCCTTCGTGGAAATCGGGGCGGAAGCCAGTCATCCCCTGCTGGAGCGCCTCTTCCAGGATGTCCAGGAGATGTTTGAGGGTAAGTATGCCGGGTACCAAGGCATTGACATGCAGTACCACAACTTTGAGCACACCTTGCAGGCCACGTTGTGTCTCGTGCATATCCTGCAGGGCCGCAGCCGCACGACCGACCGGCCCGTCATCACGGCCCGCACCTGGGAATTGGGGGTCATGGGGGCCCTGCTGCACGACACCGGCTATTTGAAAGCGAATGGCGACATGGACGGGACCGGCGCCAAGTATACCTTTGTCCACGAGCGCCGAAGCTGTGATTTTGCCCGCGACTATCTGCCCCGCATGGGTGTGACCGCCACGGAGGTGGAGGATATCTGCGCCGCCATCATCTGCACCGGACCGCGCAGCAAGATCAGCCAGATTGCCTTTCGTACCGAGGAAGGCCGGCACATGGCCTTTGCCCTCCTGACCGCCGACTACCTGGCGCAAATGAGCGCCCCGGACTACGTCGAGAAACTGCCGGCGCTGTTCAAGGAGTTCCTGGAAGCCTTCGAGTTCGAACAAGTGCCGATGGAAAAGCGGCCCTACCACAACCTCCGGCAACTGCTGGAGAAGACCCCGGGGTTCTGGTCGAATCTTGTGCGCCCCATGCTCGACTTCGAGGCGGGCGGCGTGTATCGCTATTTGTCGACAGCGGGCCAACCCAATTCCTATCTGCTGGCCGTTGAGGCCAATTTGGCCGAGGTCCATCGGTTGTTGCAGGCGGAAGTGGGCTAAACTCCACCTTCCTACTCAGTCCCCTGTCCATGTTAGCCACTATCGGCTCAGCCGCGTTGCTGGGCATTGATGCCGTTCCGGTCCAGATCGAGGTCAATACCGGTGAAATCGGCACCCCCGACCTGATCCTCGTCGGCCTGCCCGACACCGCCGTGAAGGAATCTGAAAACCGGGTGTTCTCCGCGCTGAGCAATTCCGGTCTGCGGATGCCCAAGTCGCGCACGACCATCAACCTCGCCCCGGGCGACCTGCGCAAGGAGGGCGCGATCTATGACCTGCCCATCGCCCTTGGCATTCTCGTGGCCACCGGCCAGCTCGCCTGCGACCGGCTGGCCGATTTTATCATCGCGGGCGAATTGAGTCTTTCCGGCGCCACCCGGCCCATCAAGGGCGGGCTCGCCATGGCCGTCCTGGCGCGTGAGTGCGGCCGCAAGGCCATTCTCCTGCCGCCCCTTGCCGCCCAGGAGGCGGCGCTGGTCGAGGGCATCAAGGTTTACGAGATCGCCTCGCTTGACCAGGCCCACCGGTTCCTCGGGGGTCAGCTGACGCTGTTTCCCCTCACCACCCCGCGCCGGGCCACCGCCGCCCCCCGGCCGGAGGGTGAACCGGACTTCGCCGACATCAAGGGCCAGCATGCCGTCCGCCGGGCGGTGGAGATCGCCGTCGCCGGCGGACACAACCTGCTCATGATCGGGCCGCCCGGCTCCGGCAAATCCATGATCGCGCGCCGCATCCCCGGCATCATGCCGCTGCCGACCTTGGATGAATACCTCGAGATCCTCCGCATCCACTCGGCGGCGGGACAGACCATGCAGGGCGGCCTGCAGTTTTTCCAGCGTCCCGCCCGCGCGCCCCACCACACGATCTCCGACGTCGGCCTGCTCGGCGGCGGGGCCATTCCCGGCCCGGGGGAGATTTCCCTCGCCCACCACGGCGTGCTGTTTCTTGACGAGCTGCCCGAGTTCCAACGCACCGCCCTCGAGGTGCTGCGGCAGCCGCTGGAAGACGGCCACGTGACCATCTCCCGCAGCGCCGGCAAGGTCACCTTGCCCTGCCACTTCATGCTGGTGGCGGCCATGAACCCCTGCCCCTGCGGCTACCTGGGCGACCCGCGCCACGAGTGCCGCTGCTCGCCGTCGCAGATCCAGCGTTACCGGGCCCGCATCAGTGGTCCGCTCCTCGACCGGATCGACCTGCACGTCGAGGCGCCCGCCCTGTCCTTCGCGGAACTGCGCAACGACCAGGGCGGCGAGCCGTCCGCCGTGATGCGCGAGCGCATCGACACCGCCCGCCAGCACCAGCTCATCCGCTTCCGCGGCACCAAGCTGACCTCCAACTCCCGCATGGCCCCCTCGCAGATCAAGCGCTTCTGCGCCATCGACAGTACCCTGGGCGACCTGCTGCAGCAGGCGATGGAGCAGCTCTCGCTGTCAGCCCGGGCCTACGACCGCATCCTCAAGGTCGCCCGCACCATCGCCGACCTCGCCGAGGCTGAATCCATCCAGGCTCCGCACCTCCTCGAGGCCATCCAGTACCGCTCGCTGGACCGGAATGTGTTTTATTGATGTCACGCCTAAGCGGGCGACCGCTGGGCAACCTGTCTGCGGGTAGACGGGAGGCCCGATACAGGGGCTTGCTTCGAAAGCGGGTCACTACCCTCGCAATCTCAGCGCTGGCAAATCTGCACGGAGCCCAAGGGCAATTCGATCGGCGTTATGTGGACGCATCCGCAGAGTGAACGTTTGGGCTGCAATCAAACATTCTTGAACATCCAAGCTCCCGCGACCGCACCGGCGACCAGACCGGCGGCAAGGAGCCACCAACCCAAACGGCTCGGCACCTCGACCGGCATGGGGCGGGAGCCGGCAGCCGGACCCGATTCCAGGAGACCGACGGACGGCGGAACTGGCGCGACTTTGGACGCGCTCAGCTGTTCGGTGTCCGTCGGCCCCCGCATCAAAGTCTCGCCGCGCAGGGTTCCCTGGACGAGCAGGGCTTGCACATGCCGCACGAAATCCGCGCCGACCTCGCCCCGGTTCAGCCTGGTCCAATGGACATGGAGAAACGAACGCGGCACGAGCGCGTTGCGCTCGAGGATGTTGTCCACCGCGACGGGGGCGAGAAACGGCGTTTCCAGCGCCATCCGCCGCATCCGCTCATCGGCCAGTCGCCACTCGAGACGGAAATATCCCTCGCGCCGCCCCTGGGATTGGGCCGAGATGATCGGCAGGAACACCGTGCAATTGTTGATCTGGTGCTGAATGCGGGCGTCCCAGACATCACCGCCGCGCAGTTCACTTTGATCGAGCCAGACGACCACCCCGGCGGCACGCAGGGCAGCGGAGATGCTTTTGGCCACGTCGGCATCCTGCGAAGCGTACGAAAGGAAAACGGCGCGAGGATTGGCAGGCATCGGGAAAAACGGTAGCAACCTAACATACGAGATTCTGCCACCTGCGGGATCATTCGGGCAGGCCCTTCGCCGATTTCGCCGCGCCCCCCGCGCCGGGTTTCGCTACGGCTTGCCTGCTCCTGCGAGCCTGTCCGCCTCCGACGGCGTGATGGTGTACCCCGGTGCGATCGGCCGGTCGGCGCGATCATCCAGAATCCACCGACCCCAATCGACGTAAGGAGCGTCGGCGGGTAACGTCGCGAGTGTGCGGCGCACGTCTTCGATCTGTGCGGTCAGGCCGGGATCGTTCACACACGCTTCAGCGTCGTTGATGGACTTTCCCGCAACGGCCGAAGCGAGACGCAACAGCCACTCGGGGGTGGCTTGTCCGTTGGGCAAAGGGGGCGGCACGGGCCGGATATGGATCACGCTTTTCATCAAGTGCGCCCCGGCAAATAGAGTCTGAGACAGGAGGAATTTGCCGTCGGGGCTGAATTGCAGCCCGGACACGCCGAATGCAGAATTTCTTTCGTTGGTGGGTTCCGTGATCTGTTCACCACTTGGCACGTCCCAAACCTCTGCGCCAGCCACCAAACGCGTGCCGTCGCGACTGAAGAACAAGGAACCTTCACCTACTCCCACGGGCACGGTTTTCCCCACCCGCCTCAGCGACACCGCATTCCAGAGGCTCACCCCGCGGGCACCGGCCGTCGCGAGCCAGCGGCCATCGGGAGAAAAAACCGCTCCCGCCGTGTTGTCGGCCGCAATTATCTCAAAGACCGGGCTGGCCGGTTCACCGGTCAGAACATCCCACAGGCGCGCCTCGCCCCACGTGTTCGAAGCCAGCAGCCGCCGGCCGTCGGGACTGAAGTGCGCGGCGGCCGGACTCGCCCGGGAGTTTTGCGGCAAGGTGGTGATCAGTCGGCCGGTCGCGATATCCCAGATTGCCACGGCGCCTTTGGTGTGTCCGGTTACGAGGCGTTTTCCGTCTGCGCTGATGTCGACTGCCTGCGCGACAACCTCGTCGTGCTGGTAGGAAACCATCGGTCCGGCCATCGACCCAGAGGCTAGATCTCGTACACCCACTTCGCGAAGGTCCGGGCTGGCGAACGCCTCGAGCATCCCGTTGGCACTTTGTGGACTGACAGAATCCCAGTGACTATTCGCGTGGCCGGCGAGTCGGATGACGCGGGCGCTGCCTTCGCCGGAAAAATCCCAGGCCTCCCATGGTTCTTCGGGATTGGGCACGACTGCAAATCGAGCATCCGGGCCAAACCATACCGAAGGCGACGAGATCGCTTTCGGATTGGCGACTCGGCTGGCCACATCGCGGCCGGATGCCACATCGAGAACGCGAGTATGATCGGCGGCCAGCCACCGCACGCGCGACGGCGTATCGTGCGTAAAGGCGGCAGCGAGGCCTGGAAACTCCAATGGCCGTGCGGCTCCCCCTCCGACTCGCAGCCAGCGAAGTTCGCCGTGAGCCGTGCCGGCCGCGATCTGCTGGCCGTCGGGAGAAAGCGCGACGACCACGTCGCCATTCTCCTCCAGCGAAGTTTCCTCGGCGACCAATTCGCCCGTCGTCGTGCTCGACAATTGCGCCAGACCCGCCGACGAGACCATCAGGAGCAGTTTGCCGTCCGCGTTCGGAACACAGGCACGAAGATCCCAGGACAATGTCCGCAGATTTTGCGTCAGCCCTTTTTCAAAATCCCACAGCTCCGACGAGTGGGCGCATCCGGCGAATATTCGTCCATCGGGCAAAACTCGGATGGCGCCGGCCATGATCCAGTTTTCCAGGTGCGGCCAGGAGCGCAGGTGCGCGCCCGTGACGACATCAAAGACGTGAATCGCCTCATACGGATCGATCACGGCCAGCTGCCGCCCGTCATTGGAGAAACGCGGGATCAGGTAGGTGTCCGGGTGCCCGATGTGGCGCGCGATCGGAATGGGAGCAACGATCAGTTTGCCGTCCGGCAGTGACCGCAGATGCAAAGCGTCGCCAGTGACTTGGGCGAGCCGCTTGCCGTCGGGGCTGATGTCGTAAAAGGCCCAATGGGACGACGAGTCCTGATATTTTTTTTCACCGTTGAATGTGTCCCAGAGCCAGATTTCGTAAATGCCCCGGGCCAGGAGCCACCGTCCGTCAGGGCTCAGCGAGATGGCACGATCATCCAAAGAATTTCCAATGAGAGCACTCTCCTGAGCCATGACTTTTGTCTCGAGTTGAATGGGGGAAAAACGCATCCGGCCCGACGCGAGGTCGACAATCGCGACCGTGTCGTCCACGAAACGAACCGCGCACACCGCGTCGTTGTCGCGGGCAAAGACCCAGCCGTTGCGCTTCACCGACCGGCCCAGACGCACTTCGCGCGTGAGTGCGCCCGTGCCCGCATCGAACTTCCGCAAGGTGCCGTCCTCGGTGCCCACGATGAGCGACGTCCCATCAGTCGAGTAGCGCATGGCGAGCACGCGTGTGCCGCAGGCGAATGGCGCGCGCTCGGGCAGCAGGAAATTCCGGGACGACAGCACTGAAGCGAGCCGCGCTGCGATGGTCCGGTTTTCCGGATCTTTGCGCGCTGCGTGCACGAAATACGCAAGGGCATCGGCGGTTTTCCCTTCGGCCAGCAACTGGCGGGCGAGATTGAGGGCCGTGCGGCCAGCGCGTTTGGTTTCGGCCTGGCGAGCGGCGTCCGCTTCATGTCGCAACCGAGTCTCGACCTGCTCCGCTGCCACCGCGCGCGCATGCGCGGCCCGCTCGCGCACGAGCAAGGCGGACGACACGATCAGGCCGGCGACCAGGGCCGCGGCGACGCCTGTGACCGCGACAAACGCGGATTTATGCCGGCGGATGAACTTCCGCGTCCGGTACGCCGCGCTCGGCGGCCGCGCCTCGACCGGCTCGTTGTCGAGATGACGGCGGATGTCCTGCGCCAGCGCGCTGGCGGTTTCGTAGCGCCGCCGCCGGTCCTTCTCAAGGCAACGCATGACGATCCAGTCGAGATCGCTGCGCAACAGCAGGGCGAGCTTGTCCGCGGCGACGTTGCGCCGCTGCGCCACGGTGGTACGTTCCTCGACGCCGAGCGAACTCACGCGCGCCGACGGGCGCGGGGGTTCCACCTCCCGGATCAGCCGCCGCATTTCCTCGAAGCCCAGCCGCTCGATTGTTGTGTGATCGACCGGCTGGTGGCCGGTGAGCAGCTCATAAAGCAGCACCCCGAGGCTGTAGATGTCGCTGCGCGTATCAACGTCGAGGTTGGTTACCTCGGCCTGTTCGGGACTTGAATACGCCGGCGTGCCGATGAACGCATGGAAGCGGGTGAACAGCGTCTTGTCGGTGAGCCGGCCCTGCGTCGCCTTGGCGATGCCGAAGTCGATCACCTTGGGCACGGCGACCCCGTCATTGACCGCCACAAGGATGTTGGAGGGCTTGATATCGCGGTGGATGACGCCCTTCTGGTGCGCGTGCTGGATGGCGTGGCAGACCTGGATGAACAGTTCCAGCCGCGCCCGCGGCGGCAGGTTGTTCTCATCGCAGTATTTCGTGATCGGGATGCCCCGGATCAGCTCCATCACGAAATACGGCCGGCCCTGGCCGGTGGCACCGGCGTCGAACACCTTCGCGATGTGGGGGTGATCCATCAGGGCGAGCGCCTGCCGCTCGGCCTCGAAGCGGGCGATGAAATCGTGGGTGTCGAGGCCGAGCTTGATGATCTTCAGCGCCACGCGCCGACGCACCGGCTGCTCCTGGTCGGCCATGTAAACCACCCCACACGCGCCCTCGCCGATCCGCTCGAGCAGCTTGTAATGGCCGATGCGGTCACCCCGTTGCAACTCATAGGCCGGCGTGGTGCCGTCGCCGGGGCCAGGCGCTGCATCGTTGCCAACCAGCGGTGTTTCCAGGAAGCCGCTGTTCTCCTCGTAACCGCGCAACAATCCGATCATGCGCTCGACGGCAACCGCGTCGCCGCGACAGGCCCGCTCGACGAACCCCCGCCGCTCCCCGGCCGGCAAAGCGAGGGCTTCGGTGAAAATGGTTTCCTGGGAGGAGGGGGGAATTTCGCTCATGGCACCGACAGGTCGGTACTATAAATACGAGACTTTGAGCGGGCAGGGATCAGCGCAGAGTATATAATTGTGGTGGCGACGAGCAGCCGGAGTTTATCGCCGACCGGGAGATGCCCGAAGCGCGGTTGGCTTGAAAGGCCGGAGCCTGCTGGCAGGTTCCGACAAAAATGTTAAACAACGGAGGACCGGCAGGCTGGCCTTGATTGGGTCGCATGCTCCGGGGTTTTTATCGTGTTCGCGGGATTCGTCACAGCTTGATTTCGCGGCCCAGCCAACCGCGGGCGAAAGCCCACCACCGTTTCGCGGTCGGTTCGGAAATGCCAAGCGCCTCGGCGGATTCCTCGACGGTCAGACCGGCGAAGTACCGCAATTTCACCAGCTCCGCTTTTTGCGGTTCTTCGACCGCAAGTTTTTCGAGCGCATCGTGGACGGCGAGGATCTGGTCGTCGTTCACCACCTGGTTGGCGATCTCGACATCGTCGAAGTTGACGCGCTGTTGGCCGCCCCCGTGCCGCAGGGCCTGGCGCCGTCGCGCGCGGTCAACGAGGATCGAGCGCATTGCCGTGGCTGCAGCAGCGAAGAAGTGCGCGCGGTTCTGCCACCCGCGGGGATTTTCGCCGCCGAGGCGCAACCACGCTTCGTGCACCAGGGCGGTGGCCTGCAAAGTCTGGCCGTCCGGGCCGGCGGCCATGCGCCGCGCCGCCATTTTCCGCAGCTCCTGATACACGAGGGGAATCAGGCGTTCGCCGGCTGAGGAATCGCCGGCAGCCATTGCCTGCAGCAGATTCGTAACTTCGTTCACACCGGTGATCGTGGCGCGTGTGTTCTGGCTGGCCATAGAAAAAACATGCATTTCTCGCCACTTGGCGTCCGGCGGATGATCATTTCGGGCGAGGCATTGCGTAAGATTGGATGGCACCCGCTGGGGGGTGCCCTGCTATCGCATCCTCAAGGTCGCCCGCACCATCGCCGACCTCGCCGAGGCTGAATCCATCCAGGCTCCGCACCTCCTCGAGGCGATCCAGTACCGCTCGCTGGACCGGAATGTGTTTTATTGAAGGCCAGTCGAAACGCGGCGGGGCTGCCCGCTCCATAACAGTTTCATTAATTTTGTAGCCGCACTTGAACCGAAGGTGAAAGCGTGGCTCGGGGAGGCCACGTTGCCTGCCAGCCATTAGCTTGGCGACGGCTGGTCGCTTCGCTCCAACGCGGCTACAGCGCGAACACCGGGTGCGTACCGGGAATGTCCGCCACCACCTGCGGGCCGAGTTCCCGGGCTTGTGACCGGAGGTCGAGCGAGGCGATTGCCGGTTCACTGAGCAGGAAACCCACGTCCAGCCTCGCCGCCACGGCTTCCAGCTTGTGCAGGAAGGTCACTTCCGCCCCGAGCAGGTTTTCTGCCGTTCCGGCCGCGCCCTGCCCCACTCGCACGGCCCCGAAATGGCCCGTCAACCTTGCTCCCGCCGGCAGGGGCCGGCCGCTCATCGCCAGGAGGACATTGCGCACCTTCTCCGGCGCCACCCGACCTTCGCGCCAGTGCGCGAGCAGGCCGACATCAGCCAAGCTCCTCACCCCGGCGCCGCGCTGCTCCAGGGTCGTGCGCACTCCGTCCAGCCAGGCGGTCGCGGCCGGATTGGCGGGACGCGGAGGCACCACCAACAGCATCCAACACGATATTTTTCCGACCACGACGGCGGTGCGTTGCACCCCGGAATCCTCGCGATTGAGGTCCGGCGCGTCGGAATCGGTCGGCTGGCAAAACGTGTACTCCAGCGACCCGATGAGGATGATGTCGCCGTCCTTCAGGCGGGTGGGCTTGAAGATCCGGTTCCCATTGAGAAAGGTCCCGTTGGTGCTGCCCAGGTCGATCAGCACGTAATGGTTGCCCTGCCGCTGGACCACGGAATGTTTTCGCGAGATGCGGACGTCAGGGTTGACGATGTCGTTCTCCTCGGTCCGGCCGATCCGGCAGTCCCCGGCGAGGACGTGTGCGCGCTTGTCGGGCAGCTCGATCCAGGCAGCCTGGGGTGGCAGGGAATCTCCGATGGCGGGCATGATGGCGGGGCTCAGCGGGTGCGGGCCGTGGTGATGGCGGTTGCTCGGCGGGAGTAGAGCTGGGCGGCGGCGGTATCACCCAGGTGCTCGGCGATGGCCGCCAATTGCCCGAGATCGCCGGCCATGCGGGCTCCCCCGCCGAGGGCATCCTCAATTTTCACGGCGGCAAGGTAGTCCGTACGCGCTTCGGCCCATTGCCCGAGCTTCAAGTGCGCCGAACCGGCCAGTCGCCAGGCCCGTGCCTCTTCCGCGCGGTCACCCGCGGCCAAGCCCGCCTTCTGCCCGACGGCTGCCTGCGTCAGGGCCTCCGCCGCATTCCCGGTCGCAAGCAATATGGCCGCCTGCAGCGTCGCCACCCGTGCACGCCAGACCGAACTGGCCGGAAACTTTCCCGAAGACGGAACCAGCCGCGCCGCCGCCGCCGCATCGCCTTGTTCGAGCGTGAGCAAGGCGTCGAGCCAGCCGCTGGCCGCCGCCAATTCCACGCCTGCCTCGCTTGAATCCGTTCGCTCGGCCAGTTGCTGTTGGGCCGCCGGCGTCAGCTCGCGCAAGCGGGTCGCGCTCGCGCGGGCGGAAGCGATGTCACCTGTCGCGCGCTCGGCCAGCGCGAGGTTCACCAGCGCCCGGGCGCCGCCCGGCAGGTCCCCCGCCGCGAGGTATAATCGCGCAGCTTCCCGCAACGCAGTCACCGCTTCATCGGCCCGGCCGAGAAGATAGGCTTCCTCCCCGTTCCGCGTTTCCGCGGCGGCGGCGCGCAGCAAGGGCGCCGGCGCGTCCGCGGCGAGGACGGAATGAGAAAACACACTGCTCAAAGCCAAGAAGCAAAGCCCGGAAGTAGCAGCGGTGGTAACACCGTTGGTCAGCCGTCTGACGACGGCGGCTACGAGAAGGGAGACGGCAGGTTTATGCAGCATGTGCGGTCTGCTTAAATTGCTATGTGGATCCTCATGGCGGCGTGGTCGGCAACAGGGGCTGGGGTGTCGGTTGGTTTACCTTGCCCCGGATCAGCGGTAGGTCCTTCACGGCATCGACGACCTCGCCGGCGCCGGTCGCCGTCCGCCGGCCCTGCTCCGCGAGCGCGGGCAGCTTCGGGGCGAGCTGGGCGAGCGCCGGCTCCAGCGTCGTCGCTGTGGTCCGCAGGCTGGCCGAGAGCGCCTTCAGGTCCGCGAGCAGTGGCGGCAGCGCGGCGTGCAATTCCGTCACCGTCTGATGCAGCTCGCGCAGGGTCGTTTGCAGGTCCCCCTCCGGCTTGGCCAGCGGGGCGAGCGTGGCATTGGCACTGGCGGCGGTCTGGTTGAAGGACGCGAGCGTGGCGTCGCTGCGTTCCAGGAAACCGGGCAGCCATTTGTCGAGATGGTCGGTTGAGGCGGACAGGTTGCGGAGCGCCACCTGCAGCTCGCCCTGCGGCTGGCGGGCCTGGACCAGCAGGGCGTTGAGGTTGGCGACGACGGGCTCGACCTGTTCGACGATGGCGCCCACCTGGTCGAACAGCTGCGGCTGGCCCCGGTAGCGCAGCTGCGAACCGGGTGCGGCGATGTCCGCGCGGCTGGGTCCGCCCAGGATTTCCAGGGAGGGATCGCCGATGGGCATGCCGGCCTCGAGGCGGACCTCGCTGTCGGTCTTGATGAATTCGAGAAACTTCCGGTAGACGGCCAGCTCGACCCGCACCGTGCGGTCCGCCTGCAGTTCCACGCTGGTCACCTGCCCGATCTTGAAGCCGCTCAAGTGCAACGCCATGCCCTTGCTGAGTGACTTGCTGCTCTTGGCCTCGAAGTGAAAAAGCTCCACCGGCGTGAAGTAACCCTCCTTCCAGCCGAGGTAGCCTGCCAAGGCCAGCACGGCCAGGACGGTCAGCAGGACCGACCGCCGGGCCCGCCGCAGGGCCGCCCGGCTGGCGGCATCGGATTGCAGCAACGGGTTCATACGTGGGATTCAGCGCGAAAATCACCCCGCAGGGAAAGATAAAACAGCGAGGTCGGCTGCAGTTCCTCGACCAGGCGATCGCCCACCAGGACAAACACCGAGCCGCGCCCGGGTTTTTCCGACAAATACGCCACGCTCGCCTCGATCAGCCGGCGGCGCTCGTCGGTACCGAGGTCCTGAAACAGGTTGTCGCAGACCAGCAGCTCGGGTTCACCCAGGACGGCGCGCAACCAGGTGGCGGCGGCGCGCTCGAAGGCCGTCGCCTCATCGGGCTTGCGCAGGAACGCCTCCCTCGCCTCCTCCACCGGCCAGCCGCACCAATCCAGCAGGGACCGGAGCCGGACGTCGACCGAACCGGCGCTTTTGCCCTGATGATAAGCCGCGCCGAGCAGGATGTTTTCACCCAAGGACAGCTGCCCAATCAGCCCCTCCGCCTGGGCGGCAAACCCCAGCCGGGCGCGCAAGACCAGACGGCCCGGCTCGTCGGCCTCGGCCAGGCAACGGCCGAATAGATGGACCCGCCCTTGGCGCGGATTATCCAGACCCAGCAGCAGGTCGACGAATTCCCGGGCGCAGGCGACGGTCGGCGCCACCACCGCGGTCATCTCGCCCGGCGGGACCAGCGCCCGGGCGAGGCGAAAATGCGCACCTTCGAGGTCGTGGATCTCGATCATGGTGCGAACAGTGCGAAAAACCCGTGCACGCCCACGAACGCCACGAGGGCGCGGGTGAGGAACTGCCGCGCGATCTGCGGCAGGCGCGTCGGAGAAAAGGGGGCGACCAGTCCCTGGTGACAAACCAGCAGGCCGATGGCCGCGCCCAGCACCAGGCTGCGGAGCGCGGAAACCAACAGGACCGACGGAGGCAACATCACCGACAGGGCCCTGATCTGCTGCGTGAACGACGCGGGGCTGACGAGCGCAGTCAGGGCAAACCCGCCGAGCACGGCGGCCAGCTGAAAGGAGAAGGCCAGCACCAGCAGCGAGGCGGCAAAGCCCAGCACCCGCGGCAGCACCAGCAGGTCGCGCGGGTCGATCCCCATGAGCCGCAGGGCGCGCAACTCACCCTGCTGCCGCATGAGGGCGAGTTCGAACACTCCCGCCAGGCCCGGACCCGCCACCAGCAGCAGGGCCCCGGCGAAGCCCGCGAGCTGGCCCAGGACGAGGGCCTGCAATACCTGCACCCCGACCGTGATGCCGAGCCCGAAGCCCGCCTCGACCGTGATGAGGGTGAAGAAACCCGCCAAGGCGCCGAGGGCGCAGGCCAGCCAGAAAAAATCCAACGCGCCCCGCCGTACCTGCTGCCAGAGGACCATCCTGACGGGAGCCCGGTTGAGCTGGCCCGCCGGCCGGACCAGACCTGACAGGAAGGCCCAACCGGTGGTCATCTCCGGAAGGTCGGCCTGGATCGAAGGAGCTGTGTCCCGCGCCGGATGCATGCGCTGCCTGTCTGAAGCGGGCGCGCACCAGCGTCAAACGCATAGCGGGAAACGCACTGGAGCTCGCTCAATCAGCGATCTCCATAAGACCGTCAACACACCCCGCCCTGTCGGGCACCCCTCTTGATAGAGGGGACTTCGGCTGCGTGGGTTTGGGTCCCCTCCATGAAGAGGGGTGGCGCGATAGCGACGGGGGGTGTCGGGTTGTTGCGTGAGCACCCCAAACCCGCGCTTGCCAGCCCGCAGCCAGACGCCCTCCATACCCCTCCGCGCATGCCCGGCATCGTCAACCTCTCCGCCTACAAGTTCACCCCGCTGGACGA
>Ga0302322_100003697_pt1 | contig 13203 bp, 6 predicted proteins | sample Fen_T0_2_FD_203757 | JGI IMG/M metagenome (GOLD analysis project Ga0302322, IMG submission 203757) | Peat permafrost microbial communities from Stordalen Mire near Abisko, Sweden - Fen_T0_2 | ecosystem: Environmental > Terrestrial > Soil > Wetlands > Permafrost | place: Sweden: Abisko...
GTCGGCGATCATGCCGGGCACGCACCAGCAATTCCACGCGTGCCGCTGCGGGCGCCTGCAACGCGTGGGCAAACAGGGCATGGAGGTCGCCCTCCCGGTCGGCCACATTGACCAGTTGGGTTTGCGGACAGGCGGGCGCCAACGCCTGGCAGGCTGCCAGGCTTTCCACCCACTTGTAACTCTCTTTGTCGGCGAGCTTTCGCTGCTGGCGGTGAACGCTCACTTTCTGCCCCCGCCGCACCCGCACCGCGCTGTGCAGAAAACCCAACGGCTGGCCTGTGGGCGTGATGGCCAGCGTCGAATGCAGCAGCAAACCGATGATCTTGGACGAGGGCGACCCTAACGGGCCCAGCCCTTGGGTTTTGGGGTGGGTCGAGTAATTGAGCGTGGTGGTGTCTTGCACGGCCAGCACCACGGGGTGCGCTTGCACCCGCGCCAGCGTGGCTTGCTGGTGCGCTTGCCGGATGCTGGCCGGGTCGATGCGGTCATTCGCCAGAAAACGATAAGCCCCTTTGGCTTCCGCCCAGCCAGGACAGGCGAGGGGAATCGGGGCCGTCGGCTTTTGAGCAAAAGCCGTGGTGATCATCTGCAAGCGCCAACGATGCCGTTGATCTGGCAAGGCGACCTGCGCAAACTCTTTGATCACCCAGTCCGCTGGCTGGGTGGGCACAGGCTTCAAGGCGGACGAACTAACCGACCTGGCTTTCCGAGGTGCAGTCGTTTTCATAAAGCACGTCGGTGAGGAACCTTTTAACTGCTAACAAACCCAAATTTACCGACCGAAATACCTGAATCAACCTCAAAAGATGTGGGTAATGATTAGCCAGCGGGGGAGAAGGTGCCCGCAGGGCGGATGAGGGGGCGACGCTCCGCCATCGCGCAACGTTTGTAGACCGCCCGTCCCCCCATCCATCCACCAATCCGCGCCCCCCGCCTTCAGCCTTCGTCCGTCGCTCCAGTTGTCCCAACTCACAGCGCGCCGCCAATCCAGGCGCAAGGCGCCATTCCAACCCGACTATTCCGCCCGCTTTCCGACTATGGATGATGAAACGGAACCTCGTCTCGCCCGCCCGCCCAAGCGCCGTAGGCGCGAAATCTCTGTAGCACCAAAACCAAAACGACCTTCCCTTCTCCCCATCGGGGGAGAAGGTGCCCAGGGCGGATGAGGGGGCGACCCGACGCCATCCACCAACATTTGCCCGCCGCATTTCCTCACGCTGCGACACCCATCCGCATCTATCCAAATGCAACGCATTTATGTGAGCATCACGAATCACGAATCACGGATCACCCCGGTTGTTCCCCCCGATTTTTGCGAGTACAGATTCCGGCCCTTCGTCATTCGTCATTGGGTTCCCCCCGATTCCAAAGCAAGATCACCATCCCGCACGCCCTCTATAAATCCCAGCGCCCCGCCAGGTTCCCTCCGGATGCCCCGTAGGGGCAAAATGTCGGTAGCAAATGCGATCAAGAAAACACCTCCGCGTCCCGTCGGGACGCAACCTCGCCGGAATGCGCCTGGTCACACCGACCGATCGCCCCCCATTCCCGCCGCAAAATGGAGCGGTACTTTCCCGCCCGCCGCACGCCCCAGCGCCGTAGGCGCGACATCTTTGTAGCACCAAAACCAAACAACCCTTGCCTTCTCCCCATCGGGGGAGAAGGTGCCCGCAGGGCGGATGAGCGGGCGACGCTCCGCCATCGCGCAACGTTTGTAGACCGCCCGTGCCCCCATCCATCCATCCACCAATCCAACAATCCGCCAATCCGCCGTCACCAATCCGCCGTCGCCAACCCCGATTCAATTCGCGTCCATTCGCGCAATTCGCGTAAAAGTCTTTCTGCCCTCCGTCCCTAGATATCCATAACCTCAACGGCGATCAAACTGGCCTGACCTTGTCCAAAACGTCGCGGATGGTGTCCGCCAGTTTTTGCGCCGGAAACGGTTTGGAAAGAAAGTTGACCTCTTCCGACAACGGAAAATCCCGCCCGACAACTTCCGCGCTGTAGCCGCTCATGAAAATCACTTTCAGTTTTGTACTTTCTTGCAGGAGACGTTTCGCCAGGTCATTACCGGTCATGCCGTCCGGCATCACCAGATCGGTCAGCAGCAAACTGATTTCAGCGCGGTTTTCCTGCCAGACTTCCAGGGCTTTGACCCCGGTGGGCGCTTCAAGAATGCGATAGCCAAGCTGCGCCAGCGCTTTGCGCACCGCCACGCGCAAGGCCGGGTCGTCTTCCACCAGCAAAATGGTTTCCTGCCCACCCCGCATGGCCACGGGCGCCGCGGCTGCGGATTTCAGTAGGACGTTCCCCGCCAGTCGCGGCAGATAGATGCGGAAAGTCGTTCCGTGACCGACTTCGCTGTAGACCCCGATCCAACCTTGGTGTTGCTGGACGATGCCAAAGACGGTCGCCAACCCCAGGCCGGTGCCTTTGCCGATTGGTTTGGTGGTGAAGAACGGTTCAAAAATCTGGGGCAAAATTTCCGGTTCAATACCGTCGCCGCTGTCGCTCACACTCAAGCGTACAAAAGAACCCGGCCGCGCCTGAACCGATTGGGCCACGGCCAGCTCATCGAACTCCACGCCCTCCGTTTCGATGACCAGCCGGCCGCCGTTGGGCATCGCGTCCCGGGCGTTCACGCACAGATTCATCAGCACTTGATCCAACATGCCCGCGTCCGCATGGAGCAACAGTGGCGTCGCCGCCAGCTTGAGTTGCATCTCGACGGTTTCACCGAGCATGCGCTTCAGCATTTTGGTCGTCGTGGCGACGGCTTCATTCAAGTCCAGATCGTCCGGCTGAAACACTTCGCGGCGGCTGAAGAGCAGCAATTGGCGGGTCAGGGCGCTGCCCCGTTGCACCCCGGCGCTGATCTCGTTCAGCGACTCCGTCTGTTCGGCGGATAGGCCGTCATATTTCATCAAATCAACCTGCATTTGGAAAATGGCCAGAATGTTGTTGAAATCATGCGCCACGCCGCCGGCGAGCTGGCCGATGCTTTCCATCTTCTGCGACTGGCGCAATTGTTGTTCGAGCTTTTTGCGCTCGGTGAGATCAATCACGAAGCACACGCCGGCTCGCGGGTCGTCCTCAAACGTCGCCGCGCCGAGCAAAACCGACACGCGCTTGCCATCCTTGCGGATATATTCCTTTTCCAGCGGCTTGCAGACACCAGTGGCCACGAGTTCCTTCAAGGCGCGCTGGTCGAGGTCGGCATATTCCGGCGGTGTCATCGCCAGCCAGTCAATCGGCCCGGCCTCCAGGTCCGCACGCGTGTAGCCCACGATCTTCAGGAAGGCGGCGTTGGCCTCGGTGATCTGGCCCTGCATGTTCCAAAAAGCCACGCCCTCGGCGTTGGAATCCACCAACCGGCGGAACCGCATCTCGATTTGTTTGTAATCGCTGATGTTTTCATGCGCCACGACCACCCGCACCGGCCCGTCGCCGCTGAAACGGGTGACGCGCACGATGAACCAGCGCTTCGCCTTCGGGCCGTGGCACGAATATTCCAAATTGAATTCAGCGCTTTGCCCGGCCATAACCGCGCGGATGCCGTCGGCTACCGCCGGGGCTTCCCCTGAGCCATGGCCGGACCCCGGTTCGCAGATCTTCAGATAGTTCTGGCCCACGACATTGCTGCCGGTGAAATTGTTGTCGTCCGCAAAACGCTTCCAGGCGGCGTTGACCGCCAGGACGGTTCCGTCCTCGTCGAGAATCGCAATGTGCGCGGAGAGCGCGTCGAGTGCGGAACGCAGAAAACGCTTCGATTCCAGCAATGCGGTTTCCGCCCGTTTGAGTTCCGTGATGTCGCGAAAAGTCCAGATTCTGCCATAATGTTTCCCGGCCTTGTCGTTGACCGGCGCGGAATAGCGGTCCAGAAACGTGCCATCAATCAATTCCACTTCATCCCGGCCGACTTCGTCTGGATGGGAGTAAAGATACGCGATCCTGGCCGCAAACTGGCGCGGATGCTTCGTCCGGCCGATGACGTATTTAACTTGCACGCTGTTATCTTTATTTTCGGCGATTTCCGGCGGGATTTTCCACACTTCGTTCATCCGCTGGTTCTGGAGAATCTTGATCCCCTGGTCGTTCACCACCAAAATGCCGTCGGGCGAAGAATCCACCTGCGCCTCCAGAAAAGCCGTTTTCCAGAGCAGTTCCTTTTCTGCCTGCCGCCGCGCTGCTTCGTGCACAATATTGTCCAGGGCAAACGAGGTGTCCGTCGCCGCTTCCTCCAGCAACGCAATTTCCCGGTCTTGAAAAAAATCCGTTTCGCCCGCGTACACCGTCATTGCGCCGCAAATCACCCCGCCCAGCCGGATGACAAACGCCGCCGAGGAGCGAAAGCCGGCTTGCCCTGCCGCCTCCCGCCACGGCTGGGTGCCGGGATCCTGATTGAAGTCGTTGCAAATATAATTCCGCGCCTCGCGCATCGCCGTGCCCGTCGGTCCCTGGCCTTCCGGCCGGTCATCCGCATAAATGGTCGCGCGTGAAAGATAGTTCAGGCGGTCACCGCATTGGGCCACCGGGATAACCTGCCGGGTCTGGCTGTCCAGCCAGCCGACCCAGGCCATGCGCAATTTCCCGATCTCCACCAACACGCGGCAGATTTCGGCGAACAGCGCGTCGCGGTTGTTCAAGGAGACGATCGCCTGGTTGATCTGGCTCAGGGCCGCGTAGAGCCGGGACAAACGCTCAATTTCATATTCGTGCGCCTTCCGCATGGTGATGTCGTGCGCCACTTTGGAGACCCCGATGACTTTGCCGGTGAGATCCTTGATGGGCGAAACCGTGACTGAAACACTGATTAACTTCCCGCTTTTGGTGCGTCGCTGGGTGTCCAAATTATCCAGGCTTTCGCCGCGATGAATCTTCTCCAGAATTTCGCTCTCCTCCTCGCGCAGGTCGTCGGGAATCAATCGCGCAATGGAAGCCCCCACCATTTCGTCCGCCGTATAACCGAAAATCCTTTCCGCTCCTTTGTTCCAACTGGTGATGACGCCGTTCAGGTCCTTGCCCATGATGGCATCATTCGAGGATTCCACCAGCGACGTGAAGTGGATTAACGCGGTTTCCATGTGCCGGTGCGCCGTGATGTCACGGAGGTTGCATTGGATCACTTTTTTTTCGCCGGCCTGATACACGTTGCCGACCAACTCCACGGCAATGTGCCGGCCATCCCGCGTTTCCAGCGGCAGGTTGTCATAGCGGACATACCCGTCCTGTTGCAACCGCTCCAGCATGCCTTGATTGGATACGAGGTCCTGGAATGGACTCAACTCGCCGACCATTTTGCCGGCCATTTCGCCGTGCGTCGCACCCAGCAGTCTGATCAGGAACGGGTTGACATCATTCACGCGCCCGGTCTCCGCGTCCAAAATCAGGATGCCATCCTGCGCCGTTTCAAACAGCCGGCGATAACGCAACTCCGAGACGCGTAGCTCCCGCTCCCTGATTTCGGCGCTTTCCGCCCCCGGTTCCGCTTGCTGCATCGGCAGCCCGTTGCTGGGCAGGTTCATGTTATCGTGGTTTCATCGTCAGGGTCGGTTTGGCTGGACCGGCCGGGCATCTTTTGACCGCATAAGTTAAAGCGTGCCCTGCACGACACTCGCACATTGCCGCACAATTGATAATTATATATGCAGCTCAGGTCATGCGGCGGTTGCTCATACGATTTAGCTGAATGGATAAGCGAATTCATTTCCTGAGTCGGGCGAGCCGCAGCCCCTGTAGCGCCGGTTGGCAACCGGCCGTATCGCAGGTTGTGAACCTGCTTCCCGCTGCCAATCCGGGCGCACGGAACCATCCCAACCCGACTGATTCGCGTTTCATTCCGTCCATTCTGTCAAAATCCCTTCTCCCCATCGGGCGAGAAGGTGCCCGCAGGGCGGATGAGGGGGCAACGCTCCGCCATCGCCCGACGTTTGTAGAGCGCATGTCCCGATAGGCCGAGCGCCCCCGAATCGCGCCCCCGCCACCTTCAACCCGGCGCCCACTATTCGTCTCCCGCGCCTCCCCCAACGGAGGAGAGGGCCGGGGAGGAGTCCAATCGCTTGCCCCTAAACGAGTTAACTATTTTTGCCACGCGCGCCGTCACCCATTCGTCATTGCCTCCCCGCATTCCCTCCGCCTTTTGATTCGTGCTTCATTCTGTTCATTCTGTCAAAATCCCTGCGTCATCCGAGTCCATCCGAGCGCGCTCCTCCCAAAAAATTCGCGACAATTCGTGAAATTCGCGTAAAAGTCTTCCCCCCATCCGTCCCTCGATTTCCATGTGCTCAATCGCGGTATCAAACTGGCTTGACCTTGTCCAAAACGTCGCGGATGGTCTCCGCCAGTTTTTGCGCCGGAAACGGTTTGGAAAGAAAGTTGACCTCTTCCGACAACGGAAAATCCCGGCCGACCACTTCCGTGCTGTAGCCACTCATGAAAATCACTTTGAGGTTGGGATTTTCTTGCAGGAGACGTTGCGCCAAGTCGTTCCCGGTCATGCCGTCCGGCATCACCAGATCGGTCAGCAGTAAACTAATTTCAACGCAGTTTTCCTGCCAGACTTCCAGGGCTTTGACCCCGGTGGGCGCTTCAAGAATGCGATAGCCAAGCTGCGCCAGCGCTTTGCGCACGGCCACGCGCAAGGCCGGGTCGTCCTCCACCAGCAAAATGGTTTCCTGCCCACCCCGCATGGCTACGGGCGCCGCGGCTGCGGATTTCAGCAGGACGTTCCCTGCCAGTCGTGGCAGATAGATGCGGAAGGTCGTTCCGTGACCGACTTCGCTGTAGACACCAATCCAGCCTTGATGTTGCTGCACGATGCCGAACACGGTCGCCAGCCCCAGGCCGGTGCCTTTGCCGATCGGTTTGGTGGTGAAGAACGGTTCAAAAATCTGGGACAAAATTTCCGGTGCAATACCGTCGCCGGTGTCGCTCACACTCAAGCGCACGAAGGCACCCGGCCGCGCCTGAACCGTTTGGGCCACGGCCAGCTCATCGAACTCCACGCCCTCCGTTTCGATGACCAGCCGGCCGCCGCCGGGCATGGCGTCCCTGGCGTTCACGCACAGATTCATCAGCACTTGATCCAGCATGCCCGCGTCCGCATGGAGCAACAGCGGCGTCGCCGCCAGCTTGAGCTGCATCTCGACGGTTTCACCCAGCATGCGCTTCAGCATTTTGGTCGTGGTGGTGATCGCTTCATTCAAGTCCAAATCGGCCGGCTGAAACATTTCGCGGCGGCTGAAGAGCAGCAATTGGCGGGTCAGGGCGCTGCCCCGTTGAATCCCGGCGGTAATCTCTTCCAGCGACTCCGTCTGTTCGGCGGATAGGCCGTCATATTTCATCAAATCGACCTGCATTTGGAAGATGGTCAGGATGTTGTTGAAATCATGCGCCACGCCGCCGGCGAGCTGGCCGATGCTTTCCATCTTCTGCGCCTGAAGTAATTGATGTTCGAGCTTTTTGCGTTCGGTGAGATCCAGCGCGAAGCATACGCCGGCTCGCGGGTCGTCCTCAAACGTCGCCGCGCCGAGCAAAACCGCCACGCGCTTGCCATCCTTGCGAATAAATTCCTTCTCCAACGGCTTGCAGACACCGGTGGCGATGAGTTCCTTCAGGGCGCGCTGGTCGAGGTCGGCATATTCCGGCGGCGTCATCGCCAGCCAGTCAATTGGCCCTGCCTCCAGATCCGCACGCGTGTAGCCCACGATCTTCAGGAAGGCGGCGTTGGCCGAGGTGATCTGGCCTTTCATGTTCCAAAAAGCCACCCCTTCGGCGTTGGAATCCACGAGCCGGCGGAAACGCATCTCGATCTGTTTATACTTGCTGATGTTTTCATGCGCCACGACCACCCGCACTGGGCCGTCGCCGCTGAAACGGGTCACGCGCACGATGAACCAGCGCTTCTCCCTCGGGCCGTGGCAGGAATATTCCAAATTGAATTCAGCGCTTTGCCCGGCCATAACCGCGCGGATGCCTTCGGCTACGGCTGAGCCTTCCGCGGAGAGATGCGAATCACAGACCTTTAGATAATTCTGTCCCACGAAATTGCCGCGCGTGGATTGGTTCTCATCGGCAAAGCGTTTCCAGGCAACGTTGACCGCGATAACGGTTCCGTCCTCGTCGAGAATGGCGATGTGCGCCGAGAGCGCGTCCAGTGCGGCACCCAGAAAACGCTGCGATTCCAACACGGCGTTTCCCGCTCCCAGTCCCGCTTGCTGCATCTGCAGCCCGTTGCTGGGCAGTTTCATTTCATTGCGCTTTCATCGTCAGGCTCGGTTTGCGTTGCCATGCCGGGCTTCTTTGTCCTCAAAATTATAAACCGGATATCAGGACTCTCGCACATCGCAGAATAATAGATATTTTAACATGCAAATAGGTTTCCATCCGCTACCGCCGTGGCGCTTCCGGATCACCCCCAAAGTCGGTATTTTTCCTGACCGGGCGATCCAAGCAAGACAACCGCAGGAAAGTCACTTCCATGCATCGCCTTGCCTTGGAAGAGGCGTGCTGCCGGTGGCGCAGGTCTCGCCTTTGCGCCTTTGCTGCCGGGCTTGGCCGGCTCAAAGCCGAGGCGTGAATTCTGACGCCACCGGTTTTGAATAGGTTTAACGGTTGCCTGCTGGCGGCTCAAAAGTTCTTAAAGTCGTTGTCCATCGGGATGTCAGTTCCGCGCGATGATGCCAGTTTTGGCTGCTTCGGCACTGGCCGGCCGTTGGCAGTACCATGACCGCCTGGCGGGTTGGAAATTTTTGCCAGCGGCCTTTTGGCCGGTCGGTTCGTGGTCATGCCAATCTGTTCCGCTGAATTGGTAGAGCCGGTTACCAGATGCAGCAATTGGCTCACGGACTGTTTCAGTGTCTCGGCTTGGGCATTCAGTTCTTCGGCGGCCGCAGCGCTTTCCTCGGCGGTGGCTGCGTTGCTCTGCGTGACTTTGTCCATCTGGCCAACCGCTTGGTTGATCTGGGTGATGCCCTGGGTCTGTTCCCGCGATGCGCCGGCGACCTCGGCGGCCAGTTCGTCCACCTGCCGGGCCTTGGCGACGATGTCGTTGAGGGTTTCCGATACTTTGGCGCTCAACTCCACGCCTTGCGCAGTACGAATAATGGCGCCTTCAATTTTTGAGGCTGTTTCCTTGGCCGCCTGCGCGCTACGCTGGGCGAGGTTGCGGACTTCATCGGCGACCACGGCAAAGCCCATGCCCGCTTCACCCGCCCGCGCGGCTTCTACCGCGGCATTGAGCGCGAGAATATTCGTTTGAAAGGCGATTTCATCAATGGTCTTGATGATCTTCGCGATGTCGTCGCTGCTGGTCTTGATCGCCGCCATGGCCTTGTTCATTTCCTGCATATCGGCCACGCCCTTGTCGGCGGCGACCCGGGTCTGTTTGGACAGATCATTGGCCTTCTGCGAATTTTCGGCGTTCCGCTTCGTCATGCTCGACAACTCCTCAAGCGAGGAACTGGTTTCTTCGATCGAAGCCGCCTGCTCGCTGGAGCCTTCCGCCAGCGACTGGCTGGAGGCGGAGACCTGCGCGGCCGCTGAAGTGGTTTGACCCGCGCCAGCAATCATGTCATCGGCCAGTTTTTGCAAGGGACGGGTGATGGATCGCGCCGTCAACAGCATCATGATGATACCCACCACCAGGGCGCAAATGCTTAAGGCCAGATTCACTTTGCCCATTTGATAGGTCGGGGCATTCAACTCGGCCGTGGGAACTGTGACGACTAGTCCCCAATGTAATATATCGCTGGTCTTAAAAACGGTGCATTTGTCAACGCCTTCGAAGCTGTAACGCAGTTCGCCCGTGTGCAGCCCCAGCAATTGCCGGCCCCAATCAAAATCCGTCAGCTTGGTCTTGAAGATTTGGTCCTTGTGCGGATGGGCAATCACCACGCCCTGATCATCAAACATGAACATGTAGCCGGTTTGTAAGATTTTTTGGGTGGAAATGAATTCAGTGCTAAACGTATTCAGATCCAGCGCGACGTATAGCACTCCCCGCACCGCCGTGCCCTCCTTGATGGGCGTGGCGATCACCACGATCGGGTTGCCCGAGGTCCGGCTGGCCAACACCTGCGAAATTGCGGTCTTGCCCGCGAAGGCGTCTTTGAAATACTGGCGGTCGGACACATTCAGTTTGCCAATGGAATCCGGATTGGAAGAGGCCACGCTCACGCCCGTCGCATCCGTCAGATTAACTTCCTGATAATAGCCATGCAATTGCCGGGCGTGCGCCATGGAAGCACTGGCAATAATGCGATTGGTTAGCATTTCCGACGTGGTTTGCAAAGAGGAGACCACGGCTGGCTCGAAGGCCATCTGGACCAGGTTTTGCTGCTGCGCTTCCACCCAGTCTTCCACCTGGGCGATGCCCGTTACACACTGTTGATTGAGCTGCGCGTTGAGAATTTTGTCCAGCATGGCTCTGCTCTTCAAGAACGAGACCAGGCTGATGGTGGCGGTGATGACGATGATAAGCGCCACAATGGGCACGGCGATGCGATTTTTAAGGTTCCATTTCATAAAGTTACGGGGTGAATTTATATTTGCAGCTATGCGAAAAATCTATCGGCGGGATTTTCGCGGGCTTCTTGACCAGCTTCTCCAGCCACAACCCCGTCAATATCGAGTAGTGATTTGACCGCACCTTTGACCTTGGCGATGCCAAGGATGTAGTTTGTGCAGAGTTGTGCTCCGAATTCGGGGGTGTCTTCGATGTCGCCATCGGTGAGGTGAATGACTTCCTCCACGCCGTCCACCACGAACCCCATGGGAGTGCCTTTGCCGTCGGGCAAAGTGACTTGCATCACGACGATGCAGGTCTCGTCCAGGCTGGCGACATTGGTGCATCCGAACCGAAGGCGCAGATCCATCACCGGAATGATTTTGCCGCGCAAATTGATGACGCCTAAAATATAAGCTGGCACCAAGGGCACTGCCGTGATGTTGGTGTGGCGGATGATTTCCCGCACCTTTAACACGTCAATGCCGTACGATTCGTGCTGAAGAGTAAAGGTGAAGTATTTGCCGGCGAGCGCCGAGGATTTGCTCGTCTTCCGAGGAAGTTGCGATGTGGTCATGGTTTTTGGTCAGTCACTTAATTCGGTGCTCACCAAAACCAGCCCGGACCGTACCTCAGCCAAACCTGATCTGCCCACTAGCACGAGCTGGGACGAATCCATCTGTTGGCAAATCAATATCGTCACTCTGGATCAAAGCTGTAGCTTAATTATTTCTGTGCAGCGCCAGGACTCGATTTCAAATGCGGTTCGGCTCCAGCTCGCACCTTTAATCCGCCCACGTCGGATGACTTCGGCCACCCAGACAAATTTATTTCAGAACCACCCTCGCGCGTCCTGGGCAAGTCAAATCCTGCTTGCTGCCCGCCGCTCAATTGCTTACCAAGTTGCTCAACAATGATCCCCGCCCCATGCCTGAACTGACCCAAGCACAGCTCGCCACCCTGGAACTGAAGACGCTCGCCGTCCAGCGCATCGAAGTCGGCCCCTGGTGGAATTTCAAGCAGGTCGTCAGCCCGTTTTCCCGGCTCTGGCTGATCTTGGATGGCCACGCCGAAGTCCGCCATCATGGCCGGTGCTTCGAATTGCAGCCCGGGCAGTTGCACCTCGTGCCGCCGTTTACGGTTCATGACTGTTCCTGTGCGGACCGGCTGGATCATTACCACCTGCATTTCGTCGCCCGCCAGCCCACCGGCATTGATTTGCTGTCCCTCCTCGAACCCGAATTTCAAATGGCCGCCCCGCCGGCCGCGCTGGCCTGCTTCCAGCGGCTGGATGCCCTGCACCCTGCGCTGAAGCTGCCGTGCTTTGATCCCGCGCAGGAAGCCTACCGCCGCTTTCCCGCCGCCGCCGAACAGCGCGGCCACGACCTGCCCGCCGCCGACTGGTTCGAGGCGAACGGCCTGCTCACCTTGCTCCTGGCTCCGTTTTTAAGGACGGCGAAAAACCATGAAGGCGTCCACGCCCGCGCCACGCGCCAGTTTCTCGCCGTGCAGGAATTCATCCATGCGCACATGCGGGAGCCCGTCCACCTCGCCGATCTGGCGCGCGTGGCCAGCCTGCATCCCACCTATTTTTCCGACCGCTTCCAGCAACTCGTCGGCGTCCGGCCGCTCGAATACCTCATGCAACGCCGCCTCGAACGCGCCCAATACCTGTTGCTCACCAGCCGCGCGTCCATCAAAGAGGTGGCTTATGAAGTCGGCTTTCCCGATCCCGCCTATTTCACCCGCGCCTTTACCCGTTGCTGGAAAGTCTCTCCCACCGAATATCGCACCGCCCACGTGCGGTAGCTCCCGCCCGGGCCCGGCCGCAGAAAAATAAGCGGGGAAACCTGTGATACGTCCATGCTTTATGGGGTTTCGTCCAATCAATAAACCTCCCGCCCCCGGGCCGTTGTGCCATGCTGTTGCCTCACCCACACCACTATGAATTTATCCCTGTTCAACGGTTCCCTGCCGAAAATTGGCATTCGTCCCACCATCGACGGCCGCCTGGGCGGCGTCCGCGAGTCCCTCGAAACCCAGACCATGGACATGGCGAAATCCGCCGCCAAACTCATTTCCACCACCCTGCGCTACCCGAACGGCCAGCCCGTGGAATGCGTCATCGCCGACACCTGCATCGGCGGCGTGGCCGAGGCTGCCGCGTGCGCCGCGAAATTTGCCCAGGCCAACGTCGGCGTCTCCCTCACCGTCACCCCCTGCTGGTGCTACGGCAGCGAGACCATGGATATGAACCCCCAGATTCCCAAAGCCGTCTGGGGATTCAACGGCACGGAACGTCCTGGCGCCGTGTACCTTGCCGCCGTTCTGGCCGGCCATTCGCAGAAGGGCCTGCCGGCCTTCAGCATCTACGGCCACGAAGTCCAGGACGGCACCGACAAGACCATTCCCGCCGATGTGCAGGAAAAGCTTCTCCGCTTCGCTCGCGCCGGCCTCGCCGTCGCACTCATGCGTGGCAAATCCTATCTCGGCATGGGCGGCGTCTCCATGGGCATCGCCGGCTCCATCGTCGACCAGCCGTTCTTCGAGGAATACCTCGGCATGCGCGTCGAGACGATTGACATGACCGAATTTCTCCGCCGCATGGACAAGGGCATTTTTGACCAGGACGAATACCGGCGCGCCCTGCCGTGGGTGAAGCAGAACTGCCGCGAAGGCAAGGATTTAAACTCGCC
>Ga0302322_100003698_pt1 | contig 13203 bp, 11 predicted proteins | sample Fen_T0_2_FD_203757 | JGI IMG/M metagenome (GOLD analysis project Ga0302322, IMG submission 203757) | Peat permafrost microbial communities from Stordalen Mire near Abisko, Sweden - Fen_T0_2 | ecosystem: Environmental > Terrestrial > Soil > Wetlands > Permafrost | place: Sweden: Abisko...
TCGCCCTCCTGTCCGTTGCGGTGGTGGACATCTGGCAGGGCGTTGGCTTGGCGACGCTCATCTTCATCGCAGGGATCACATCCATCCCCCAGGAGGTCTACGAGGCCGCGGCGGTCGACGGCGCGAATACCTGGCAGAAGTTCCGCAAGGTCATCGTGCCGCTGGTGCGGCCTGCCACCACCACGGTATTGATCCTGTCGCTCATCGGCGGGCTGAAGTCGTTCGACTTGATCTGGACCATGACAAAGGGCGGACCGGGATTCACGAGCGACGTCGTTGCCTCGGTCATCTACAAGCAGTACCAAGCGGGATTCTTCGGGCTCTCCACCGCCCGAAACGTGGTCCTGTTCGTCGTCGTCGTCGCGCTGGTCGTGCCCCTCCAGACCTGGCTCAATCGGGGGAACAGTGAAGGATGAGCAACACGGCTCGCGTCTCACGCTGGGTCGGTGGGATCCTGTCGATCCTGATCGTCTTCGTGATCTTCATCGTGCCATTCATCTTCATCCTGCTGACCGCATCCAAGACCAAGGTGGAGGCGGCTGACCGGCTGTTCACCCTGCCGTCGGATTGGCGGCTGATTGACAATCTCGTCGAGGTGATCGGCAGGGGCAACTACCTGCTGCCGCGCGCCTTCCTGAACAGCCTGATTCTCACCGTCACGTCGGTGATCCTGATCACCCTGACGGCGGCGATGGTCGGCTACGTCCTGCAGCGGCGCCGATCCCGGTGGAATCGAGTGGTGACCTTCCTCGTCCTTGCAGGGCTCGTCATCCCGCCGGCGGTCGTGCCCACGATCTGGCTGCTCCAAGGCCTGAACCTGTTCAAGACGATGCCGGGTCTCATTCTGGTCACCGTCGCCTACGGGCTGCCGTTTTCCGTGCTCCTGTTCTCCGCCTTCATGTCAAGCATCCCCCGAGATCTGGATGAGGCGGCGATCATCGACGGCGCCGGACCGTTCAGGTTGTTCTTCCGCGTGATCTTTCCGCTGCTGCGTCCGGTGACGCTGACCGTGGTCGTCGTGCAGTCCGTGTTCATCTACAACAACTTCAACAATGCGCTGTACTTCCTGCCCGGAGACGCAAACGCCACCGTCCAGCTGACGCTCTACACCTACCAGTCCCAGTCGCAGACGGCCTTCAACCTGCTGTTCATGAGCGTGCTGCTGATCATGATCCCGCCGCTGATCGCATACATCGTCTTCAACCGGCAGATCGTCGGCGGCATGACGGCCGGCGGGGTCAAGGGGTGAGCGCACTACTGCGCACCCTGTGGAACCACGGGCTCCCATACCCATCCATCCGATGACGCACGACGCACCGGCGAGCGCCGCGGCGCCGTATCGAGATCCCACGGCTCCAGTCGCTGGGCGGGTCGAGGACCTGCTCTCCCGGATGACGCTGGCGGAGAAGGTCGGGCAGATGCTGCAGCTGGACGCCCGCGGCGACCTCGACGACCTGGTCTCCGGCAAGCTCACCGGTTCGCTGCTGCACGCGTCCCCCGAGCGGATGCTCGGGGCCAGGACCCTGGTGGCGACCACACGGCTCCAGATCCCGCTGCTGATGGCTGACGACTGCATTCACGGACACTCGTTCTGGCCGGGCGCCACCATCTTTCCCACCCAGCTCGGGATGGCCTGCACCTGGGACCCGGACCTGGTCGAGCGCGGCGCCCGGGCCGCGGCCACCGAGATCGCCGCGACCGGGCTCCACTGGACCTTCTCGCCGGTCCTGTGCATCGCCCGGGACCTGCGATGGGGACGGGTCGACGAGACGTTCGGCGAGGATCCCCACCTGATCGGCGAGCTGGGTGCGGCCATGATCCGCGGCTACCAGGGCGAGGGCCTGCTCGACCGCACGGCCGTGCTCGCCACCGCCAAGCACTTCGCCGGCTACTCCGAGACCCAGGGCGGCCGGGATGCCAGCGAGGCCGACCTCACGCCTCGCAAGCTGCGGGCCTGGTTCTTCCCACCCTTCGAGAAGGCCGTCGCCGTCGGCTGCCGCACCTTCATGCTCGGCTACCAGGCGATCGACGGCGTCCCCGTCACCGCCAACCGCTGGCTCATCAACGACGTCCTCAAGCAGGAGTGGGGCTTCGCCGGCACTCTGATCACGGACTGGGACAACGTCGGGCGGATGGTCTGGGAGCAGAAGGTCTGCGCCACCGACGTCGAGGCGGCCACGGTGGCCGTCGACGCCGGGAACGACCTGATCATGACCACCCCGCAGTTCTTCGCCGCCGCCCAGGAGGCGGTGGCCCGCGGTCACCTGCGGGAAGCCCTCATCGATCAGGCCGTCCGCCGCATCCTCACCCTGAAGTTCGAGCTTGGCTTGTTCGAGGATCCCCGCCTACCGGATCCTGAGCGGCAGGCCGACGTGATCGGGTGTCCCCGGCATGCCGCGATCAACCTGGAGATGGCGCGCCGCTCCCTGGTGCTGCTCCGCAATGATGGCAGCCTGCCCCTTGACGGCGGCCTGTCTCCCGGCGCAGACGGTCGAGCGTCCCCCACTGGAAGTGGCCGAACCGTTGCGATCGTGGGCCCGAATGCCGACGACCCCCACGCTCAGCTCGGGGACTGGGCCGGCGCCTCCGGGCAGATCGACTGGATGCCGGACGGACACCCGCGCGAAGCAACGACCACCGTCCTCGACGGGTTCCGCGCCATCGCCCCGGCGAACTGGACCATCACGCACGCGCGCGGCGCGGACATCGGCCGGTTGGTTCCCGACCCGGCTGGAGAGACCCACCCGGACGGTCAACCCAGACCCCCGCTGTTCGAGTCGGCCGCGGATGAACCAGTGATGCTCCAGGAGGCCACCCGCGCTGCCCGGGAGGCGGACTGGGTCGTCGCCGTGCTCGGAGACACCGTCGCCCTGACCGGCGAGGGGCGCTCGACAGCGACGCTCGAGCTTCTGGGCGCCCAGGTGTCCCTGCTGGACCAGCTCATCGCGACCGGGACACCGGTCGTCGTCGTCCTCATCCAGTCCAAGCCCTCGGTCCTGCCCGCCAGCATCCACCGCGCTGCGGCTGTGATCGAGGCGTTCAACCCGGGCATGCAGGGCGGCCGGGCGATCGCCGAGCTCATCCTCGGGCTGATCGAACCCAGTGGTCGTCTCCCGATCACGGTGCCCCGCCACGCCGGGCAGCTTCCCGTGTACTACAACCAGATCCGTGGGCAGCACGGAGACCGATACGCCGACCTCACGCAGGAGCCCCTCTTCGCGTTCGGCGAGGGCCTGAGCTACACCACCGTCGAGTACGCCCATCTGCGCCTGCTGGCCGACCGGGTCCGCCCTGTGCACGACATCACGGCGCGCGTCACCCTGACCAACACTGGCGATCGGCCGGCAACCGAGACCATCCAGGCGTATGTCACCGACACCGTCACAAGCGTCACCTGGGCTGATCGTGAGCTCAAGGCCTTCACGCAGGCAACGATCCAACCGGGCACTTCGGTCGACGTCGAGATCATCGTCCCCGCCGGCGCCTGCAGCATCGTCAACGCCGCCGGCCACCGCGTCGTCGAGCCGGGAACCTTCCACCTGCTCGTAGGACGGAGCTCGCGCGATCGAGACCTGTTACGCGCGAGCTTCACGATCACCGGAACGGAGGCCTAACTCGATTGAGCAACACAGCGGACCCCGTGCGCTGGACCGCGCAGATGATCGCGCCCGACGAGGAGTTCGCCGGAGCGCCGATCCTCCGTCGCGAGCTCGCCCTGGACAACGGCCACGGGCGCACCACGCGGGCCGTCCTGCACGCGACAGCGCGCGGCATCGTCACGGCCTCGGTCAACGGGACGCCGGTGAGCGATGACGTGCTCACCCCAGGCTGGAGCAGCTATGAGTGGCGGCTCCGGTACCGCAGCTACGACGTCACCCGCCTGATCGGAGACACGAATCCCGATCGCGTCGTCCTGGGGCTCGAGCTGGGCAACGGGTGGTTCCGAGGGCGGCTGGGATGGACCGGGGAGCGCCAGATCTACGGAACCGAGCTCGGCGCCCTCGCCCAGCTGGAGATCGACTTCGCGGATGGCCACCGGCAGGCCGTCGTCACGGACGAGTCATGGCGCGCCGGCCCATCCGCCGTGATCGCCAACGATCTCTACGACGGCCAGACCGTCGACGCGCGACGTCACGACACTGCATGGCAATCGCCGGGGTTCGCCGCCGATCTATGGGTCGGCGTCCACGCGCTGCGCTTCGACCTGGAGACCCTGACTGCGTACGTCGGGCCGCCGGTCCGCCGGCAGCAGGACATCGCGGCACAACGGGTCTGGCAATCGCCCACGGGACACACCCTGGTCGACTTCGGCCAGAACCTGGTCGGGTGGGTTCGGTTCGACGTTGCCGGCGACCCTGGAGCCACCATCACGGTCCGCTACGCCGAAGTGCTCGATGGCGGGGAGCTGGGGACGCGGCCCCTGCGCAGCGCGCAGGCCACCGACCGACTGATCCTATCCGGGGCCACGGACCGCTTCGAGCCAACCATGACCGTCCACGGATTCCGATACGTCCAGATCGACGGCTGGCCCGGAGAACTCACCCCTCCATTGGTGACCGCGGTCGTCGTGCACTCCGAGCTCCGGCGGATCGGCGAGTTCCGCTGCTCCCATGACCTGCTCAACCAGCTCCACGCCAATGTCGTATGGGCCATGCGCGGGAACTTCCTGGACGTCCCGACCGACTGCCCGCAGCGCGATGAACGCCTCGGTTGGACCGGCGACATCGCCGTGTTCGCCCCGACGGCCGCGTTTCTCTTCGATGTGGCCGGATTCCTGCGCGATTGGCTCGCCGATCTCGCCGCCGAACAACGCGCCGCCGCTGGACGGGTGCCGTTCGTCATCCCCGACGTCCTGAAGCACTTGGAGAGCCTGGCGGAGCGCTGGCCCACGGAGGCCACCGCGATCTGGGGCGACGCCGCGGTCTGGGTTCCGTGGGCGTTGTGGCAGGCCTACGGCGACCGCCAGATCCTCGAGGAAACCATCGACTCCATGCTCGCGCACCTCCGGCGGGCCGAGCACCTGCTATCGGATTCCGGGCTCTGGGACACTGGCTTCCAGTTCGGCGACTGGCTCGACCCCACCGCGCCGCCGGATCGCCCGCACGACGTCCAGGCCGACCCCGGCGTCGTCGCCACGGCATGCCTCTATCGCACCGCGACGATCGCCGCCGAGAGCGCGACCCTTGTGGGACGCCACCAGGATGCAGCAGCGGCGAGGGACCTCGCGGACCGAACCAGGGCCGCCTTCAACAAGCACTACGTCTCCGACGCCGGTCGCCGGATCCGGAGCGACTGCCCCACGGTCTACGCGTTGGCGATCCACTTCGACCTGCTCGAGTCCAAGGCTCGCGAAGCGGCCGGCGGCAGGCTGGCGGAACTGATCGCCGAGAACGGCTACCGGATCGCGACCGGGTTCGCCGGCACGCCGTACATCGCGGACGCGCTCACCGAGACCGGCCACCTCGACGACGCCTACGGCCTCGTGACCCAGCAGGAGTGTCCGTCCTGGCTGTATCCGGTCACCATGGGCGCGACCACCATCTGGGAGCGGTGGGACGCAATGCTCCCGGACGGCACCATCAATCCCGGCCCGATGACGAGCTTCAACCACTACGCCTTCGGATCGATTGCCGACTGGATGCACCGCACGATCGGTGGGCTGTCCGCGCTCGAACCGGGATATCGGCGCGTCCTCATCGCGCCACGACCGGGTGGGGGCATCACCTGGGCGAGGACGAGCCTCGAGACGCCGCACGGACGGGTGACCGTCGAGTGGCACATGACCGCCGATCGACACATCTCCGTCGAGCTTGCTGTGCCCGACGGGACCACGGCGGTGGTGCGCCTGCCGGGATGCGCCGACCAGGTGTTCCCATCGGGGCGACACGTGACTTCAACCGTCGCACCGTCTGACGACGCCGCGTAGCAATCCCCGCGGCGCTCACCCGTTCGGGCAGGCGTCCATACTCGTGCCATGCCCGCGAGCCAGACCATCCCGTGGTCCGAAATCCACGAGCTGCTGCTCGCCGTGGGCGCGGTGCGCGAGCCGCGCGCGTACTGCGTGCGGGCGGTGCGCGAGCTCGCACGGCTCGTCCCGTACGACCAGGCGCGCCTCTACTTCATCGACGCCACGGGGCAGATCGAGGACGAGGTGCTCCTGGGGGCCGATCCTGGGTGGAGCGAGCGGTACGTGGACCACTTCGCGGGCCTCGACCACGGCCTCTACTCCATCGCCGGCCGGCGGCGGACCCTGCTGCAGCGCCGCATCGAGCAGGGGCACTACGTCATGCCCGGCATCGAGGGCGGCTTCTACGACTGGGAGGAGCACCGGCGCGACGAGTTCGTGGCCGACTACGTCCTCGCGCAGGGGATCCGCCACAGTGCCGGGTTCGCCTTCCACGACCCGATCGGGCGGATCGCCTGCGTGTACGCCCTCGACCGCACGACGCACGGCGGCTTCACGGCCCTCGAGGCCGAGACGCTCCGGCGCGTCCAGCCGCACCTCGACAACCTGCACCGCAACCTGCTCGTCGTGCCGTCGGCCGCCCGCGCGATCGACGCCGCGGCCGGCGAGGCGCTGTCGGCTCGCGAGCGCGAGGTGGCGACGCTCGTGCTCCGCGGCATGACGCCCGCGGCCATCGCCCGCGAGCTGTCGATCAGCCGCCCGACGGTGTACCGGCACGTCGCGAACATCCATCGGAAGCTCGCCGTGTCGAACCGCGGGGAGCTGATCCTCCGGCTCGCGGGGATGCGGGCTGGCGGGGAGGCTGCCGAACCCTTGACCGCTACGTCCTGATCATCAGGCGCGCGCCGCCATCCACGACGACCGTTGCGCCGTGCATGAAGTCGCTGACCGGCGTCGCCAGCATGAACACCGCCCGGGCCACCTCGTCGGGGTCCGTCACGGGCGCCTGCCCAGGCTCGCCCATGGCCTCCCGGAGCTCGGGTGTGAGGTCAACCGATGAGTGCATGGCGCCCGGGCTCATCATCCCGCCGGGCAGAACGCAGTTGATGGTGATCCCGAGGGGCTTGAGCTCACGCGCCAGCGACTGCGAGATCCCGACCACGCCGGACTTCGCGGCAACGTACGGGATGAGCATCCCGTAGCGGCTCTCCATCGAGATGCCGGCGATCGACGCGACGTTGACGATCCTGCCGCCCCAGCCCTGCTCCACCATGCGCCTGGCAACCGCCTGGGTGAAGAACACCGTGCCCTTGAGGCCCGTGTCCACCACGGCGTCCCAGGTCGCCTCGGTCAGGTCGAGGAACTTCGTGACGCGCCAGAACGCCGCGTTGTTCACGAGGATGTCGACCCGGCCGAACGCCTCGACGGTCGCGTCGACGGCGCGCTGGACCGCTGCGAGGTCGCGGATGTCGGCGAGCTGGAACCGCACGTCGCGGCCGAGGCCCGTGAAGTACTCGACCGCGGCCTGGGCGAACTCGACGGCGATGTCGACGATCATCACCCTCGCGCCCGCCTCCGTCAGCCGGTTCACGACGCAGAAGCCGAGGCCGCGCGCACCGCCGGTGACGATGGCGGTCTTGCCCGTCAGGTCCAGCAGCTCGACCATCGGCACGGCGTGCTCCGCGCCGGCGACCGTCACCCCGCCGATGTCGGCGCCACGGATGTCGACCCCGAGCAGGCGCTGGTACATCGGGTCGAAGGTGTAGAGCTCGTCCATGTCCATCTCCTCCGGCGCGGGCGGCCGCGGCGGCGCAATGAGGGAGCAGGCGCCGCCCGCGACCCGTGCCGCGAACGGCGCCTGCCCGTTGTCTCGACGTCGCTGGCTACTTCTTCTCGAGAAGCTCGCGGAACTTGTCGAGCTCGTCGGCCTTCATGCCGTACCCGTGCTCCGGCTGCGGATAGGCGCCGGACTGGACCTCGGCGCCGAAGGCACCGATCGCGCGGGCCGCGAACTCGAAGTAGTTGGCGTAGACCTTGGCGTGGGAGCCCAGGCGGTCGGCCGGCATCATCCCGAACAGGTCGAAGTGCACGAGCTCTGAGCCGTCGGCCGCACCGCCGGCCGCCACGGCCACCACCGGCACGCGCAGCTTCGCGGCGATGGCGTCCGTCACCTCGCGCGGCGTCAGCTCGATGGTCATGCCCATCATGCCGGCCTCCTGGTAGGCGTACGCCTGCTCGTAGATCTCCATCGCCGTCTCGGCCGTGGTGCCGCAGCGCTTGTAGCCGCCATGGGCCGCGGTCTGCCAGCCGGACAGGGCGCCCACATGGCCGAACACCACGATGTGGTTCGCCGCGAGGAACTCGAGGGTCTCGAGGTTGATGCCCATGGGGAGGATGCTGTCGGCGCCCTCCGCCATGAGGATCGAGGCCCGCTCGAGCGCCTTGTGCTTCTCGGCGAACTCCGGCGTCTGCAGGTAGGCGTTGAGGTGCACGACCTGGGCAACCCGGCGGAGCTCGCGGGTCCACCAGGGCAGGTTCGTGATCCGGTGCTCGATGTTCTCGCCGGGGGCCGTGTACCGGACGATGTCCACGCCGGCCATCTCGGCCGCCATCGTCCAGTAGGGGTCGAGGTGCGCCGGGCAGTACTGGACGATCTTCTCGCCGTTGTCCTTCTTCTTCTGGAGGTAGGCGATGGACTTCCGGCCCTTCTTGACCAGGGACGACTTCACCGCGCTCTTGTCGCTGTCCTGGATCTGGACGTTCTCGGTGTCTTCCTCAGCCATGGTGCTCGAAGCCTCCTGCGATCGGTGATGCCTCGAACCATCGTCGGGCTCCCATGCGGGCATGGAATACACAGGACTGTGTAGTCTCGAAGGCACGACCCCGAGACAGAACCCCTTTCGCACGGCGCCTCTACGGGTCGGAGCGGATGGCGAGCCGGGCGACTCGACGCGTCAGCCCGCCGGCAAGCACGAGCTCACCGGCCGGAATCGTGGCCAACGCGATCCTTGCCGCTGAGAAGAAGGTCGTCGGCGCCCCGCTGACGGTCCGGCGGAGATGGGCCCGGCGCAGGAGCGCGAAGGCCTGCAGAGGGTGACCAACGGTTTAGAACGAGTGTTCTGGTCGGGGCGAGAGGAGTCGCGACGAGGGTTTGCGAGTGAACGTTCGGGTTGCCACCGATCGGCAAGGCACCGACGCTCAACGGTCAGCCTGAGAGGTATACATGCGCCTTCGGGACCGACTGGTCCGGGTCCAAGGTTCGTCCCGATCCGTTCAGCAGTGGCCGTGCTCCTTCGCGCGCGCCCATCCCCATGATGCAGGCTCTGCCAGGAAGCGAGTCTTGCCCGGGGCGCGTCCATGCCCATGGGGTCGCGAGGCAGGTCGCGGAATGGGGCAGACGACCGATCGCGATTGGCAAGACCGGAGCCGCCACTCCGGATGAGAAACGTCGCGGTCGCCGACTATGACGTTTGCACGCCAGTCTGTTACGTTTGGTGCTCGGGCTCGACGAGGCCACCGGGTTCCGAGCCGTCAAGCTCGTCGGCATCCCGGCACTCAAACAGGCCCTCGCCAGCGCCGCGCGCAACCTCACGCCGCCGTTCCTGGCCGACATTCGCGATGCCGAAGTCGACGGCCTGCCCGTGATCGTGTGCATCGTCCCCGAGTGTCCGGTCGCCCAGAAGCCGTGCTTCATCACGACGAGCGGGAAGGCGTACGGGCGCTCGTGGGACGGCGACGACGTGCTGTCCGACCTTGAGCGGACGGGGTTCCTCGTGGGTCGCACCCATCCCCGCTTCGACCGGGAGCCCGTGCCCGGGAGCACGGTCGACGACCTGGACGAGGAGCTCCTCGACGCCTGGACAAAGGCGGTCCGGACTCGCGTTCCGCAGGGCCTCGGCCGGTACACCGACGACGCCGAGCTGCTCCGCCGCGGGGGCGTGACGACCAACGACGGGAGCCTCACCGTGGCCGGCCTGTTCGCGCTCGGCGCTACCCCCAGCAGTGGTTCCCGCGGTCCGTGATCCAGCCTGCCTGCCGGCCCGCGCCCGGGTCGCCGATCCGTGCGACGGCGCCGACGACGCTCGACGGACCGATCCCGACCATGCTCGCGGGCGCGATCGCCTGGGCGCGAACGACGTTCACGCCGGTCATCGTGAGCGTGGATGGCGCAGTCCGGGACGACTTCGAATACCCGCTCGACGCCTGGAGCGAGCTCGTCAGCAACTCCCTCGTCCATCGCGACCTCGCCGAGTGGTCGCGCGGCTACGCCATCGAAGTCCGCCACTACCCCGACAAGCTCGTGATCGCCAACCCGGGCGGCCTGCTCGGGATCAGCGTGGACAGGCTCGGTCAGGAGGGCGTGACCAGCCCACGCAACGCCCAGCTGCTGCAGATCTGCCAGTACGTCGCAACGCGCGACGATGGCTCGCGGGTGGTGGAGGCGCTGGCCAGCGGGATCCCGACCGTCACGGCGAGCCTCGCCCGCGCGGGGATGCCGCCGGCCGAGTGGCTCGATGAGGGGATCCGCTTCACGGTCATCCTTCGGCGCGGCGTGGCGCCGTCGACAAGGAGAACGGCGATCACCGGCCCGTCGGCACGGGCTGTGTGGGACGCCATTGAGGGGACAGTCACGATCAACGACCTGGTAACCGCGACGGGCCTTGAACGCGCGAACCTGCGCCGAATCCTGCGCGACCTCCGGGACCGAAAGCTCATCGCGGTCCAGGGCGGCCAGGGCAAGAGGACGACGTACCGGCGCGCGCTCGAGTAGGCGTCGCGCCACGCATCCGTCCACGCGGGAGCGTACACACCGCCGTTGCGTGACGGAGGCGACGGCCTACGGTGTGCGCAACTGCTTCGGGGTCACCGCCCACCAACAGAAGAGCCGGACCGCTGGGGGTCCGGCTTCAACACGCCTTGGGATCTGGTCGGGGCGAGAGGGCTCGGGCCTCCGGTACCCGGCAGATCCGCGGGTGCTGCGTGACGGTGGGCAGCCCTCAAGGGCCGGTCGATCTCTTCCTGACGGCCTGACCTCCTCGGTCAATGGGCGAGCGAGGCCGATGGACCGTGTAGCGCCGCTAGGGTGGGAATGCAGACCTGCTCATACCTTACGGGGTAGCCTTTGTCCATGTGGCTCGCGCTGATCTCCGAGTGGTATCCCGAGCACACGTTCGCCCCCGGAGCGCTTGAGGCGGAGATCGCCGAGGCGGAGCGGGTCCTCGCGGCGGCCTTCCCGGCCGAGCTGCGCGACCTGCTGCGGGAGTCGAACGGGGTGTTCGGCGAGTTCAAGCTCGACGTGGTTTGGTCGACTTCGTCGATCGTCGAGGCCAACCAGCGCGTCAGGACGGCCTTCGCCGACATCTTCATGCCGTTCGACGCCCTGCTGTTCTTCGCGGGAGCGGGCAACGGCGACTACTTCGGGTTCCCGGTCGTCCAAGGCGTCTGCCGCCCCGACGTGTTCGTCTGGAACCACGAGGACGACAGCCGCGCGAGCATCGCGCGCGACCTGCGCGACTACTTGGAGCGGTGGGCGGACGGGCGTCTCAAGGTCTGACGGTTAGAACCGCAGCTCGTCGTAGTCGATGGCGGCTCGGAGCGAAGACTCCCAACGTCTCCATGATCGCCGGGGGCCATGTCGGTGGGCGGAAGGTGAACGCGTCCGCGACGCCATGGAGTGGATGTCCCGTCCTCAGCCCGCGCCCAGTAGCGCATCCACCTCGCGGCGCAGGTCGGCAAGGCGGGTCTCGACCATGTCCCACACAAGCATGTCGTCCACGCCGGCATAGCCGTGAACCAGGATGTTGCGGAACGCGACGATCCGCCGGTGCTCGCTGATCCTGCCGGCGGTCTCAGGGTCCAGCTTCGCCAGCTGGCCGAGCGCCTCGCCGATGATCTCGAACTGGCGCTCCACAGCTGCGCGCACCATCGCGTCGGCGGCATACGCCTCGAAGTCCAGGCCCTCGGTGAACGAGGCGATGAGCGCCCCCCGGCCTGGCTCATGTCGTGCAGGTAGGCCTTCGGCTCACGCGGCATACAGCAGCGTCCTCGTCCGCTCGATGTCAGCCTTCATGTACGGATTGCGGACGGCGGAGAGCGCCACGAGGTCCACGTCGCGGCCAAGCAGGTCCTCGAGTGACTCGCGGAGGCCGAAGTAGGCGTCCGCGTACCCGCCCTGGAGCAGCGGCTCAAACTCGACGAGCAGGTCCACGTCGCTCCGCCCGGGGTCGAAGTCATCGCGGGCTGCCGACCCGAACAGGAATAGCCTGCGCACGCGGTACTGGCGGCACAGGTTTTCGAGCGCAACGCGGTGGTTGTCGATGAACGGGCTCAATTCGATGGCTCCTCGGACGAAGAGTACCCGAGGCCAGCGTGCACGACGAAGGCTTAGACGGCGGCGGCAACCGACAACAAAGCGCCCTCCTCGCGGCGAGAAGGGCTTGGAGTCTCGATGAGCTGGGTATGGTCGGGGCGAGAGGAGTGGCGACGACGATATCGATGCTGGCCCGCGCGCCGGGCGAGGGTGACGATCCCGGCCAAGTCTGACGAGACCGACCTCCCTACCGCGCGACCCAGCGCTCCGCGGGCTCGAGCAGGAACCGCTCGAGCGCGATCCCGTCGCCGCCCACGAGCAGCGGCCGGATCGGGCCGAGGCCGGCGAACGCGGCCGTGAACGCGGCGATCCCCGGCTGAGAGGCACCTGCCCGCCCGCTCTTGACCTCGATCGCGGCGAGGCCGCCGCCACCAGACAAGACGAAATCGACCTCGCGGTCCCCCTCGCGCCACCACGACAACTCGACCTCGCCCATGGCCGCGGCGTTCGCCAGGTGCGCCCCGACCGCCGACTCGACCAGTCGCCCCCAGGCCTCGCCGTCAGCCCGCGTGTCGGCGAACGAGCGCCCGGACTGCGCCGTCGAAAGGGCCGTGTTGAGGACCTGGGGCTTGGGGCTCGACGCCCGTCGGCGGACCGCGTTGCCCGAGAACTTGGGCAGGCCCGTCAGCAGCCCGGCGCCCGCCAGCAGCTCGAGGTAGTGGGCGAGGGTCGTGGTGTTGCCGGCGTCGTGGAGCTGGCCCAGCATCTTGGTGTAGCTGAGCTCCTGGCCGCTGTAGCGGCAGCCGAGCTCGAACAGCCGCCGCAGGAGTGCCGGCTTGTCGACCCGGGTGAGCAGCAGCACGTCCCGGCTGATCGTGGTCTCGATGAGGGCATCGAGGATGTACCGGCGCCAGCGGCTCTCGTCGCCGATGAGGGACGCGGCCCCCGGGTAGCCGCCGAAGTAGGTGTACTCGTCGAGGGTGGTCCC
>Ga0302322_100003699_pt1 | contig 13202 bp, 12 predicted proteins | sample Fen_T0_2_FD_203757 | JGI IMG/M metagenome (GOLD analysis project Ga0302322, IMG submission 203757) | Peat permafrost microbial communities from Stordalen Mire near Abisko, Sweden - Fen_T0_2 | ecosystem: Environmental > Terrestrial > Soil > Wetlands > Permafrost | place: Sweden: Abisko...
CATTGCGTGACATCAGTTTCGATGTTCAACCTGGCGAAGTGGTCGGCATCATCGGTCGGAACGGTGCCGGCAAAAGCACTCTGCTTAAGATTCTTAGCCGTATCACCGAACCCACGAGTGGTGAGATCTGCATGCGCGGCCGCCTCGCGAGCCTGCTGGAAGTCGGAACCGGATTTCATCCCGAGCTCAGCGGACGCGAAAATATTTTCCTCAACGGCGCCATCCTCGGCATGCGCAAGCAAGAGATCGCCAGAAAATTCGATGAAATTGTAGCCTTCTCCGAGATCGGAGGATTCATCGACACTCCGGTCAAACGCTACTCCAGCGGCATGTACGTGCGCCTGGCTTTCGCGGTCGCGGCCCATCTCGAACCAGAAATCCTCCTCGTCGACGAAGTGCTCGCCGTGGGCGATATGGATTTCCAAAATAAGTGCCTTGGCAAAATGGAAAATATTTCGCACGGCCAGCATCGCACCGTGCTTTTTGTGAGCCACAACATGACGGCCATCCGCCGTCTTTGCAGTCGCTGCGTTCTGCTTGAGCGGGGCAGCCCCAGCCGTGTCATGAGCGTGAACGACGCGGTCGAATATTACTCCACCCGTCACGCCGCCTCTGCCTCCACCGTCAGCCTCGAAGATCGCGAACGTTATTCCAAACAGGGCCGAACCGCTCGACTGCTCTCAATTGGCATCGAAAACAGCCAGCTCGCCTACGGCCGTCCCGCCTTTATCACCGTAACCTTTGACCTGAAGGAAAGTACAAAAGGCGTCATGATTGGCATGGGCTTCGACACTCTCGAAGGTCAGCGTATTCTCACTCTCGACAGCGACACCAACAGCCAAGCCTGGGACCTCGCCCCCGGCCGCCACACGGTTCGCGTCGGCCTGGACTATTGGCCGCTCCATCCTGGTTCCTACAAAGTCAGCACCGCCGTCATCTCCGGTCACAATTGCCTCGATTCGGTCGCGGGTGCCGCGATCTGGGAGGTTCAGACCAGCGAGGCTGATAACGTCTCTGACCGCGGTTTCGGAGCCGTCCGCCCAAAACCTCTCGCTAGTCTCGTATCCTGATATTCCCTACACGTCGTGTCCAGCTCCTCGTCCAGCTCAGCTCGAAGCCGCGGCGTTTTCATCCTCGGCAATGATGTCGTACTCGAGTTCGCCATAAGTCTTTTCCGCAGCCTCCGGCACTACAGCCCGGATATCCCCGTCCGCCTATTGCCGTACGACAACCGGCTCGAAAAACTCCGTCCGTGGATGGAGCGTTATAACATCACGCTTCACGAAGATCCCGATTACAGCTTTTACGACCACCTCGGTGATCAGCTCTGGGACGAGGTCCACATCGGGCACCACATGTTCCGCAAGTTCGCCGCCTACTGCGGTCCTTTCGACGACTTCCTCTATCTCGACATCGACATCGCCGTCCTCGCCCCGCTGGAAAAAACGTTCGACGATTTTACCCGCTCTGGCGCCGCGTTCATGACTTTCGATAACGATCTCGACAACGTCTACAAACGCACTCCGTGGCGGGACGCACTCGAACAGGCCGGCCGCACCAAAGGTTTCAATGCCGGTGCCTTTCTCTCGCAACGCGGACTCTTCACTCGCGACGATCTCTCCGCCCTTCTTGCAGACGCGAAACGTCTCCGCGACAATTTCGTTTACCAGTACGACCAGCCGTTTTTCAATTTCGCCATCGATATGAAAGGCCTGCTTCAGGTTCGCCTACCGGAATTCAATCCAGCTGTGCCCGACAAACTTTGGGGCGACCAAATCCCTATCTCTAATAAGGACGGCGCCTGGCGTTTGCTCACTCCCGGTCATCGCGATTACGGCAAAGCCGAGCCACTCATTCACTGGGCAGGCCACCGCGGCGACGATCCATTCCCCAATCGTCATATTTTTTATCATTTCCGCCTGATGGACGAATCTTGGCTGAGCCGTGTGATTTATCGGATCGCCGACCATTGGCGCTGGCATGTGTATCGACCTTGGAAAAGATTAAAAAAATGGTGCGCGCATAAATGGATGCGCCTGCGCATGGAAGGTGGCAATGCTTTGAGAGCCAGTCGCCATAAAGCATGATCCAAATCAGTCAGCTGGCCGGCAAGACCGAGTCCAATCCAGTTAGCCCAGAAACAGTTCAGCATGTCTCATCTGAGTGCTTCGCCCGCGCAGGCGCCCTCCTGATCGGCTCATGTTTCCGCGTCAAAACCGCTGTCAAGCCATGAACACTACGCTCATTGAGAAAATACATCGGTTTTTAGCAGATGGAGGACAACGTCTGAGCCGGGGATTCCGTACGACACTCAGTTCCCTTTTCACGTCACCATCGACCGCACCGCGTTACTTGGCTATTTCTCTTCTCGTTGTCGCAGGTCTTCTACACTGGCGCGCGTTCTTTGGTCCCGAACCACTCGCCTTCGACTTCGAAGATTGGCCGAAGGAACGTTGTTATCTCAACATTCTGCGTGAAGCGATAACGACTCACACTGTGCCCCTGCACATGGACGCCAATCTTCAGATGACGCAGCGTTTTCTAGCCCTGCCTGAAACGATGCTCGCGCCGCATTTTGTGCTGCTGAAGTGGATGACGAATCAGCAATTCGTTGCATTTCATTCAGGCCTGATGTGTTTGATCGGCTTAGCCGGATGCTGGATTCTCGCGAGACGTTATGATTGGAGTGCTTTCACACTACTGGTTTTTGGATCCATTTTTTCGTTCAACGGCTTCATCACCTGCCGTCTCGCCGTTGGTCACTTCATGTGGGCTGGCTACTATTTTTTCCCGTGGATGCTACTCGCGACCCTGCGGCTCATGAACGAACCCCGCATTGTCCGGCGCTGGCTAGAACTCTCCGTCGTTGTATTTTCTCTTTTTCTCACGGGCTCATTTCATCTCGCCGTTTGGTGGATGTTGTTCCTTGGCGTGCTAGCGCTCGCCAGGCCAAAACTATTACTTCCCATCGGCGCTGCACTTGCACTGGGTGGTGTGCTTGGGTTGTTCCGCATCGCTCCAGCGGCGATCACGTTTGGCGGCGTGCATCGCGAGTTCGGTACCGGCTACCCTGATCTTCTGTTACTTTGGCGGGCATTCGTTTCGCCGCTCATCTACGACACTCCTTTTGTGCAAACCAGCACCGCCGCGCTTGGATGGTGGGAATTCGATCACTTCGTTGGCCTGCCCGCAGTGTTGTTCGTCCTTTGGTTCGCGCTAAAACCTTTAAATATCGCCAGTGATAATGACGATGTTGATTACTCTGCTTTGCTTGTAGCCGCCGGCACTCTCGCGATCTTCTCGCTCTCTCGTTTCTACGCTCCAATCGCCAATGCACCGCTTCCGCTCTTCAATGCGGAGCGCGTCTCCACGCGTTTCATTTCGGTCGCGTTCGTTGTGCTCCTTTTCTGCGCCGCTCAGCGTTTCAATCGCTATGCAACTCGCCTCTCGGCCGGCTGGCAGGCACTCGCGGTCGGTCTTTTGTTCCAGACAGGTATTGAGCTCGCTGGTCACTCCGCCGCATGGCGCCCTGCCCTCCTTGAAGCAACCCACGGCCCATCCACTTACTGGGAGAACTCAGCCACGATGTCGGCCCATATCGCCCATTTCGCAATGGAATCAAAATACAAGCTCGTCGTCGCCGCGTCTTGGGCGATTTCCGGGCTAACTCTTTTCAGCGCTTTCATCGCCTGGCTCCGGCTTCGTCCAGCTAACAGTACCAAACCTGTCGCTACCTAACGTGTCTGCTGCACCGACCAAATTACTCTTCGCGACCCGCACTTCGCCTTTCGCCGGCGACTCAGGCTCGGGTACGTACGTATTTGATCTTTTGCGGCACCTTACCGAAAACGGTTTCAAAATTCACGTAATCTGGACCGAACCGCCCGACCTTATACCTTCGCGTGGTTGGTATACTCCACCAGAAGAAAGCCACGCTGTTTTTTGTCTCAATATCATGGGTATGGTCAAAGTCGGTGAGCGCTTCTTGCGGCCTGACGTGGTTTGGCTCCCGTTTAAAGCTAAAGTCAGCCACGCAGTAAAAACCGTGCTCCGCAAAATCGGCCTCTGGCGTGAACGCCCTGCAAACGTCTCCGCCGCTCCCGCATCTTCTCTAGTTCCAGCTACACCGACGGCTTGGGGTGGCGAATGCACTTCTACCGAGGTATCCGCTATCCACAAAGCGATCCTCTGTTTCCAACCTGACGTCGTCCTAGCCAACTATGCCTGGATGGCACCCGCCTCGAATATGCCTGGTGAGCTACGACGACCTTGTGCCGTCCTCACTCATGACGTTCGTCACCGTCAGCTCCATCTACGTGAAGGCCAGTTGACGGAGATTCTCGGCGAACACATGTCAGTCGAAACCGAACTCGCCAGCCTTCAATTCGCAGACGCCCTCATCGCCATTCAGCAGACTGAGGCCAAAGTGTTTTCGCGTCTTCTGCCTGGAAAGCAGGTCATCACAGCGCCCATGCCGGTGCGGCCGCGTCCACTGCCCCTGCCTGCCAAGCCCGCAGTCCTTTTCATCGGCAGCCAACACGGCCCAAACGTCGCCGGCTTAAACTGGTTTATAGAAAAAGTTTGGCCGCTCATCATCGGCGAAGTTGCGTCGGCAAAGTTGCTGGTCGCCGGCTCTGTATGTCGGGCTTTTTCCGAACCCCAGCCTGCAGGCGTAGAAATCTTAGGCCGTTTACCGGACCTCGCTACGGCCTATGCTCGCGCGAGTGTAGTCGTCGCGCCAATACTACAGGGTAGCGGTATCAAAATCAAAATTCTCGAAGCAGCTAGCTACGGTCGCCCCTGCGTCACGACCTCTGTCGGTGTCGAAGGACTTGAAGCGCTTCAACCAGCTCTCCGCGTCGCAGACACTCCTGCGGCTTTCGCCTCCGAAACCGTTCGCCTCCTGCAAACGCAAAACGCCGCCTCAGCGTCCGAGCAGATTCTCGCTCTCGCTCGCGCCCACCTTTCCGCTGGTGCCTGCTACGATCCAGTCGTCAACCTGCTCCACGGCTTGGCGCGCTCTTCCCCATGACGCTCGTTCGCATTGTCAAGTCCTGGACCAGGCCCGATCTCCTCCGGCAAACGCCCGGCGGCTCCGGCTTATGGAATGGAATTCAGTTCACCCTCGATCCAGTCGATCGCTGCGATTGGCTCGTCATCCTCAACCATCCGCCTGAGGCCATCAATGTAGAAGTCCCGCGCGAGCACATTCTCTGCTTCGTTCAAGAACCACCCATTCCCGCCTATAGTTGGATGCGCAAAGGCTTTCATCACTACAGCCGCGTTTTCACCCAGGACCATCGGGTTCGTAAGAACAACGTTATCCAGTCGCACGGTTCACTGCCTTGGCATCTTAACCGCACTTACGACCAACTCACATCTCTTTCGTGTCCCGAAAAAACCAGCGATCTCTCCTGGATCACAAGTAATATGGCCTACTACGAAGGCCACCGCCGTCGCCTGCGTTTTCTCGCTAACCTGCAAAATGCAAAGACTTCTTTTGATTTGTTCGGCCGTGGTTTCACCCCACTTCTCGATAAGTGGGATGGCATCGCGCCATACCGATATACCATCGCAGTCGAAAATCACTCCAGCCCCCACTACTGGACGGAAAAAATCTCCGACTGTTTTCTTGCGTGGACCATGCCAATTTATTTCGGCGCCACGAATATTTCGGATTATTTTCCAAAAGAATCCTACGTCTGGTTAGATATCGAAGATCCCGACGCCCCGCGCCGAGTAGCTGAGATCGCCCGCTCTGATCTCGCGCAAAAAAACCGAGATGCCATAGCCGAAGCCCGTCGCCGCGTCCTCGAAGAGCACAACCTATTCCCCCGTCTAGCTCGGCTGATCAGCGAAGATAAATCCACTACGCCAGCTGTACGAATTACTCTCCCTCATATTCCAGACCTGACCAGTTACTATATGGAAAATAGCCGGTTGTCCCGCCTCTGGAATAGCCTTCGGCGCCGGATCAGACAACGTACCTAAGCATCTCATGCAAACACCCGTCGTCATGATCGTGTTCAATCGCCCGGAACTGGCTCGCCAGGTATTCGAGCGGGTGCGCGCAGCCCGGCCGCCCAAACTGCTCGTTGTTTGTGACGGACCGCGCGAAAATCGTCCAACCGATGCCGAACGAGTTAAAGAGGTACGGAAAATCTTCGAAACCTGCGTCGATTGGCCCTGTGAAGTCATTCAAGAATACGCTGCCGAAAACATCGGCTGCATGGATCGAATCCAGAGTGGACTTAATCGAGCATTCGAGCTTTTCGATGAGGCGATTGTGCTTGAAGACGATTGCCTGCCCGAACTCAGTTTTTTCCCGTTCTGCGACGAACTCCTCTCCCGCTACCGAAATAATGAACGGGTGATGAACATCGGTGGCACAAATTTCATAGCCAACCACTACCGACCTGGCGCTAGCTATTGGTTTAGCCATCATCCGTGGACCTGGGGTTGGGCCAGCTGGCGTCGCGCCTGGCAGCACAACGATTTTCATCTACAAGGTTGGGATTCCCACCAATCCGAACTGCGCGCATCGTTCGCCTCAAATTGGGAGCGTCAATATTGGATTTCTACGTTTGATCAGGCGCGCCACGACCTTCGCGCGGCGGATTGCTGGGATTTTCAGTGGAATTTTAGCTGTCGCGTTAACGGCGGTGTCAGCATTGTTCCGCGTTACAATCTGATCGAAAATCTCGGTTTCGGTACCGATTCGACCCATACTGCCGGTGACATGAGCCGCCTCGCCGTCAATACACAGCCTCTCGATTTTCCGCTCCAGCATCCTTCGGATATTGCCGTCGGACGTTATGCCGACGATCTTTTGACCCGTGTTTACGCAGGCGAATCAATTAACTTCTCCAGCAATATGAAAGCTCGAGCACGCCTTTTCGCCGAAAGATTTAAAGGCAAAGGATGAGCCCGTCATGATTCGAACACTTAAGTCCTATCTTCATCCTTGGCTCTATGGAATCCGCTACCGCGGCGCCGTGATTGATCGCGGTTGTTTTATTCGACGCGACAGCATAATTGCTCCTGGCGCTCAGATCAGTAGCGGTACAAGCATCCACGGTGGTCGTCTATTTCCCGGGGTGAAACTCGGCGCACACAACCACGTTGACACTCACGCGCACGTAGGCGCCAGCCAGCTTGGCAATTATTGCACCGTTCAAGAGAGCGCCAAAATTTCCAATTCCACACTGGAAGGAAATACTACTATTCAGCCCGGTTGCATCCTCGACCAAGTTAGTCTCGGAGCGTGGTCATACGTCGCACGGGAAACCATTCTTAATGATGTTCGTCTCGGCCGCTTTTGCTCTATCGGCCCGCGTGCGCTCGTCGGCGCGGGCGAACATCCGACAAACTTGATGAGCACTTCTCCGGTATTCTATTCCGATCGGGGCCAGTGTGGGCCAAGTTTCGCCTCAGAAACCTCCTTCGCTGAACGTCGCACCGTACACATTGGCCACGACGTCTGGATCGGCGCACATGTTTTTATCGTTGATGGCATTACTATCGGCAATGGCGCTATCATCGCTGCGGGTGCTGTTGTTACGCAAAATGTTCCAGCCTACGCCATCGTCGGTGGTGTACCCGCGAAGCCGATACGCTCGCGCTTTGCACCGGAGATCGTCTCTCAACTCGAAGCGCTTGCATGGTGGAACTGGGATGCCAAGAAACTCGCTGCGGCTCAACCTTACGTCGCGCAAAGCGATCCTCAAAAATTCCTATCGTGGGCAGAAGCCCAACGTGCAACGTGAGCACACCCGCGATCTCCGTCATCATCCCGGTCTACAACGCTGATCGCTACCTCGAAACCGCGATCGCGAGCGTGCAGGTCCAGACTTTTGGCGACTTTGAAATTATCGCGGTGGATGATGGTTCGACTGATCACTCCAAGGTCATTCTCGACCGCATCGCCGCCACTGAGCCACGCCTGCGCGTGCTCAGCCGGCCCAATACCGGCATCGTCGGTGCGCTCAACGACGCCCTCGCCGCCGCCCGCGGCGAATTTGTCGCCCGGATGGACGCCGATGATCTTTGCCTGCCGGAGCGCTTCGAAAAACAGGTCGCATTTCTTCGCAACAACCCTGACTGCGCATGCATTGGTTCGGCCTTTCTCTACATCGACTCCGCAGACTTCTTCATCAAGGAGTGCACCCGACCCACTGAACACGCCAGCATCGAACGCGAACTTCTTTCGGGCAATGGCGGCGTCATTATTCACCCTTCCGCGATGTTTCGGCGCGAGGCGATCGAGCGCGTGGGTCGCTATCGCGAGTCCGCGCAGTGGATCGAGGATCTCGATCTTTACCTCAGGCTGGCGCAGGTCGGCAAATTATCGAACCTCCCCGAGGTGCTGTTCCACTACCGCTTTCATGAGCAGAGCGTGAACTTTACCCGCAACCAAGGCCGCTACAAGCGCAAGCTCGACGTCCTCGCCGAAGCGTACGCCGCCCGCAACCTGCGGTTCGAGCGCGCTGCATTCCCCCCTCCAGATTTCAAATCCGCGATTTCCACCGACGACCTGCGCGACTTCGCGGTCACGTCACTGCAATACGGCCGCCAGGGCCGGCCCTGGCATTACGTCCTCCGCGCCCTAAGAACCGAACCAACGGCCAGGGCCTCGTGGAGGACGCTTACCTACGTGCTTAAACACCACCTCGGGTTCATCAACCGCTGATTTGCTCCATGAACCCTCTGCGCAAACTCGTCCACCGCACCATGGAGATCACCGGCCTCGATCGCCGCATCGATGCCAATGTGATCAATGGCAATCGCGAACGGCGCGCCGCGCGCAAGGTGTCCATCGTGCCTGGTCCCGAAGCCAACCGCTGGATCACGGACGTGATCATGGCGGGTAAACCGGCTGCGCTCGGCAAACTCGGCTCCAGTGAGTGCTGGACGCTTGCCTGGCATCTCGGCCTGCGCCGCTTCTATAAGTACACCTGGTCTCCTCCCTCCTTCGGCGAACTCGACCTCGCAGAGCAATCCGGCGTGTTTCCCAACAATGAGGAGACCTTTCACCGTTTCGCCGAAGTCTACCTCGAACGACTGCGCCTCTTCGATGGGCTGGCGGTCTGGTTCAACATTGGTGAAAGCGAAGTCCTTTCACGCTACTGTCCGACTGCACGACGCCTTGAGCTTCAGTCCCTCGAGCCCTATTTTTTCAATCCCGCTTGGTCGTCCGCGCTCGTCGGCAAACGGGTGCTCGTGGTCCATCCCTTCGAGACCAGCATCCGCAGGCAGTTTGCGCGCCGGGAGAAACTTTGGTCAACCCGACCGGACGTTCTCCCTCCCTTCGAACTGGAATTTGTACGGTCGCCATACGGTTTCTCCAAAACAAACTTCACCGACTGGATGGAGATGAACCGCTGGCTTGAATCCGAGGTAGAGACTTGCTTCCGGCGCAAGCCGTTCGACGTTGCACTGATTGGCTGCGGTGCCTCAGGTCTTCCGCTCGCTGGTTTCGTGAAGAAACTTGGCGCCATTGGAATTCACACTGGCGGTGCAACCCAGCTCTTCTTCGGCATCCGCGGTGGCCGCTGGGATCGCATGCCCGAGTTCCAAGCTTTTTTCAACGAAGCCTGGGTCCGCCCACAACAAGACGAAACCCCCAAGGAGGCGCCCAAGGTCGACAAGGGCGGTTATTGGTGAGCGGGGATTCCAAGCGCACGCTCGTCTACTTTGGCCACGTGCCTGCCGAGGGCGCGGGTAGCGCCATTATCGTTTACCGACATTTGAAGCGTTTCGCCGCCGCTGGTTGGCGGGTCCGTATTGTTGCGGATTGGGGGCAAGAGCATTTGATACCCACCTGCGTGGCGCATGGTTGGCCAACTATGACTCTCAGCCACCGCAAGAGCTGGTGGCCTCCATTCAACTCAGACCAGTCGCTCTCGCGTGCTTTCCGCGCCTGGCTGTGGGCTGGCGAAGTCCGTGAATGGCTCGGCGCGGCCAAACCGGATGCCGTGTTCACTTATCTTTCGGCCTTCAGTGATATGTTGTCGATCGGTGCGGTCGGTTTTGCTCGTCGTTATCATCTACCGTTAGCCACGATTATTCACGATGACGCCCGCGATTTCTTGAAAGATCCCGAAGAAGGCGCTCGGGCCCACAACCGTCGACAGTGGATCGTTGAAAACTCCTCTAAGGCCTGGTTCGCGTCGCCAAGCTTGGCCGAATGCTTCCGTCTCGATCCCAGAATCTCTGGTGTTCTGCCGCCTATCCCCGAAGGGACTGAAGCCGCACCTTTACTCGATCCATCCGCCACCGGTAACGAGCCTCCGCTACTTATTTACGCCGGTAATTACTGGCCTCCGCAACTTCCCGTGCTCGCGAACCTATCACGCGTCGCTCGAGAAAACGGCGCACGATTTCTCGCCGTTCTCAAAGACAATACCGCTGATCTCGCGTATCTGCGGGAGCAAAACGTTGAGCATCGATCGCCGTTTCCGAAAAACGCAGAAGCACTTGAATATTTTCGAATCCACGCCGCCGCCATGGTCGTGAGCTATGCGAATAGCAGCGATGACATGCCGTGGGCGCGTACGAGTTTTCCGAGTAAACTCATCGAATATTGCCATCTCGGTCTGCCGCTCGTCATCGTTGCTCCCGGAGATACCGCTATTGTCCGCTGGGCTCATGAACGACAGTTCCCTGACGTCTTCACGCCAGCTGATATCGAAGGTCTTACTGGTTATGTTAAACAGCTGAGCGATCCGGCCTTCCGCCGTCAACGTGCAGAAATATCCCTGTCGTTTGCACGCAGCGAGTTTGACCCCGCGGCAATTCAACAAAAGCTAACCGACAGTTTGAATTTACATGCCTGAACCTGTTCAACCTCCCGTCCCAATCGTAGTAGCTGGCTGCGGCGCTATTACCAAGTTTTTCTACGCCTCAGCTCTCGCCTGGCTCGAAACGCAAGGTCTCGTTCGCGTCGTTGCCCTATGTGACCCGAACGAGGCTACACGCGCGACGATTCATGCGCGGTTCCCACGTGCCAGCAGCCTCGCGAAATTCGAAGATGCTCCGCTTTCCCTGGGCACCGTCGTGGTCGTTGCGACACCGCCGAAACTCCACGCCGCCCAAACCATTCTAGCCCTCCAACGCGGTTGTGGTGTACTCTGCGAAAAGCCCATGGCTGCGTCGATTACTGATGCCGAGGCGATGGCCGCTGAAGCAACCCGCACCGGCCGACCACTCGCTATTGGTCTTTACCGCCGCTTTTTTCGTGCGACCCAAGTTATAAAAAACCTCTGCGCAACCGAGGTACTCGGCCCGGTCGTTTCTTATGAAGTTGAAGAAGGCGGTCCGTTCCGCTGGGACGCCGCATCCGATTCGTTTTTCCGCCGCGATATCACGCCGGGTGGAGTACTTTACGATACTGGCGTCCACACGCTCGACCTCCTGCTTTGGTGGTTCGGCGAGCCCACCACTTTCGACTATCGTGACGATGCAGCCGGCGGGCTCGAGGCGAACGCCCGCCTTAACATGACTCACGCTGCTGGTTTCAGCGGTACCGTTCGCATTAGCCGGGATTGGGCTACCAAAAATATCTTTCGAGTTAACTTTGCGAAAGGGAGCGCCTCGTGGTTTGTCGGTCAGGCCGGCCAGGTCGCCTTGCGTATCGACGGCAATGATACGGTTCTCAACAGCGAGATTCTCCCCAGCGCCGACGATGGTCTCGCACTACACACCGGACACGGTGCTGAAGGTTCTCCGCAAGCTTTCATTCATCAATTGATCAACATCGCCAATGCTGTTCGCAATGGCACTTCTTTGCATATTCCCGCGTCCGAAGGTCTGCGCTCGCTTCGCCTGATCGAAGCGTGTTACCGCAACCGCCAACCGCTCGATCAACCTTGGCTCAATCCTGCCGAAACTGCCGGATTCGCTCGGCTGCAGAAAGGAGCCGTCGCATGAAAATCGCAATTATCGGAGCCAGTGGCTTCGTCGGTCTTCGTCTCGTCGAGCGTCTCCACCTTGAAGGAAAAGCCGAGATAGTCCCTATCGCCCACGCCTATCGCAGCCTCGCGGTGCTGGCACGTTTTTCGCTACCGTGGAAAGTCGCCGATGCCACGGATTCCGCCGCTCTAGCCGAAGCCCTCAAGGGCTGCGACGCCGTCGTTCATGCCGCGCTCGGTGACGCTCCGCAAATCGTCGCCATGGCCGAAGCACTTTACTCCGCCGCCGAACGCGCCGGCATCAAACGTATTGTCGCTCTCAGCAGCGCCGCCGTGCACAGCCTCACCCCTTTGCCCGGCACCGATGAAAATACGCCCATTCTTGCAAAACAAAAATCTGCGTACAACGCCGCCAAAGCTCGCGCCGAACTCACGCTGACTCGCGCGCGTCAAAAAGGTCGCGTCGAACTCGTGCAGCTCCGCCCCAGTATCATCCATGGTCCGCGCTCACGCCTCGTCGCCGATATCGCAGCCCAGTTGCTTGCTGATACTGCGTCCTTGATTGGCGATGGTTCGGGTATTTGTAATGCTATCGCCGTTGACAACCTCATCGACGCGATCTGGCTCGCCCTCAACACACCCGCCGCCGACGGACATACCTTCTTGGTCAATGACCGCGAAACGATCACCTGGCGTGATTTCTACGCCGCGATTGCGAAAGCGCTCAGCACCGACCTTTCGCGAGTGCAGTCAATCGTGCCACCTGACTTTAAGGACAGCGCCAGCGAAAAACTAGCCCGCCTCGCAGCAAAGAAATCCGCCATGGCCCTCATGCCAATGATCCCACGCCGCGTGAAACGTTTGGCTAAGGCCGCGGCTTCCGCCTGGCCCGAACCATTCCGTCCCGATGGTTGGTGCCTGCCGCCAGGGCCTAGGCCGATAGTGACCGAGGAAATGTGTCTCCTGCAAAGCTGCCGCTGGCATTTCCCCACTTCCAAAGCTGAAACAATTCTCGGCTTTGTCCCCGCGCTCTCGTTTGCCGAGGCTATGCAACGCACCGGAGCATGGCTGGAATTCACCGGCATTGCTCGGCGCTAGATCTATATGGCTTCGCTCATCGGCAAGCGCCTGCTCTTCTTCAGCCCGCTGCTGGCGATGCCGAACCAGCACGGCGGCTGCGTCTATCCGGATGCGATTCTCAAAGAGCTGCATCGTCAAGGTGTCGCAATCGATTACGGATGGCTTGGCTCCCCGCTAACCGGCGGACGCCGCTGGATGCGAAACCCACTGAGT
>Ga0302322_100003700_pt1 | contig 13201 bp, 13 predicted proteins | sample Fen_T0_2_FD_203757 | JGI IMG/M metagenome (GOLD analysis project Ga0302322, IMG submission 203757) | Peat permafrost microbial communities from Stordalen Mire near Abisko, Sweden - Fen_T0_2 | ecosystem: Environmental > Terrestrial > Soil > Wetlands > Permafrost | place: Sweden: Abisko...
GTTGCACGGGATCGGGCGAGGGTTGCCGAGGGTGTCGAAGGTCCACTCTTCGACCGAGCCCGCTAGATCGAGCTGACCAAACCGGCCACGCCCTTGAGGATACGAGCCGACGTCAGGGATCATGCACAGAAAATCGGGGACACTCGTGCAGCCGTACATGGCGTGGTTGTGCGTCGGTTCTGCGGATCCCCAGGGGTAGGTGCGGTTTTCGTCGCCCCCCGCCGCCGCGTACTCCCACTCTAGGTCCGTCGGCAATCTGCCGCCATCCCAGATGCAAAACGCCTCCGCTTCGTAGAAGCTCACGCAGTTGACGGGCTGCAGCCACTTATCAGTCGAGAAAGGAGTGTTGAGGCAGCTCGTGACTCGAGCTTCGATCTCGGCCCGGTGCGGGTCCAAACCGGTGTCATCTGGCGGGTCGTCTGGCTTACGGAACCAGGCCGGATCCCAGCCCGAACCTGGGATCAATGGCTGACGGCCCGCTCCCGCTTCGGGGGCGCCGCTTGCCCGCCAGGGGTCGTACGCGTCCAGGAAGGCTCGGAACCTTCCGACAGTGACCTCGAACTCGCCGAGCTCGAAGCTAGACACACGGCTAGGCTTCGTGCTCGCTTCCGACTGAGCCGGCCCTCCAACGATGAATTCGCCGGCAGGCACGCGGCCGACCGAACAGCAGCTTCGCTGCGGCGACCCACCACAAATGTTGGGCAGATAGCGGCACGAACTAAACCTGCCGCCGAACACGCCAGCGCCTGCGCTGCCCGCGTCGCCGAACCCACCAGCGCCTGCGCTGCCCGCGCCGCCGGGCCCCTCGTCGTCACCTCCGGTGCCCGCGCCTGCGAGCCCGTCCCCCGCGCCTGCGGCGCTCAAACTACCCAGCGTGCCTCCGGTGTCGGTCCATCCTCCCCCGCTACCGAGGGACGATGCCTGTCCCGCGCTCGCCGCTCCTCCCCCGCCACTCGGGGTCATCCCGCCAGCTCCGCCACTCGGGGTCATCCCGCCAGCTCCGCCACTCGGGGTCATCCCGCCAGCTCCGCCACTCGGGGTCATCCCGATAGCTCCGCCACTCGGGGTCATCCCGATAGCCCCGCCAGCTCCGCTACTCGGGGTCATCCCGATAGCTCCGCCGCTCGAAGCGGTTGGCTGCCCGGCCACCATGTTGCCGTCGCCCTCGCTGCCATAGCCGCCAAGATCCAGCCGCCCGCAAGCAGAAAGCAATGCAACGAGCGCGAGTGTCCGTGCCGGGCGTTTCACGGTTTGAGCCGTTCCAGCCGCCGCCGGGCATCTTGCGCGTAAGAGAGCTGCGGCTGCTCGAGGTATCGGGCAAACAACGCGGCCGCTTCCGGTGCGCGGCCGAGCGCCTCGAGGCAGAGCGCGTGAAAGTAGGTCACGTCTCCAGCGCGTGCTCCGGCGCTCTCGGCGAGCTCATACTCATGAGCCGCCGCTGCGTAGCGTGACCGCGTCTGGCGCAGGATATGCCCGCGCAATAGATGAAGCTCCGCCGCGCGCTCGCCGGAAGCCGAGGAGGATAAGAGATCATCGCTCTGCTTCAACGCTTCGTCCGTTCGCCCGAGCTGCACCAGTAGCTCGAGTTGCGACATATCCGCTTCGCGGCGCAGCGAGCCGGCCGGAAATCGTGTCCGATACTCCGCGAGCGCTTGCAGCGCGCCGGCCGCGTCCGCAAGGACGTCACGGCGGAGGCGCGCTACCTCGTACAGGGCCATTTCCGCAGCAAGCCCGGAGCCCTCGGCGCGTTTCAAGAAGCAAGCTTCGGCGTCTCGAGTTTGGCCGCGACGCGCCAAGCTCAAACAGTCCGGCGCCGTACTAACATCCGTGACGGGCTCGGGGGTTGCCCCAACTGACGCGCCGGGATCCTGCACAGGGGGCGGTTGCGGCTCAGGTGCCAGCGCTACACTCGGCGGCACGTCATTGCTCATTCCGCCGACCGATGCGCCCGTGCTCGGCCCGTGAGCCGCGCGCTTGGTGCCAGACGCGCTCCTGCCATCCGCGCGCAGAGTCGTTGCCTGTGCGGGCGGCGTCGAAGCCTCGGTCGATGCGGCCTCGGTCGCGACCGGCTGGGCGTGGTAGCTGCGCAAATCTTCTGCGACGAGCACCGTCGCGGTACCTGAACGCACTCGGCGCACGATCGTGGGCAGGACCACGATCGCAACCAACAGCAGTAAGCTGGCCGGGGCCAGCAACAAGTAGACGCGCCGTGGGCCGAGTACGCGGTGCGCACTCGACAAGCGTTCGGTCAAACGCTGAAAAGCCGCGGATTGGTCCAGCTCGCCGGCTAGCTGTCGGTTGCCGTCCTTCAACAGACGTCCGAACTTTCCTTCGGTGAGGCGCGCCGGATTCGGCGTCGGCTCGGGGGTGCCCCCCCGATTGGAGATCACGAAACGCGTCACGTGAGCTCCCCCATCGGTGCAGAGGCTTCGAGCGCTTGGACGAACTTCTTGCGGGCGTAGTGCAACCGCCTCCAGAGCGTCGCCTCTTTGCAGCGCAAGACCTCCGCTACCTGGCGACCTGCGAGCCCCTCCAGGTCGTAAAGCACGACCGCTAGGCGATCGCCCTCGCTCAGGGTCTCGAGCGCCGCTTGCATCCGCCGACCCGCTGATTCTTCGCAAAACCCTGCGGAGCTCGGGTGCACGGACTCTGGCCTCAGGGAGAACCACGAGCGGAGAGCCTCGCCCATGCGACGGCGGCGACGGAGGTGCCGCGCCTGCGTAATGCACAGCCGATAGAGCCAGGTCTTCAGCTCGGCGTTGCCACGAAAGCGGGGCAAATAACGGTGCATCTGCAGGAAAACCTCCTGCGAGGCGTCGTCTAGTTCTGACTCGCCGACGCCGAGCTTTCGCAGAAAGACCACGGTGACTGGGTAGTAACGTAAATGCAGAGACCGCCAGGCTTCATGGTTGCCGCGCACGCATTCGAGCAGCAAGGGCGACTCGCAGTCGCTATCCCACTCTCCCATCGGGCTGGCAACGGCGGCACACATGGTCTCCTCTTAGAGTCCTGACCCCTGAGGAACCTTCGCTCGAGTTCGCACTATTTGCTCCAGGCATAACCAAGAGCCAGCGACCAGCCAAGCGTCAGCGCTCGGGCCGGAAGGACTTCTCGGTTATCGACGAAGAACTGCCCAGATGCGCCCGGTACGAGTAACTCGAGCGAAGCCGACGCCTCGACGAACAGGTTTCGGGCGACTGGAACAACGAAACCAGCTTCGGCGCCTGCCATCCACAGCGCGCGCGTCCGATCGGTTTGATGCGCCAAGCCGTGCGTGGTTGCCTGCTGAACGGCGAGGGACACCGCCGGACCGAGGTGCAGCAGGCCCGGGGGCAGGGCCTGCCTCCAGGCGAAGCTCGCCCGCGAAGCCACGGTCCTAGCAGCAACGCGGGCTCCGCGCGGCTCGTTCTCTTCCAGCGACGTCAAGCCCCAGCGCAACCCCAGCGCCGCTTCGAAGCTGCGCCCGAGCCCCAAGCTGGCGCGCAGGCCCAGCGAGGCTTGCGCGAGCGTGACGGCGTATTCGGCGGACAAGCGCGGGTCTCGGCCGGTGAGATCGAAGCTGGACGCTGCGGGCTCACGAGCAGCTTCCGGTTGTGCCGAAACGGCAACTGGCCTCTGATTCCGTGCGACCTCTGGCGAGTCTGGAGGGCTCAGTTCGGCCGCTCCCAAGCCCCGGAAGTGTCGATCCAGCACCAGCGCGATCACCTCTGCCATGGTGCGGCACGAGTCCCCTTCTATCGGGAGATCGCGCTGCAGTTCGACCTCACCCTGAGGATTGAACAGCTCGAGTCGCACGAAATCTCTAGGCTTACCCGCAGGCGCGTGGCCAATCGTGTAGCGCGCCAGCCAACCCTTACGGCCCTCAACGACGAGCGAGCCCAAGCGCCGGGCGACGATCTCACGCGTCGCTTCGAGCTCCGGGCAAAGCGCATCGGGCGAGCCAGTCTCCAGCGTGAAGCCGTCGGACTCCAGCGCCGCGGCGTCGGCGGCCCAAAGGAATGCGACGCCCACACAGACAAGACTCAAACGGCGGCCCACGTGCCCCTCAGCTCACCGACACCGAACAGCATCGTGTTCAGGATGTACGGCGAGAGGAGCGCGCCGAGCGCTGAAACAGTTGACCATCCGGTTCACGACAAACCTGGCGTGCCAGTGCGTCCGAAACTACACCCGTTCGGGGCGCCGTGGGCCCGGCCGTGCGTCGGGCCAGCCGATTCATGTTTCGCTCGAGCGCTCGATCGGTCTCTTCGCGCGCGCCATCGGAGTCGGCAACTGTTTCTGTTGGGTATCGCCTCAGGAACCTCGCGCCTTCGGGATGCCGTTCGCTGGCCGGTCGGCCGTCGCGTCAGCCAGTGATTCGGCCTCCGATCGGGCGTCATCCCTTCAGAATGCGTTAGCAGAGAATTTCGGTGTTCGCGCTGGGTCAAGCGCGGCTTCGAAGGCGGGGTGCGATCAGTCGGCACCCGCGTCCGGGATCTTGGTGTCGGCGTTTTGCTCGATCGCGCTTTTCGGCACGCTCGCGGACGAGCCCGCCTGACTGGCGCAGGCCACGACTGCGATGACGAAGCAAAGCAATAGGATCAAAAGCCTCATGCAACGACCATACACCGATCGCATCCGCAGCACAGGCACCGGCGGCAATAGTTCGCGGCGCCCAACGTAGTCAAACCGCGCGCTCGGTTTCAAGTCATCGCGCTCTAGCCACCATTCCGAACGGTCTTCGTGTTGCGGACGACCACATTCAGCACTTCAATGCGTCGGAAGCCGTTGGGAAACTGCAGTAAATATTGCTTGGCCGCCGACTGTGCCGCTGCGTCCCGCTGCCGATTCAGTAACGTTACGATGTTTAGGTAGGCGCGATCCTCGTCCAATGATCCGTTGATCTGGCTGGCGTCCGAAAGAGCGCGGTTCACCGGCTTCGAGGGAGTCGCGGGAACGAGCTCGGGAACCGGGGCCTGAGCTTTTCTTGCACTCGGCCGATGAACGGGAACGATGCCTGGCAGTGTCTCGCCGCCGGCAGCAACGCTGGGCGAGTCACTCGCGGCCGAATCAGGCCGTCGCCAGGCTTCGCCGGCGCTCAATGTGAACTCAGGGATAGCGTGAAGCCGAACCACAACGCGGCCCTCGTGCACGGCGATGCTGCGGGTTTGCTGGTCGAGCACTGCAACCTCGAACACGGTGCCGACATCTTCCTCGTACTGCTTCGATTTGCCAAGAACGCGGTCGATGTACCTCAGCGAGCGCACGCGCGTCGGCGACGCCTCGAAGTCACCGACTGCGAACGCACGCACTGACGACGAACGCGGCCCAGAAACCTTCAGCGATACGCCCAATCTGAAGTCGCCGGCGGCGCCGTGAATCTCGCGTTGGCCGTCGTCGGCGTCTTGCGTTTCCAAAATCAAGTTGGGGCCGAGCATAGCGTCCACGTTGGTGCTGCCGACTTCGAAACGACGCCCGACGGAGTTCGATCGCATCTTGAAGTCACCGGGAGTTGGTTCATTTACGAAGGCAGCGGCGATGTCCCAGCGTCCGGTTACCGCCAAGAGCCAATGGTCGAGCACGAAATCCGCGAACCCGACCACGCCCCCGTCGCTATATAGCGGGCCGCCCCCGAAGCGCAGGCAGCCGCCCGCACCCAGCTCGAGTGTCGGGCCGCTTCGCGACCGTCGCTGGTCGTTACTTCAACCACTGCTCCAACATCCTGCGGTCGGACTGTCATGCGCGCACAGGGATCGAGATTGGTCAGCTCGTGGAGCCTTCGGGTCAAATCCCTGGTGGCTGAATCCCATTCTGCACCAGCTGGGACGAGTGCGCTCACTTTTGGCCCCGCGCATCCTTTCGCCGCCAGTGCGTACGCGGGGGCTAGTCGCAACGCGAGGCCGCAGGCGATGCCGAACAGCAAAAGGTAGCGACAAGGGCGAGATCTCACCTGTGCTTTTCTCCGCGGCGGCCCATTCCTTCAAAGCAAAGCAAAAAAAGCCACCTGGTATACCGAGCGATCTGTACCCGCCGGCAGCAAGTGCCGCGCATTGAAACGTTTCTCTTCTGTCACGTGCTCGGCGCTCTGTTTTCTCGGGCCTCGAGCTGGCGCGGCCCCCTGAGTTATTGCCCGCAATCGTGGCGAACTTTAACTCGAACAGTGGAGTACCCAATGCCCCGCTGGTTTCACACCAAATCGACGAAGGAGGCACGCAGCTCTTCGCTGATTGGATCCACGCGCTACCGCCGTAAAGCGTTTGCACCTGCGATTCAGCAGGTAAACGTCCCCTGCATCGTGTCTGAAGGATAGTTCGTTGCTGGAGCAAATAGAAGTCCCGCCTACGACTCCAATAGCGGATTAGATTTGAAGGTTCTCCCCCTGGCGGAGAATTTGGCTCGAGGCTAACGAGGGTTGATTGACGCTGCGTGATTCGGATACCGGTGGCACGGCCATTGTTCGAATCGGCAATTTGCCACCTGCCGAGTCACGGCCTCCGCACTCGAATTTCATTCATGCTCAGTTCACTTCCTGCGTATCAGATCTTGCTTGCCCTGAGTATTTTCGTCGGGTCTTGCTGTTGGTTGTTGGTGCTGATCTGTGCGCCCTTCTTCCGCTCGAGAAAGTTTGAGGGTGTCGTGTGCTTCCGGGACTTGCCACCGGTGTCTTTGTTGAAGCCGGTGTACGGTCTCGAGAAGAATCTGCAGGTCAACTTGCGAAGCGCCTGCTTGCAAGACTATCCAGACTATCAAGTCGTGTACTCGGTCCAACGCCCGGACGACCCAGCGTTGGAACTGTTGAGCGACCTCGAGCGGCAGTTCGGCTCAGAGCGTGTTACCGTCGTCATTGCGAGCGTCCGCGTGGGTGTCAACGGCAAGGTCAACAACCTCGCGGGAGCGTTGCCCCACGCACGCCACGAAACGCTCGTGATCAGTGATAGTGACGTACTGCTACGCCCTGACTTCTTGCGTCAAATCGTCGCGCCGCTAGCGGATCGCGACGTCGGCGCGGTGAGCACGTTCTTTCGAGGCTGCCACGCAGGGTCCTGGTATGAACACATAGAGCAGCTCACGCTAAATGCGGATCAGTTTTCCATGGCGATGGTCGCTAGCGCGACCGGTCTCGTCGACTTTTGCTTTGGTGCATCGACGGCCCTAACCAAGACCACACTGGCCCGGATCGGCGGGCTCGAAGGCCTGGGTGACTTCCTCGTCGAAGACACCGAGATGGGGCGACGCATACAGGCACTCGGGAAAAAGCTGATCGATATCCCGTACCTAGTCGACACCACCGTCGACCTCGGCGGGGCAAGCCACTGGTGGCAAAAGCAAACCTATTGGGAGCAGAACTCCAGGGTCGCGTTACCGTACCTGTACAGCGCAAGCTCACTCTTGCGCATCATCCCTCTGGCATTGCTGTTTGCGATCTTGAGAGGTGCTGACCCTCTGAGCCTTTGGATTTTGGGCTCGGTGATTCTATTGCGCCTGTCCGCTGTAGCCGCGGTACTTGGTCTGGCGCTGCGCGACTACGCTGGTTTGCGTCGTCTTTGGCTAGTGCCAATCAAGGACCTGCTCTCCGTTATTTGGTTCGTGCGTGCGTTAGTGTCCAGTCGAGTGGTCTGGCGAGGCATCGAAATGTCGCTCGCACGCGACGGACGACTGACGGTGCTGCGCTCACGGTCCGCCGTTCAAACCGAGAGGGCGCCGTGAAGCCGGGGCACGCGTTCGTACTCGGTTCCGGCATCGCGGGCTTGTCGTTGGCTGAAATTTTATCGCGCAATGGCTGGACGATCACGCTGCTCGATACGGCGCCCGAGCTCGGGGGCGATGCTTCCCGTTGCACCCAGAACTGGTTTCATACAGGCTGGCTTTACGCAAGTTTGCCGAGCAAGGCAGCGATGCTCGGCTGCAGTCGGGCGCTTCGTTGCTTTCACGGCATGTACGCCAGCGTCGTGAGTCAGGAGGCTCTGAACCTCGAGTGCGGCGAGCGAAGCGTAGGCTACCCAGCATCGAAACGGGGCTGGTTTTCGGCGGATTGGGTGCACTACGTCTATGCGACCGCGACGGCCGATCTGTCGCGGATGCAGCGCCTTTTTTGGAAGAGTCACCTCCACGCGGTCACGTTTCGACGTCTTCGCGCGCTTGGCTACGATGCCAACGTCGCTTCGACTCTAGATCCCAAGCTGATGGCGCTGCTCGACTATTGGGAGGATAGCCAGGTCGGACATGGTAGGTACCAGGTCGTTCGCTCGACCGACGCGCTGATCAATACACGGCGGGTCCTGAACACGCTTCTTTCGCTGCTCGGAGATGCAGCGCACGTAGTACCCGGAGCTCAGTACTCGTTGACGACAATCGGAGGTCGCACCGCGGTGCGCTTCGACGGCGAGACCCACGTTCCCGACCTGGTCGTCATGGCTACGGGCAAGAGCTTGGCGCAGCAGCTTTTTGACATTGGCTGCGAGAAGATGGCGAGTAAGTTTAGGTCCGTGTGCAGTCCGATCGTCGTGCTCAATCGTGCGCTCGATCTACCCAACTTCATTCGCTTCACGCCCAACCTGCCGACGACCGTCAACCACATCAAGTACGAGATAGCCGGGGCGGGCCAGCGTTCGACCATTGGCTCTTACGACTACTTCCCGGCGGGTCAGGCTCCAGACATCTCGCCGTTCGCAAACCGCATGTGCAAGCGGCTCAATATTCCGACAAGCGATGTCGCGAAAGTGTACTACGGCACCAAGACCGAGTTCACCGGCTCGCTCGAGCGCCGCTACAACCACGCGATCGAGCGCGTGAACGAGAATACTTATTTCGCCATTCCTGGCAAATTCTCACAATTCCCCCTGCTTGCGCAGGAATTTGCCGAGCGGGTCGGCCTAAGCGTGAGCATTGCTAACGTGACACGCGGTAGGTTGCAGAGGGAGGTCGCGCCCACGGCCCCGGAGCTGTCGGTTTTCCCGATCGCGCCCCCGAGTCGAACCCAGTCCGGCTACACTGCCCGACCTGGAAAACAAACCTGAGCCTGGGACTGCATGCAAATCGTCACCTACCCGCCCGCGTTGATCGAAGCTTACCTTTCCGATGTCAGGCACCTGCTCGAGAGCGGCCAAGTCGCTGAGGGCAAATACTATCTAGAGCTAGCGACCAGCTATGTACCGGGCAAGATTTCCATCCCGGTCGCCTCTGGAGGAGCAGGGATTTTTGCCCTGCTCGCTTGCCACAAACACACCGGGGGGCGGAGGGTGGCAATCGTGCAAAGCAACACGATGCGGGCGCTGTACACCGTGCCGAGCCTGCTCGACATGAAACCATTGGTCGTGGAGTCCAGCTACGAAGACTTCTTGAGCATGAACCCGGACGCCCTGCAGAAAACGTTCGAGGACGCGGCGGTCCGTGAGGCGGCGGTCGTCGTCTATTCGGTGATCGGCGGCTACTTGGCGCCCTCCTTCGGACGCATCGTTGAACTGTGCCGCCGCGCTGGCGTGCCGCTGATCGTCGATGGCGCACATGCACACTATCTGAGCGCGGTCGCCCAACAGCCGGAGGTGGACATTGCCTATTCGTTTTACGCCACCAAGATCCTTCCGGCAGGTGAAGGGGGCTTGATCACGACCGACAACCCGACGCGCCACACCTGGCTGCGGCGCTTCCTGATGTACGACCGCTTCTCGAATGAGCTTCCGGTCGGCCTCAATCTTCGCGCAGGCGAGCTTACGGCGGCATTGATCCATCGAATGATGACGGACCCGACGCTCTCTCGGCATTTCAAGACAGACCGCATTGCGGTTGCTGACCGCTATCGAGCAATCTGCGACCGACACGGTGTTCGCTACATCGATCCCAAATCGGCCTCTGACTACAACGGCTACAAATTCATCGTGCTCGATGCGTTCGAGCAGGTGGCAGCGCTTGAAACCGCGCTGACGACGCATCGACCCACCTCGGCCGTCTTCGATACCGACGTGCGCGGCGGTTTGACGTCGCTGCCGCATTGGTGTCCACCCACTTACACTTCCCTCGTTTCGCAGCCGTGAGGTCGGGCCGGCGGCAATGCTTCGCGAGCTCGTGGAACATTGGGGGTACTTGGCCATCTGCGCGGGCACCTATGTCGAAGGGGAAGGCGTGTTGCTCTCGGCGGGCGCCGCGGCGCACGCTGGGCTGCTGTCGTTGCCACTCGTGGTCCTTTCGGCCAGCATTGGTAGCCTCGCCTGGGGGCAGACCTGGTATTGGCTTGGAAATTTGTCGGGAGGCGCCCTGATCGCGGCGCGCCCCCAGTGGCAGCCCCGCGTGTTGGTAGTCGAACGTTGGCTGTCGCGCGGGGGGCCTTGGGTCTTGCTCTTCGGACGCTTCCTCGTGGGCATGGGTACGGTGCTCCCCGCGATGATCGGCGTCAGCGGCTACACTTGGCGACGTTTCGTCGTGCTCGATAGCATTGGCGCGCTGGTCTGGGCCGCTGCCGTCGCTAGCGTCGGGTTCGGCGTCGGTGCTGGGTTGGAGCGGATCCTGGGGCAGTCTTTCACGTGGACTCGCGTTGCCATTGCGGGGGTGTGTTTGGCGATGCTCTGCTGGCTGCTCGTCCGCGCCCACAGCATGCTGGCCACTCGCTACACTGCCCGACGCTTAGGGGGCCGCCCCTGAGCAAGCGAGTGATCATTACCGGCGACGATTTCGGACTCGCCGAGCCCGTCAACGAGGCCATCGAATTGGCGCACCGCGAGGGCGTGCTGAGCACCACCAGCTTGCTCGTCGGAGAAGCGGCCGCAGCAGACGCGGTCGTGCGTGCGCGCCGTAACCCGACCTTGCGCGTGGGCTTGCATTTCGCCGTGTGTGATGGCCGCCCGAGTTTGCCTCCGGCGGAGATCGCAACCTTGGTCAATGCTCGTGGCGAACTGCACCCTCCGGTGGTCGCCTTGCTGCGCCTTTTGTTCTTTGGACGATTGGCGGCGCACCGGCAACAGCTGGAAGCGGAAATTCGGGCGCAATTCGAAGCGTTTCGCCGCACGGGCCTGACTTTCGATCACGTCAACGGTCACAATAACATGCAGCTCCATCCGGTCGTGCTGCCGATTCTGATACGGATCTGCCGCGAGTATGGCGTCAGCGCGCTTCGTGTTCCTTGCGAACCGTTGCTCCCTTCCTGGCGGGCTGCCCGTAGCCGCTTCCTGGCGCGCTTTTTTGTGTGGCTGGTGATGTGGCCCTGGGCGGCATTTGTCAAACGACGACTGGTGCAGAACGGCTTCACCGTCAACGACTACTTGTTTGGAATCGTCGACTGCGGGGCGATGGATCGCACGTTGCTACGACGCATCATCGAGCACCTCCCGAACGGCGTGAGTGAAATCCATTGCCATCCGGCGACTCGGCGCTGCGCGGCGCTAGACAAGAATATGGCGAATTACGGCCATGAGGCGGAGCTGCAGGCACTCCTCGACCCGGAGACCCATGCCGCCTTGGGTACTTTCGGGGCGACCGCGGTTTCTGGATACGGCGGCCTCCGCGCAGGAAAGGAGGCGAGGTGAAGGCGACTTGTCTTTCGATGATTGGCATCGCCTGCGCGTTGAGTGGCTGCGTGACCTTGCCGAACGGGCCCGCAGAGCGCTCGCTCTACCTCGATCTGCGCAAAATCGTAGATGCCAACGAAGACGGCGGCTGGACGGTGGATTGGCTGCGCCTGCAAGCTAACGCGGAGCCAGCTCTGCGCAGTGCGTGCCAGGTGGAACCGCAAGCGAGGGCGGCGCTGGACGCTTGGCTCGGCGATGAGATCCAGCGAGTCGGGGGTCCCGCCGAGCAACAGTACTTGTCGCACGGTAAAAACCTGGAAGCGGTCGCCCAAGCGCTGTCCTTGGAGCGAACGCGCGCGCTGCTACGCTACGCCAACAGCCGGGCCGACCAAGATTGTCCGTTTTGGTTGGCACCAAACCCAAACTTTGCAGGTGAACAGGCGGATGCGCAGCGCTGGGTGCTCTTGGGCGAGACTCAAGCCTTCGCAGCGTTCACCATGCCAAGCAATGTGCCCGCGCTCGGTGGTGGAGGCCGCTTGTTCATCGGCCATGGCATCGGTCCGCGCCTAACGCTCGCGGCCGGGGTAGACGTTGCAGCCAGTGGTACCTTCATTCCGACCGCGACCAGCGGCGGGATCGACGCTTACCTGACACTCGCGACACCGGTGTTGCTGAGGCTCAGCTGGTACTCGCGCATGTACGATGTGGAGCTGGCCCCCGTGGTTCGATTGAGTTCCGGCCAATCGTCATGGCCTCCCGGAGGGCGTATTCAGATTGGTGGCGGTTTTTCCTCGGTGCGCCTCTCGCCCTTCATGCCTTACTTCATGGTCTACGCCGGCTACGAGGTTCATCCCGTTGGGCCCTCGTCCAAGATCGATCATACGATTCAGCTCGGCACGCGGATTGCGCTTGATGGCGCGTTGTGAGCGCGAAATCCAAGGCTGCCTCGCTGCCCCCGCCACCAATCGAGAACTCAAAAACGCAGAACGTCAGCGCGCAACTGCAAACGCCGCGGTCCAAGCAATCACCGCGGGGGCGCGGCGGGGACTGCTACGTTGAAATCGCTACGCGCTGGTCGCCGGTGCGACAGGCACTTACATCGCCGCCGGGCAAAACCGAACGTCTGGAGTCGGGCACGGAACTCAGCCTGCCGCGGAAACGAAATTTCCTTCCGCGAGCCCTTACCCAATGCGACGACGTGCACTCTGCCGGCAGTCATTGTTTTGGCACCTGAGCTGCCAACCTGCCGAGTGGCGCCCGATAGTGGCGTCGAGTTCGGGGGACGAACGCGCAGAAGTCACCTACGTCTTAACATCGAGCAAACGTGTTTGCCGGCGAGGCGGCCACGCTTTAGCGATGGCCCGCCGTTTGCTTCGAGACTGATATGAGTACAGGTGTGTGGGCCGCAGCTGCAGGCGCCGTGGGACAGATGGCCTCGCTCGACGTGTCGAGCAACAATCTCGTCAACGCGTCGACGCCTGGGTTTCGGTCGGATTCCTCCGTGTTCCGGCAGGTGTTGATTAAGGCTGTGGACGGGAATACAGGGACCAAGTCACTTCGCTACCTCACGACGCGCACCGTGGCTCCTGATATGAAAGCAGGCCAAATCGTCCCAACCGGTCAAGGATTAGACGTGGCCATCCCGGACGAAAAAGGTTTGTTCGTGATCTCTACGCCACGAGGTGAACGTTACACCCGCGCGGGCAACTTCAAGTTGCGCGTCG
>Ga0302322_100003701_pt1 | contig 13201 bp, 16 predicted proteins | sample Fen_T0_2_FD_203757 | JGI IMG/M metagenome (GOLD analysis project Ga0302322, IMG submission 203757) | Peat permafrost microbial communities from Stordalen Mire near Abisko, Sweden - Fen_T0_2 | ecosystem: Environmental > Terrestrial > Soil > Wetlands > Permafrost | place: Sweden: Abisko...
GCCTTCCAATGATTCCACCCGGCGCGCGCGGCGGGAATGACCAGCAACAAGGCAGCGGCGATACCCAGCAGCTTGTAGCCCCGCTGGCGCTGTTCTCGTCGCGCCAGACGACCCAGAATTGCGTCCCTGCTGGCTCGCCCATCAGAGGGCTCCTCGGTCGATTCGCGCAGGGCACGCACACCCAGGTCGAAACGGTCGTGGGGTGGGTTCATGGCCGCCCCTCATCTGCAAAGAGCGCCTGCAGCCGCGCCCGACCGTGAAATAGACGCGTCCGAACCGTGGCCGCTGGAACGCCCAGGATAGCCGCCGCCTGCGCCGCCGATAGGCCTTCGACCTCGCACAGGATGAACGCTTCTCGGTGGGGAGCGGAGATGCGATCAAGCGCCAACATCAGACGGCGGGCCAACTCCTTGCGGTAGGTGTCGTGTTCAGGATCCATCGGTCCCGACTTCTCTTCGAGGGCATAGCGCTCGAGCAACCGTCGGCGACGAATGGCTGCGCGCAAGTGGCTGCGCGACTTCTTCACGGCGATGCCAAGCAGAAAGGATTGCAGATCTGCCTCGCCCCGGTAGTGACGAAGCGCCCGATGAAGCGACGCGAACACCTCCTGCACCACATCCTCGGCCGCGGCATCGTCGCCCAGCAACCGTCGCGCCAGCACCCGCACACGCTGGTGAGTGGCATCGTAGAACCCCACAATCGCGCGGGCAGAACCTGCTTTGAGCGCGCGCAGAAGCGCATCGCCGGCACCGGTCGGCACTGGCGATTCGGCGGCGTTCGGAACCAACGCGTGCAGTTTCATGGCAGGTTCATGCGCAATCCGAGCAGTGCTGAACCGTAACCATACAATAGGTGGTCTGTCTCCATGTGAAGGGACGCACGCAAGGTGACGTCGAGCGTGTGGCGAACGGCCCACGCCAGCGTCAAGTTGGCGCGCCCGAAGAGGCGTGGCCGAAGCTCGGTTTGGATCTCGCAGTAGCTCGAGATCCCGTTCTGGGTGCTATCGACTACGGTACAGTTTCTCACTTGCCTCTTGGCTAGTTCCAGTCCGAGTCCGGCGGTTGCGTCGATGCGCAACCGGCCCTTGTGCCATCCATCCCCCAGGAAGCCAGCAAGCGCCGCGACTGGCTGATCGTCCGGACCCAAGTCGAGCGCAACGCCGACCGTCCAGTCCCAGAGGGATCGTTGCGCCTCCAATTGCCACTCGAGTCCCGAGCGGTAGAGCGTCGAGGTTGTCCCTGTGTCTACAAGGAAGTGCAGGGTCGGCCCCCCGAAGGCCGACAGGCTCCACGTGGAGGAAAGGTCAGGTGAAAGCTCAGACGATTTGGGAATCGCCGCAGCTAGGGTCGGACCGGTTTCAGGCTCTATCTTCTTGGCGGGCGTGGGTGGCACGGTCGTCCTTTGATCGGTCTGCGCATTGACTTTGCCTTTGCCTGATGATGGCGGTGATGCCGGGGTGTTGATGGGAGCATCCGCGGACTCGCCGAGCAAGCCCGTGACCTGATCCCGCACCAGGTTCACGGAAACCCAGGCAATCGCTCTGAGGCGATCCTTGTTGTCCTCGGGTAGGACAATCCACCGGCGCCGAAGCATGCCCTCACGTGGTTGGAAAGCGAGACTCGCCTGGTTTGTCTTGATCTCGATGATGAGCGTCTCTGAGTTTCCTGTCAGGCCTTGGTCGGAAGGCGACGCGACCGGACCGTCGATCTCTTTCGCCACCACACCACGCACCTCGTCGGGCGTCACACGGCTGTCCGCACCCAATTCCACGACGACCAAGAGCGGCTCGGCCGCGAAGGCCGCCGTCGACACCAGCACAAGAAGGCCAGGCCAAACCGTTCGCAGGGCTCTCCATCCAAATCCCATGCCTCCATGTCGCCGCTCGACAGGCATTCGTTCAAAGGTATTTGCCAAGCTTAGTAGATGGCCAACCCGCCCGTCAGCGTGGTGCTGCCGGCCCAGGACTGGCCGTCGGGCGCCGTGCGGGCGAGGGTGTAGTCCATGCGCCCGGTCAGCGCCAGGCGTGTGGTCAGGGCGAATTCCAGGATGGCGCCACCGCCCCAGGCCGGGCCGGTGCGCGTACCGAGCTCGTCGCGCGCCACTTGCATGCCGCCGTGGCCAAAGCCGCCCAGGTGCAAGCGCCACACTTGCAGCGGGAAGAATTGCGCTTCGATGTTGGCGGAGTGGCGCTGGAAGGTTTGGTTGAGGGCGCTGGTGCCCCCGCCCAAGGTCAAGGTACCGAGAAGACCGAACCGGTGGTGGGGGAAGTAGCCAAGCTGGATATTCGAGGCCAGGCCCGCAGCGGAGTAGCAACCGCACAGCGAATCCAGCGAGCCGAAATCGACCTTGAAGGCGAAGCCCTTGCGATCTAGGGCGCGGCGGTGATCGAAGCGAAAGCCGAAGGCCTCGTTGTCCATGACCAGGGCTTCCTCGCTGACGGCCACATCAGCGGGCGTGAGCGCGGCCAGGGGAAGCGTGCGCTGGTTGCCGGCGGTACCTTTCAGGTGCACGGGCTGCTCGGGATGAAGCTGCACGAAGCCGTCGTAGCGAAGGCCCTCGGTCACCGCCAGGCCCGCCGCAGCCATGATGGCCACCGCCACCACGATGATGGCGAAGACCGCCAGGTCGTCACCGCCGCCACCGCCACCACCGCCAAAGTTGAAATGGCCGCCACCGCCACCACCAAGGCCGCGCGGTCCAGTGGACGAAGTGCCTCCTGAGGACGGAGCTCTTGCGCCCCAACCGGTTCCTCCCTTGCCACTTGGGCCAAGAGCGCGCGCAACACCGGCATGTCCGTGGCCGCCCAAGCCATCGAGAGGAAGGTTGATATCCACGCGAGTATCGCCTGGGTCATACGTGGATTCGGGATGGTCATAAGCTGCGAATTCGTCTTCATAGTCGCGATCGGGCAGGACTTCGCCGCTGTCCGAGGACAGCTCTCCGCCCGATCCAAGGCTCTGCACCACCTGCACACGCCTGCCCCGTTGGCTGGGCGGCAAGAGCGACAGCCGAGTCAGCTCCGTCTTCGGGATGACGTATTCGTTCGAAACGCACCCCACGGTGGTGAGCGAGAGGTACATTCCGCCGACCGCCAAGGCCAGAACCCGAAACGTCCGGATGCGCGGGATGCGGTGGCGTTGCTTGCGTAGGACGATACGACATCGAGCGACCAGAGCGCGCATGGTCTTTCCTAAAGCACGATTCGTGCCCGGGCCGCCCGATAGCAAAGCCCCGGATTCATCGCTGGATCTCGTCGGGCACCGTCGGCAGCAGCATGTGGGTATTCAAGATACGCGCCCACTGTGGTGCAATCGCCACGGTCGTCGTATCAAAGTTGCTTGCCCAGCCAGCCTTTGCGACGGAAAAATAGCAGGATCAGTCCGACGGTGATAGCCATGGACAGCAGGGCCAAGGGGAACCCGAGCCAGTGCTGCAATCCGGGCATGTGCACGAAGTTCATGCCGTAGACGCCGGTGATCACGGTCAGCGGCAGCATGATGACGCTAAACAGGGTTAGCACGCGCATGTTCTCGCTCAGGCGATTGTTGATCACCGAGAGGTATGCCTCTTGGATGGAATTGGTGAGCTCGCGGTAGGTTTCGAGGAACTCGGTGAAATGGGCCAGGTGATCGTGGGTGTCGCGGAAGAGCAGGGCCTCGGCTGGCGACACCAGATCGAATTCTTGGCGGGCCAGCCGCAAAACCACGTCGCGCTGCAGGCCCAGCCAGCGGCGCAGGTGCAAGATGTTCCGGCGCAGGGCCACCAAGCTGGCCAGATCTTGGCTGCGCGGCTTGGCCAGCACTTGCTCTTCCAGCTCTCCCAGCCGCTTCTCGAAATCATCGAACACGGGCTCGATGCCGTCGACCTGGCGGTCGAGAATACCCTGCAAAAGCGCGGCGGGCCCCCGACGTAGCGGCTCGCCCGAGCGCGCGACCGAGTCGAACATGGCGTCCACGCTACGTGAGTCTTTGGCGTGGTAGGTGACCAAATAGCGGCGGCTCAGGAAGGCGTCCAGCTCAATGATCTCTTGCTCCTCCGCGGTCGACGTCATGCTGAGTCCGTGGGTGATGCAGTACAGGTATCCGTCGTAGGTTTCAAGCTTGGGCCGTGCGCGCTCCTCGAAACAGTCCTCGATGGCCAGCGGGTGAAAGTGGAACACCTCGCTGGTGATGACCCGCTTGTCTTCGTCGAGCGGTCCCGAGAGATCCACCCAAACATGCACCTCAGGATCCTCCAGCAGCGGCGGGAGGGTTTGCGCCGTCACATCAGACAGCACGGTTCGACCACGGGTCGCCAGGATTCGCACCATGGCCCCAACTATACCGAATGCGCAGGCTACCTCCATCTTCGGCCTTTCGCCTTGGCATCGCGCCTGCAACAATGGGCTGCCCATGAACATTCCGAATCTCGACGCGATCCAAGCTGCGCAACAAACCTGGCGGCTGGCCGCGCGTGCGGACGAGCTGGCGGCCAGCGCCGCCGCCGAACAGGCATGTGCCACCATGTCCGAGGCCATTGATGTGCTGGCCGGCAATCTGGCGGCCATCGGCTACCCGCGCTTCGCCGGGCGCATCCCCACCACCCCGGGGCTTGCCCGACGGATCCGCAAGATCGAGCGCCGCTTGGGCATGCCCCTACCGCCGGCGCTCAAGGTCTTCTGGCGCATCGTCGGCGGGGTTTCCTTCGTCGACTTGACCGACTACGCCCACGTTCGCTTCTGGCAAGAGCAGGGGCTGGCGGAGCCGCAGATCCATTGCGACGGCCTCTACATCGACGGGTGCGACGATGACTGGTTCGATTGCATGATCGACGAGCTCGATGCCAGGCGCGCGGCTGCGACGGGGACGGGCGCGCCTGAACCGTTCGAGTTTCCGCTCTCCCCGGACGGCCCGCACAAGGACAACGTCAGCGGCGGCGCTCCCTACGCCATCCTGCCTGGCAGCGACTGGCTAGCGCCCTTGCGGCACTACCGGTGGCGTGGCATCGCGCGCACGCAGAGCGCCCCCACGAAATCGTGCGATCTGATCGGCTATCTGCGCACCGCTATCCTGGAATGCGCGGGCTTTCCTGGCCTTTTCGGCCAAGAAAAATTCGAGCCCATCCGCCAGCGCTTGCTCGAAGACGTCCCGGTGTTCTAGATAGCGGGCAGCAGCCGAGTCACCATGGTCAAGACAGACATCCGCATCATCTATGGCGACACCGATCAAATGGGTGTCGTCTACTATGGCAACTACCTGCGCTTCTTCGAGGCGGCACGCAACGAATGGCTGCGGGCCAAGGGCGCGCGCTGGCGGGAGATCGAGGCCGCCCACAGCATTTACCTGCCCGTGGTCGAGGCCAAGGTGAACTACAAGCGGCCCGCGTTCTACGACGACGTGATCGAGATCGAATCGCGCCTCGGTGAGCTCGGCCGGGCCTCCTTGCGCTTCGACTACCGCATCCTGCGCGGCGCGGATCTCCTGGCGCTCGGGCACACGGTCCACGCCTGTGTCAGCCGCGAGGGCAACATGCAGGAATTCCCCGAGCCTCTGCTCGAACGCCTGCGCGCTGGCAGGTAGATTGGGCTCGCTTTCGGCCACTTTGCTGGTCATGTTTTCGCTGCCAAGGAGCCCATCCCGATGAATATCTACTCGTTCCTGCAGGCCGTGCGCGAGCAGCGGCCGCTTGTCCATCACATCACCAACTGGGTCACCATCTTCGACTGCGCCCAGGTGGTGAAGTCTTTTGGCGCCTCACCGGTCATGGCCCACGCGCCCGAAGAGGCGGACGCCATGACCTCGCTCGGCTCGGCGCTGGTCCTCAACATCGGCACCTTGACCACCGAGTTGGTGGGGAGCATGAAGCTTTCCGCCACCGCCGCCAACCGCAAGGGGATCCCCATCGTCCTGGATGTTTGCGGTGCCGGGGCCACGGCCTTCCGCGACCGCAAGTGCGCTGAGATCCTCGATGCGGCGAAGATCGACGTGATCAAGGGCAACAGCTCGGAAATTGCGCGCATCGCTGGCCAGGCCGTGGAAACCAAGGGCGTCGACGCCGGTCAGGTTGTGGCCGATCTGCGCGAAATTGCCGTGTCCCTATCGGAGATGCGCGCCTGCACGGTGGTCATCACCGGCGCCGAGGACATCGTGGCAGGCCAGGGCAAGGTGTTCGTGGTGCGCAACGGGCACCCCATGATGGCCAACCTGGTGGGAACCGGGTGCATGGCCACGTCGGTCATCGGCACCTTCGCGGGCGCCACGCCCGGCCAGATCCCGGAGGCCGCAGCCGCGGGCCTGGCCTGCTACGAGATCGCGGCCGAGCAGGCGGTGAAGAAGTCCGACGGGCCAAGCTCGTTCAAGCAACAGCTCTTTGATTGCATCTACCGGTTGGACGAGAAACAGATCCGCGCCATGCAGCAGGTCAGCGCCGGAGCTTAGCTACGCGTGCGGAGCCTGACGGCCCTCGGGACCGGCCTGCCCACCCTGCCACCCCCTCGGGCTTCGCCCTCGCCCTCGCCGGCAGCGAAGCGTCGCGGGAGGGTTTGGGAACCCTCCCAGGGTTCCCATCACAATCGTCCGCCGCCGGCGAAGAATCCAACCAGCGCCCCGTACAGCGTGGAGATATAGGGATTCGCCGTGATGGGGCAAGCACCGCTGCGGCAGCCCACAATCTTGTGGTAGCCAAAGCCGACCGCGGCACCGCCAACGACATAAAGAACCATGTGCACAAGCATCCTACTTTTCCCTTTCTGAACCAGCGCTGCGGCCTTCACCGAGTCCGACTGCGCGATGTCAGGCGGCATGCTCTTTTTCGGCCTTGGCCTCGGCGAGAATCTTGTCCATGTCCAGGGCTTTGACTTCATCGATCAGGCGCTGCAGCGCTGAGCCGGGAAGCGCGCCCGCCTGCTGGTAGAGGAGCGCACCGTCGCGGAATACCATCAGGGTTGGAATGGCCTGGACGTCGAAGGCCGCTCCGAGCTCGGGCGCTTCCTCGGTATTCACCTTGGCGAAGGTCACGTCTGGGTTGGCGTCCGAGGTCTTCTCGAAGATCGGCCCGAACGCGCGGCACGGGCCGCACCAGGGCGCCCAGAAGTCCACCAGAACGATGCCCTGCTTGACGGTGTTATTGAAATTGTCGCGATTGAGAGCCGTGGTTGGCATGGAAACTGTCCTTTCAAAACCTTGGAGCCAGCGCACGAAAAAAGGATTCACACGACCAGTCCGCCCGGCGCGAATCCTTTCTGCGCTTCAAAGCTCTAACGGGTATGCTTGCGGCGATGCTTTGGCGATGCTTTGGCTAGGATGCCAAGCAGCAAGGAACACACCATGTGGAAATGGCTTCTGATGGCACTGGCGATACCGGCTTTGCTTCTGGTCATGCGCTCACACGCATCCGCCGATGGCGCGATCACGGCGCCCCAGGCCGCGTCGATGATCAAGGACAAGAAAGATCTCCAGCTCATCGACGTGCGCACGGCGGCCGAATACGCCGATGGGCATCTGGCCAATGCAAAGCTCATCCCCGTGCAAGAGCTTCCCCAGCGACTGGCCGAGATCGACAAGAGCAAGCCGGTCTTGCTCTACTGCCGCAGCGGTCATCGCAGTGGCAATGCTCTGAAGATCTTGCAGGACAAGGGCTACAAGGACGCCAAACACATCGAGGGTGGCATCGGCGCCTGGCAGGCCGCCGGACTACCCGTCACCCGTTGAACAGATATGACTGACGAAGCAAGCGACGCGGACGCAGAATCCGGGTTACTAGACGCCGCCCGCAAGGGCGATCGAGCCGCGCTCACCAAGCTGCTCGAGCGCCACCAGCAGAAGGTCTTCGGCTTCGGCGTGAAGATGTGCGGCGACGCGGAGGATGCCAAGGACGTCGCACAAGACACGCTGCTGACCATGGCGCGCACGGTGCGGGACTTCCGTGGCGAGGCCTCGCTGTCCACGTGGCTGTACACCGTGGCCCGCAGCTTTTGCATCAAGAAGCGGCGCCGGACCAAGGGTGCTCCGGCTTTTCACGAGCCGCTCGATCAGGTCACCCACGAAAGCGCCAGCGAACCCACCATGACCCCCGAGCAAGCCTTGCTGGGGCGAGAGGCACGAGAGACCGTCGCCTCGGCGCTAGACGCCCTTGACCCCGAAGCACGTGAGGTGGTGGTTTTGCGCGACGTGGAGGGACTGACCGCCGCCGAGGTCGCCGAGGTCACGGGCGTGAGCGTGGCCGCTGTAAAAAGCCGTCTGCATCGCGCGCGGACCGCCCTGCGCGAGCACTTGCTCGCCGTGGTGGGTGGCGAGCCGGCCGGAGCAACCAGTCCGTCGTGCCCGGACGTCCTCACCATGCTGTCGAAGAAGCTGGAAGACGAGATCAGCCCCGAGGTGTGCGCCGAGATGGAAGGCCACGTGGCGGGCTGCCCGCACTGCCGAGGCGTCTGCGATTCGCTCAAGCGCACGCTTGCCCTGTGCAAGGCCCTGCCCACGCCGACCGTGCCCCAGCACGTGCAAGATTCCCTGCGCAAGGCAGTCGCCTCGGCCCTGGCCGAGAAATAGGAAGGAAAACCACAGAGGACACAGAGAACACAGAGGCCGGAAGCAGAAGTAGTCCGGATCCAGGATCCGGAACCCTTCCCTTCTTCTCCGTCTCTGCGGCCTCTGTGTCCTCTGTGGTCTTCTTGGTCCGGTCCCGTGTAAACTGCGGCCGATGAGCAAGAGCGACGACGTCCGCACCCTGGCAGACAAAATCCGCAAAGGCGGCGCGCAGAAGTATCACGACAGCAACCGTGCCGCGGGCAAACTGTTCTGCCGCGAGCGCATCGCCCGGCTGTGCGACCAGGGCGAAAGCGACGGGAAGGATTTCATCGAGGATGGGCTGTTCGCCAACGCGCTGTCGCCCGACCTCCCCGCCGACGGCGTGGTCACCGGCATCGGGACCATCCACGGCCGGCCCGTGGCCATCATGGCCAACGACCAGACCGTCAAGGCCGGTTCCTGGGGCGAACGCACCGTCGAGAAGATCCTGCGCATTCAAGAAACTGCTGGCCGGCTGCGCATCCCGCTGGTCTACCTGGTGGATTCCGCCGGCGCGCGCATCACCGACCAGCTCGACATGTTTCCCGGCCGGCGCCACGCGGGCCGCATCTTCCGAAACCAGGTGCGACTGTCGGGCTCGATTCCTCAGATTTGCTTGCTCTTCGGCCCATCCGCAGCCGGCGGCGCCTACATTCCCGCCTTCTGCGACGTGGTCTTCATGGTCGAGGGCAACGCCTCCATGTACCTCGGCTCGCCACGCATGGCCGAGATGGTCATCGGCGAGAAGACCACGCTGGAGGAGATGGGCGGCGCGCGCATGCACTGCGAGGTTTCGGGGTGCGCGGATCTACTGGCCAAGGACGAGCTCGCCTGTCTAGCGGCGGCGCGCGACTACCTGGCTTTCATGCCCCAAAGCGCGGAAACCCGGGTTTCCGACGTGGCCGCACAGAAGCCAGGCAGCGACAAACGCATCGACAACCTTCTGCCGGAAAATCAAAATCAGCCCTTCGACGTACTCGCGCTCATCGACACGCTGGCCGACGCGGGCAGTTTCTTCGAGGTCAAGAAGCGCTACGCCCGGGAAATCATCACCGGCTTTGCCCGACTCGGTGGCCGTGCCGTGGGCATCGTGGCCAACCAGCCCAAATGGAAGGGCGGCGTGCTCTTCGTCGATTCGGCGGACAAAGCCGCGCGTTTTGTGTGGTTGTGCGACGCCTTCAGCCTTCCACTGCTGTTCCTTTCCGATGTTCCGGGTTTCATGATCGGCAGCGCGGTCGAGCGCGCTGGTATCATCCGCCACGGCGCCAAGATGATCTCCGCCATCTCCGACGCCTCGGTGCCGAAGATCAGCGTCATTCTGCGCAAGGCCTACGGCGCCGGCCTGTACGCCATGTGCGGCCCTGCCTTCGACACCGACGCGACCTTGGCCCTGCCCCAGGCCAGCATCGCGGTCATGGGCGCCGAGGCAGCGGTCAACGCCGTCTATGCCAACAAGATCGCCGCCAAGCCCGAGGCCGAACGTGCCGCTTACGTGGAAGAGCTGCGCCAGGCCTACCGCGCGGACATCGACATCCTGAAGCTCGCCTCGGATCTGCATATCGACAGCATCGTCCCCGGCGACGACCTGCGCGCTGAGCTCATCCGCCGCTTCGCCACCCTGACCACGAAGACCGACAGCGGCTATCCGCGCCGGCGGCCGGTACTGCCGGTGTAGCGCGCCTTCCATATCAGCGAGATGACGGATCAAACAGCGCTTGCTACTATCGGGGGGTGACCCTCTACGACGAGCTTCGTTCGGTGCTGGAAGCGCTAGACCAGGCCGGCGTCGACTACGCGCTCGTGGGCGGGTTGGCCGTGGCGGTGTGGGGTGCGCCGCGGGCCACGAAGGACATCGACCTGCTGGTAAGAGGTGAGAAGCTCGCCGAAGCCTTGGCTGCAGTGCGCCCGCGCGGATTTACGCTGGCAGCGCTGCCCTTTGAGTTCAAGGATGGAACCATTCTCCACCGGATCAGCAAGGTGGCCGAAAACGGCGACCTTGTGACTGTCGACTTCATGGTGGTTGACCGCAACCTTGAAGCTGCCTGGGCGAGCCGAACGATTTTGCCGCTCGCCGATCGCGAGGTCGTCGTCATCTCGCGCGAGGCATTGATCGCCATGAAAGCGCTGGCCGCTCGCCCGCAGGACATCGCCGATATCCAAAATCTGAAAGAAGGCGACCGATGAGCGTGGACCTGTCAGCTGCTGCTATCGACGCACGGTTGCGCCAGGCAAGTCAGCTGGCCGGGTCGCTGCGGCCCGAGCGACGGCTCGACCCCAAGCTCGACATGAGCGCCACCGGCGTGGCCGCGCGCCTCAAAACCGCCTCTGACCTGCTGGATCTGTGCCGCCGATTGGCGCGCAAAGCCCCGCCGTCCGCGCCTACCGGACCGGTCTGATCTTCTCCGAGATCCAGTAGGTCGCTTCCTCTGGATCCGTGGTCACGAAGGTGGGCAGACCGCGGCTGCTCACCGAAGGCTCGAAGAACTTTTCGTCGAGCACGTCTTGCGGGAGGAGGAGAAGCGCGAGGCGCTCCAAGACCCCGGCAAACGTCGTCGCTACCATCTTCGCCAGCCCAAGCATGTCGGAAATCGTGAGGGAAACGGATCCCTGGCGCAAATCAACGAGCACCCGCTTGGTCTGGCAGCCAGAAAGCTCGCCGCGCACGAACTCGAACAACCGCACCATGGAGTCTTCCGTGACTCGCTCTCGAACGCTCACTTCGAGGTAGGGAATGGGGCCGTCCACCAACCTGGCCTCGACCGTGGCAAGCGCTACCGTCTCGCGCTTCGGCGCAGCCTTGGCCTTTGGCGAAGTCTTCGGCCTTGGCACGACCTTGGGCTTCTTGGACATCTTGGGTTTGGATGGCTTCTTCATGGCGCTAGGGTCGTCCGCACTGCCCGCGTTGACGAAGAAGGTGGTCGGCCAGAACGAGCGCGATCATGGCCTCGACCATGGGCACTGCACGCGGCAAGACACACGGATCGTGCCGCCCACGCGCCTGCAAGGTCGTGTGATTGCCATCGATGTCGACGGTTTCTTGCGGCATCAAAATGGTGGCAGTGGGCTTGAAGGCGGCGCGCACAACGATGTCTTCGCCGTTCGAGATGCCGCCCTGAATGCCGCCCGAACGGTTGGTGCGGGTGCGCACCCTGCCCTGCTCGGCGAAAAAGGCGTCGTTGTGCTGCGAGCCGCGCAAACGCGTGCCGGCAAACCCACTGCCGCTCTCGAACCCCTTGCACGCGGGCAGCGACAGCAACGCCTTGCCCAAATCAGCCTCCAAACGGTCGAAGACCGGCTCGCCCAACCCAGCGGGAACCCTGCGCGCCACCGCTTCGATCACGCCACCCACCGAATCGCCCGCTTTGCGAGTGGCGTCGATGAAGTCGATCATGGCCTGCGCAACCTTGCCGTCCGGGCAACGCACGATGTTGCTTTCCACACTATCCCGCGTGACCGTCGAGGGATCTACCTCGGCCTCGATGTCACAAACTTGTTTCACATAGGCCACGACCTCGACGGCGGCGGTTTCAGCCAGCAGCTTGCGCGCGATGGCGCCAGCCGCGACCCGGCCGATGGTCTCCCGTGCGCTGGAGCGGCCCCCCCCGGCCACGGTGCGGATGCCGTATTTGGCCTGGTAGGTGTAGTCGGCATGCGACGGCCGGTACTTGGAGCGCATCTCGTCGTAATCGCCGCCGCGCGCGTCGCTGTTGCGCACCAGGAGGGCGATGGGCGTGCCCGTGGTCAGGCCGCCCTCGACGCCGGAAAGGATCTCGACCTGGTCGGATTCATCGCGGTGACTGGTGATGCGGCTTTGACCGGGCCGGCGCCGGTCCAGCTCGACCTGGATTTCTTCGCGGCCGATGGCCAGGCGCGGTGGACAACCATCGACCACGACGCCGATGCCTGGCCCATGGGATTCGCCCCAGGTAGAAATTCGAAAAAGCTCGCCGAAGGTACTTGCCACAGTAGTGTCACAAGCTACCACAGCCGCCCGCGAAGATCCGCGCCCCCCTAACACACCTCGCCCCGGGCAGCGGGGAGAGGTCGCCGAGCGCAGCGAGGCGGGTGAGGGGCTGCCACGTTTCTCTCCTCCATCGGTTTTTACTGGAATCTGCCGAGGTTTTTCTTCAACGTACCCCCCCATGAGCACGACGAACGGATTGCCGCGAAAGTGGACAGTCGCGGATTCCGCGGAAACCTACGGTATCAAGTACTGGTCGAACGGGTACTTCTCGATCAACGACGCTGGCCACGTGGTCAGCCACCCGCAGGGTCCCGAGGCCGGCAGCATCGACCTCAAGGAGCTGGTGGACGAGGTAGTGCGGCGCGGGATCGGACTGCCGCTGCTCATTCGCTTCTCCGACATCCTCAAGAGCCGGGTCGTGGATCTGCACGAGGCCTTCAAGCGCGCCATGACCGAATACGGCTACAAGGGCGACTACCGCGGCGTCTACCCCATCAAGGTCAACCAGAACCGCTACGTGGTCGAGGAGATCACGCAGTTTGGCCGGCCCTACCACTACGGCCTCGAAGCCGGCTCCAAGCCCGAGCTTCTGGCCGTCATGGGCATCCTCGACGACGAGGACGCGCTCATCGTGTGCAACGGCTACAAGGACGAGGAATACATCGAGACCGCGCTCATGTGCTCGAAGCTGGGG
>Ga0302322_100003702_pt1 | contig 13201 bp, 7 predicted proteins | sample Fen_T0_2_FD_203757 | JGI IMG/M metagenome (GOLD analysis project Ga0302322, IMG submission 203757) | Peat permafrost microbial communities from Stordalen Mire near Abisko, Sweden - Fen_T0_2 | ecosystem: Environmental > Terrestrial > Soil > Wetlands > Permafrost | place: Sweden: Abisko...
TGCAAGGCGCCAGTTATTATTTGAAAACCTTACCACGCAGGATGATCACCTGATGCATATTACAGGGTTGGAAAAATCTAAAACCGGTAACACTTATTTTCTTGTAAAAAACTCCTGGGGAGATGTGGGCCCCAATCACGGTTATATCAATGTGTCTGAAGCTTATTTTGCTTTGAATACTATAAGCCTGGTAATTCCCAGGGCTGCGTTAAGTAAATCCTGGTTGGAGAAATTAAAAATAAAATGAAGATAAATAGGGGTCTGACGGTTTAGAACCTTCTGACCCCTGCATATCATTCAGTAAATCGGTAACCTCTTAAAAAATCCTCCACGTTCATTTTTTTCTTGCCTTCCAGTTGTAATTCTTTTACTTCGATATAGCCATCAGCGCAGAGAAATTTTAAAAATGTTTTACCATCGGTTTGATAAGCGTTATTACGGCTCAAAGCTGTCTGACGCTGATCAATCTCTTTTTCACTTTTATATATCTTCAGCGTTTTACCATTCAGCATTGTAAATGCACCGGGAAAAGGGGAGAGGCCACGAATTAAATTGTGTACTTCATCCACTGTTTTAGTAAGATCGATCCTGCAGGTTTCGGTAAAAATTTTGGGAGCATGACGGATTGCAGATTGCAGTTTTGCGATTTCGGATTGAGGAGTTTCCGATAAGCTACCAGCAGCCAGGCCTGCAACTGTTTTTACCAACACTGCGGCACCAATTTCTTTCATTGTATCATGCACATCACCTGCGGTATCATTTTCTCCAATAGCAAAACGCTCCTGCAATAAAATATCGCCGGTATCAATTTCCTGTTTTAATTTAAAAGTGGTAACACCGGTTTCTCTTTCGCCATTGATTACCGCCCAGTTAATGGGTGCAGCGCCGCGGTATTGCGGCAATAAGCTGCCATGTAAATTTACCGAACCCATACGGGGCATATTCCAAACCACTTCGGGCAGCATTCTGAATGCCACTACAATTTGCAGGTCGGCCTTTAATGCTTTCAGTGCGTCCAGAAATTCGGATTGCTTTAATTTTTCGGGTTGCAATACATTTAAATGATGCTCCACCGCATATTTTTTAACGGCACTTTGCTGTAATTGCATGCCACGGCCGGCAGGCTTATCTGGCGCTGTTATCACACCTACAATATTATAACCTGCCTTTACTAATGCTTCCAAACTGGCTACAGCAAATTCTGGCGTGCCCATAAACACAATGCGCAATGGCGAAAGTGTAAAGTTAAAAGTAGTGGCTTTGTTTTCTTTTTGTTGTAATTGTTTTTCAATCATTACTGCGAAGGTAATATAAGGTGGGAATATGCTATGCAATGCAGCTGCAGGGGCAAAGAAAAAGTACCGGCAATGTTATTTTGTTTTTTTAAAGGTATTACTGTCCCAAGTAAAATTGATAACCTTACCTGTAATTTTATCTTTTGTAAAAACCAGTTCCTCTCCCAATGTATTATCGCTTCTCACCCTTTGAAAAGTATCGTCTTTAACACGTTTAAAAAAATGTATGCCATCAAGCGGATCATTTGATGGCAGGTCAATCACGGCAAGCTTTCCATACCATGGTACAATAATGCTTTCGGAGTTCCAGGGTTGTGTATCATAATTACCGGCATATACCGAAAGCTCGGTATTACCGCTTGCAAAAGGGTTTTCATCCCTTGCCTTATTAATAATGTTGCGCACCTGGTTGGTGTACATACTTACATCTACCATAGCATTTGCCATCACTACGTAAGCCATTTTTTCTTTAGGTTCCATTAATAACATGGTGCGGTAGCCGGGGCAGTCGCCACCATGGCCCACTAAAGTCTTTCCATTATCCTGCCACACTGCAAAACCAAGTCCCCAGGTGGTTTTCCAGTCGGGGTCAATCCATTGCACACGTTGCATTTCTTTTAAAGTAGACAATTGCAGGATCTCTTTTCCACCATTTTTTAATAAACGGAATTGCCAGGATGCAAACAGCGCCAGGTCTTCAACCGTAGAAGAAAAACCTGCTGCAGGTTTAATACCATTAGCATCATAGAGTGCCAGGCTTTCCCGGCTGCCGTCTTTTTTAATCGACGAAAAACCTATGGCCATTTTATTGCCCCAGAGTGCTTTGGGTAAATGCGCCAAAGTATTGGTCAGTTGCAATGGCTTTAAAATATTTTCTTCCACATAAGCCTCATAAGATTTGCCCGACACTTTTTCTACAATTTCTCCCAGGATGGTCATGCCCAAATTGCTGTACTGAAAATAGGTGGATGCAGGATAACGGGTTTGTTGGAGGAGTAATTTTTCGTCTATTTGTTGACGTGATGGGAATTTAAAATCAGGTCCGCTCCAGTACGGGTAGTCCGATTCCCTCGGCAATCCGGAAGAATGGGTGAGCAAACTACGAACGGTAAGCGGGCCACTTTCTTTAAATTGTTGCTGAATATTGAACCCGGGTAACAGGCTGGTCACAGAGTCATCCAACCGCAGCTTACCGGCCTCGTACAATTGCATGATGGCAACCGAAGTAAATAATTTAGACACAGAACAAATACCATATATAGTGGTAGGGGAGGTGCTAATTTTTTTATTGGCATCGGATGTGCCATAACCCTTACTCCATATCACCTGCTGGTCTTTAACAACAGCTACAGAAAGGCCGGGAATATGATCGTAAGCCTGTTGTGCCTCCAGCCATTTATCCACTAACTGTACAGCATCAGACAAATTAGACGTGAATTGGGCCGTAACACAATAAGAAAAAAAGCATACCGGCAGCAGCAACAAAATTTTTTTCACAAACGATGTTTAAGGTTTAAAAAATGAAAGTAGGCGAAGTTAAAATAATAACTCTTTCTCATATTATGCAATCTATTTTAGGTAATTATCCCTAAATAAATTTTTCAATCCCCTGATTCAATGCTATATTTAAAAAACGATTGTATTGCTCATCAACATAAATAAATTTTATTATGGCAATACGGGTAGCAATCAGGCACAAAACTATTTACAATTACGACAGGCCGGTGGCATTATCGCCCCACATATTCCGCTTAAGGCCCGCCGCACATTCACGAACCGCAATAGAGGCTTATTCCTTTAAGGTAACCCCGAAAGATCATTTCATTAACTGGCAGCAAGATCCCTTTGGTAATTACCAGGCCAGGGTGGTATTTCCCGAAAAAGCCACACAATTAAAAATAGAAGTAGAAGTGATTGCCAATTTGGTAAGCATTAACCCTTTTGATTTTTTTGTAGAGGAATATGCGGAAGATTATCCGTTTCAATACCAGGGGCAGTTACCCAAAGAACTGATCCCTTACCTGGAAATAAAAGAAAACGGGCCAAAGCTGATGCAATGGTTAAGTGGTATCGATAAAAGTAAAAAGACCATCAATGATTTTCTGGTGTACCTCAACCAAAAACTAAATAAAGACATCAACTACTCTATACGCATGGAAGTGGGTGTGCAAACCTGCGAAGAAACTTTAGAAAAAAAATTGGGCTCGTGCAGGGATACCGCATGGTTATTTGTGCAGGTACTCCGTCATTTAGGCCTGGCATCACGTTTTGTATCAGGCTACTTAGTACAACTATCTGCCGATGAAAAATCATTGGATGGGCCATCGGGCCCCGAAAATGACTTTACCGATCTGCATGCCTGGGTAGAAGTGTATATACCCGGCGCAGGATGGATAGGCCTTGATGCTACATCCGGCTTATTTGCAGGCGAAGGCCATATACCACTGGCATGCACACCCGATTATGCAAGTGCAGCGCCGGTAGTAGGCGCCACAGACAAATGCGAAGTAAGTTTTGAATTTGAAAACTCAGTATCCCGAATTTATGAAGACCCACGTGTTACCAAACCTTATACCCAACAGCAGTGGCTGCAAATAAATGCCATTGGCGTGCAGGTGGATAATGCCCTGGATGCAGGTGATGTGCGCATGACTATGGGTGGCGAGCCAACTTTTGTTTCTATTGATGATATGGAATCGGCACAATGGAATACCGCTGCTGATGGAAAAGAAAAAAGATTATTGTCGCATAACCTGATCTTCCGGTTAAGGGAAAAATTTGGCCCGGATGGATTGATCCATTACGGACAAGGCAAATGGTATCCCGGCGAACCTTTACCCCGTTGGCAGTATGGATTGTTCTGGCGAAAAGATGGTTATCCTGTTTGGAAAGATGCTTCGTTGATTGCTCACGAAAACAATAACAAAAATTATACGCATAAAGAAGCGGGGCAATTTGCAACGGAACTGGCCAAATGCCTTGCCGTAAGCCCGGATAATGTTAGTGCCGCTTATGAGGATGTGTTTTATTTTTTATGGACAGAAGGGAAGAACCCGGTAAATGTAGATCCGCTTAAAGCTAATTTAAAGGACCCTTTTGAACGCCGTACACTGGCACAGTTGCTTAACCAGGGGCTGGGCGATCCTGTGGGTTATATCCTGCCATTGCAATGGAATTACTGGAACAGCCAATGGCTGAGTTGCAAATGGGTATTTAACCGGGAGCATTTATTCCTGATACCGGGCAATTCACCTATTGGGTTACGGTTGCCGCTAGAATCGCTGCCGGTAGTTGCAAAATCAAAAATGCCGCAAAGAGTAGAGCGAAGTTTATTTGACGAATTACCGGTGCTGGAACACTTTCACGAAACCATTACCACACGGTATGGTTCAATAACCCTGCACGAACAACCGCAGCAACGTATACAACCACAGTTTGCCACAAAAGTATTGACAGAAGCAGAAAAGAAGAAAGCCGCTAAAGAAAAAAAAGATGAAGATCCCGAACCCGAAATTGCATTTGAAGTAGCTACTGTAAAAACAGCATTAAGTGTGGAAGCCAGAGAAGGTAATATTTATGTCTTCCTTCCTCCGATGGATTATTTAGAACACTATTTAGACCTTGTGGCATCTATTGAATCTACAGCGGCCAAATTAAAAATGCCGGTACGTATTGAAGGCTATGAACCGCCCCGTGATACACGGATGGAACGTTTGGTGGTATCACCGGATCCGGGTGTGATAGAAGTAAATATTCATCCCGCCAAAAACTGGAAAGAATTAGTAACCAATACCGAAATATTATACGAGCAGGCGAGATTATCACGGTTAGGTACAGAAAAATTTATGCTGGATGGCAGGCATACGGGAACGGGTGGGGGCAATCACATTACAATTGGTGGCGCTAAACCTGCAGACAGCCCGCTACTGCGCAGGCCCGATGTATTAAGGAGTTTAATTACTTTCTGGCAACACCATCCCGGTTTATCCTATTTGTTTTCCGGCTCATTTATAGGCCCTACCAGCCAGGCACCAAGAATTGATGAAGGCCTGGAAGACCGGTTGTATGAAATGGAAATTGCCTTTAGCCAGGTGCCTGAAAAAGGCTTTATTCCTTTTTGGGTAACCGACAGGATATTCAGGCATTTATTAACTGATATTACCGGTAATACCCATCGTTCAGAATTTTGTATTGATAAATTATATTCGCCGGATTCTTCATCGGGGCGATTAGGTATTTTAGAATTCAGGGCTTTTGATATGCCGCCGCATAAACAAATGAGTTTGCTGCAAATGCTGTTGATACGGGCACTGATAGCCGCTTTTTGGAAAAAACCTTATAAACATAAACTGGTGCGCTGGGGCACCAGCCTGTACGACAAATACCTGTTGCCCCATTATGTAGAGCAGGACCTGGGTGATGTGGTGGAATACCTGAACCAATCCGGTTATGCATTTGATGTGGCATGGTTTAAACCATTTTTCGAATTTCGGTTTCCGCATTACGGTTCTGTTACGGTAAAGGATATCAATATGGAAATAAGAATGGGGATAGAACCATGGCATGTACTGGGCGAAGAAATGAGCAGTACCGGCACAGCACGGTTTGTAGATTCTTCATTGGAAAGGGTGCAGGTAAAACTTAAAGGGATTAACAGCCGCCGCTATATTTTGCTTTGCGATGGTATTCGTGTACCCCTTACTGATACTGGTGTAAAAGGCGAATATGTTTGCGGCGTCAGGTACAGGGCCTGGCAACCACCAAGTGCATTGCATCCTACCATTGGCGTGGATACACCTTTAACCTTTGATATAGTGGATACCTGGAACGGCCGGTCTGTTGGAGGGTGTACTTATTATGTGTCGCACCCCGGTGGCCGAAGCTACGATACCTTCCCCGTAAATAGTTTTGAAGCAGAGAGCCGCCGTGTAAGCCGTTTTGGTAATACCAGCCATACACAGCAGGAAGCGCCGGTAGTAAAAACAAGTTTCTCGGTAGTAGCACACTATGTGGAAAACAACCGCTCTTCTTTTGTTTATAACACTCCGGCTGAAGAAATTAATAATGAGTTTCCATGTACGCTGGACCTTAGATTAAAAAAAGGAGTTTAGCCGGCAGGGCAGGTATAAGGTAAATAAACTTATAACCGAACCCAGGTTTTTAGTGCGGGGCGTGGATCAATTATAACAGCATCATTATTTTTTGAAGTGGTGTTATGAATGGGCCATACTTTTTGCTGCACCAGTTGCGGGTGCTCAACCCTTATGGGGGTGCTTCTTTTAATACTGTCTGTTTTTTTGGTTTGAGAAAATGCAGCGCAACATATTACAGTTAATGCTACTGAAAGGAAAAGGTGCTTCATCGGTTTTTCGTCTTGATGGTTTAATAGGTATAAAAAAAACGTAGACAGGTAGCTCTTAGTATGTAGTATAAAAAATAAATGCATTGACATTACAGATGCATTTTATACGAGAGGAAATAACGCTGTTTTTGTAAAAGTTTATTATAAAGAAATAATATTTCAACAAGAAAATAAGTTTATCATAAAAATTTTACATAGAATTTTTTCTACACTGTAATCTTATTTATTGCACAGTAACTACAAATATAAAAGCCGGTGCCACATCAAAGTTTACTGAACTTAAAATGCAACCCCGCCTGTTTATTCCATTTTTATTTATACATGTGTAGCCTGCATCCAAAAATTTAATTGGGCATTAATGATCTTGCCTGTTTCATCAAAATATTTGCCCAGCCATTTTTCTGAATCAGTTTCTAAAGTATAATCATCTGTTTTACCAAATTTTTTAAACCAGTAACGGAATGAAAAATGATCATACACATCCAGTATATGTGTGGTATAGGCCAGTGCAAGTTTTTTATTGCCTTTAACTATTACCAGGTTTTCGTCATTATCATAAGATGCTTTATGGCCAAGATTATGACTGCCGGTTACTACCACACAATCTTCAGAAAACGGATCTATCACCATTACTTTGTCATGGATAATGGCAAAGCCTGCATTTAATATTTCGTGCATCCAGCTTTTAGGAATTATTTTGCCATCAAATGCCTCCGCACCAAATACCCTGTAATCCTGTTTGATCACCGTTTTTACTCCTTTCTGTTTTTTGGGCGGGGTTATCCCTTTCAGTTCGTAATAAAATTCCTGCGAGGCAGATTTATTGGTTACACAACCTCTCACAAACAGGTCCTTTTTTTTCTTTAAGGCAGCAGCAGTCCATCCCGCAATTGAAGGTGTGCCAGGATAGAACGCCAAAAACAAGATGGCATGTTGGGCACCATTGATGTGCTTCACCACTTCTTCCATATCTGGCGGACGTTTTTCGCCAGTTTTTTTCGAGCTCCGTGGCTTGGGTGTATTGGGAGAAAACCAGCTTTGCAGGTCAGTAATATGTGCTATCTTTTTTAATTCAGCGCCTTTAGCATCCCATGTTCTTAAGCCGCTACCCTGCAGATCTTTGGAAACTCCTTTTGCAGCATCCGTATCTTTCTTTAATTGATCCCAATAGTTAAGGTAGCGTTTGGCAAGATCGGCATCATCAATAATTAGCGAATTATTGGTTTGGGTGCACAGCCCTGTGGGTGTCCAGTTAGTAGAACCTAACAACACCGATTGCGGTTTATTATTTTTATCTACAAATACCAAAAATTTATTGTGGCCAATATGGTTGGAGGGCATTATCCTGTCCCAAACATTATCGGTGGTAAGTTTTAACCTGTCGCGACTGGCCTGGTTGTTATCCACTGTTTTTTTAGGAAAATGCATTTTGCCATCTTTGCCTTTAACCTTTGCTTTTGTGGTATCATCTTCTTCGCCTTTAGAATTGGATAGCACAATGAATAAACGCTTTTTAAGCCCTTCAAGTTTTTTGATCAGTTCTTCATCACCCAATTCATATAATGCCGCATAGATCTTACCACTGGTTTTTGCTTTATCTAAAAAACCGGTTAATGCTTCTACCATATCGCCCGATAAACTGGCCCTTAGCGGGTCATTGATCTTGGCAACAGAATCCAGCAATGATTTTTTAGCCGGTTTACCTTTAAAATACCTTGCTACCCGTTGTGTGGAAATAAGGCCACGATTAAAAAATGCATTGATGTTGGTATCCAGTGTGGATGAAATTTCCACTTCATTAGAAATTAAAAAAGGAAGTTCCGTCATGGGAACAAGCTTGCCAGGCTTTCCTTTAACCGGTATAATTTTATACCGGAATTTTCTTTTGCCGGTTGTTTCGGCTACAAGGCGGGCATACACATCTTTCCAATAAAATTTTTGTATCGGAAAATCTTTTGTGGTTTGTCCATTTGTTTTTTTCTGGCCTTTAAAAACAGCCTGACTGGGTAATATCGTTTCTTTATTGGTTTCATCAATTCGATAAATGGTAAATCCCATGCAGCCAACCGGCTTTTTGCCAAAGCTCCATGCAATGGTGATAACATCATTGTTTGAAAATGCGACAGCGTTTTGCATAATTGTATTTTTTAGGGTGATATTTTTATTTACCAGGGGTATAGCATTTTACTTTGTGGAAACAGGGGAGCTGCGGGGCCGCAAACAAAAATCCATTAGTTCAGCTTTATAAAAAAGCGTGTTTTAACTATTTTATATTGCGTTTAATAACGGGAATATATAAATAGTATCGTTCACAGTATTTACTGCAAACAGTTGTACTGCTGTTAGTAAACAACAGTACTGATCAAAAAAATTATAGCTTGAACATAACGCAACAGCAATGGCACAAATAATCAGGAAGGGTTGCAGCTTTATCAGGATGCCAACAAAATAACACCTCTTTTTCAAATATCATAATAAAATAAAAAAAAGATATGTTATTTTAAGGTTAGCACCATTAATCCCGGCTGGTAGTTTTAGATGCCCAACGCAATTAGTAATTCATGCAGGAAAACTTATACCGAAGTGATTCTCCGTACATCAACTGATACCTTCATTTCATGGGGGCTACTGCTCATGATCACGCCTTTAAGCGGAACGATGTCAAAATAATCACGGCCCCAGCCTACCGTGATGTATTGTAAGTCAGGAATTTTATTATTGGTAGGATCAAAATCTACCCAACCCATTTCGGGAATGAATACGGAAAACCAGGCATGCGATGCATCCACACCGGTAAGTTTTTCTTTTCCTGCAGGAGCTAACGTTTCTATATAGCCGCTGATGTACCTTGCAGGAATGCCCATGGCATGCAAGCAGGCAATGCCTAAGTGTGCAAAATCCTGGCACACCCCTTTTTGTTCTTTCATTACGGTAGAGAGGGGCGTGGAGATGGTGGTAAAACCCGGGGTAAATTTAAATTCGGTATAAATGCGTTGCATTAAATGGTACACCGCTTTAAATAAAGACTGGCCGGGTGTAAAAGATGCGGCAGCATAATTACTGATAGCCGTTGTTGACGCAGTAATGTCTGTTGCAGCAGTAAATTGTTTTTCTGCTATGAATTGGCCAGTGGAATTTTGGAGCATATCCCTCACTGCTTCCCAACTGATGTTATTGATGGGTGCAGTAACCGGTAATAGCATTTTTTCTATCACCGAATTCACAGTAACGGAGAGTGTATCATGTTCCTGTTCCACTACAAAATAAACGGCTTTGTTACCAAAAAAGTCAATATGGCTATCCAGCACTTCGGGCAATGGCGTAATAATAATATTGCTGGACTTACATGTTTGCGTAACCGTATCTCTCGGACTTAACATTGCAATGTTATGGCACAGGCTTACCTGCTCGTGGTACAAATAAGTGGTGGTATGTGTTACTGAATACAACAATAGATCTATAATAATTTTGTAGTGAATAATTGTTTTTGTGGTTGGCTGTGGCTGAAATAAGTTTTTGATACCAGTATCGAGGTACTGATAAGCAGGTCATATAATTTATCTAAAAACTCATGTAATGTTTTGTATTCTTTGCTGGCGTTATCATGCTGTGTCAGTGTAATACCATCAACTAATTTTAACATGGTATCTGCTTCCAGTATCAAACGTTCCTGCTCGCTTAAAGTAGTGTCGTTGTCATCGCCGGGCAGGTCAGAAACATACCATTTTATTTTGCTTACCAAATAAGCCAGTGATTTGGGATAGTTCATATCCAGCATCAGCAATTCCAGCACCAGGTGCAATTGCAAATGATCGCGGTAGGTATAACGGTAGGTAATTAAACTTTGTGTGGCAATCATTACCGACTCCAGCAAATCATATTCTGTTGGTTCTTCCTGCTTTTGAAAAAAAGTGTTTTTTAAAAGGGTGATGATGTATAAGGATTGCTCCAGCTTACGGCCCAGGTCTAAAATATTCCAGCCTTGCTCCCTGCGCACACTTTCACGGTTCATGCCTAAAAAAGCAAACATCGAAGTGTTTAATTTATCAATGGTGCCGGTCATTTTTAAATGATCGGCATGATGTTTTTGCCTGGCTTTATCCCAATCTTCTTCCATCTGTTGTAATACCCGCCAGGTATCCAATGCCCAGAAATTTCTTACGCTGTATACTGCATTTTTTAACAGTGCAATATTGTAACTGAGGCTACCGTTTCTTTTTTCATTATATAAAATGTCGGTTAATTCTTTCCACGGATCATCATAGTTATGATTTTTCCCATTGGAATCATCCTCATTAAAAAAGCCGGGAAAAGTATAGGTGCAACCGGTTAAGATCTGCAGCAGCAGTGTTTCGGTAGTATCATTTTCTTTATTCAGCGGCCGGCTGTTTTTAAGCATCCATTGCATAACGGTACGCTGTAGCCGAGCATTGTAGATCACTCTTTCGGTATAGCGACCCACCCAAAAAAGATTTTCGGCAGTATGGCTGGGCAGCGAACGTTTTTGCGGAGCGTGCACAGCACTATCCGTTTTTAATTGCAGCAGCACAGGCTGTTCCTGTTCTTCATCCGCTGCAATTACCCAGGTATCTTTACTGATACCACCGAGCTGATTAGAAATTAAAAAATTATCTTCTGCCGCGCTGGTTCGGGTTAAGCCACCGGGCATGGCAATATAACTATTGTTGTGGCTTACTAAAAAACTTCTGAATAAAGAATGGCAAGGTTTTATTTTTCCTTCTACCCACGAGGGGGTGGAAGAGAAATTTATTTTTTCCTGGCCGGTATATAAGTGTGGTTGCGCTATTATTTGCGCAACCAGTTGCTTTGCTTTATCTGCAGTAAGCGAGGCCCCATCAATAGTGGCACGGGTGCCGGCTTCGTTACGGAAAATTCTTTTTATTACTAATGATTGTATATTATCAATTACATACTGCATTTCTTTGGGTTGGCCGCACCACCAGGTGGCAATAGAAGGCATGATCAGTTCTTTACCCCAGATATGTTGTGCAATAGCAGGTAAAAAAGGTACCAGCCCTGCATTCTCTACAATACTGCTGCCAAGCGGGTTGGCAATGGCAACATTGCCTTTTCGTACCGCCTGTAACAAACCGGGTACACCAAGCAGGGAATTACTTTTTAGTTCTAAAGGATCACAATAGCTATCATCCAGCCTGCGTAGTATCACATCTATTTTTTCTAAACCCTCAATGGTTTTCAGCCAAACAAAATTATCTTTTACAATCAGGTCATTTCCCTGTACCAATGTTAAACCAAGGTAGGCGGCAAGATAAGAATGCTCAAAATAAGTTTCATTGTCCGGGCCGGGAGTAAGGATAACGATCCTAGGATTATCATTGTTGTGCGGTGCAATGGCTACAAGGGCTTTTTGCAATGCATCAAAATAAGGGGATAATCTTTTTACAGATAGGTTATTGAAAAACTCCGGCAGCACGGTACTTAGTGCATGACGGTTTTCCAGCGCATAGCCGCTACCGGAAGGCGCCTGTGTACGGTCGCCAATTACCCAGATGCGGCCATCGCTGCCACGGGCCATATCGGCAGCATATAAAATTAAATGTTGTGTGCCGGGTAATGCAATGTTTACGCAGGCCCGTAAAAAACCGGGATGCAGGTAAATTAATTCCTGGGGTATAATGCCATTTTTAATTAATGTTTGCGGGCCATAAATATCTTTCAGTATCAGGTCAAATAATTCGGCCCTTTGTATCAAACCTGCATTGATGGTTTCCCAATCTTTTGCGGGTATAATCTGTGGGATGGGATCCAGTTCCCACGGACGGCTTTGCCCCGAAGGATCATTGTAAATATTATAAGCTACACCATTTTCTTTTAAAAGGCGCAGGATATCGTTATTGCGGTCTTCTATTGCAGCAGTTCCTGTTTTTACTAATGAAGTAAAAAAAGTTTTCCAGGCGGGCTGCATGGTTTTATCAGCAGCCAGTATCTCATTATAAGAACTGATATCGGGTATATAAGTTTGAATAAGCGAATTAATTTGTGGTTGATCGGGCATGCAGCTTGGTAATATGTTGATGCCTTAAAAATACAAAATAAATCAGGAACGGGAGCGACGGATTTAGTGCAGGCAAATTACCATGGGTACATTGTTGATAACTCTTCTAAATTATTGTTTTCCATCGTAGAACTTACAGCAATATACCAGCGGGCGCTATTGGTAAGGTTGATGACGATACGTCCGTTTACTGCAATCTTGGTGATCGTAAACTCAACAACAACCCTTTAAGCATAACACTGCTGGTTTGATTTATTTTTCCTACTTTGTCAGGGTAATCGCACAACCAGTTTATTCCATCACCAGTTTAGCCTTACAAAAATGATCAACATACAGGATTTACATATAGAAGAGGAGATAAGGCCCTTGTTTGATTTTACATACAATAGCTATTCCGGAAAAGAAGTGAATGACATACTCACTACCACGCTGGACTCAAAAGAAGCCATACTGCAACGGCAGCAATTGCTGCAGGGTTTTATTGCCAATCGTGACATATTAAAAGAC
>Ga0302322_100003704_pt1 | contig 13196 bp, 6 predicted proteins | sample Fen_T0_2_FD_203757 | JGI IMG/M metagenome (GOLD analysis project Ga0302322, IMG submission 203757) | Peat permafrost microbial communities from Stordalen Mire near Abisko, Sweden - Fen_T0_2 | ecosystem: Environmental > Terrestrial > Soil > Wetlands > Permafrost | place: Sweden: Abisko...
GGAGCTCGTCGGCGAGGTCGGTAACGGCCTTGCGGACCTTCTGCTTGGTCCTCAGCCAGTCGGTGCCGCCCAGACGCGAGAGCGGCGCGCTCTCCCCGCCCGAGTAGCGCGAGACGCGGTTGATCTGCTCGACCGGGACGAAGATGCGGTCGCCGGCCGCGAAGGAGAGCTCGAGGTAGTCGCGCTCCTCGCCCGAGCCGCCGCGCCGGAGCATCTGCTCGTACTGGGCGATGCCATGGTCGATGTGCACGACGAGGTCGCCCGGCGTCAGGCGCTCAAGGATGTCGCGCGGGACGATCCGCCGCATCGCCTTGGGCCGGCGCACGCGCACTGAGCCGAAGAGCTCGCGGTCCGTGACCAGGGCCAGACCGTCCGGCCCGCCGACGAAGCCGCCGTTGAGGCTGCGCTCGATCAGGGCGATGGCCCCGGGCGGCGGGGCCGCCGTGATCCGGCTGACGATGCCGACGGCGTGGTTGGCCTCGCCGAGGAGCTCAGCGAGACGCGGCGCCTGGTCCGAGGCGAGCACGACGCGCGCGCCCTCGCCCAGCCAGTGCTCGACGCCGTCGACCAGCCGCTCCGTGCGGCCCGGCGGCAGCACTGGCTCCCGCCAGCCGAAGAGGTCGCCGCTGGTCAGCCCCTTGGAGGCGTAGGCCATGCCGTCGGCCTCGGGCGCGTCCGACTGCCACGTCAGCTCGAGGGTCCGTGCGCCGTGGAGGCGGCTCTTCCAGTCGCGCGGGGGCAGATAGGCGTTCGGCCAGTCGCGTGGCAGCTCGCCCTGCTCGACGAGCTCGCGGTGGCGCTCCTCCGCCTGGCGCCACAGGAAGTCGGCCGCGTCGGCGAGGTCGCCGGGCTCGTCGAGGACGAGCAGCGTGGTGGGGCCGAGGTGGTCGAGGCCGGTGGCGGGCGCGACGATCCGCGCCCACACCTCGGCGGCGTCGCCGGCCTGCAGCGCCCGGCCGGCCAGCGTCCGCTCCGCGCCCTCGGCCCCGCCCTCGCCCGTGAAGCGCGCCAAGTCCAGGGCCAGGCGCTCCGGCAGGCCCCTCGCCAGCTTCCCGAGCCGCGCCTTGAACTCGTCGGGGCCGCCCTTGGGCAGCAGCAGCTCGGTCGCGGGGAGCAGCGCCACCTCGCGCACTCCGCCCACACTGCGCTGGTCGGTGGGATCGAACGCGCGCATCGAGTCGATCTCGTCGCCGAACAGCTCGATGCGCACGGGCAGCGACTCGGACGGCGGGAAGATGTCAAGGATGCCGCCCCGCCTGGCGAACTCGCCGCGGCCGGCCACCTCGAGCACCGGCGCGTAGCCGAGATCGAGGAGCTCGGCGAGGAGCGCGTCGAGGCTCACCCGGGCGCCAGGCTTGAGCAGGCGGGTCTTCTCGGGCAGGTCCTCGGGCGCGATCGTCGCCTGGAGCAGCGCCTGGACGCTGGCGACGAGGATCCGCGCCTTCCCGCTCCGCCACGCCGCGAGCGCCGCCACGCGGGCAGCCGTCTCGTCGGGGACGAGCTCGCTGCGCTCGTACGCGAGCGAGGTCCTGGGCTCGAGCACGGCCACCGCCGAGGCGTCGCCCAGCCAGGCGCCAAGCTCGTCGGCCACGCGGTCGCCAATCTCCGCGTCGCGGCCGATCCAGCAGATCCGCTCCCCGCCGTCGGCGAGGGCAAGCGCGGCGGCCAGGTACGACTTGGCGCCGTGGGGCATCGAGGTGAGCCCGACGTGGCGTCCGTGCAGGCCGGGTGCGGCGCCGCTCCCGACCCGCTCGCGCAGTGACGCGAAGGAGCCGGTCTCGTGGAGCAGGCGCGGGAGGACCGAGAGATCGGGGAGCCGGCGGCCAGCGCCCTTGGGCGTCGGAGCGTCCGCGCGGGGGCGGGACAGGGGCCGGCTCGGGGCACGTCGCACGGTCGGCTCGTCGCCCGTCGTCCGCGCCGCGGGATCGAGCAGCTCGACCTCGGCCTCGGCGGACACCCGGTCGATGTCCACCTCACGCTCGGTGACCTCGGCGGCGGCCCGGCGCTCCGCCCAGTCGCGGGCGACCTTGTCGGCGAGCTTGCGCTCGCGCGTCGACCGGCCCCGGTAGCGGTCCGTCACCGCCGGCCGCCCCCGCTCGCCTCGGGTCCGTCGTCGCCGCCGGGCAGGATCTTGCGCCAGCCCGTCTTCGTGCGGCGCACACCCTTCTCATCCGCTGGACCGCCGGGCTCGCCCGGAGCTGGCCCCGCCGGACCGCCAGGAACGTCGCTTGCCACAGCGCCGCCCGGGTTGCACTGCAGGTCGAACGCATTGAAGCGGTTCGCGGCCTTGGAGGTGCCCTCCCGCGCCCACGCCTCGACGGCCTCCGCGCAGGCGTCGAGCAGGATGGGCAGGCAGGACCGCTCGTCGGCGGCGAAGCGCGAGAGGACGTGGTCGATGGCGCCGCGGTCCGGCTCGCCGATCCCCACCCGCAGGCGGCTGAACTTCTCCGAGCCCATCTCGTCGATGATCGAGCGGAGTCCGTTGTGCCCGCCGTGGCTGCCGGCCTCGCGGAAGCGCAGCTTCCCGAACGGCAGCGCGAAGTCGTCCGCGATCACCAGCATGTCCGTCATGGGCACGTGGTTGCGGGCCATCAGCTTGCGGACGGCAACGCCCGAGTCGTTCATGAAGGTCAGCGGCTTGGCGAGGATCAAGTCCATCCCCTTCCAGCGCAGCTCGAGCACCTCGCTCGCGTCCCGCTGGCGGCCGCGACCCGACCGACCGGCGCGGTCGGCCATCCGGTCGAGCACCATCCAGCCGATGTTGTGGCGGGTCTCCGCGTACTGGCCGCCCGGGTTCCCCAGGCCCACGACGAGCTTCACGATGCGGCGGCTACCTCTTGCTGCGCGGCGACGGCTGCCGCGTCAAACACGGCGAATGGCCCCGGGACCGTGTCCGGCGGGGCTGTTCCGCCATGGTACCGCCGCGCGCTAGAGGTGCCCGCCAAGCTGAGTCCTCAGCTCGCGGTGCCCTGCTCCCCCACTGCCGAGGTCGCGGACCCGACCGCCGCGCCTGCGCCGACCGGCGACCCCGTCGATGTGCGGACGTGGTGCGCCAGCAGGTCGAAGATCGGCTCGAGCTGGCCCAGCAGCCGCGCATCGTCGCCGTACACGGAGAGCTTGGCGCCCTGCAGCACGTGCGAGGCCGACTCCACGATCCGCGGCGCCTGCTCGATGGGCAGGATCTCGAGGCGGAGGTCCTGCTGGGCACGCGCGAGCAGCAGGTCGCGCTCCACCTCGAGCGCCCGGACGCGGGTCTGCAGCTGCCGCAGTACGAGCTCCTCGGCGAGCGCCGCCCGCTCCTGCTCGATCTTCGCCAGCCGAACCGGGCCCTCAGCCGCCATCCGCGCCCCGTCGGCGGCCATCTCGGCCGCGAACCGCGCCTGCTCGAGTGTCAGCGCGTGCTGGGCCGAGGCGACGTCCTCGGCGGCCTTGCGGCGGTCGCGGGCGACACGCGCCATGTCCAGCTCCTCGGCGCGGCGCAAGTCCTCCTGGTCCTTGCTGAGCTGCTGCTGGTCCACGCGCGTCTGCGAGGCCATCTGCGCCAGCTGCGTCTCCTGCTGCGTGGTGATGTTCGACTGCTCGGCCCGCAGGCGGATCTCGTTGCGGGTCTGCGCCTCGAGCTGGGCCCGCAGCGCGTTGTCCACGATGAACACCTGGGCGACCTGTGCAGCCTCGATGACGATCCCCCACGCCTCGCCGCTGCCGCCGCCGGCCACCGCGGTCTCGAGCGCCGTGGCCGCAACACCGGTCAGCGTGGTCTTGCGACCCTCGATGCACTCGGTCATCGAGAGGTGCGAGACCGCGTCGCGCAGCTCGCCGAGCAGGATGTGCGTCAGCAGCTCGGTGACCTGGGCGATGCCCTCCTGGATCTGCCAGAAGTCGAAGTGGCGGGCCGCGGTCGTGGGGTCGGTCACGCGGTAGACGAAGATCCCCTTGAACCGGAGCGGGATCCCGTCGGTCGTCTCCTGCGTGAACTCGAAGGCCGCCTCGACCTTGGTGCTGGGCACCCGGATGTAGATCGATCCGGGCCGGAGCCAGGTCTGGATGGCCGTTCCCTTGTTCTCGAGGGTCCCCCCCTTGCCGACCAACAGGAACTCGCCGGAACCCGCCTTGACGAAGGGCATGTCGTGTCTCCCGTCCACGATTCGGCCCGGATCGGGCGCAGCCCGGCCGACCCGCGCGCTCCCGGGCAGCGCGGACCAGACGTGGCGTCGTGCGAGACTCGTCCGGCCGGGCACTGACCGGGCGTCCCCACGACAGGCGCCCCCTGGGCGATGTCCGTCACCGCCGCCCTGCTGGGGACCCACCCTGGCGTCGGCCTGGCTCGCAAGCCGATCGTGGCCCGCAGACACCACGGCGTCCCCCATACGAAGGTCCGGGCGGCGCGGCGGCGCGTGCTCAACGCGAACCCTCCCAGCGCGCCTGCCGTCGGCGCCGCACGTTTCCTCCTAGGACCTTCGGGCCACGGGCCGCCACGCCGTCGAACCGGCCGGAGGCCTCTTGCGCCCGACGCCCCGTCGGGCTTGGATGCCGATCGAGACGGGTGTCACGACAGGTGGGATCAAGGCGTCACACCCGCGGCCGCGAACGAGACCCCTGCACGGGCCGGCGGCCGGGAGTGGGAGCGATGGGTGGGGTCCTGAGGCGGCGTCCTGGCGGTATGGCGGAGCGCGGGGGAATGGCGGGACGGCTCGCCACGATCGCCGCCGTGGTCGTCCTCGCGGTCGGCTGCGCGGGTCCGACGCCGACCGTGCCGACCGCCGCCCCGTTGTCGCCTCTGCCGTCCTCGGCCGCGCAGGCCTCGCCGGCCGTGACCGCTGCCGCAACGCCAGTCCCCTCCGGGGTGCCCGGCGATCCCGGCACGTGGACCGCGGTCGAGCCAACGGGGCTGCCGCGATCTGCCACCCTCGTGCCCACCCAGACGGGCAGCGAGATCGTGGCCCGGACGACGAGCTTCGTCCTGACGAGCCTGACGGGCCAGTCCGCGGTCGACCTCGCGGCTCGCGTGGTGGCGGACCCGCCCGTCCAATTCGCCGTGACGGCATCGGGCGCGTCCAAGGCGATCCTCCGGCCCAAGACGACCCTCGCCGCCGCCACGCGCTACCAGCTGAACCTCACCCGCGCCGACGGCACCATCGAGGCGTCCTGGACAGCGCGGACCGCCGGCCCGCTGCACGTCACCGACACGGTCCCCGGCGACACGGCCACGGGCGTCCCGCTCGACAGCGGCATCGAGCTGACCTTCGACCAGGCGGGGGTGACCGCCGGCGCGATGGCCACGTCCTTCAGCATCTCGCCCTCCACAAGGGGTCATTTCGTGGCCAATGGCCGCGCTGTCGCCTTCGTGCCCGCCAGCCAGCTCCGGAAGGCCACCCTGTACACGGTCACCGTCCACAGCGGCCTCGCTCTCGCGGGGACCGGCGAGACGCTCGAGAAGGACGTCACCGTCCGGTTCGAGACTGCCACCAACCGCGCGACGCAGGTGCGCGTCTGGCTGTCTGACGCGCTTGTCGACGCCACTCCCCGCGAGCGCGCGGCGCTGACCATCTGGGTCGACCTGTCCGGCGACCGGTCCGCGCCCAAGACCGTGCCGGTCCAAGTCCACCGGTTGGCGAGTCTCGAGGCAGCGATGGGCGCGTGGGCGGCGATCACCAAGTCGCCCGACTGGACCTTGGCCTCGAACGCGCGTGCGGTCCCCACGGCGGGTCTCCCCCTCGTCCTGTCGACGACCGTGCCAGTCCGGGGCCTGGGCGATGCCAACCGCTGGATCCAGCTTCCGCGCTCGCTCCCCGTGGGCTGGTACGTGGTCACGGTGTCATTCGCGGGCGTGCCCCGCCAGCTCGTGCTCCAGATCACCGACACCGCCACGTACGCGCTCGTCACGACCACTCGCACCGCGGTGTGGGTCCGCGACCTGCGATCGGGCGCCGCAGGGCGGGGCGCCACGGCCAAGCTCGGCGGGACCGCGCTCGCGGGCGCGGCCGACGCCAAGGGGCTGCTCGTCGCGAAGACCCCGGCGACGGTGGCAGCAGGACGCATCGCGGTCCCGCTCCTCCTCGTCCGCTATGGGGGCAGAACCACGTTCCGCCCGATCGCCGGCGGCTCAGTGTGCGAGACCTGCGACAAGGCCGAGGTCGTGACGCAAGCGGTTGCCGACCACTGGTGGACCTTCCTGACGACCGACCGATCGCAGTACCGCCAGACGGACACGGTCAACGTCGCGGGCGTGGCCAGGCACCGCGTCTCGGGCGACGTGCCCGCGACCGTCCGCCTGCAGATCTACGTGAGCGACGTCAACGGCACCGTCGGCGCAACGCCCGTCATGAGCCAGGCCGCCACGCCGGATGCGCAGGGCATGTACACCGCCTCGCTCAAGATCGACCGCCTGCCGATCGGCGGCTACCGGGTCCGTGCAACGGTCGGCACCGAGTCGGTCGGCGAGTCCTGGTTCGACGTCGCCACGATCCGCAAGCCCGCCTACGCGATGGCGGTGACCCTCGACAAGCACGCCGTGATCAGCGGTCAGGAGGTGCGCGGCACGGTCGGCGCGGCGTTCTTCGAGGGCACACCGGTGGCCGGCGCGTCGGTCGCCCTGCGGATCAACGAGGAGCCCAAGGCAACGATCACCACCGACACGAACGGCCAGGGCAGCGCGAGCATCCGTCCTGTGATCGACGACGAGAGCCAGCTCGAGTTCATCACGATCGAGGGCAAGCCGACGCTCCCCGAGGAAGGGGACCTCACGGACAGCGCGCAGGTCGCCGTGTTCGCGGGCGACAGCTTCGTCACCGTCGACGGCGTGAAGTCCGCCACGACCCTCTCCGTCACGGGCGCGGTGAACAGCGTCGCGTGGGACCGCTTCGAGCAGACCGGCGTGGACCTGTCGACCGTGGATCCGCGTGGCACGCCGCGGGCGGGGGCCGACGTGCGCCTGGCGATCACCGCGCACTACACGGTGCGCCACCAGACCGGCACCGAATACGACTTCGTCACCAAGCGCGTCGTGCCCAAGTACAGGTCGCAGGACAACGCGCTCCCGCTGCCCGCCCAGGTCGTCCGTACGGGCGCCGACGGCCGGTTCCATCTCGACGTCGCCACGACACACAACGCCTACGGCTACGACATCACAGCGACCTACATCGACGCGGCCGGCAGGACCATCAAGACCACCAACTGGTCGGGCGCCCCGTTCGACACCGGCGCCAATCAGCAGCCCGTGCTCGCGCCGACCGTTGACCACGGTGACCTCGACGAGTACGCCATCGGCGACGCGATCGGCGTCCGCCTCACCGGCGCCCGCAAGCCGACCAGCGCGAGCCGCTACCTCTACCTCACGATGCAGCAGGGTCTGCGGACAGCCCAGATCAGCGCGAGTCCGGTGTTCCGGACGACGTTCTCGACGGCCAGCGTGCCCAACATCGAGATCGTCGCCGTGCGCTTCAACGGCTCGGGCTTCGAGGTCTCGTACCCGTACACCGCGCGGATCGCGCCCAAGGAGCGGACGCTGACCGTCTCGCTCAGCGCTGACAAGGCGCGCTACCAGCCCGGCGAGACGGCCAGCGTGACCGTCCAGACGCTCGATCCCGCCGGCCGGCCAGTCGCTGCGAGCGTCTTCGTCCGCGCCATCGACGAGAAGCTCTACACGATGGGCGTCGCCAGCGTGGACGACCCCGTGTCGCAGCTCTACGCCGACCTGCCCGACGGGTTCCTGGGCAGTGCGCGCAGCCATCACGTCCCCGTGCCGGACTGGGGCGGGGGTCGTGGTGACACCACGGGCGGCGGCGGCAATGGCCGTACCGACTTCCGCGACTGGCTTGTGGCGAGGGTGGTCCACACCGACGCGACCGGCCGCGCCACGGTGACCATCCCGCTCTCGGATGACCTCACCTCGTGGCGGGTTGCCGCCACTGCCGTCGACGCTCGGCTCGACGCCGGCGCGACCTCGCTCAAGGTGCCCGTCGGGCTCCCGTTCTTCGTGGATGCGGTGATCGCCCCGGAGTACCTCGCGTCCGATCGGCCGGTGGTGCGCGTGCGCTCGTACGGCACCGCGCTCCAGGCCGGCACGCCAGTCACGTTCACCGTCAGCTCGGAAACGCTGCCGATGGCCCAGACCACCGTGACCGCTGATGCGTTCGGCTCAGGCTATGTCGCGCTGCCGGCGCTCTCCGTCGGCACGCACCGGATCCGTATCGCGGGCAGCGCGACGGTCGGCGGGGAGACGCTGACCGACACGATGACCCGCACCGTGTCGGTCGTGGCCAGCCGCGCCACGCAGCTGCGCACCACGTGGTCGCCGCTGATCGGCAAGGCGTCGGTCCAGACCGGGACGGGCGTGACGCAGGTCGTGCTCGTCGACGCCGGACGCGGTCGTGTGGTGCCGGTGCTCGAGGAGCTCGCGACGCCGGGCTCGGTCCGCGCCGACCAAGAGCTCGCGTCCGCGCTCGCGAACCGGGTGCTCGTCCAGGAGTTCGGACTCCCGGCGGTGGCCACGCCGGACCCGAACGGCCTCGACGTCTACCGCGTCGACGACGGTCTGGCGATCGTGGCCTGGGGCTCGTCGCAGCTGGAGGTCACCGCGCTCGCGGCGATGGCCGGCGATCGGCGCCTCACGGCCGGCAACCTGGACCAGCTGCTCACGACCGTCGCGGCGTCGACTGACGAGACGCGCGCCCGTCGGCTGCTCGCGCTGGCAGGGCTTGCGGCGCTGGGCGAGTCGGCCGAGGACCGGATCACCGCGGCCGCTGCCCAGACCGACCTCACCGTGGAGGAGCAGGTGAACCTGGCCCTCGCGGCCCTCGAGGCCGGTGACGAGGCCCTTGCGGGGCGGCTCGAGCAGCAGCTCCTCGCGAGCCACGGGTTCCGGTTCGGCCAGCAGGTCCGGATCGACCCGGGCCCCGAGGTGGACGCCACCGTCATCACCGCCCGTCTCGCCATCGTGGCAGCGTCGCTGGGCGACCCGGTGGCGGCCGAGATGGACGCGTACGCGGCAGCCCACCCCTCCCCGACGACGCTCGTGGACCTCGAGCGGGTCCTCGCCGCTCGCGGCTGGGCCACCCGGGTGGCGGTCGCGAAGAGCTCGGCGGCGATCACCGTCGACGGCTTGCGCCAGGTCGTGACCATCGACGGGTCACAGGCCGCCGCGTACAGCCTCACGCCGGCCCAGGCGAGCTCGGCGTCGATCGAGCCGGTCTCGGGCACGGCCCTGCTGGTCCAGACCTGGGACGCCGCACTCAACCCCGCAAGCCTCAAGGCGCGCGATGGCGTCACGATCACGCGCACGGTGACCCCGGCCGGGGCCATCGCGGCCGATGACACAGTGATCGTCGAGTACCACGTCACGATCCCGTCCGCGGAGCTCGGCGCGGGCTGGCGGCTCGTGGACACCGCGCCCTCGGGCCTCGCGCCCATCCCGTTCTACGGGGGGTTCGCGGCGGACGATGCTGCGGCGCCTGTGGAGGTCGTCTCGCCGACGTTCATGGACGGGCAGCGGGTGGAGTTCCTCGTGGGCTGGGACCCGACTCGGTTGGGTTACACGCTCCGCTACGTGGCGCGCGTGGTCACGCCAGGCACCTACACGTGGGAGCCGTCGGTCCTCCAGTCCACCGTGGACCCGGCGTGGGGCCTGACGGTGGCTCCCGCGACGATCACGATCGGGACGCCGGGCGGCTGACCGGCGCGGGCTCAGGCGAGGAGGCGGCGCTCAAGCAGGCGCATCGCCGCCTCCTCGATGGGCTCCGCGTGGTCCCAGCCGCACACGTGCAACGCGCCGTGGGTCACCAGGAGGCGCAGCTCGTCGCGCGCGTCCCAGTGCACGTCGCCGGTCTGACCGCCGCGACCGGCCTCGGCCTGGTCCACCGCGCGCTCCACGGACACGACGATGTCGCCCAGGTGCGGACGCGCGCCCGGCGGGAGTGCGAAGCCGTCGGGGTCGGCGACGGCGGGGTCGAGCGCGCCGCCCGGGCCTTTCCCGGGATGGTCCGGATACTCGCCGGGGGCGAGCAGCGGAAACGAGAGCACGTCGGTCGGGCCGTCCTTGCCCATGTGCGCGGCGTTGAGCTCGCCGAGCTCGGTGTCGTCGGAGAGGATCAGCCCGATCGACGCCGGCCTGGGCGCCCCGGCCGCCGCGACCGCCGCCGCGATGGCCCGCGCCAGGACGCTCGCGGGCACCAGGCGCGGCACGTCCTCGCGCCGCTCGACATCGATCCGCCAGCCGTCCAGGTAGTGCGTGCTCATACGGGTCACGGTAGCGCGGGGCGAGGGGTCGCGGCCGGATGATCTGGCGCTACCATCGGCCGATGTCCATCCGACCCATCGTCACCCTCGGCGATCCCCGCCTCCGCCTCGTCGGGCAGCCCGTCGTCAAGTTCGACCGGGAGCTCGCGCAGCTCCTCGACGACATGGTCGAGACGATGGACGCCGCGCCGGGCGTCGGGCTCGCCGCGCAGCAGATCGGCATCGACCTGCAGCTCTGCGTGATCAGGATCGACGACGGGCTGTATGAGCTCGCCAACCCCGAGATCGTGCACCTCTCCGGCGAGGAGGGCGCGTGGGAGGGCTGCCTGTCCGTCCCGGGGTACCGCGCGTGGCGGTGGCGGGCCGAGCACGCCGTTGTGACGGGTCAGGACCGGCAAGGCCGCCGCCGCACCGTGAGCGGCCACGGGTACCTCGCCCGCGCCATCCAGCACGAGTTCGACCACCTCCAGGGCCAGCTGTACATCGACGCGCTCCCCGAGGGCGAGGAGATCATCACCGAGGAGGAGCTCGACCGGCGGCACGCCGAGGAGGACGGCGCGGAGGACGGCGCCGACTGACGCTCGCCGTCGGTGAAGCCCGGGTCAGTCCTCGCCGGACGCGGCCCGGCGCGACTCCAGCTCGACCACCTTGTTCTGCGGGTACGCCACGCGCTGGTGGTACATGCCCAGCAGCTGCTCCACGAACGCCTCGCGGATGCGCTCGAGGTCGCGCAGCGTCAGGTCGCACTCGTCGAACTGGTTGTCGCTGATCCGCTCCTCGAAGATGCGGGCGACCATCGCGCGGATCGCCGCCTCGTCGCGCGACGACAGCGACCGCACCGACGCCTCGACCGAATCCGCGAGCATGATGATCGCCGCCTCGCGCGACTGCGGCTTGGGCCCGCCGTGGCGGAACTTGCGGATGTCGACGGCGTCGGCGGCCTTGCGCCCCTCGGGCGTGTCGATGCCGCCGTACGCCGCCGCCGCCTCCTCCTTGGCCCGCGCGTAGAAGTACGACATCACGCCCGTGCCGTGGTGCTGCGGGATGAACGCGATCAGCTGCTTGGGGAGGCCGGCGCCGTAGGCGATGTCGATGCCCGCGGACACGTGGCTCTTGAGCAGCTGCGCCGAGGCCTCGGGGTCGAGGACGTCGTGGAGGTTGTCGCCGCCCGCCTGGTTCTCGATGAACGCCTGCGGGTTCGAGAGCTTGCCCACATCGTGGTAATACGCTGCCACGCGGGCGACCAGCGGATCGGCGCCGATCGCCTCGGCGGCGCGCTCGGCCAGGTTCCCGACCATGAGCGAGTGGTGGTACGTCCCCGGCGTCTCGACGAGCAGGCGCCGGAGGAGCGGCGCCGACGGGTTGGCCAGCTCGAGCATCTGGAACACGGTGAGGATCCCGAAGACGGAACCCACGACCGCAACCGAGCCCACGGTGGCCACCGTGGCGCCGCCGGCGGAGACGGCCGAGGCGCCGATCAGCTCCAGCACGCCGCGCACGTCCTGGCGGCCGAGGAGCGCGAACGTGACGATGACGATGCTCTGGACGACGAACACCGACACGCCGGCGCGGACGAAGACCGAGAGGCGGTCGCCGCGCCGCACCATCACGATGCCCGCGATCCCGCCGAGGAGCGTGTACGCGGCGAGCTCGAGGCCGCCGCCATAGCCGCCGCCGTTCACCGCCGCAGCGAGGATGGCGAGGAGCGAGGTCAGGACCAGTGCGGCACCGCCGTCGAGCAGGACGGTGACGAGCATGCCCACGGCGCCCAGCGGCAGCGCATACGGCAGCCAGTAGCGGCCCGCGGTCAGCTTGAGCGCGAGGACGGTGACCAGGAGGATCACGCTCAGGAGCAGCAGAACGTTGTTGCGGTGCCAGAACTCGCGGCGGAAGCGCCAGGTCCAGAGCAGCAGGAGCGCGATCGTGAGGATGGAGAGGACGAAGAACCCGACGAGGCGGGCGACATCGAGGCCGCCCTGGTTGAGGTCGAAGTACGTGATCGCCTCATAGGCCACGTCGTCGATGAGGACGCCGTTGGCAACGATCGTCTGGTTTTGCTGCCAGCTCTTCTGGACAGGCTGGACGGCAGCCGAGGCGGACGCCCGGGCCTCCTGGGTCAGCTGATCCGAGTACGACGAGTTGGGGACGAGCAAGGGGCCGACCATCGCCGCCGACAACGATCGCTCGTCGGGCGAGAGGTCGCTGGCGATGCGGTTGGCGACACCCGCCCGCACCAACGGCAGCTCGCTGTCACGGAGCGGCGCCCCCTCGAGGGTCGCGAGGACGCGGGCGGACTCCGTGCGGACGGTCTGCCAGCGATTGGCGGTCAGGTTGCCGAGCGTCTTGCGGTCGGCGGACGACAGGGTCCCGAGTGCTCCCGCGAGGATCGCCTGGCGGCCGAGGTCGGTGACGCCGGGCGCGAACGCCGCGTCCACGACGGCCGCCTGCTGCTCGAACAGCCGCGCCTGCTGGGCGGCGACGGCAGCCGCATCGGCGGGCGTGTAGGTGTACTGCGGCTCAACGGCGGCGCTCGCCGCGTCCTGCGCCTGTTTCGTGAGGACGTCGCTGATGTAGTGGCTCGCGCGCGGCGCCTGGACGGCCGTGGGGGCGGGGATCCCGAGCTCGAGGCTCGGCTGCGCCGGCAGCACGTCGAGGCCCAGGATCACGGACATCGCAGCGATCAGGAGGGCGGACGCGGCGAGCAGGCGCCATGCGTCGCGACGCGTGAACGTGGCGTTGGTGTCCGAGGTGGACGAGGATGCGAGCATCGGCGCGCGGGCCTAGTGGCCAGCCTCGTGCGCGGCGAGCTCCGCCCTGGCGAGCGCCTGGGCGACGAAGCCCGAGGCGACCTTGCCGTCGGCGCGGCCGCGGATCTGGGGGGACAGCCAGCCCATCACCTTGCCCATCTCGCGGGCGGTGGCGGCGCCGGTCGCGACGACGCCTGCGTCCACGAGGGCGCGCAG
>Ga0302322_100003706_pt1 | contig 13193 bp, 8 predicted proteins | sample Fen_T0_2_FD_203757 | JGI IMG/M metagenome (GOLD analysis project Ga0302322, IMG submission 203757) | Peat permafrost microbial communities from Stordalen Mire near Abisko, Sweden - Fen_T0_2 | ecosystem: Environmental > Terrestrial > Soil > Wetlands > Permafrost | place: Sweden: Abisko...
CGTCGGCCAGGACGAGGTGATGATCAAGCCGCTCGAAGGGATCAAGCCCAAGGGCGTGACCGGCGCCACGCTGTCCGGAGAAGGCGTGGTCGTGCTGGTGCTGGAAATGCAAGAAATGCTGCAAGGTCGGGTCTGATTCCGGCGTGTCGGTTACGGGGCGGCCGAGTGCCGCCCCAACTCTGAAAGCGGTTCCCGTATGAAGTTCATTCTCGCCGCTTACGCTGCCGTTGAACGGCTGTTTTTCCATACCCTGACGCGCAAGCTGGTCGGCAACATCGGCCTGCTGATGCTGTTTCCGTTCCTGATGCTGGCCGCGGCCTGGAACGCGCGGGTGGCGCTGGGCGCCGCCCTCGCCAAGGCCGGCCTGACGCCCGATGCGGCAGCGCGGGTCGCCGCGATCCTTGACGCCCAGGCGTTGCAGCTATTGGTCCTGGGCGCTCTGGCGCTGGCTGCTTCCGTGGGAGTACTTCTCTATCTTCGCTACCTGATCGTGCGTCCGGTAAAAATGTTGGCCGGCATCATGCAGGAGGTGTGTGCCGGCGAGGGCGACCTGAGCATCAGCATGCCGGTGGTGACCCACGACGAACTGCGCGACCTGGCCCTGTCCTATAACGACTTCGCCGCGCGCCTGCGCAGCATCATCAGCGACTTGCGCAAGATCAGCGTGCTGGTGGCGCTGGAGTCGGCCAAGACCGCCGGCGACGTGACCGAGTCGACCCGCCTGGCGCATCGTCAGGGCGAACTGACCAGCACGATATTCGCCGACAGCGACGAAGTGACCCGGTCCCTGGGGGCGATCGTCGGCAACGCCCAGACCCTGGCGTCGGCCACTGAAAACCACGTCGGCGTGGCCAACCAGGCCTACACCGAGTTGCTCGGCGTGGCGCGCGAGATCGAGACCATCAAAGGACGCTTGGCGTCCTTCGAGAATACGGTAGCGACCCTGGGCAGCAATTCGCGCGAGATCGCCAAGGCGGTCAAGCTGATCAACGCGATCTCCGACCAGACCAACCTGCTGGCGCTGAACGCGGCAATCGAGGCGGCACGCGCCGGCGAGGCCGGGCGCGGCTTCGCGGTGGTCGCCGACGAAGTGCGCAAGCTGGCGGAAAACGTCAAGATCGCCACCTCCGAGATCGGCGTGGCCATCCAGGCCATGACCACACTGGTAGGCAATACCCAGGCCGAAACGGCGCAGATCCATCAGGGTGTCGAGCACACCCGCGCGGTGGTCGAGAGCTCGTCGGGCCGGTTCAAGCAAATGGTGCATGAATTCTCCACCATGAGCGGACAGATCGGCGAAGTGCGCACGGCCATCGACCTGGCGGCGCTGACCAACACCCGGATCCACGGCCAGGTGGTGTCGATCCGCGACCTCTCCGGCGATGTGGCGCAGCGGATGGAGCAGTCACGCCATGCCGCGCAGGAACTCTCGGGCGCCACCGAAAAGATCGAGGAACTGGCGGCGCGTTTTCGCATCGGCGAAGGCCGCTTCGAGGAAATCATGCTTCGTGTTGCGCAGTACCGCGACCTGTGCGCCGAGCGCCTGGACTCGATGCAGGTGCGTGGCGTCAATATTTTCGACCAGGCCTACCGGCCGGTGCCGGGCACCGATCCCCCCAAGTTCCGGACCTGCTACGACAGCCTGTGCGAGACCGAGCTGCAGCCGCTTTACGACCGCCTGGTCGAGGAGACCCCGGGTGGCACCTTCGCACTGTGCATTGACACCCGTGCCTACGCACCCACCCATAACAGCAAGTACTCCAGGCCGCTCACCGGCGACCGTGCCGTGGACCTGGTGGCCAGCCGCGACAAGCGCATGTTCACCGACCCGACCGGCGCGCGCGCCGGCAAGAACACGGCGCGGCTGCTGTTGCAGACCTACAAACGCGATACCGGGGAAATCCTCAACGATCTGTCGATGCCGATCGTGGTGCAGGGGCGTCATTGGGGCGCGCTGCGGGTCGGTTTCAAACCCGAGGTGCTGCTGGAGGATTAGCGGTCGGCGCCGCCGCGCGGGCCGAGGGGCCGATGATCTGGGCCGGGAGCCGCGATGGACCCGTCGGCGCACGCTCGGCGCGGGGAAAGAAAAGCCCGCCTGCGGCAAGGCCGGGCGGACTGGAAACGGGTTGCAGCGCAGGCCGGCGCGCTGCCGGCAGGTGGCTTATATGTGTCTGAGGTGGCGGCTCGGGCGATGGGTGATCAGGGACAGCAGGTCGTCCTCGAACAACTCCTCGTCGGCGGCTTCCAGGTCGTCGGCGCAGCTGGCTTCTTCCAGTGCCTGGCGCATCGCCCGGCCGGCCTGGAATTGGCCTTCGGCATGGTCTTCAGCCCAGTTGCAAAGTTCGCCAGCGAAGCCGGCTCGGTTCATTTGTTCCATAGCGTAACTCCTTGACTCGGTTGGCATTTTTCGGCTGCCCGCAAGGATTGCGGGACGAAATCACTGTAGGCCGGACAAGGCCAGTCCCGCGCCCCGATTAAGACGCCTTTTCCCCCCTTGTTTGGGCCTTGCCCACCCCTATGGATCGGGACAATAAGACCGTTAATCCATGGGGCCGGAAATGGCGCAAGAGCAGGACACCGATCGGGAACTACCAGCATCGCAAAAGCGGCTGGACGAGGCACGCGAACGTGGCCAGGTAGCGCGCTCGCGTGAACTGACCACCGCCGTCCTGCTGGTTGCCGGCGCCAGCGCCATGATCCTGGCCGGCCCCGGCCTGATGCACGAGGCAGCCGGCTTCCTGGAACAGGGCCTGAGCCTGTCACGCGCCAGCGCCTTCGACACCAACATCGCTCTCGAACAGGCGGGCCAGCTGGCCTGGCGCGGCGCCAGGATCGGCCTGCCGATCATGGTGGTGTTGTTCCTGGCCGCCTTGTTCTCCCAACTGGTGGTCGGCGGGTGGCTGTTTGCCTCCGAGCCGATGATGCCCGATTTCAACCGCCTGAACCCGCTCAAGGGCCTGACCAACATGGTGTCGGCCAACGGACTGGCCGAACTGGGCAAGGCCCTGGCCAAGGTCGGCCTGGTCGGCGGCGCCTGCGCCTGGGTGGTCTGGCGCGACCGCGCCGGCCTGATCAATCCGCTCAACCAGTCGCCGGGCGCCGGCCTGGATATGGCCGGCAGCATGATCGTCAAGGACTTCCTGTTTCTGTCCGCCACCCTGATCCTGGTGGCCGCCGCCGACGTGCCGCTGCAGCTCTGGCGCCACGCCAAGGGGCTGCGCATGTCGCTTGAAGAGGTCAAGCGCGAAGCCAAGGAAACCGAAGGCGATCCGCACGTCAAGGGCAAGATCCGCCAGCGCCAGCGCGAAGCCGCGCGGCGCCGCATGATGGCCGCGGTCCCGCACGCCGACGTGGTCGTCACCAACCCGACCCACTACGCCGTGGCGCTGGCCTACCAGGGCGACTCGATGCGTGCCCCCAGGGTGGTGGCCAAGGGTAGCGACGAAGTCGCCGCGCGGATCCGCGAGCTGGCCGCCGAGCACGGCGTGCCCCTGCTGGAAGCCCCGCCGCTGGCACGCGCCCTGTATGCGCACGCCGAGATCGACCAGGAAATCCCCGCCGCCCTGTACAACGCGGTGGCCCAGGCCCTCGCCTATGTATACCAGTTGCGCAACCTGGTGGCCGGCCGCCAGGCGCAGGCGCCCACCTACATTCCGGTGCCCGAAGGCATGGACCCGCATGAAGGAGCGACCGCATGAGTACGCTCGCCTCCTACAGCGCCGCCTGGCGCAATTTCCCGTGGCGCGGGCTGGCCGCGCCCCTGTTCATCGTCATGATCCTGGCGATGATGATCCTGCCCCTGCCGGCGATTGTCCTCGACCTGTTCTTCACCTTCAACATCGCCCTGGCGCTGATCGTCATGCTCGCTTCGGTGTACGCCGCCAAGCCGCTCGATTTCGCCGCCTTCCCGACCGTGCTGCTGCTGACCACGCTGCTGCGCCTGTCGCTCAACGTCGCCTCCACCCGTATCGTGCTGCTACAAGGCCATACCGGCCCGGACGCCGCGGGCAAGGTGATCGAGGCTTTCGGCCACTTCCTGGTGGGTGGCAATTTCGCGGTCGGCCTGGTGGTGTTCGCGATCCTGATCGTGATCAACTTCGTGGTCGTCACCAAGGGCGCCGGCCGGATCGCCGAGGTCGCGGCGCGTTTCACCCTGGATGCGATGCCCGGCAAGCAGATGGCGATCGACGCCGACCTGAATTCCGGTCTGATCGACGAAAAGGTGGCACGCAAGCGCCGCAGGGAAGTCGCCCAGGAAGCCGATTTCTACGGTGCCATGGACGGTGCCTCCAAGTTTGTGCGCGGCGATGCGGTCGCCGGCATCCTGATCCTGTTCATCAACATCATTGGCGGCCTGGCGATCGGCCTGCTGCAGCACGACCTGTCGCTGGCCACCGCGGTCAACAACTACGTGTTGCTGGCGATCGGCGACGGGCTGGTGGCGCAGATTCCCGCCCTGGTGATCTCGATCGCCGCCGGCCTGGTGGTCAGCCGCGTCGGCGGTGAAGAAGGCGTCAACGAAGACATGGGCACCCAGGTGGTACGCCAGCTGGTGTCGCATCCGCACACCATGATGGTCACCGGCGGCGTGCTGATCCTGCTCGGCCTGATTCCCGGCATGCCGCATTTCGCCTTCATGCTGTTCGGCGCCGCCGCCGGCTGGTTCGGCTGGTGGCGCTCCAAGCAGCCGGGCCGCGACGCGGAAGCTGCCAAGACCGAACCGATTGCCGCCCCCGACAAGCAGGAAGCGAGCTGGGACGATCTGGTGCCGGTCGATGTGCTGGGCCTGGAAGTGGGCTACCGCCTGATTCCTCTGGTCGACCAGAGCCAGGACGGCGACCTGCTCAAGCGCATCAAGGCGATCCGCAAGAAATTCGCCCAGGAAGTCGGCTTCCTGCCGCCGCAAGTGCATATCCGCGACAACCTGGAACTAAAGCCCTCCGGCTACCGCGTCATCCTCAAGGGTGTGGTGATCGGCGAAGGTGAAGTGTTCACCGGCCTGCACATGGCGATCAACCCGGGCGGCGCCAACGGCACCCTGCCGGGCACCCCCGCCAAGGACCCGGCATTCGGCCTGCCTGCGGTGTGGATCGAGACGGCCTTCCGCGACCAGGCGCTGGCCGCTGGTTATACCGTGGTCGATGCCGGCAGCGTGGTCGCCACCCACCTGAACCACCTGATGCAATCGCACGCCGCTCCGCTGCTGGGCCGCGCCGAGACCCAGGCCCTGGTGGACCATTTCAACAAGCTGGCGCCCAAGCTGATCGACGACCTGATGCCCAAACTGATTCCGCTGGCCACCCTGCAGCGGGTGTTGCAGAACCTGCTGGAGGAGGGCGTGCACATCCGCGACCTGCGCACCATCGTCGAGGCCCTCACCGAAGCCGCCGGCAAGACCCAGAACCCGGCCGAGCTCTCGGCACAGGTGCGCATCGCCCTGGGACGCGCCATCATGCAGATGCTCTACGGCCCGGCGCGCGACGTCGAGATGCTGGTCCTCGATCCCGACCTGGAGCGCGCCCTGACCCAGGCTGCCGGCAACGGCACCGAGCCATTGGCCATCGAACCGGGCCTGGCCGAAAACTTGGTGCGCGAACTGACTGCCGCGGCCCAGCGCCTGGAAAACCTGGGCCAGCCACCGGCCCTGCTGGTGCCTGACCGGCTGCGCCTGCCGCTGGCGCGCCTGGCGCGCCGTTCCGCCCCGCGCCTGAAAGTGATTGCCCACGCCGAAATCCCCGAAGCCTGCACCATCCGCGTTGCCGCCGTGGTCGGCGCGCGCGGCCCGCTGCCTGCCTGAACCAAATGACCAGCCAGCCATTCGATTTCCGCCGACTTGATTTGAACCGCGCCGTACAGAGGGTCCTGCCATGCTGATGAAAAAATTTGTTGCCGCCACCTCACGCGAGGCCATGCAAAAGATGAAAAATGAACTGGGTCCGGACGCCCTGGTCATTTCGAATCGCAAGGTCGCCGCCGGGGTGGAAATTCTCGCCATGGCGGAGAACGCGGTCGAGTCGCTCGAACAGCATGCCCAGTCTGCCGGTGCCGCGCCGGCTCCGCAGGCCCGCTCCGTCGCGGGCCAGGTTGCCGCGCCGGCCCGGCCCTTCGCCGCGACCATGCAACAGGGCGCGCCGCGGCCTGCCGGGCGTCCCGCGCCGGCCCCGGCGCCGCGTACCGTGCAAAGGCCGGCGGCCCGCCAGCCGGCCCGCGGTGCCGCGCCGGCCGCACCGGTCTACAAGTCGCTGATGGACTTTGCCACCCACCTGGATCGGGCCGATGCCGATCTTTACGACCACGACACCGGGCAGGACTTCGAGCAGAACGACCAGGACGCCGGCCAGTACTCCATGCCGGCGCACGCCGCCAACCCTTTCGCCGGCATGGCGCCGTCGCGCGGCACCGGGTTTCAGCCGGCCGGCCAACCCGCCGTGCAAGCCGTGTTCCAGCCGCCGCCGCGGCCTGCCGCGGCCCAGCCGCGCGCCGCCGCGCCGGCCGCCTCCGCGCCACCGCGCCCGCAGGCAGCACCGCCTGCCGCCAAGCCCGTCCCCCAGCGCGCTGCCGCGCCTGCCGCAGCCGCGCCGGTTGCCGCACCCGCCGGCATGAGCGAAGAGCGCCTGCTGAGCGAATTCAAGGCGATGAAGGCGATGCTGCAAAGCCAGTTGCAGGGCGTTGCGTTTCGCGACATGAGCCAGCGCCGTCCGCTGGCGATGAAATTCTGGCGCGAGCTTGCCGATGCCGGCTTTTCGGCCACCGTTACCCGTACCGTGGTCGACAAGCTGCCCGACGACCTGAACGAAGGGCAGGCGCGCAAGTGGCTGGGCGAAGTGTTGTCGCACAACCTGCATTGCGCCGATGCCGGCCGCGACCTGGTCGAGGCCGGCGGCACCTACGCCCTGGTCGGGCCCACCGGCGTGGGCAAGACCACCACCATCGCCAAGCTGGCGGCGCGCTGCGTGGTCAAGTACGGCGCCGGCTCGCTCGGCCTGATCACCACTGACAGCTATCGTATCGGCGCCTTCGACCAGTTGGCGATCTACGGCAAGATCCTCGGCGTCAAGGTGCACTCAGCGCAATCGTTCAGCGAGCTCGAAGCCACGCTGGGCACGCTGCAGGGCAAGCGCCTGGTGCTGATCGACACTACCGGCATGGGCCAGCGCGACAGCCGCCTGGCCGAGCAGATCAACCTGCTCGACATGCCGCAGATCCGCCGCCTGCTGCTGCTCAATGCCGCCGCCCAGGCCGAGACCCTGGACGACGTGGCACGCGCCTATCAGGGCAAGGCGGCCGGCGCGCGCCCGCTTACCGGGGTGATCTTCAGCAAGATCGACGAGGCCGCCAAGCTCGGCCCCGTGCTCGACACCGCGATGCGCCATGTGCTCGACGTGTTCTATGTCGCCACCGGCCAGCGCGTGCCCGAGGACCTGCATCCGGCCAAGGCCCAGGCGCTGGTGCACCGTGCCCTGAAGCTGGCGGCCGATCCGGTGTTTGCGCTGCGCGACGACGAAGTGCAACTGCGCGCCATGTCCACCCATGCTTGAGGCCGGCACCATGAGTGTAGTCGTACCCAACCCGCACGCGCTGGGCAGCCCGCGCGACCAGGCCGCCGGCCTGCGCTCGCTGTTCAGGCGCCGAGCCCTGCGCCTGCTGCCGGTGCTGCCGGCCGGTGAAACCGCGGTCCAGGGAGCCTGCGCGGCGCTGCTGGCCCGCGAACTGGCCGCTGCCGGTCACCAGGTGATCCTACTCGACGAGACCGGCGCCGCCGCCGGGATCCTGGGCCTCAAGCCCAAGTACGATCTGCTCACCCTGATCGAGGGCGAACAGGAATTCGTCGGCGTCGCGCAGCGCCCTCTGGCGGGGCTGCGCTATGTCGCCGCTGCCGCCGGATTGCCGGCGCTGATCGCCGCCGATGCCGCGGGCGAGGCATTTTTCACCGGCTTTCTCAATCTGACCGAACCTGCCGATACGGTGGTGCTCAACCTGGCGGGCACCGTTACCCCGGCCGGCGCAGTCTGGCTGCCCATATTCGCCGGCCCCGCCACCACGCTGCTGGTGGCCGGCACCGGCGACAGCGACCTGACCGCCGCCTACGCGGCGATCAAGCAGGCCCAAGCCGGGGCAGGTGGCGGGGCTCTGTTCAGGGTCCTGGTCAACGGCGCGCGCAACGAGCGCGAAGGGCGGGCGGTACACGCCAAGATCGCCGATGCCGCGCGCCGCTTCCTGGGCATCGAGGTGGCCTTTGCCGGACACGTGCCGCCGACCGGCGACGGCACGGTTCTGGGCCGCGCGCTGCCCTCGCAGCGCCATCCCGAGGCCGGCCAGGCGCTCAAGCGCCTGGCGCAGGCCACCGCCAGCTGGCCGCTCGCCGAGTGTGCCATCGACGAATCCGATTCCCCCCATCAGAACTAGTATCGCCTGGAGCACCTTGCACATGTACACGGCCACCGGCGTTCTCGAACGCAACCACAAAATCGAACAGTTTGTCCCCCTGGTCCGGCGGATGGCGCACCACCTGCTGGCACGCCTGCCGGCCTCGGTGCAGGCCGATGACCTGATCCAGGCGGGGATGATCGGGCTGATGGATGCCGCCGGCCGCTTCGAGGAGGGCCATGGCGCGCAGTTCGAGACCTACGCCAGCCAGCGCATCAAGGGGGCGATGCTCGATGAGTTGCGCGCCAACGACTGGATGCCGCGCGGGGTGCGCAAGGCGCAGCGCGACATCGAGAAGGCGATCGGCAGGCTGGAACACCGGCTGGGCCGCTCGCCCACCGAGCCGGAGGTGGCGCGCGAGATGAACCTGCCGCTGGATCAATACCAGGACATGCTGGCCGACGCGCGCGGCGCCCAGCTGATCCATTTCGACGAGGTCGACAGCGAGGACGACAACGAGCCTTTCCTGGACCGCAATGGCGCCAACGGTGGTGCCGATCCGCTCGAGCAGCTCAAGGATGCGCGCTTCCGGCAGTCCCTGGTGACGGCAATCGAAGGTCTGCCGGAACGCGAAAAGCTGCTGATGGGCCTGTACTACGAGCAGGAGCTCAATTTCAAGGAAATCGCCGCCGTGCTCGGCGTCACCGAATCGCGTATCTGCCAGCTGCACAGCCAGGCGGTGGCGCGGATCCGGGTCAAGCTCAAAGACTGGTAGGGTACGCGGGCTTGCCATGGTGTAAGGGGAGGCCATTGACGTAAAATGACTGCTTTCCCTCCTGAGGGTCCTGCATGGCCGACCCGCGCGGGCGCGCGGTCATCGCCCCGATTCCGCTGCTGCGGCACCACGCATCCCGGCTGTCTCTGGTGGCGCTGGCCGGAGTCCTGCCGCTTCTGATGTGTGGGCTATACCTGCTGCGCGACCACACCCTGGACGCGTGGCTGCGGGCACTGGTCGGCGCCGTTTGCGCAGTGCCGGTGCTGTGGGCCTGGACGGTCGCGCGCGGTCTGGCGCGGGAATTCGAGCATCAGCGGCGCAACCTGGAACAGGGCAGCGGACGCCTGCGCGAGTTGGCGCGGATGGGCTCGGACTGGTTCTGGGAGCTCGATGCGCAATTTCATGTGGTGGCGGTCGATACCGGCGTCGCGGACGGCGAGCCGGGCGCGGTATGCGCGGGCGCGCAGGCCCTGATCGGCACCCTGCCCTGGGACCACCCGGGCTTGCGTCCGCTCAACTCTGAATGGGATACACAGCGCGCGCAACTGGCGGCCCGTCAGGCGTTCGCCGGCTTCCTGCTCGAAGTCCCGCGCGGGGAGGATGCGACGCGGGTCCTGGCCCTGCGCGGCGAACCGGTGTTCGACCCTGGCGGCAATTTCCTGGGCTATCGCGGCACCGGGGCCGACATCACGCCGCGCTACCGCGCGGAGCAGGCCCTGCGCGCCAGCGAGGCGCGCAACCGCGCTCTGATCGACAGCGCCCCGGAAGCGATTTTCGTCATCGATGCCGATCGTTGGAAGGCAATCGATGCCAATCCCCGCTCAGTCGCCCTGTTCGGCCTGCCCAAGGACGCCCTGCTTGACACCCCGGTGGGCCAGTTCAACATGCCGGTGCAGCCGGGCGGGCGCGGCGCAGCCGAGTACGGCCAGGCACTGATCGCGCGCGCGCTGGGTGGCGAGGTGGTCGCCGCCGATTGGATGTTCCGCTCCGCCAAGGGGCGCGAGTTTCCGGCCGAGTTGCGGATTGCGCGCCTGCCGGGCGAGCAGCGCCTGCTCCGGCTGTCGGTGGTCGACATCAGCGAGCGGCGCGCCTTCGAGGCGGAACGCGAGCGCCTTCAGCAGGAGTCGCGCCAACTGCTGCACCGCGTCAACCTGATCATCGACACCATGCCGTTCGCCTGCATCGTGCACAACGCCGATTTCGTGGTGACCACCTGGAACCGGGCGGCCGAGCGGATTTTCGGCTACACCGCCGAACAGATGCGCCAGCCGGGCGCCATCGATCGGCTGGTGCCGCCGGAGCGCCGCGCCGAGGTACTGGCCAGGATACGGGCGCGGGCGGCCGGCACTGTCGAGAACGGGATGCGGGCCTCGCTCAACCTGACACGCGACGGGCGACGCATTTTTTGCGAATGGCATGGCGCCTTGCTGGCCGAGCGCGGCAATGGCGAGGTGGACGTATTGTCGATGGCCATGGACGTGTCCGATCGGGTTGGGGCAGAGCAGGCCCTCAAGGAAAGCGAAGACCGCTTCCGCCGCCTGACCGCATTGTCCTCCGACTGGTACTGGGAACTGGACAGCGAGTACCGGTTTACCGCCATCACCGGGCGCGAGCGCTACCCACACCTGGGGCGCGATCTGGTGATCGGGCACCGCCGCTGGGAGCGCCCGGAGTTGCGTCCGGTGGGATTTACGTGGAACGAGCACAAGCGCGACCTGGACTTGCGCAAGCCATTCGCCCACCTGGTACTGGGCTATACCGGTAGCGACGGCGCCCTTGCCTACTGGGCAATCAGCGGAGAGCCGGTGTTCGATCGCGGCGGCGCCTTCACCGGCTACCGCGGGGTCGGTTCGGACATCACGCAGCGCTACCGGGCCCATGCGCTGCGCTCCGGTGAGAAGGAGATGTTCGAGCGACTGGCCGCCGGCGCGCCGCTGGCGGACCTGCTCGAGTTGCTCTGCCATGGGGTCGAATCGGCGCTGGCGCGTCGCGGGGTGGTCGCGGTCAGCACTGTCGAGAACGGTTCGCTGCGCCTGCTGGCCGGCCCGAACCTGCCTCAGGAGTGTCGCCGCGCAGCGCGGCTAATTCCGCTCGAGGCGGGGCTGGGATGCTGCGTTGATGCGGTGCTGGAAAGCCGCCAGGCGATAAGCGCCGAGATTGCCAGCCGGACTCGCGCCGGACGGTGGCGCGACGCCATGTTGTCCAGCGGCTTTCAGTCTTGCTGGTCGACCCCCATCCCGGGCGCGGGCGGGCGGGTGATCGGCACCCTGGCGGTGTACCACGATCTGCCCGGCGAGCCCTTGCCGGCGGACCGCGAGTTGTCCCTGTCGGCCGCCGGCCTGGCCGGGGTGGTGATGGAGCGCACCGAGGCGCAGGCGGCGCTGCGCGAGAACGAGGCGCGTTATCGCGCCCTGGTCGAGGGTGCGCAGGCCGGAGTGTTCGTGCACCGCGACGACATCATCGAATATGTCAATCCCGCGATGGTCGCCCTGATGCGCGCGCCGGATGCGCAAGCCCTGCTCGGGCTGAGCGTCGACCAGTTGCTGATGCCCGAATTCGTCGCATTTGCGCGGGCGCGGCGCCTGGCGATGGCGGCCGGCATGGGGGGCGCCGGCTTTGTGGAAATGCAGTTGCGGCGACTCGACGGGGAGCCGATGGATGCCGAGGTTGGCTCATCGGTGATCAGCCGCGATCGCGGCCTGCTGATCCAGGCGCAGATCCACGACATCAGCGCGCGCAAGTGGACCGAGCGCGAAATCCTGCGGCTCAATGAAGGCTTGGAGCAGCGGGTCGCCGAGCGCACCGCGGAGCTGTCGGCGGCGAACCGCGAGATGGAAGCCTTCTCGTACACCGTCGCGCACGACCTGCGCGCACCGCTGCGCGCGATCGACGGATTCTCGCGCATGCTGCGGGTCGACGCGGGCGAGCGCCTGGACGATCGGATGCGCCGCGACCTGGACACGATTTCTTCAAATGCGCGGCGCATGGCCGAATTGATCGATGGCCTGCTCCGGTTCGCGCGCTTTTCGCGCGGCGAGGCGGCGCGCCAGCGGGTCGCCACCAGGGCAATGGTCGAAACGGTGATCCTGGAATTGGCGATGCCCCCCGGCGGCATCCGCCCGGCCTTCAAGATCGGCGAATTGCCGGACATGCAGGGTGACGCGGCGATGCTGCGCCAGGTGTGGGTCAACCTGCTCTCGAATGCCCTCAAATTCACCAGCAAGCGGCAGGGCGGCGAGGTGACGGTGGATGCCCAAGCACAGGCCGGCGGCGTGTGCTTCACGGTGCGCGACAACGGCGCCGGATTCGATCCGGCCTATGCGGACAAATTGTTCGGCATGTTCCAGCGCCTGCACCGCCTCGATGAGTTCGAGGGCACCGGCGTTGGTCTGGCGATCGTCAAGCGGGTGATCGAGCGGCATGGCGGACGGGTCTGGGCCGATGGCCATCCGGACGCCGGCGCCAGTTTTCACTTCTTCCTGCCGGACGCCGCGCTGGCGCGCTAGGGATGCGCGCCGCCCGGATTGCGACCGGCTTGCAGGCGGCGCTTGTGCCTCCGGACCGCGGCCTGCGCCGGTCTGGAAGCTCGGCATGAGCAAACCCGCGTCACACCCTGCTAAAATCAGGCAGCGCTGCCGCCGTCACCTCAGGGGATATGTCAGAGGCATCGGCATCGACTATGAACCGGGCATGTTTGAAGCGCGAACTTTGAGGCCCATGAGGAGCAAACCGTGACCCTAGCCACCGAACTCGGTGCCGACATCCTGCTGGTTGAAGACGATCCGAACGATGCCGAACTGATCAGCCGCGCGCTCAAGCGCGGCGGGGTGGCCGTGACCATGGCGCGGGTCTCCGACGGGGTCGAGGCACTCGACTACCTGTTCTGCCGTGGCGCCTACGTGGGCCGGTCGCGTGCTTCACGCCCCAGGCTGGTCCTGCTCGACCTGAAGCTTCCCAAACTCACCGGCCTGGAAGTGCTCAAGGCGATCCGCGCCAATGCCGGGCTCAAGCGCCTGGTGGTGGTGATGCTCACATCCTCCAAAGAAGAGCG
>Ga0302322_100003707_pt1 | contig 13193 bp, 23 predicted proteins | sample Fen_T0_2_FD_203757 | JGI IMG/M metagenome (GOLD analysis project Ga0302322, IMG submission 203757) | Peat permafrost microbial communities from Stordalen Mire near Abisko, Sweden - Fen_T0_2 | ecosystem: Environmental > Terrestrial > Soil > Wetlands > Permafrost | place: Sweden: Abisko...
CTACAGCGAGGCCACGCCGGCGCTCGGGCGCTTCATCGCCCAGGTCGCGGTCGGACGCTGGGCTGAGGACAAGGGGCTGGCGGCATGACCGGCGATCGCAGCGTCGAGATCACCGTCGATGCGTTCCTACGTGTCAAGCGCGAGCGGGACGAGGCTCGTGACGTGATCTCTCGGGTGCGCGGCATCTGCGACACGGCCTACGGCCCCGGACGAGAAGACCTCGCTGAACTGGTGCTTGCTGTTCTGCCGGAGGAGTCATGACCGACACCCACGTCTCGATGGTCGACGAGAAGGCCATGCTGGGGACGAAGACCCACGTCCCGTGCTGCCAGATCCATGACGGGATCATGGCGCTGTGCGGGGCACGACCGCCGAAGGACAGGAAGGTCAGCCTCCTGAGCCCGGGGACCCCGGTCAGCTGCGCCCCGTGCGTCGAGGCCGACCACCGGAACGGGTGCCCGCGGCACGGGACCTGCCCGGTGAGGGAGTCACCATGAGCCTTGCCGACCTGTGCCCCTGCTGCGGCACGATGCGACCCCAGGGCGCCACCCTCGTCGAGCCGTGCCCCTGGTGCAGGTACGACCCGACGTGGAACTCTCGGCGCCGACGCCAGTACAAGCGCGACTACCGTCGCAAGAGGGGCGAGTCATGATCACCATCGAGGAGGCGCTGGCCTCCGGACATGGGACGTGGCGCTCGTTCACCTGCCCCAAGCACGACGACTCCTCGCCCTCGGCGCGGGTCAACGTCGAGACCGGCAAGTGGGTCTGCATGTCGTGCGGGGCCAAGGGCCACTCGGAGAACTACCACCCCGACCCCGACATGCTCATCGACAGCGCGCTGCGCGACCTCGAGTCCCTGGACGCGCGGAAGTTCTACGCGGAGTCCTGGCTCGACCAGTTCGATGCCAGCGGCGCCGACCCGGGGGAGTACTGGCTGAGCCGGTTCTCGCGCGAGACCTGTCGCAAGCACAGGTTCGGCTACGACTGGACCGAGGAGAAGTCGGTCTACCCCTTCCGCGACGACGAGGGCCAGGTGCTCGGCGTCGTGCGTCGCGGGCACCCGGGCGAGAAGCCCAAGTACCGCTACCCCTGGGGCGTGGACGCCTCGGCCCACCTGTTCGGCTACCACCGGCGGCTGGACCGCGAGCCGTCCGTGGTGGTGCTCTGCGAGGGCGCGCCGGACACCGCCGCGGTCACCGACGTCGAGGACCTGCTCGATGCGCTGTCGGGGGAGACCTGGCTGGCGATGGGCTGCTACGGCAAGGTGCTCCACGCCCGCCAGCGGGTCCTGGTGCACCGCGCGCGGCCGGACCTGGTGCTGGTCGCGTTCAACGGCGACGAGGCCGGGCGTAAGGGCCAGTGGCTCGCGCTGCGCCAGCTGGAGGAGGAGGGGCTGCAGGCGGTCGGGGTGAACCTGCCCTACAAGAAAGACCTGGGCGACCTGCGGGCTGGTCAGCGCATCACGCTGCTCCACGAGTCTCTTTCACTCTCCACCATCGTCTAGTAGGGTCGTGGTTATGGACAACACCGACGAGATCCAGGAGCTCTACGACGCGGTAGAGGCCTACGAGGAGGCCAAGGCGGAGGAGGAGGCCGCCAACCGCGAGCGGGTCGCCCGCCAGGAGCGTCTGGCCAAGCTGCTCGAACGCGCCGGCCGCAAGACCATGACCATCACCAAGGACGACGGCACCCGCGTGCGGGTCACGCGCTCGCAGAGCGAGTACGTGAAGTCGGTGGACGAGAAGGGCCTGAAGAAGGCTCTGGGCGCGAAGGTCTGGCGCACGATCACCGACACCAAGCTCTCCCAGACCAAGCTCAAGGCCGCGATCACCGCGGGCGAGGTAGACGCGCTCACCGCCTCGGTCTACATCACCACCGCGCTCAAGACGGCGTCCATCACGCTGTCCAACCCCAAGGAGGGAGACGAGTGACCAGGACCGCTGCGCCCCTGGATCCGGCCACCCGGCTGGTGCGCTCGCTCGAGGGCGAGTACTTCAAGCTCTCGGAGGCCGCGGAGGTCCTCAAGGTCCCCGAGTCCACGCTGCGCGCCCTGATCAAGGACGCCAGCGAGGGAGGCGACCCGGACGGCGCGCCCAAGCAGTACATCCCCTTCGGGAAGATCCCGATCTACCTCTACACCCACGACGACATCGACCGGATCCGCGAGGTGCTCACCAAGCGCCGCTCGGCATCCCCCATCCCCTTCGACATGGTGCTCAACGGACGGCCTCCGCGCTACACCCCGGAGGAGCGCGCGCAGCGCACCAAGCTCTCCGCGCGGGCCTGGTACTACCGCAACCGGATCAAGACGCTGCAGGCCGCGGACGACGCTCCCCGCGGTGCGCTGTCGGAGGCCAGGCGCAAGCTCAAGGAGATCAACGACGAGCTCAAGAAGACGGAGAAGCCATGACCGACGTGTTCGTCAGCCAGATCATCGAGGACTTCACCCTGGACAACGCCAAGTACGAGGACGAGATCTGGACCAGCGCCACGGCTCGCTGCATCGAGGCGCTGATCGAGGAGGCCAAGACCAAGGATCTGCGGGCCTACGACTTCGTGGAGGTCAGCCGCCGGCGGCTCAAGGAGTACGGCGTCGAGCGGGAGGGCATCACCTACCGCGGCTTCACCTACTGCCCGCACGGCGACCCCGAGGCGACCGGGTGGGAGCTCCGGATGAAGGCCTCCACCCGACCCCTTGACACTGTCGCATCTAGCGACTAGACAAGTCCCCACCAACCGCAACGCCCTCCGGGGCACAGCATCAGGAGAAGATCATGGGTAGGTTCGGCACCCCCGCCGCCGAGGTCAACGACTCGTCCGGCGACTACCTCCGTCCGCTCAAGTCGGGCGACACCAAGGTCCGGTTCCTCCAGGAGATCCCGGTCTGGACCGGCTACTACGAGCACTACATCGGCAAGCAGGCCTTCCCCTGCACCGGCGACCGGATGACGTGCCCCGGCTGCACCCACGAGAACGCCGAGGTGCAGAAGGCGACCCGTCGCTGGGGGACCAACGTCCTGCTCGTCGACTCCGGCGCGGTGGCGGCGATGAAGCTGCCCTCGACGCTGAAGAAGAAGTGCGAGAACCGCGCCGCGCGCAACGATGGCTCGATCACCTCGCGCGACTACATCCTGATCAAGGACGGCTCCGGCATGGAGACGACCTACGACATCGACCAGGACGAGAAGTACCGGGTCACCCTCGAGGAGTACAACGACTCGCTGGAGGACATCGAGGAGATCCTGGCCTCGATGTTCGACGACGTGTTCGGGGAGGGCTCGTCCGCGGAGTACCTCGAGGGCAAGGTGTCCGCTCCGGTCAAGGAGGCCAAGCCCGCGCGCAAGCGCGAGACGGTCGACGACCAGATCGACAAGTGGGCCGAGGAGGGCAAGGTCGAGAGCAAGCGCGCTCCGCGCAAGACCGCGGCCGCCAAGCCCGCCCCGGAGAAGGAGTCCGAGGAGGACGTCGAGGTCAGCGAGGCCGACCTGCGTGCCATGTCGCTGCTCGACCTCATCGCGCTGGCCGACGCGGAGGACGTCGACGTCAACGGGCTCAAGGACGCCGAGGAGATCATCCAGGCGATCCTGCTCGCGGCGGTGCCGTACTGATGCGGACCCCGGAGGACGTCGCCAACGACAAGCGCCAGGCCGCGGTCGTGGACCTGCAGACCAGGTTCTCGTTCCACCCGGCCGATAAGACCCGCGGGCACGAGCACTCCCAGGTCCGCGAGGTCCACTACCAGACCGCCCTGCAGATGTTCTTGCTGCTGCCGGACGGCCGGGAGAAGTCCCTCGTGCTGACCAAGCTCGAGGAGTCCATGTTCTGGGCGAACGCGGCGATCGCGCGAGCCCCCCAGGACTGAGGGGCCCAGCGGTTCTTTCAGGGTCGCACTGCATGGTGATCCGCCCGGGCGGAGTGGGTTCGACTCCCACCAGTGCACGCACGGGAGCAGTGCTCCCCACCGATAGGAGTCACGTCATGGTTATGAAGATCAAGAGAGCGTTGGGAACGCATCCTCACTCGGCCAACTTCAGAGGATCGCGCGAGTGGTTCGAGAGCAACTTCCCGCTCACGTACAAACCCAACGTGCTCGTCCGTTGTCCTTGCTGCGGGAACGACATTCGGCAGTTTCGGCGCGCGATCACGGTGACGATGGCCCAGCGTCTGGTCGAGATGTACCGGCTGCACGGGACGGACTGGCATCCGACCAAGAGTGGCCTGGGGGCGCGCCGGTCCGCTGATGGGAAGCGCGTCTATCGGATGACCGGACAGTCGGAGTTCCCCTGGTGGGGGCTGACCGAGGTGACCAAGATCGGCGGAGTTCGTCACCAGCGCATCACCGATGTCGGGGTCAGGTGGCTCCGCGGCGAGATCTCTGTGCCGCGCTATGCGGTCGTCCAGCAGAACATCTGCATGTGGTACGAGGACAACAACGCCGGCAACGAGATCGAGTTCGAGGACGGGACCTACTCCATCACCGACGCGATGGGGAACCAGTTCGATCTCGAGCGGCTTCTGAACGGGACCCTGTGATGGCGCTGCGCATCGCGCGGGACCCGAGCATCTGGAACCTGCACAGCCACTCGCGCTACTCGGCGTCCGACGCGATGCCGACCGTGGAGGCGATGGTCGAGCGCGTGGTGAGGATGGGCCAGCCCGCGATGGGCCTGACCGACCACGGCAACATGGGTGGCACCACCCATCTCTACAAGGCCGCCCAGCGTGCCGGCATCAAGCCGTTCCCCGGCATCGAGCTCTACGTCGTCCCCAGCCGCGAACGGCACAAGGCGGCCAAGACGCCCGAGGACCGCGCGGCCAACAAGCGCCGTCACATGTGCGTGGTGGCCTACACCTCCGAGGGCTACAAGAACCTCGTCCAGCTCTCGACCCGCACCCACCTCAACTTCCACCACAAGCCGCTCATCGACCTGGGCGACATCACCGAGATGAGCGAGGCCGGTCTGCTCAAGGGCATCGCCGCCACCTCGGGCTGCTACTTCGGCCTGCCGATCCAGATGCTCGTCGCGGGCAAGGAGGACGGAGCCAAGGCGATGCTCGCCACCATGGCCCGCTCGTTCGACCGCTTCTACGTCGAGCTCCAGAACCACGAGATCGACCAGGGCGACGGCTTCACCGACTCCACCATCGCGGACGCCATGCACGGCTTCGCGACCGAGATGGGCCTGCCCTGCGTGCTCACCCAGGACGCCCACTACGCACTGTCAGGAGACAGAGATGACCACGACACCTTCAAGCGCCTTGTGGCCTTCGGAGACGACCCCGATGATGCAGTCTTCCCCGGAGACGGCTTCCACCTGGCCGACACGGCCTGGTTCCTTCAGCACCACTACGGAGCCCGTCTGGACGCCGGGCGCGAAGGGCTGCGGGATCTTCTCGACGCCCACGACCTGAGCATCCCGGCGCTGGACACCTACGCCTACAACATCCCGCTGACGGTCGCGGACCCCGATGGCGAGCTGCTCGCGCTCTGCCTGGCGGGCCTGGAGCAGCGGCGCGCCGAGGCCGAGGCCCGTGGTGGACGCGCGCTCGGGAAGCGCTACGAGGACCGGCTGTTCGAGGAGCTCGAGATCATCAAGGACACCGGCATGGCGGGCTACCTGCTGCTGGTCGCGGAGTGCACCGACTGGCTGCGCGACAACCGGATCATGTACTCGACGAGAGGCTCGGCCTCGGGCGCGATCATCAACTGGTGCCTACGGGTCACCCAGCTCGACCCGATCCGCTGGAGCCTGCCCTTCGACCGCTTCATCAGCCGCGACCGGACCAAGCCGCCGGACGTGGACCTCGACGTCGAGCACGACCGCCGCAAGGACTTCATCGAGTGGCTGCGCAAGCGCTTCTCGGTGCACCAGATCGGCACCTGGAACAAGTACTCGATGAACGACGACGACGCGGAGGAGGAGGGCGGCGGCTCGCTGCTGCGCTCGTACTACTCGGTGCGCAACCGCACCAAGGAGCCCGGCGCTGCCAACGTCACCTGGAACCAGGTTCCCCAGTCCGACCGCGACCAGCTGCACCGTCTCTCCGACCGCGTGCTGGTCAAGGCGGCCGGGGTGCACGCCGCCGGCCTGGTGCTGACCACCACCGAGGAGGAGCTGCGCGACCTGGTCCCGCTGATGAAGATCGGGTCGAGCGGGACGCTGGTGACGCAGTACGCGATGAAGGAGGTCGAGAGCCTCGGGCTGGTCAAGCTCGACGCGCTCGGTCTGAAGACCCTCACCGTGCTGCGCCACGTGCTCGGCTTCATCGGCAAGGACTACGAGGACTGGCTGGACCCGTCGTGGATCCCCTTCAGCGACTCGGCCACCTACACCACCATCAGCGCGGGGAACACCGATGGCGTGTTCCAACTGGACGGCTACGCGGCGCGCACCGGCTGCAAGGACCTCAAGCCGCGCAACATCCACGAGGTCATCGCGGCCATGGCGCTGTTCCGCCCGGCCATCATGAACTCCGGCGCCACCGCCTCCTACGTCCGGCGCAAGCACGGCCGCGAGCGGACCCCCACGCGCCACCCGGTGATCGACGAGGTGGTCAAGCCGACCCACGGCATCGTGCTCTACCAGGACCAGGTCATCGGCATCCTCAAGTCGATGGGGATGACCCCCGACGAGTACACGCTGTTCCTCAAGGCCGTGAAGTCCTCCAACGACAACGTGGAGTGGGCCAACGGGATCATCGCGCAGTTCAAGCCGGGCCTGCAGTCCAAGGCGCGCGTGCTGGGTTTCACCGAGGCCGACTGGGACTGGCTCTGGCACGCGATCGAGGGCTTCGGCAACTACGGCTTCAACATCTCCCACGCGAGCGCCTACGGCGTGCTGGCGTACTACTGCGCCTACCTGCTGGCCCACCACCCCAAGGAGTACTACGCGGGGCTGCTGGCGGTCGCGGCGGGAGAGCCCAAGAGCGGCAAGTCCAAGCGGACCAAGGAGGACATCTACACCTCGGCCGCGCGCCGCAACGGGATCCGGCTGCTCAAGCCCGATGTCAACGTCTCGGGGATGACCTACACGGTGGACCGCCGCGGCGTGCGCAAGGGGCTGCTCTCGATCCCCCAGGTGGGCAAGGTCATCTCGCGCACCATCGTCACCGCGCGGGGGGATTCCCCCTTCGTCTCGCTCGACGACTTCGCCGAGCGGGTCAACCAGTCCAAGGTCAGCGGCATCATCGAGTACCGCCGGACCGGGGACTACTCCACCGGCACGATGGGCCGCCTGTTCGAGGCCGGGGCGTTCAACACACTTCTGGAGACCTGATGGCATACGCGACCGGAACGACCGTCACAGTGGCGTCGTCCCAGATGGAGATCGCCCGCACGCTCGAGCGCTACAAGGTGCACACCTACTCCTTCGGTGCGCGCCCCGGACTGGCGATGGTGGAGTTCGAGATCGACGGCTACCCGATCCGTGTCGCCGTCCCCCTGCCGGCCAAGCCGGTGCGGGAGAAGGGCCCGAGCCCGGAGACCGGGCGGACGGTGAACCTCTGGACCCGGTGGGAGCAGGACGTCAAGGAGTGCTGGCGCGCCCTGCTGCTGCTGATCAAGGCCAACCTCGAGGCGGTCGAGCGGGGCATCGTGAAGGTCGAGGAGGCCTTCATGGCCTACCTCATCACCAACGACGGCCGCACCCTGGGCGACGTGGTGCTCCCCTCCTTCCGCGAGAACCAGCTGGCGATCGAGGCGGGCAAGGCCGAGGCGGCGTCGCGATGACCGTCTTCCCCGCCAAGTACTGGGGCTACTGCGGCAAGCCCGACTGCCGCGAGAAGTTCGAGGTCGGTGACCTCATCGAGTGGAGCGACGAGATCCACGGCTATCACCACGCCGACTGCCCCGAGGTCCTCGAGGAGCCGGCACCGGAGGTCTGCCAGAGGTGCTGGCAGGCCAAGGCCAAGAACGGAGCGTGTGGCTGTGCCTGATGGGACCGCATGGGACCTCGGCGTCGACGCCGACTACGACCTCAACACCGTGATCTTCTTCCAGATGAAGTTCGGGAAGAACATCTACTCCTACGCCGCGCTGAAGACCCAGCAGGGCTGGTACCTCACCGGCAAGGACACCCAGCCCTTCTCCTGGCCGCGGCTGTGCACCGAGTACCTCGCCAAGGCCAGCACGGTCTCCTACGCGCCTGAGTGGAAGACGATCGGATGAGCGTCCATCACGCCGACGACTGGTGGCCCGACCGGGAGACCGGCATCCTCGGCCACGGCCACGACGGCCTGGTGATCGACCGGATCAAGCACAGCAAGACAGCCATGCGGGTGAGCCGTGAGGACATCCTGCTGATCGCGCTCGTCACGGTGCACGCGTTGGCCCAAGAGCTCGAGGACGAGCGGATCGCAGACACCTTCTCACCACCTCTGGAGCTGCTGCCGTGAGCGACTACCCCACCGACGACCAGCGCCGCCGCGTCTACCAGCGCTGCCACGGCCGCTGCGAGGCGCTCGTCCAGGTGATGGCCAACCGGCGCGACCCCAGCGACGGCATGGCCCTGCCGATACAGCACGAGGTCTGGACCCGCTGCTTCGACATCGGCGTGGAGATCCACCACGCAATGCTGCGCAGCCGGGGAGGCACGATCCTCGACCAGTGGGGCGAGATCTACCACCTGGTCGCGCTCTGCCACCGGCACCACCACACCGCGCACTCGCGGGTCGCGGAGTCCTACGCCTCGGGCCTGATCATCGACGGCTACGTCACCACCGGCCCCTCGGGCTTCCCGGTCTACACCGGGGTCGACGAGTACCTCACCCTCACCTACCCGGAGCAGCCATGACGACCATCGGCGCAGGGATGCGCGTCCGCACCCGCGAGGAGAACCTCCCGGTGTGGGAGGAGACGGTCAAGGCCACGGGCTTCCTGCCCTGGCGCACGATCGAGGAGGTCGAGCTGCTCGAGGTCTCCTTCGTCGAGTTCCCCGCCAACCCCCACTGCTACACGATCGTGGTGTTCGAGAAGTGACCAGCCTTGCCCAGATGCTCAAGACCTCGAACCTGCCCATCACGATGCGCCACGAGCGCTTCCTGAGCCAGGGCGACCCGGTGTTCTCCCCCGAGGCCCTCCAGTTCGCCCAGGACGTCCTGAGCGGCCAGGTGGGCGGCAACCGCAAGCGGGAACGGCTGTGGCGTGCGAGCGGCGCCGGCCGGTGCCTGCGCGAGCGGATGTTCGCCCGCATCGGCGTGCCCGAGGCGCGCGGGACCAACAGCCAGCTGCAGAACATCTTCAACAACGGCAACTTCGCCCACCTGCGCTGGCAGATGGCCGGGCTCACCGAGGGCTGGCTGATCGGGGTCGAGATCCCGGCCGACCACCACGAGATGGGGGTCGGCTCGACGCTGGACGGCATGATCTGGGACGAGAGCATCCTGGAGTTCAAGTCGATCAACGACCGCGGCTTCCGGATGGTCTGCGACTACGGGGCCAAGCACCCGCACAAGATGCAGCTGCACTACATGTTCCTGACCACCGGGCGCACGGCGGGCTCGATCGTCTACGAGAACAAGAACAGCCAGGACTGGCGCGAGGAGCGCGTGCTGCTCGACCCGGAGATCATGGCCGACGTGCACCGCGAGCTCGATGCGCTCAAGGCCGGCTGGGAGAACAAGTCCCTGCCGCCGATGAAGCCCAGCTGCGAGACTCGGGAGGGCGCTGAGTACCGTAACTGCGCGTTCCGCGACCTCTGCCCGCTCATGACGACCTGGAACAAGGCCGTCAAGCAGACCCCCACCAAGGAGATCACCGCATGATCATCAACGGCATCGAGCTCGACATCGCGGACTTCGACTTCCCCGATGCCTGGGTCCTGACCACCGTGTCCACCGACGTCCCCGAGGTCGAGGACTACAACTGGCGGGCGACCGGCCACCTCTCGGCGCTGCGCAAGATGGAGCACGCGCTGCTGAGCTCGGGGTACGACCCGAGCAGCGGGGAGTGGCGGGTGTTCGAGTTCGACACCAACGCGGTCAGCGAGATCCCCGAGGAGATCGCTGTCGAGGGCGCGGACAAGCTGGTCGTGGTGCTCGCGCGCAACATCGAGAAGCTGCCCTGATGGCCAGGACCGTCGCCCCTTGGCGCCGGGCCACGTTCCAGCTGAACATGACCACTTCCGAGGTCGACACCACGGTGGGCCAGGAGAACGGCGGCACGGGCTACAAGACGACGATGCCCGGGGTCACGACCGGCATCCTGCTGCTGCGGCCCGAGAACGACAGCGTCGAGTACGAGCTCGAGGTGCTGGTGATCAAGAAGACGCTGAAGAGGAGGCCCTGATGGTCGTCCGCATCGCGCGCCCCACGCGCGCACACGCCCAGTTCGGCACCCAGGCGATCACCACCCCGACCGCCCAGGGCCTGCCCGAGGTCGACGACCTGTGGGAGGAGCTCCAGGGCTACGTCGACATCATCCTGGGCCGGGAGGAGCCTCCCATCGACTACCCGGCCTACCTGGCGCTCGCGGAGATCGCCACGGCGTACTACTGCCGCGGCCAGGAGATCGAGATGATGATCCACAACGCGGAGCGCGAGGGCGTCGTCATGCGCGGCTCCGCGCTCTACCGCTTCCGCACCGGTGAGCTGCGCTCGTTCATCGAGCTCGCCAAGCGTGCCGCGGAGCTGGGGAGCCGCCGGCTCACCCAGGAGCAGCTGCTCTACCAGATGAGACTGGAGGCGTGATGAAGGCTGTCGCCAGGCTCTACCTGGACCTGCCGCGCAAGTCCGATGGCTACCAGTTCGACGAGCCGTTCCGGGGGGCTCGGGAGGTGGACTGGGTGCCTCAACTGCGCGAGACCCGGATCACCGACGTCCCGAAGGGGGTCATCGGCATCGGAATCTTCCACGGCCAGCAGCTCTTCCAGTGGAACACGCTGGGCTCTCCCACCCATGACGGGGACACCATCGTCCTCCCCGCGTTTGACGTCGCTCCCACCCCGAAGGAGGGCTTCTGATGTTCGAGGTCAGGTTCCTCGAGGACGACATCGTGCTCGAGCGCTCCCGCTTCGTCGTCGTCGAGAGGATGCGCGGGCTCACGGGCGGCCAGCACGCCATCATGGTGGCCAGACCGGACGGGACGTACTACCAGCACGAGACCCCGCCGGCCGCGATGATCACCTGGGCGCCCGAGGACGCTCACAGCATCCCGCTGGACGCGCTGGCGAGCCTGCACGACGCCGTGGGCCAGAAGCTGCGGCTGGACTTCCCGACCGACCGCACTCTGCGGGCGGACTACCTGGCCGAGCGCACCCGCGTCGACCAGTTCATCAACTGGCACCTGGGGGCCACGTGATCGTCGAGGGCTACGTCCACCTCACGGACGCCGAGGGCCGGGTCTTCGCGCGCGAGCAGTGCTCGTTCGAGGTGACCGACGAGGAGATCATCAACATCCTCCCTGTTCGCATCAAGATCCCCGAGCGGATGGACTGCACCCTCCCCCTTAGCCTCTCGGTGCTCATGCCGGTGGGCGAGGTCCCGATCGGGGACCCGGACGCACGCGAGATGCCCGACGCCGGCACCGACCTGCTGCTGGGTGCGGGGACCATCTCCAAACTGGGGGAAGAGGAGTCGTCCACCCCGCCTTCTTGACCTGTTCGCAGAGGTTCGTTAGCGTTCGTCGCGTCGGCTCGGTGACTCCGGTTGACGTAGGAAGCCCCCCGTGCGGGTCAGCCGGTTCGCCGGTCGTGGTCGGGGGGCTTCCTCATGGCAGGTGCGGTGCCGGCTCCGCACCCGGGCTCTGAACCCGGACGGCGCAGGTTCGAGCCCTGCCCTGCCAGCTGGCCCCGCCTGACACCGGCCCCTGGGCCGGGATGCGTCCCCACCGGACGCGAGGGCGGGGCCTTGTGCTTCTCGGGGATCAAGCGGATGGTGGAGAGATGAACACCACCCTGATCACCGTGCTCGTCGTGCTCGCCATCATCGCCCTAGTCCTGTTCATCGTGCGCCGGTAGCGGTCCTGGGTAGTCTCGGAGCAGGAGGCGTCCCATGACCAAGCTCGCTCTCAGCCACTACTTCACGCCCTACACGCGCTCCGAGGACAACGCCCTCGCGGTAGCGCTGGGCGAGGCCGGCGACTACTACGACCGGCGCTACCTCTACCCCTACCCGGGCGGCGCGGACGGCCCTGGCTCGCCCACGACCTACGGTGGCCTGCTGCGCGACCGCCCCATCCCGCGCATCCCGCTCTCGGGCGACTTCGAGTACCAGGACATGCAGTGGGAGATCGCCACCGCCAAGACCTACGGCCTGGACGGCTTCACCGTCGACCTGCTCGAGATCGACACCACGGGCGGCTCCAACTTCTCCGGCATCGGGCAGAACGCCCGGCGGGTGAAGAAGCTGCTCAACGCCGCGGACGCGGACGGCTCGTTCACCATCGTGCTGATGCCCGACATGTCCGGCTGGCACGCCCAGAGCGCGTCGGCGGTCGGGACGACGTGCGCGAACCTGGCGGCCGCGCACGCCAGCGTGCACCGCGAGGGCGGGAAGGTGGTCCTGGCCCCGTTCTACCCCGAGACCAAGACCGCGAGCTTCTACAACGACGTCGCCACCGTGATGACCGGCCTGGGCCAGCCGCCGGTGTTCGTGCCCTGCTTCCTGAACTACGGGGGCAACGTCGCGGCCTACAAGTCCACCCTGGGCGCCAAGATGATCGGCGCGAGCAACTGGGGCAACCGCTCGCCCGCCGGCAACGCGGTGGCGACCAACACCGCCCTGGCGGCCGACGCCCACGGGCGCGGGCTGATCTGGATGCAGCCCATCAGCTTCCAGGACGTCCGCCCCGACCAGTTCGTCTACGCCGAGCCCGAGAACACCCACAACCTGCGCCTGACCTGGCAGGCCGCGCGCGACGGCAACGCCGAGTGGGTCCAGTGCGTGACGTGGAACGACTTCTCCGAGGGCACCCAGTTCGTCCCCAGCCGCGACCACGGCGCCGTGCTCACCGAGCTCAACGGGTGGTTCATCGCCTGGTGGAAGACCGGCTCGATGCCGACCATCGTCCACGACAGCCTGATCCTCACCCACCGCAAGCATCCGTATGCCGCGACGGCCACCGGCGGGATGAGCCACTACATGAGCCTGTGGCAGACCACCGCCGCGGTGAACACCGTGGAGTGCTTCGCGCGGCTGGCGAGCTCGGGGACGGTCACCCTGACCAGCGGGAGCAACGTCTCCACCGTCACCGGC
>Ga0302322_100003708_pt1 | contig 13192 bp, 13 predicted proteins | sample Fen_T0_2_FD_203757 | JGI IMG/M metagenome (GOLD analysis project Ga0302322, IMG submission 203757) | Peat permafrost microbial communities from Stordalen Mire near Abisko, Sweden - Fen_T0_2 | ecosystem: Environmental > Terrestrial > Soil > Wetlands > Permafrost | place: Sweden: Abisko...
GCGATCATCGTCGTGACGCCGCTCAACTTCATCGGCAACAAGCTCTGGTCCTTCCGCCGGTGAGGCGGTGGGCGTGCGCCGTGGCGCTCGCGCTGCTGCTCGCGCCTCCGGCCGGCGCTGCCGATCGCAGTGGTCCTCCCGCCCCGGCCACGACCGGCAACCCTGTCGAGAAGCCGTTCGCCCCTGCCACCGGGAAGCCACGGTTGACCGAGCTCGGTGCCGTGGCGCTCTTCCTCGACGACCCGAAGGTCGCTCACTGGCTCGAGCGGTACCCGCCGAAGCCGCAGACCGATGCCACGTTCGACGAGGCGACCCGGCGCTGGACGGTCAAGGTGTGGTCGGGTCGCGCGGGGGAGATCGCGCTCGGCAAGGTCGAGGACGGCGACGGCCGCGTGTCGGAGGCGTGGACCGGGCCGCAGGTCGCGTGGAGCATGGCGCGGGGGAGGGTGGGCTCGTTCGGCGGGAAGGTGCTGAACGCGTGGTGGATCTGGATTCCCCTCAGTGCGGTCTTCTTCCTCGGTCTCGTCGACGTGCGTCGCGTCGCGTCGTGGCACACCCTCGATTTGCTGGCGCTGTTGTCGTTCGGATTCTCGCTCCTGTTCTTCAACCGCGGCCAGATCTTCATGAGCGCGTCGCTCGGGGCGCTTCCCCTCGCCTACCTGCTCGTTCGCACGTCCTGGATCGGCTTCCGCGGTCGCGCCCTCAACCCGGCGCTCTCGTGGCCCGTCTGGCTGCTCGCCGGCCTCGCCGTCTTCCTTGGCGGCCTCAGGATCGGGCTCAACCTCGAGACGCCGCGCGGCGTCATCGACGTCGGCTACGCGGGCGTGATCGGGGCCGACCGGATCCTCGACGGGCAGGCCCCCTACGGCCACATGCCGGACACCATCGGACGCGCGTGCGGCCCGGCGGATTCCGAGGGCAACATCCGGGACCGGATCCAGCCGAACGGCCGGTGCGAGTCGGCGAACCCGCGTGGTGACACCTACGGGCCTACGGCCTACCTCGCCTACATCCCCGCGGTGCTCACGCTGGGCTGGTCGGGGAAGTGGGACTCGCTCCCGGCCGCGCATGCGACGGCGATCGCCTTCGACCTGCTCGCCGTCTTCGGGCTCTTCCTCGCCGGGCGCCGGTTCGGCGGGACGCCGCTCGGGGTGGCGCTCGCGTTCGGCTGGGTGGCGTTCCCGTTCACCGCGTACACCATGAACTCCAACTCGAACGACGCGATCATGCCGGCAATCCTGGTCTGGGGGTTCTGGCTCGCGACCTCGGCGAGCGCGCGGGGCGCCGCCGTGGCGCTCGCGGGCTGGACGAAGTTCGCCTCGCTGCTCCTCGCCCCGCTCTGGCTCACCTATCCCGACGGGCTGCGGCCGCGGACGGTCGTCAGGTTCGCCGTCGGGTTCCTGCTCGCCACGCTCGCCGTCTTCTCGATCCTCCTGCTCGAGCCGAGCCTGACCGGCGCAGTGCGGGCCTTCTTCGATCGCACCCTCGGCTACCAGCTCGACCGTGATTCGCCATTCTCGCCCTGGGACTGGGGTCAGTACCACGCTCGCGGGATCCCGAGCCTGCGCCCGCTGCAGCTGATCCTCCAGGTCGCGGTGCTCGCGCTCGCCGGCGTCGTCGCGGTGATCCCGAAGCAGAAGGGCCCGCTCGAGCTCGCCGCGCTGAGCGCCGCCGTGCTCGTCGGCTTCGAGCTCACGCTGACGCACTGGTCGTACCTCTACATCCCCTGGTTCCTGCCGTTCGTGCTGCTCGCCCTGCTGCTGCCCCGACGCGAGCGCGAGCCCGGGCCGGAGCCGCTCGCACCGGAGCCGCTTGCGCCCGAGCCGCTTGCGCCCGAGCCGTCGCTCCGCTGGCCGGGCGAGTCGTGACAGCGCGGGTGGTGCTCCTCGCGGGCCTCGCCGCGACAGCCGCGCTCGCGGCCGGGCTCTTCGTCGGGGGCGGCCTCGAGGGCCGCCCCGGCATCACGGACACGCCCGTGTACCGCACCTACGGGGAGAGAATGGCGGGCGGCGACATGCCCTACCGCGACTTCGTCGTCGAGTACCCGCCCGGAGCGCTCGCGCCGTTCGTGCTGCCCGCCCTCGTGTCGTCGTCCGCCCACGGGTACGACATCGCCTTCAAGACGCTGATGGTGCTCGCGCTCATCGCCGTCACGGTGCTCGTCGTGCTCTCGCTCGTCGCCCTGCGCGGCTCGACCTCGAGGATCGCCCTCTCCGTCGGTGCCCTTCTGGCGGGGACCGTCCTGCTCGGGTCGTTCGCCCTCACGCGCTTCGATCTCTATGCCGCCGCCGTCACGCTCGCCGCAGTCTGCGCGATCCTCCATCGTCGCCGGGCTCTCGGGCCCGCGCTCCTCGGGGTGGCGATCGCGACGAAGCTCTACCCGGCGGTGCTGCTGCCGTTGCTCGTCGTCCGGACCTGGCGGAGCGAGGGCCGGGCGGCGGCGCTGCGAGGCCTGGCGCTGGCCGTGGGCACGGCACTCGCGATCTACCTGCCGTTTGCGATCGTGGCGCCCGAGGGCGTCGCGCGGAGCATCTGGCGGCAGCTGGGGCGGCCGCTGCAGATCGAGAGCCTCGGCTCCGGCGTCCTGCTCGCGCTGCACCACGCCTTCGGGATGCCGCTCGCCTGGGCCTCGAGCTCCGGCTCGCAGAACCTGACGGGGACGGTTGCCGGCGTCGCGGCGACGCTCACGACGCTCGTCGGCGTGGCTGCGCTGCTCCTCGTCTGGGTGCGGTTCGCCCGGGGCGACGCCACGGGCGATGCCCGCTTCGCCCGCTACGCCGCTGCCGCTGTCGTGGCCTTCGTCGCGTTCGGGAAGGTTGTCTCGCCGCAGTTCCTCGTCTGGCTGCTCGGCGTCGTCGTGCTCGTCCAGGGCCGCCGCGGGATCACGGCGATGGCGCTCCTCCTGGCAGCGTGCGCGCTGACGCGGCTGTGGTTCCCGCGAACCTACTGGGAGCTCGTGAAGCAATTCGACCCGACCGCCTCGTGGCTCGTTCTCGTCCGCGACCTCGTGCTCGTCTCCCTGTTCGCCGTCCTCGTCGTTCGGGTCAGGGCCAGGGAACCCGGACCGGCCTGATCGCGGTCGCCAGGCCGGTCTCGGTGTCGCACTCGACGACCACGCCCTCGATCCGCACACCACCTGCCGCGACCTCGAAGCGCACGGGCATGCCGGTGCGCATGCGGTGCGTTGCGAGCTCGGCCTTGACCCCGATCACCGAGTCGTGCGGGCCGGTCATGCCGGCGTCCGTGATCGCAGCGGTGCCGCCCGGCTGCACCCGCTCGTCCGAGGTCTGCACGTGCGTATGCGTGCCGACGACGGCGGTCACGCGTCCGTCGAGCCAGCGGGCGAGGGCGACCTTCTCGCTCGTCGCCTCGGCATGGACGTCGACGAGCACGACCGGTGTCGTCTCACGCGCCTCGTCGACGAGGCCGTCGACGATCTCCCACATGCTGCGCCCGGGCTGCAGCGACAGCGACCCCATCACGTTGACGACGGCGACCCGGGTCCCGTCGGTCGCAGTGACGACGGTGAGCCCGCGGCCCGGAGCGTCGGCCGCGAGATTCGCCGGCCGGACGACCCGGTCGGAGGAGGCGAGGTAGGGCGCGATCTCCTGCCGGCGCCAGGTGTGGTTGCCGAGCGTGATCGCGTCAGCGCCGGCCGCGAGCAGGCGCTCGGCCAGCTTGGGGGTGATGCCGACGCCGTCCGCGACGTTCTCGCCGTTGACGATGCAGACCGCGGCGTCGAGCTCGATTCGCAGGGACGCCAGCCGGTCCTCCAGCGCCTCGCGCCCGGGCCGGCCGACGACGTCTCCGACGAAGAGGATGTTCAGGGCAGTGACCCGGCTGCGGGATGGACGTCGATCGAGACGTTGTTGCCCCTGGCGCGCGCATGCTTGGCGAGTGCCTGCCGCTCGACGGCCGCGACGTCGACGACCGTTCCCAGCTTGGAGGACGACGCGAGCACGGGGCTACCGACCGCGATCGACGGATCGGGCGCCAGATGGCTGAGGGTGACGATCAGCGACGGGGAAGCGCTCGGTCTCACGTCGATGCTGGATCCGTAGGCCCTGCCGTCGATCACGTAGTCGGAGATCGACACCACCGTGCCGTCGACCGGCGAATACACGTCGGTGCCGGGAGTCGCGCCGACGTCGAGCACCTCGGTGCCGGGCCCGCCCTCGAGCTGGTACCACACCGGGCCCGCCTGGGCCGAGCCGGCGATCTGCCGCCAGAGCCGGGCGAGCAGGCCCTCGTTCGCCTGGCGGCCGACGGGCTTGAGCGTGATCGCCCCGCCATCCTCGCCGTGGAAGCCGATCGCGGTGACGGCCTCGCCCGCGATCGGGAGCCTGATCTGGAGGTTGCCGGCGGTGGCCAGGGTCTCCGGCTCCGGCGGGACGCCGGTCGCGACCGGCGCCGAGGTCGTCGTCGCGACGACCGGCGCGGGCGAGCCCGAGCCGAACGCGGTCAGGATCAGGGTGACAAGGGCGAGAGCGGCGACGATCCCGATCACGGCCAGGCGGCGGGCGCGGTGTTGCGCGCGCTGCCGTCGGGCACGGTGCCGGGCCGCTCGCCGGGAGCGCGGCGTGGCCATCGCGGTCACCGTAGCGGACGTTCCGTCCCTCCTCAACGATTGTCGCCCTCGAGCTCCCGATCCACACCGAGCCTCTAGGATCCGGCCATGAGCGAGCCATCAGGCCCGACCATCCGGGTCCCGCGTTGGATCCAGCTCGTGGGCCTGCCCGTTGGGCTGCTGATCGTCTGGATGCTCGCCGGCATCCTCGGGCACGTCATCTTTCTCTTCCTCGTCGCGGCCGTGATCGCGTTCCTCCTCAACCCGCTCGTGCGCGACCTCCAGAAGCTCCGCCTGCCGCGCGGGCTCGCGGTGGCGCTCGTCTTCCTCCTCTTCGCAACGGCGGTTGCGGTCGTGGCGCTCGCGCTCGGGAGCGTCGTCGTCAACCACACGCGCTCCGCGACGACCCGCATCGACGACTACGTCACGGTGGCCAACGCTGCCGGCAAGACCGGGGCGGCGCGGGACATCGACCGGCTGCAGCACTGGCTCGACACCCACCGCCTGCAGCGCATCCAGATCCAGAAGCAGGCGACCCACTGGGCGAACAACGTCGGTGCCGGAGAGATCTCCAAGTACACCCAAGACGTCCTCTCGTTCGCGCAGGGAGCCGCGTTCTCGATCGTGGTGACGCTCTTCGACCTCATCCTGATCGTGGTGATCTCCGTCTACATGCTGCTCGACATGGAGCGCCTCGAGCGGCTGACCGATCGTCGATTTCCACCAGGAGACGGGTTGCCGTTGACGCTCCGGATCGAGAAAGCGCTCGCCGGCTACGTGCGAGGACAGCTGATCCTCTCGACCGTCATCGGCCTCAGTGCGGGGATCGGGATGTGGATCCTCGGCCGCACGGGGCTCGTGCCGGGGGCCGACCGCTACGCGCTTCTGTTCGGCGTCTGGACGGCGGTGATGGAGGTGATCCCGTATATCGGGCCGTGGCTCTCCGCGGTCCCGCCCGCGATCTATGCGCTCGTCGTCGACCCGGTCTCGGCGCTCTGGGTGCTCGCCCTCTTCGTCTTCATCTACCAGGTCGAGGGGCACATCGTGGTGCCGAACGTGATGGCCCAGGCGCTCCGCCTCCATCCGCTCGTCGTCATCTTCGGCCTGCTCGCCGGAGGCGAGCTCTACGGCATCGCCGGCGTCCTGCTCGCATTGCCGACGATGGCGGCCGCCCGCGCGATCTGGGAGTTCTTCGCGGAGCGCCTGCGCCTCGACCCGTGGGACGAGGACGGCGCCCCGCCCGGGGTCGACGTCGACCTCGAGGGGCCACGGGGCAGCCCCGCTGACGTACCCTTGCCCCGATGACCGGCTTCCCCGTCACGCGCCTGCGGCGCCTGCGCCGCACCGACACGCTGCGTGCGCTCGTGCGCGAGACGCATCTCTCGCTCGACGACGTCGTGATGCCGCTCTTCGCCTGCCCCGGCGAGGGCGTCGTCCGCCCCGTCACCGGGCTCGACGGGATCGCGCAGCGCTCGGTTGACGAGATCGTCCGCGAGGCGGCCGAGCTCGCCTCGCTCGGGGTGCGCGCGGTGCTGCTCTTCGGCATCCCGGAGGAGAAGGACGAGGAGGGCTCCGGCGCCTGGGAGGACGGCGGGATCGTGCAGACGGCGCTGCGCGCGCTGCGCGCGGAGGTTCCCGGCCTGACGCTCGTCACCGACGTCTGTCTCTGCGAGTACACGAGTCACGGGCACTGCGGGGTGCTCCGCGACGGCGAGGTCGAGAACGACGAGACCCTGGAGCTGCTTGCGCGCACGGCCGTGAGCCACGTCGAGGCCGGCGCCGACGTCGTCGCGCCGAGCGACATGATGGACGGCCGCGTCGGTGCGATCCGCGAGGCGCTGCCGCAGATACCGATCATCGCCTATGCCGCCAAGTACGCCTCGGCGTTCTACGGCCCCTTCCGCGAGGTTGCCGAGTCGGCGCCGGCGTCCGGCGACCGTCGCGGCTACCAGATGGACCCGCCGAACGTCCGCGAGGCGCTGCGGGAGTGCGCGCTCGACCTCGACGAGGGCGCTGACGCCCTGATGGTGAAGCCCGCGCTGCCCTATCTCGACGTCATCCGCGCGGTGCGCGAGCGCTTCGACTGCCCCGTCGCCGCCTACAACGTCTCGGGCGAGTACGCGATGGTGAAGGCGGCCGCGGCCGCCGGCCACCTCGACGAGCGGGCCGCCGCGCTCGAGTCCCTCGTCGCGATCAAGCGCGCGGGCGCCGACCTCGTGTTCACCTACTGGGCGAAGGATCTGGCGCGATGGCTCTGATCCGCTCGCCCCTCTACGACCGGGCGCAGCGTCTCATCCCCGGCGGCGTCAACTCGCCGGTGCGGGCCATGCGCTCCGTCGGCCTCGACGAGCCCCTCTTCATGCGGAGCGGCGAGGGCGCCTTCATCGAGGACGTCAACGGCAACCGCTACATCGACTGGGTGCTCTCGTGGGGGCCGCTGCTCTTCGGCCACGCCGACCCGGACACCCTGGCCGCGGTCTCGGAGGCGCTCGCCCGCGGCACGACGTTCGGGGCTCCGACCGAAGGAGAGGTCGACCTGGCCGCAGAGATCGTCGACGCCGTACCGTCGGTCGAGATGGTCCGGCTCGTCTCCTCGGGCACCGAAGCGGCGATGAGCACTGTGCGCCTCGCCCGCGCCGCCACGCACCGCGACCGGGTGATCAAGTTCGCCGGCAACTATCACGGGCACGTTGACGCCCTGCTCGCGAGCGCGGGCTCCGGCCTGATGACGCTGGGGATCCCCTCGACGCCGGGCGTCCCGTCGGGCGTCGCCGGCGACACGATCGTCCTGCCCTTCAACGACGTCGACGCGGTCGCCGCCGCCGTCGCCCAGTACGGCGAGGGACTGGCCGCGATCCTCGTCGAGCCGGTCGCCGGCAACATGGGCGTCGTCCCGCCCGCGCCCGGCTTCCTCGAGGCGTTGCGGGCGCTGTGCGACGCAAGCGGGGCCTTGCTCGTGTTCGACGAGGTGATCACCGGCTTCCGTGTCGCCCGCGGTGGCGCGCAGGAGCGATTCGGCGTCCTGCCCGACCTGACGATCCTCGGGAAGATCGTCGGCGGCGGCCTCCCTGCGGCGGCGTTCGGCGGCCGGGCCGAGCTGATGGAGCGCCTCGCTCCCGTCGGCGACGTCTACCAGGCGGGCACGCTGTCGGGCAACCCGCTCGCGACCGCGGCCGGGATCTCGGTGCTGCGACGCCTCCGTGACCCGGAGGTCTACGTCGAGCTCGAGAGGCGCGGAGCGCGGCTGGAGGCCGGCCTCGCCCCGTTCGGCACGGTCCAGCGCGTCGGGGCGATGCTGACGCTCTTCTGCCAGAACGACCCCGTCCGCGACTACGACGATGCCGTGCGGTCGGACACCGACCGCTACGCGGCCCTCTTCCGCCACCTGCTCGAGCGAGGGATCTACGTGGCACCGTCCCAGTTCGAGTGCATGTTCGTCTCGCTCGCGCACGGGGACGACGAGATCGACACGACGATCGAGGCCGTTGGCGACTTCCTCGGCAACTGAGTCCGGCGTCTGGGAGACGCTCGCGGCGGAGGCCGCGGCGGAGAGCCCGCTCTGGGCCGACTCGCTCCGTCCCGTCGACGAGCGCGAGACCGTGAGGGTCTTCTCGTCGCTGTGCGACGAGTCGTTCGCCCTCGGAGTGGAGACGATCTACGAGGGCTACCTCCTGCACTACGGCCGCCCGCGGCTCTTCGCCCCCGTCGACGCGGACACGGCGCTGCTGCTCGGCGACTACCTCTATGCCCACGGCCTCGTGCGAATCGCCGCGACGGGCAGCGTCGAGGCGGTGCACGACCTCGCGGAGCTCATCTCCCTCTGCGCCCAGGCCCGCGCCGAGGGCCGGCCCGGCGAGGCCGACGCCTGGGCGGCGACGGCAGCGCTCCTCGGCCGGGGAGCGCTGGCGGAGGCACGGCAGGAGCTGCGGGAGCACGGTGACGCATCCGGCCTCGCGGGCCTCGCCCGTGCCGCGGTGGGACCGGAGGCCGTCGAGCGCGCAAGTGGTGCGCACGACCTCCGCGTGGGGTAAAGTCACGCCCTGATGCTCGCCTCGCTCCTCTTCCTCGCGGACGCCGCCTCGGAAGGCCGCAAGGTCGTCCTCTCGATGCTCGTCGTCGGGCTCATCTTCGTCGTGGTGATCGCGATCGGCGAGCTCACGCACTACCTCGCCGCGAAGCGCAAGGCCCGCACCCCCAGCCGCACGCTGTAGGAGATGCTGCGATGAAAAAACGTATCGCAACATCCCCTAAAGCCCTGCTTTCTGCACGCTTCGCGTGATCCTGGAGCCGGGAACCTGCGGTTCCCCGTGACCCCTCCCTCGTTGATCGCAACGTCGTAGCGTCAACCGACCTGTCGTCGTCCCTAGACTGACGGGCGCATGGCGAGCCCCGCCTCCGACCTGCGCGAATGGATCGACCTCCTCGAGAAGGAGGGCGAGCTCGTTCGCATCTCGGCCGAGGTCGACCCGGACCTCGAGATCACCGAGATCGTCGACCGCGTCGTCAAGTCCGGCGGGCCGGCGCTCCTGTTCGAGAACCCCAAGGGCGCCTCTCATCCCCTGCTGATCAACCAGTTCGGCACCGAGAAGCGGATGTGCATGGCGTTCGGCGTCGAGAAGCTCGATGACCTCGCGGACAAGCTCGGCGAGATCCTCGAGCTGCAGCCGCCGCAGGGCCTCGTCGACAAGGTGCGCTCGCTCGGGAAGCTGAAGTCGATCGCCGACTCGATGCCGAAGGAGGTCTCGAAGGCGGCCTGCCAGGAGGTCGTCCTCACCGGCGACGACGTGAACCTCGACCTCTTCCCGATCCAGCGCTGCTGGCCGCTCGACCCTGCCCCCTTCATCACGCTCCCCGCGGTGATCACGAAGGACCAGGCGACCGGGGTGCGGAACGTCGGCATGTACCGGATGCAGAAGATCGACCGGCGCTCGACGTTCATGCACTGGCAGATCCACAAGGACGGCCGTGCCGACCTGCGGGCGGCCCCCGACGGCCGGATCCCGGTCGCCGTCGTGCTCGGGCTCGACCCGGTCACCGCGTACTCCGCGAGCGCCCCGCTGCCGAAGCACATCGGCGAGCTGATGGTCGCGGGCTTCCTGAAGGGCTCGGCCGTGCAGCTCGTCAAGTGCAAGACCGTCGACCTCGAGGTGCCGGCGAACGCCGAGATCGTGCTGGAGGGCTGGGTCGACCGCAGTGACGTCGGGATCGAGGGGCCGTTCGGCGACCACACGGGCTTCTACACGCCGCCGGAAGAGTTCCCGATCTTCCGGATCAGCGCGATCACGATGCGCCGCGACGCGATCTACCCGTCGATCGTCGTCGGCAAGCCGCCGGCGGAGGACGAGTGGCTCGCGAAGGCGACGGAGAGGATCTTCTTGCCGGCGATCCGGATGAGCGTGCCCGAGATCGTCGACTACGACCTGCCCACGGCGGGTACGTTCCACAACTGCGTCATCGTGTCGATCCGGAAGCGCTTTCCGGGGCACGCGCGCAAGGTGATGCACGCGATGTGGGGGCTCGGGCTGATGAGCCTGACGAAGTCGGTCGTCGTGGTCGACGAGCACGTCGACGTGCACGACTACGAGCAGGTCTTCTTCTACGCCTGCGCCAACGTCGATCCGGCCCGCGACATCCTGCTCAGCGAGGGGCCGATCGACCAGCTCGACCACGCCACGACGATCCAGGCCTACGGCGGCAAGATCGGGATCGACGCGACCGCGAAGGGCCCCGACGAGGGCCGGCGGGAGTGGCCGCCGGAGATCGAGATGAGCCCCGAGATCCGCGCCCGCGTCGATGCGCGATGGGCCGATCTCGGGATACCCGGCGCACCTTCCGGCCCGGACGTGCAGAATGGTGCGCGCACGAGGACTTTGACGCAGCTGTTGCGTCGTTGACAGGCATACCTGACGAACTGTTGAATCTGGCGAATGGAGAGCGACGAGTGACCGAGAACCCCGACGACACCCCGCAGGAGCCCGGCCACAGCCTCTGGCCGATCGGTTTCGCGATCGGCGTCGCCGTCGTTCTCGTCGGGCTGGTCATCAGCTGGCCCGCCGTGGTGCTCGGCGCCGCCCTCACGATCGTCTTCGGCGTGCTCTGGATCCGCGATGCCTCGCGCTCGCACGCTCCGGTCGACTCCGCCCCGGCGCACGAGCTCATGGGCGACACGCCCTCCCCGGGGCTCGCCGCGGCCGAGGAGGAGCACCTCGAGACCTACGGTCGCGCCGGCTTCCTCACGCTTGCCACGATCGGCCTCGGCGGCGTCATCGGTGCCGCCGTCGTCCTGCCGTCGCTCGGCTTCGCCGTCCTGCCCTCGTTCACCGGGGAGGCGGTCGCGACGAACGACGTCGATCTCGGGCCGGTCTCGAACTTCCCCGAGGGAGAGTTCGTGATCACCACCTTCATCGGCAACAAGGTGCAGGGCGAGGTGTCGAAGCGCACGGCCTACATCCGCAACAACGGCCTCAGTGCGAACAAGGAGCCGAGCTTCACGATCATCTACAGCCGCTGCGTGCACCTCGGCTGCCCGGTGCAGCCGAACGGGCCGAAGTTCGAGGACAAGAAGGTGACGTACAAGGACGTGACGTTGACCCCCGTGCAGCCGGCAGGGTTCGGCTGCCCGTGCCACGGCGGCGCGTACGACACCGAGGGCAACCGCACCGCCGGCCCGCCCGTCCGCTCGCTCGACCGCTACGCCTTCTCGATCGTCAACGGCAACCTCGTTCTCGGCAAGCACTTCTCCGTCGGCACTGTCGTGGGCACGGGCGCGGACGCGAAGATCAGCCGCTATCGCCAGACCTATCCGGGCGTGCACGTCGACGGCATCGAGCGCTGGCTCTATCCCATCCCGGTGCCGGGGTCCTGATCATGGCCAAGTCCGCCCGCCAGGCACAGATCGAACAGGCTGCTCTCTACCCGCTCGACTGGGTCGAGGAGCGCACCGGCCTCGTCGGGTACACGAAGTGGTTCCTCTTCCGCAACGTCCCCGGCGACGTCAATTGGATGCAGACGCTCGGTGCGGCGACCCTGACGGCGTTCATCGTGCAGGCGACGACCGGGGTCTTCCTCGCCATGTATTACAAGCCGGACCCGAACAGCGCCTACGAGTCGGTTCAGCACATCACGCACGAGGTCACGCTCGGCTGGCTCGTCCGCGGCATGCACAAGTGGGGTGCAAGCCTCTTCATCATCCTGATGTTCCTCCACATGGCCCGCACCTTCCTGTTCGGCGCGTACAAGTACCCGCGCGAGCTGAACTGGATCATCGGCGTGCTCCTCCTCGTCACCGGCATGGCCGAGGGCTTCACCGGCTACCTCCTGCCGTGGGATCAGACGGCCTACTGGGCGACGGTGGTCGGCATCAACATCAACGCGACTGCCCCGATCGCCGGGCCGTTCATCGCCCAGTTCCTCCAGGGCGGTTCGCAGATCGGGCCCGACACGCTGGCGAAGTTCTACTCGCTCCATATGCTGATCATCCCCGGCGGCCTGATGGCCCTGATCGGCCTTCACATGTACCTCGTGGTTCGTCTCGGCGTCACGTCGCCGCCCTGGTCACCGAAGGCTGCCGGCCGGCCGCGTGACGAGCCCGCGCCCACCGGGTACGGCGACTATCGCCAGGGGCTGATCCGCGAGCACCGCGAGGAGCACGCGCAGGAGGACGGCGCGTAATGGCGAGCAAGCTGCAGCAGGAGCGGCGCGCGGAGTTCAAGCGCTACAAGGAGGACGTCGCCAAGGAAGGGAAGCCGTTCTTCCCGTACGCGATCCTCCACGACACGATCATGTCGCTCGTCGTCGTGGCCGTGATCATCGGCCTCGCCGTGATCTGGAAGTACACGAACCAGGGCACCGATGTCGGCGTCCTCGGCCCGCTGTCCACGGCCAAGGCCGATCCGGGAACGACGAACTTCGTGCCACGCCCCGACTGGTTCTTCTACTTCCTCTTCTACCTGCTCCGCATCTTCAAGTGGCCGGAGACCGTCGTCCTCGGCACGGTCGGGGTGCCGACGCTCCTCCTCGTCCTCCTGATCGGCCTCCCGTTCTTCGATCGCCGCCCCGAGCGTGCCATCCTGCGTCGCCCGGTCGCCTTCGTCGCCGCCATCCTCGTCGTGATCTCGATGGGGGTGTTGACCTGGAAGGGGGCAACCGCGAAGGAGGCCCTCGGCTCCGAGACGGTAAGCCTCGTGCCCAAGTGGGCGAACGAGCAGGGCTTCGCCGACAACAAGGTGGCCGTCGCGGGGGCGACGCTGTTCGCCGAGTCCGGCTGCCTCAACTGTCACACGTACCTCGGCACCGGCAGCAGCAACCTCGGTGCGCCGAATCTCTCGGACGAGGGAGCGAAGGGCAGGGGGATCGCCTGGCAGGTCGCGCACCTCAAGAACCCGAGCAGCAAGACACCCGGCTCGCCGATGCCGTCGTTTGCGGCGCTCGGTGACGAGAACCTGACGAAGATCGCCACCTTCCTCGAGGCGTCCAAGGGCCCGCAGAAGTAAGAGAACGCGGATCGCGGGCCGAAGGCCGCAGATCCGCTCTCCCTCTGGAGAGAGGCTTCAGCCTCTCTCCCGGGTTTCCCGGCGTCTACGCTCTGGCGGTATGCGTGTCTTCCTCGGAGTCACCGGCGCCTCA
>Ga0302322_100003709_pt1 | contig 13190 bp, 11 predicted proteins | sample Fen_T0_2_FD_203757 | JGI IMG/M metagenome (GOLD analysis project Ga0302322, IMG submission 203757) | Peat permafrost microbial communities from Stordalen Mire near Abisko, Sweden - Fen_T0_2 | ecosystem: Environmental > Terrestrial > Soil > Wetlands > Permafrost | place: Sweden: Abisko...
CGGGAGCGTCCTGGACGTCGGGTGCGGCGGCGGGCGGGCCGCGTTCGCGGTGGCACCACCGGCGACGTCCGTCGTCGGCGTGGACCACCAGCAGGGGATGCTCGACGCCTTCGCCGTGGCCGCCGACCGGCGCGGGCTGCGCCACGAGGAGGTCCTCGGCGACTGGCCCGCCGTCGCCGACCGCACCCCGCGCGCGGACGTCGTGGTCTGCCACCACGTCGCCTACAACGTCGCCGACCTGGGCTCCTTCGTCGCGGACCTGGACGGGCACGCCCGCCGCCGGGTCGTCCTCGAACTGCCCCGGCAGCACCCGTTGACCGGCACGGCGCCGCTGTGGCGGCACTTCTGGGACCTCGACCGCCCAGACGGGCCCACCGCGGCTGACGCCCTGGCCGTGATCCGCGAGCGGGGTCTCGACGCGCGGGCCGAGGAGTGGGACGAGGACCCGGCGACGCGCGGCCTGGTGACGGTGCCCTTCCAGCAGCAGGTCGAGTTCATGCGGATCCGGCTGTGCCTGCCGCCCGAGCGCGACGCCGAGATGGCCGCGGTGCTGGCCGCCCAGCCGCCGCCGGCCCCCCGCCGGATGGCCACCGTCTGGTGGGACCCGGCCCCACCCGCGTCGTGATCATGGACTCTGCCGTGATCATGGACTCTGCCGTGATCATGGGCTCTGCCGGGAGCGGGAACCGGGTGGCGGCAGGTCCGCGGACTGCCTAGCGTTCCCGTCATGACGCTTCCGCAGCGACGGCTGGGCACCGACGGACCCGAGGTGGGCGCGATCGGGCTGGGCTGCATGGGCATGAGCCAGTCCTACGGGGTGCGTGACGACGACGCTGAGTCCGTCGCGACCCTGCACCGCGCGCTCGACCTCGGCGTGACGCTGATCGACACGGCCGACGTCTACGGCGCCGGGGCGAACGAGACCCTGCTGTCCGGCGTGGTGGCCGCCCGCCGGGACGACGTCGTCCTCGCGACCAAGGTCGGGCTCGTGCCCGCCGCCGGGCAGAGCGTCCCCGGTGGGGTCGACGGTCGCCCGGAGTACGTGCGCGACGCCGTCCGGGCATCGCTCAAGCGGCTCGGGGTCGAGCACGTCGACCTGTACTACCTGCACCGGGTCGACCCGGTGGTTCCCGTCGAGGAGACGATCGGCGCGATGGCCGAGCTCGTCGAGCAGGGCCTGGTGCGGCACCTCGGGGTCTCGGAGACGTCGGCCGACCAGCTCCGCCGGGCGCACGCCGTCCACCCGATCGCCGCCGTCCAGTCGGAGTGGTCCCTGTTCACCCGCGAGGTGGAGACCGACGTCCTGCCGGTCGCGCGGGAACTGGGCGTCGCGTTCGTGCCGTTCAGCCCGTTGGGCCGGGGCCTGCTGACCGGCACCGTGACGTCGACCGACGAGCTGGCGGACGACGACATGCGCCGCGGGTTCCCGCGGTTCGCCGCCGAGAACCTCGCCACGAACCTCGCGCTCGTCGAGCAGGTGCGCGCCGTCGCCGCCGAGCACGACGCGACCGCGGGGCAGGTGGCGCTGGCCTGGCTGCTGGCGCAGGGCCCGGACGTCGTCCCGATCCCCGGCACCAAGCGTCGCCGCTACCTCGAGGAGAACGCCGCGGCGACGGACGTCGTGCTCACGCCTGCCGACCTGGAGCGCCTCGACGCGCTGCGCCCTGCCGGTGCCCGCTACGCCCCCGGATCCCTGATGGCGCGGCTCGTCGAGCGCTGAAGCCCGCCACCCACGGGACCGCAACCGGACGGGCGCTCAGCCGGCCGTGGCGGCGGCCGCCGCGCGGCCCGCCGTCCGGCCGGAGAAGAGGCACCCGCCGAGGAAGGTGCCCTCCAGCGCGTTGTAGCCCATCATCCCGCCGCCGCCGAACCCGGCGACCTCGCCGGCGGCCCACAGCCCGGGCAGCGGCGTGCCGTCGGCGCGCAGGCACCGGGCGGACAGGTCGGTCTCCAGCCCGCCGAGCGTCTTGCGGGACAGCACGTGCAGCCGGACGGCGATCAGCGGGCCGGCCTTCGGGTCGAGCAGGCGGTGCGGGGCCGCCGTCCGGACGATCCGGTCCCCGAGGTAGCGGCGGGCGCCGCGGACGGCGGTGAGCTGCGCGTCCTTGGTGTACGGGTTGCGGACCTCGCGGTCACGCTGCTCGACGAGCTCCCGCACCGCGGCCGGGTCGAGCACCGGGCCGTCGGGGGCGACGAGCGCGTTCATCCCCGCGACGAGCTCCTCCAGCCCGGCGGCCACGACGAAGTCGCTGCCGTGCTCCTTGAAGGCCTCGACCGGGCCCGGCGCCGATCCGCGCCGCAACCGGCTGCGGATCAGGAGGCGGACGTCCTTGCCGGTCAGGTCCGGGTTCTGTTCCGAGCCGGAGAGCGCGAACTCCTTCTCGATGATCCTCTGGGTGAGCACGAACCAGGAGTGGTCGTGGCCGGTCGAGCGCAGGTGGCGCAGCGTCCCGAGGGTGTCGAACCCCGGGTGGTACGGCGCGGGCAGCCGGTTGCCCTCCGCGTCGAGCCACAGCGAGGAGGGCCCGGGCAGGATGCGGATGCCGTGGTTCTCCCAGACCGGGTCCCAGTTGCGCAGCCCCTCGACGTAGTGCCACATCCGGTCCGGGTTGATGACGCGCGCGCCGGCGCCCTGGGCGATGCCGAGCAGCCGACCGTCCACGTGCGCGGGCACGCCGGCGACCATGCTCCGCGGCGGGGTCCCGAGGCGCTCGGGCCAGCTGCGGCGCACCAGGTCGAGGTCGCCGCCGATCCCGCCGCTGGTGACGACGACGGCGCCGCCGCGCAGCTCGAACGCGCCCACCGCCGTCCGGCTGCTGGGCCGGCCGCGGTCCACCGCCGTCGGTTCGAGCACCGCGCCCCGGACGCCGACCACCGCGCCGCCCTCGACGACCAGCCCGTCGACCCGGTGCCGGAACGCGAACCGCACCCGCCCGGCGTCCACGTGGGCCCGCACCCGGCGCTCGAACGGGGCCACCACCCCCGGTCCGGTGCCCCAGGTCACGTGGAAGCGCGGCACCGAGTTGCCGTGGCCGCCGGCGCGCCCGTCGCCGCGCTCGGCCCACCCGACCACCGGGAAGATCCGGTGCCCCATGGCGTGCAGCCACGCCCGCTTCTCGCCGGCGGCGAAGGCCAGGTAGGCCTCCGCCCAGGCGCGCGGCCAGCGATCCTCGGGGCGGTCGAACTGGGCGGACCCGAACCAGTCCTGCCGGGCCAGCTCCAGGCTGTCCCGCACGCGCAGCCGCCGCTGCTCGGGGGTGTCGACAAGGAACAGGCCGCCGAGGCTCCACCAGGCCTGCCCGCCCAGGTTCTGCTCGCCCTCCTGGTCGAGCAGCAGGACCGAGCGACCGGCGTCCGCCGCCTCGGCCGCCGCCACCAGCCCGGCCAGCCCGGCCCCCACCACGAGGACGTCGGCCCCGTCCGTGCCCGTCGTCGTCATCGGCGCCGCTCCCTCCGCCCCTGGTCCGGCCACGCCGCCGGAGAACACGAGTCTGACGACGAGGCGGCCCGGGTGCCACCCCCGCCCTGGTCAGGGCAGGTGGGGCCGGTGGTCGCGCAGCCACCCGCCGGCGTGGGCGACCGCCGTCCGCAGGGGGACCAGGCGGGCCGGCGCGGCGGCGAGCGACCCGCGGGCGACGTCGCCGCCCCGCTCGGGGTCCTGCTCGAGCGCGGCACCCATCGCCGCGAAGTCGCCGTCGTCGAGGTCGACGTCGACGAAGGCCGTCCAGGTACGCCGCCCGTCGAGCCGGACGGCGCAGGAGTACTCGCGCAGCGGCGGGTCGGGGCGCCGGTACTCGGCGAGGTGGAAGGCGGTGCACCGCTCCCAGCCGACGCCGATCAGCAGGACCCGCGCGTCCAGATCCTCCAGGCGCCGCAGCGGGGAGCGCTCGCCGAGGTGGCAGTCGAGGTCGTGACCGGCGACGACCGTCCCGGCGTGCCGGCCGACGGCGGCGAACGACACCTGCGGGTGCGTGCTGCGGACGGCGCCGGGCCACGTCCGGACCTGCTCGGACACCGCCCCCATCCGCTGCCCCGGCGTCACCGCGGGGTCGAAGGCCGGCAGGTGCGCCCGGATCGCCGGGTGCCAGGCCGCCGGGATCCGCGGGTCCTCCCAGCGCACCGGGTCGCGGTTGCCGGCCGTGAAGGTCGGGACGACGAGCGTCCCGCCGGCACCCAGCACGTCGCGCAGGGCGAGGACGACGGCCGTCGGGCCACCGCAGACCCATCCCGTCGACCGCATCGAGGCGTGGACCAGCAGGGTGTCCCCCGCCCGTACGCCCAGCGCCCGAAGCTCGGCCTCGAGCGACTCCCGGGTGGGCGGCCCGGCCAAGGGCCGGGCGGGGCCGACGTCCGTCGTCATGCCCCCGATTCTCTCCCGGGCTCGCGTCGCGGGTGGCCGGGCCCGTCGCGCTCCGCCGGGCCGACGGGCGCCTGCGCGCGGGTGTGGACGACGCCGGCCGTGCCGTCGACGGTGACGACCTGGCCGGACCGCAGCCGACGGGTGGCGTTCCCGGTGCCGACCACGGCCGGGATGCCGTACTCCCGCGCGATGAGCGAGGCGTGTGCCGCGAGGCTGCCGGCGTCCGTGACGACGGCCGACGCCCGGCCGAACAGCGGCGTCCACGCCGGCGTCGTAGCGGCGGCCACCAGCACGTCGCCGTCCCGGAGCGCCGCGAAGTCCGCCGGCCCGGTCACCAGCCGCACCGGGCCGGTGGCGCGGCCCGGGCCGGCCGGGTGCCCGGTGATGCCGTCCGTCGGGGCGGCGACCCCGCCGCGCGCCGCGGCGACCGCCGCCGCCACGACCCGTTCGGCCAGCCGCTGTCCCGCACCGACGCTCAGGGGCGCGGGCAGCCGCCGCTGCCGCTCCCACTCCTCGCGCCGCCGTCGCACCAGCGGGCGGAGGTCGGCGGCGGGCCCGTCCGGGCGGGCGGCGAGCGCGCCGTCCAGCTCGGCCCGGGCCAGGAAGAAGACGTCGTCGGCGGCGTCCAGCGCGCCCGCCGCGCGCAGTTGCTCGCCGAGCCGGAGCGCGGCCCGTCGCAGGCAGGGCCAGGCGAGCGTGAGGTCCCGGGCCTGCTGCTCGCGCAGCACGGCGTAGCGCCGGGTCGCGGCCAGCAGCGCGTCGAACCGCCGCGCCGTGCGAGGTCGGCCGTGCAGCGCGCGGCGGCACAGCTCCTCGGCCTCCTCGCGCCGGGCCGCGGCCCGGGTACCGACCGGCGGCGGACCGGCCGGGACGCCGAGCTCGGCCTGGACGGGGTGGTACCAGTCCAGGCTGAGGACGGCGTGCGGCGGGGTGGTGCGGTCGACCCCCGACAGCCCGCTGAGCAGCAGCTGCGCCGTGCCGGGCGGCAGGCCCGGGAGCTGCCGGCGGACGGCGGTCGCCAGCGCGGCCTCCATCTTCCAGGCCGAGCCGCCGACGATGGCGAGGGACCACAGGTAGCGGCCGGCCAGGTCGGCCAGCTCCGCCACGACACCCACCAGCTCCGCCGGCGACGCGGCCGGCCCGGCGGCTGCGTCGAGGCCGGCTGCGTCGAGGTCGGCGGTGGCTGCCTCGACCGCCGACCGGTACCGGGGCAGCAGGCCCTCGCGCCACTCGTCGGCCAGCTCCCGCAGGACCGACCGGTCGGCCCGTGCCGGATCACGCCGGGCGACCACGAGGCCGTTGACGAGCACCCGGACCAGCCGCCGTCGACCGCGGGCGAGCAGCCGCAGGACCGCCCACGGGTCCATGGCCGGCGGGGCGGTGTAGTACCAGCCGTGGATCGCCGCGGTGCGGAAGGGGACGGCCACGCCGGTGCTGTCGCGCATCCCGGCCGCGTACCCGGCCTCCAGAGCGGGGAGCAGCCAGTCGGCGAAGAGCGGGGTCATCGGGTCGGGGAGCCACTCCCCCAGGCGGAACGTCCGCATCCAGTGGCCCGGCGCCGGCGGCGTCCAGTCGACCCGCTCCGGCAGGGCGGTCATCGGCCGGGCCTGGAGCAGGTGCACCGTGCCGTCCGGGGCGCAGGCCCACTCGACGTCCTGGGGACCGCCGAGCGCCCGCTCGACGTCGCGGGCCAGGCGCGCCACCCGGCCGACCTGCCCGGCGTCCAGGACCGTCGCCGGCCGACCGGCGCGTGGCCGGTCCGCACCCGGGAGCGGGGCCGGCCGTGCCACGCCGTCGCGGACCGTCCACTGCTCGCCGTCCACGCGGCCTGCGACGAGGTCGTCGGCGAGGCCGGCGACCCCGGTCACGACCGTGACGTCGCGGTCGCCGGTCAGGGGATCGGCCGTGAAGGCGACCCCGGCGACGGTGGCGCGGACGAGGTGCTGGACGAGGACCGCCATGCCGGGCCCTGCGACGGCCGGGACGTCGTGACCGGGCCGCCGTCGACCCGCGGCGTACGCCGCGACGCGGTCGGACCGGTGCGACCGCCAGCAGGCCACCACGGCGGCCGGCACGTCCTCGGTCGAAACGTCGAGCAGGCTGTCGTAGAGCCCGGCGAACGAGGCGTCGGGCCCGTCCTCCGCGACGGCGGACGAGCGCACCGCGAACCGCTCGCCCCCCGACGCGCGGGCGGCGCCGAGGACGGCGGCGCCCGCCCCCGCCACGAGCCCGTCGCCGTCGAAGGCCTCGACGGGGACGACGAAGCCCGCCGGGACCGGGAAGCCCTCGACCGCCAACCGAGCCAGCACCGACGCCTTGCCACCGACCTGTCCGATGCCCCGGCGCGCCGCCTCGGCCGTCGTCAGCACCAGGGAAGAAGCGGGCTCGTCCACGGTCTCCTCCAGGGGTAAGGCCTCGCCGTGCGGATACGTAGCATCACTACCTATCAACGACGTTACCGCTGCTCCCTGGCCGACGGAAGGGAACGGGGGTAGCGTTCCTACTCATGCGGGGCGAGGCTCTCAAGGGGCACCTGGACGGGTTGCTGCTGGCCACACTGGAGCCCGGCGCCCGGCACGGGTACGCCGTCATCGAGGCCCTGCGCGAGGTCACCGGCGGCTCCCTCGACCTGCCCACCGGCACCGTGTACCCGGCCCTGCGCCGCCTGGAGCAGGCCGGCCTCATCCGCGGCACGTGGGACGCCCCCAGCGGGCGCCGCCGGCGCTGCTACGAGCTCACCCCCGCCGGCCACCGCCGGCTCGCCGAGGAGCGCGCGGGCTGGCGCACCTTCGTCACCACCGTCTCCGCGGCGTTGGAGGGCCGGCCGTGGCCGGCGACCGGCTGACGGGCGACCATCCGCTCGTCCGGGCGCAGCTGGCCCGGCTCGACCGGCGCCTTCCCCACGACCTCGCCGACGAGGTCGCCGACGGGCTGCGGTCCACCTACGAGCGGCACCTGCGGGCGGGCGCGCACCACGACTCCGGCGGACGCGCGGACGCCGCCGCCGCCGCGATCGCCGAGTTCGGGGACGCCGACGTCGTCGCCGACGCCTTCCTGGCCGCCTCCCCCGGCCGGCTGACGGCCCGCGCCCTGCTCGCCACCGGACCGCTGGTCGGCGGCTGCTGGGCCGCCGTGCTCGTCTCGGACAGGGCCTGGACGTGGCCGGTCCCCGACCTGGGTCGGTCCGCCGCCGGGGCTGCACTGCTGCTCGTCGTCGCGGCGCTGCTCCTGGTGCTGCGAGCGCCGATCGGTTACCGCGCTCTCCACGCCGTCACCGCCACGGCGTGCGGGCTGCTCGTGCTGCTGGACCTGGCCCTCCCCCTGACCGCCGTCACCCGCAGCCCGTCGCCCACCCCCCTCCTGGTCCTGGCCGCCGGCCTCAGCGCGGTCCGGCTCGCCGTGGTCGCCGCCCGCGGGCGGGCGGTCCTCGCCGCGGCGCTCACCGGCTGGGGCGGGCCCCGGCCCTAGGGTTGCGGCGCGGGTCCCGCCGATGGAGCGGGGCCGATCGGGACGGTGTGCGTCAGCGTGACCGGGGCTCCGGCGCCCGTCCGGATCGTGATCGAGAACACCCAGTCCCCGGGCGCCGGCAGCGTCGGGGACCCGGCGGCCACGCCGAGGGCGAAGGGCCGTAGCCCCAGCGGGACGTCGGGCACGTCGCGTCCGGGCAGCGCGGCCGTCGCCGTCCACGCGGTGACCTCGACGGGCGCCCCCGATCGGTCCAGCGCCGTGATCGCGACGGTGTTGACGCCGACCACGGCGGGCAGCACGTCCACCGCGACGGTGAGCGACGGCGTCCGGATGAAGCCGCTGTACGACGTCGCCGCGTGGTGTCCGACCGCCGGGTCCGGTTCCTGCTCCTGTTCCGCCGGGGACGCCAGGGACGCCAGGGACGCCAGGGCGGGCGACGCCGTCGCGCGGGCCGGCGGGGTCTGCACGAGCGCGGTGGCCAGGGCGAGGACGACGGCCGCGATCGCGAGCTCGACCCGGACGAGCGTCCGCAGCGGGCGGACGTCGGTACCGGCCGGCACCGGCGGGCTCCCGGCCGTCACTGTCACCGTCCGCGTCGCCGTCGCCGTCGCCGTACCGCCCGGCCGTGCGACGGCGGTCGGCGTCACGCCCCCGCTCGCGGTACCCCGGGCGACGGCGAGCGGTACCAGCCGCCGGGCCCGGCTCGCGAGCGCGAGCACGACGGCCACCGCCAGCGACTTGGCGATCAGCAGCCGGCCGTAACCGGTCCCCGCGAGCAGCGCCGGCGAGTCGACGGTCAGCAGCGCCTGCACGACGCCGGACCCCACCAGCGCCGCCATCACCACGGCCACCCGGCGGGACCACACCGGCAGGACGGCGGCCAGCTCCGCCGGGTCCGCCGCCGGCAGCAGGCCACGCGCCAGGACGAGCAGCCCGCCGACCCAGACGGCGGTCGCCGCGAGGTGGACGGCGCCGGCCGCCACCGCCAGGGGCCACAGCGGCTCGGCGCCCGCGTGACCGGAGAACGGCCAGGTGAACAGCACCCCGACCGCCCCCGCCGCGATCAGCAGCCCGTCCCGGCGGGACCGGCCGCCCGCCCCGGGCACCCCTGGGCCGAGGAGCCGCGCCGCCACGGGCACGAGGACCAGCAGGAGGACCAGCCGCACGACCTGGGCCGCCCCCACCGTGCTCCCGGCGACGGCGAGCAGGAGCTGCCGGTCCAGCCGGCCGAGCGAGCGACCGGTCTCGTACGGGCCCTGCGCGACCAGGGCGGCGAGCGTGCCGGCGGCGGCGAGCAGCCCGCCGGCCACGGCCCAGGCCCGCGGTCGGCGCAGGTCGAGCCGCTCCCTCCGGAACGCCACGGCCATGACCGCCGCGCCCCCGAGCACCACCAGCCCGAGGAACCCGACGTAGCGACCGGACGACAGCAGCCCCTGCACCACCGGGTCGACCGTCGCCGGGCCGTCGTCCGCAGCCGGTCCCGCCGGCCCCGACGGGGTGGACGGGCGCCCGATGCTGAAGCCGAAACCGCCGGACACCGGGTGGCCGTCGTCAGACACCATCCGGTAGCGGACGACGTAGCTGCCGGTCGGCGGATCCGCGACGAGCTGGACGACGACGCTCCGGTCGTCGGCACCCCGCACCGCCGCGCCGCGCTGCGCCGGCCGACCGTCGGGTCCGCGCACGGTCAGCACGCCGAGGCTCGCGTCGACGGCCTCGTCGAACACGACCACGACCTGGCCCGGGGAGGTCGGTGCGACCGCCTGCGCGGCGGGTTCGGTCCGGACCACCCGGGCGTGCGCCGACGCCGGGGACGCCGACGCCAGGAGCACCGCCGGCACGCCCACCAACGTCGCGGCGACCAGCATGAGCAGCAGCGGGCGCCACCTCGTCGCAGCACCTGTCGAGGGCCGGGAACGCTCCGCGGGACCACGCACTCCGGGGGAACGGCGCGGTCGAGGCGGCGGTTACGGTCTGCTCGACAACCGGTCGCGGTTCGCTGTAGACATGGCCGCTGGATGGATCAGCCCACCCCCTGCCGTTCCCCGGGAGCCCCGATGTCCACGCCCGACCGGCGCCGCACCGGCGCGGGCGTCGCTGCCGGCAGCAGGCTCCTGCTGGGCCTGCGGGCGCCGGTGTTCGCGGTCGTGGCCGTGGCGCTCAGCGCGGGGGCGCACGTCCTGGGCGGCGGGCAGGTGCCGGAGGCCGGGGGCCTGCTCCTGATGGCCCTCGCGGTCGACGTGTCGTTCCGGGTCGCCGCCCGGCGGGAGCTGTCGTCCGGCCGCCTCCTGACGGCGCTGGCCGCGAGCCAGCTCGTGCTCCACCAACTGCTGGTCGTCGGCGAGCACCACCCGGTCGCCGGGTCACGCGGCGGTCCCGGCATGCTCGCGGGTCACGCCGCTGCGGTCGCCGTCCTGGCCTGGTGGCTTCGCCGCGGCGAGGCCGCCGCCTGGCGCGCCGCCCGTCGCCGGCTCCGCCCGCTCCTGCGACCGCCGGCCCCCGCGCCGGTCGCGTGCGCGCCGTCGCGCGGCCTTCCCGCCGTCGCGCCGGGCCTGCCCCGGGCCGTGGTCGTCGCGCTGCGGGCCGATCCACGCCGCGGCCCACCCGCCCTGCCGGCCTGAGCCACGCCACGCCCGCGCCATCACCGCGCCGTCACCGGCGCCGCCACCCGGCGCCGTCACGACCTGCCCGCCGTCCGGGCCGCCAGCCACCGCCGGCCGGCCCGACGCGGCTGCACCCTTGCCGACAGAGAGAGTCCATCGCCATGACGTCCTGCCGTCCCCCAGCCTCCCGCCACCGCGCGCCGGCCCTCGCCGCCGTCGCCGCCGTCGCCGTCCTCGGCCTCGCCGCCTGCTCGAACAGTTCCTCCGGCGCCTCCGCCGCCACGACCTCCGCGGCCGCGACGACGTCGACGTCCGCGGCGGCGACGTCCGCCGCCACCTCCCTCCCGAGCGCCACCCAGGCGTCCTCGTCGTCCGCCGCGCCCACCGCCGACCTGGGCCAGATCGTCGCGATCACCGTCGCCGGCGGGAAGGTCACCGGACCGCAGGGGCGGGTCAAGGTCGCCAAGGACGCCACCGTCACCCTCCGGGTGACCAGCGACGTCGCCGACGAGATCCACCTGCACGGCTACGACAAGAAGGCGGACGTCCCCCAGGGCGGCACCGCCGACCTCACGTTCAGGGCCGACCTGACCGGAGTGTTCGAGGTCGAGCTCGAGCAGCACGGCCTGCAGCTCACCCAGCTCCAGGTGCAGTGATCGCGGGTCCCGTCGCCGGCGGCCGGGCCGCCGGCGCGGTGCTCGCCCACGGCGTCGGCACCCGGGCCGACCTGCCCCTGCCGCTGGCGTACGTCGTCGTCGGCGGCGGGCTGGCCGTCGTGGTCTCCTTCGCCGCGCTCGGCGCGCTGTGGCGGACGGCGCGCCTGCGCGGGGCCGACGCCGGGCGGCCGGTCCCGGCGACGCTGCGGGCGTTCGTCGAGGACCGGACGCTGCGCTCGGCGCTGCGCGCCGTCACCCTCGGCGTGACGCTGCTCGTCGTCGCGGTCGCGTTCCTCGGCGACCCGCAGGTGCCCGGCAACGCGGCGCCGTGGGCGCTGTTCGTGACGTTCTGGGTCGGGCTGGTCCCGGTGAGCCTGCTGCTCGGACCGGTGTGGAGCGTGCTCAATCCCCTCGCCACCCTGTACCGGGGGCTCGCGCCCCTGCTGCCGGCGCCGCGCCACCCCGACGTCCCGGACCGCTGGGGCCACTGGCCGGCCGCGCTGTCCCTCGCCGCGTTCACCTGGTTCGAGCTGGCGGCGCCGGACCGCAGCGATCCGCGCCGGGTCGGCACCTTCCTCGTCGGGTACGGCGCGGTCCACCTGGTGGCCGCGGCCCTGACCGGAGAGCGCTGGTTCTCCCGCGGGGACGGCTTCGCGGTGTACTCACGCCTGCTGGGAGCGCTGGCCCCGCTCGGCCGGCGGGCGGACGGGCGGGTGGTCTGGCGCAGCCCGCTGGACGGCGCCGCCGCCGTCACCGGCCGTCCGGGCCTGGCCGCCACGGTGCTGGTGCTCGTCGGCTCGACCGGCTTCGACGGCGTCACCCGGACGCTGTGGTGGCAGCAAGGGCCGGGCGGGGGCGGGGACGCCCGCACCGGTTCCGCCGTGCTGACCGCCACTGTCGGGCTGGCCGCCACGATCCTGCTGGTCGCGGCGCTGTACCTGGCGGCGACGACGGCGGCCGGGGCGATCGGCGGCTACCGCGGGGCACCGGGCCGCTTCGGGCACACGCTCGTCCCCATCGCCGCCGGCTATGCGATCGCGCACTACTTCTCGCTGTTCGTGTTCGACGGCCAGTTCACCTGGATCCTCCTCAGCGACCCCTTCGCCACCGGCGCCGACCTGCTCGGCCTCAACGACGCGTCGGTCGACTACACCCTCGTGTCCGACCGCACGATCGCCCTGGTGCAGGTGGCCGCCATCGTCGGCGGGCACCTGCTCGGCGTGGTCCTCGCGCACGACCGGGCCGTCGCGCTCGCGCGTCGCACCGGGGACGGTGCCGGTGCCGGTGCCGGGACGCTGCGTCGCACCGTGCTGTCCCAGGTGCCGCTGCTCGTGCTCATGGTCGCGCTGACGGTCGGCGCGCTCCTGCTCCTGCTGGGCGGCTGACCGGCGTCCGCACGGATTGGTGAGACTGGCCCGATGCCCGTCCTGCGCTCGATCCTGCTGTTCGTGCTGGCGGCCGTCGCAGAGATCGGCGGCGCGTGGCTGGTCTGGCAGGGCGTCCGGGAGCACCGCGGCGTCTGGTGGGTCGGGGCCGGGATCGTCGCGCTGGGCGCCTACGGCTTCGTGGCCACCTTCCAGCCGGACCCGAACTTCGGCCGCATCCTCGCCGCCTACGGCGGCGTCTTCGTCGCCGGGTCGCTGGCGTGGGCCGTGCTGCTGGACGGCTTCCGCCCCGACCGCTACGACCTGACCGGCGCCGCCGTCTGCCTGGCCGGCGTCGCCCTGATCATGTACGCCCCGCGCGGCTGAGCCAGGTCGCCGTCCGGGGGCCGAGTAGGCGCCCGGTCACGGGGTACTGCCGGCGCATGAGCGATGTACAGCGCGCCCCTTCCGTCGGTGCGACCGGCGGCCTCCCCGGGACGAACGCCGCCCCGCAGACCCGCGAACCCAGCCAGGACGACCTCGACCTCGTGCAGTCCGGTGACCTGCGGACCACCCCGACGGACCCGGTCGCGGACCGGGACGCCGACGACCCCGTCGACGAGCAGGACGCCGACCCGCGCGGCAGCGACTACACCGGCGGCCCGGACCCCAGCAGCCACGCCCACGAGCTGGCGGGCTGGGGCGGCAACGAGCCCGGCGCGACGTTGTCGCCCGAGCA
>Ga0302322_100003710_pt1 | contig 13189 bp, 8 predicted proteins | sample Fen_T0_2_FD_203757 | JGI IMG/M metagenome (GOLD analysis project Ga0302322, IMG submission 203757) | Peat permafrost microbial communities from Stordalen Mire near Abisko, Sweden - Fen_T0_2 | ecosystem: Environmental > Terrestrial > Soil > Wetlands > Permafrost | place: Sweden: Abisko...
GGCCACGGGGTTCGACGTCAGTCCCGCCCTCGCCCAGCCGCTGTCGGACATCGGGGTCATCCTGCTCATGTTCTCCCTCGGCCTGGAATTCAGCGTGCGACGGCTGATCCGCATCGCCCCCAGCGGTGGTCTGGTGGCGCTTATCGAGTGCAGCCTGGTCGCCTGGCTTGGCTACTTTTCCGGCAGGCTGCTGGGCTGGAGCGCAACCGAGAGCATCTTCGCGGGCGCCCTGTGCGCCATCTCCAGCACCACCATCATCGCCAAGACCTTCGCCGAGAAAAACATCCACGGCCGACTGAGCGAGATCGTGTTCTCGGTGCTGGTGGCCGAGGATCTGATCGCCATCCTGATGCTGGCAGTGCTGACCGCCATTGCAGGCAGCGCAGGCGTGTCGGCCGGTTTTCTCGGGCGAACCACCCTTCGCCTGTTGGGATTCCTGACCATCATGCTCGCCGGTGGCATGCTGGTGGTGCCCCGCTTGGTCCGCCTGGTCGCACGCCTGGGCCGCGCCGAGATCCTGGTCATGACCTGCCTCGGGCTGGCCTTCGGCTTCGCCTTCCTATCGCATAAGGCGGGCTATTCCGTGGCCTTCGGCGCTTTCCTGGCCGGTGCCCTGGTGGCCGAGTCGGGCGAAGCCAAGGTGGCCGAGCGTTTGGTGCGGCCGATTCGCGACATCTTCGCGGGTGTGTTCTTTGTTTCCATCGGCATGCTGATCGATCCGGTCGCCATCCGCGATCACGCCGTGGCCGTGCTAGTCCTAACGGTGGTGGTGGTGACGGGCAAGGTACTGGGCGTGGGCCTGGGTGCTTTCGTGGCCGGCAATGGCGTGCGCCTTTCCATCCAATCCGGTATGAGCCTGGCCCAGATCGGCGAGCTCTCGTTCATCATCGCCGGCCTGGGCGCCGCCGCGGGTGTGCTGCGCAGCTTTCTGTTCCCCGTCACCATCGCGGTATCCGCAGTCACCACGCTACTAACCCCGTTTCTCATTCGTGGCTCGGCCAGCGTCGCGGCCTACGTGGACAGGCGTCTCCCACACGCCGTACAAACCTACGCCGCACTCTACGGCTCGTGGGTGCAAGCCCTGGGCGAAGCGCGCGGCCGACGCACGGAATGGACCCGCATCCGCCGCCTGGCTGGATACCTGTTTCTGGACGTGGTCATCATCGCCGCGCTGGTGATTGCGTCGTCGCTGGGCCGTGTGCGCCTTGCCGAGCTTCTCACCGGGAGTATCCACCCCACCGTGGCGCGTGCGCTGGTCACCGTCTCGGCCATCGTGCTGGCCCTGCCCTTCTTCTGGAGCGCCCTGCGTTCGGCCCGCAAGCTGGGACTGGTGCTGGCGGAGGGCGCCTTTCCGCGCAAGGGCGACGGCCTCGATCTGGCCGAAGCGCCCCGACGCGCCCTGCGCGCCACGCTGGAGCTCGCCATCTTGTTCGCCGCGGGCGCGCCCCTGGTGGCACTCACCCAGCCCTTCCTGCCCACGTCGTTTCCTTTCGGCCTCGCGCTGGTCGTCGGCGTTGCCCTGCTGGCCCTGCCCTTCTGGCGCAGCGCCACCAACCTGCAAGGACACGTTCGCGCGGGGACACAAGCCATCCTAGAAACCCTGGTCGCCCAGAGTCGCAGCGCCCAGCCAGCCTCGAACAAACTCGAAGACCTGCGGGCCATGCTTCCCGGCATCGGCGAACCCACCGCCGTTGCTATTGGCGGCGGCGCGATTTGCATCGGGCACAGCCTGAAGGAATTGAACCTGCGCGGCCTGACCGGCGCCACCGTGCTGGCCATCGAGCGCAGCCCCTCCGAGGTGGTGTTCCCCGCCGCCGACGAGGTTCTGCGCGAACACGACCTGCTCGTCCTCACCGGCACGCACGAAGCGGTCGTCGCCGCTGGTGAGCTATTGAGACAGACCAGCAAGCCAACCCTGGTCGCCAGCGACGGCGATCTGATCGGATAGGGGCTACTCGCGCGGTTTGGGCGCGCCGCTGGGCACGGCGTCGGCGGCCTTTTGCTCGAAGTACGAAGCCGGTTTGGCCTTGGACAGATCGAGCTCGAAGTCCGGCACATCCCTGCGGCCGAGCGCCAATAGGAATTCGTCGATCTCGCGGCCCGAGAGCCCCTTCGACTCCATGTCGGCGCGCGAGAGACTCGCAGTAACAGAAGCGACTCCTCCGTCCGTGCCACACACCAGCGAGCGCAACACGTCCAACTCCATGCGCGACAGGCGCGCCCCGCACACGTCGTAGTCGATCCACGCCTCGTAGGACATGGGCGCCACGCGCTTGAGCATGCCCGCCATCACGCGGCCGAATTCCTGGATCTCCCACTGCGCGTGCGAGTCCACCCGCAGGGTCAGGAAGTGCAGCAGGTTGTGCAGATCGATCTTCCAGTACCACTGGGTGTACGTGGACAGCGGCAGATCGATGCGGGCGATCTCGCGCGCCACCTCGTGCCCGTTCAACCATTCGTAGGTTGCGACCGCGTCCGCGCGCAGCGACTGCCAGCGCTGGAAGGCCTCGGTCCGCAAGGCCGCGTCCAGCGGTGCCCCGGCGCGGCCCTGATGGTTCTGCGCGCTCTGGGCCAGCAGTTGCTCCTCGGGAGGCTGGTAGAAGAGCATGGGCATCAGGCTGTAGCGGCCCGACATCTCGTTCACGTTGGCAGTGCGGTGGCGAATCCACTGGCGCGCCACGAAGATGGGCATAGAACAGTGGAACTTCAGCTCGACCATCTCGCTGGGCGTGGTGTGCTTGTGCCGGCGCAGGTAGCGCAGCAGGCCGCGCGTCTGGCTGCTCTTGCGCGTGCCGTAGCCGTAGCTCACCCGCGCCGCGCGCACGATGTCCTCGTCGGTACCCATGTAGTCGACCAGGGCTACGAAGCCGTGGTCGAGCACGGGGAAATAGCGCCCAAGAATCTCCTCGGCGCCCGGGCTGACGCTTCGTCGCGTTGGACTCTGCTGTGCTTCCTCTGCCACCCGTCTGCTCCCTAGGAAAGTTTGTCCAAGCCGCCGGCTTCGACGAACGCACCCATGCGCCGGTACTTGTCGTAGCGCTGGTCCTTCAGCGTCTTCGCCGACAGCGGCGTGAGATCGGCCAGATGATGCCGAATGGCCGCCGCCAGGTTCTGCGCCGTCACGTCGAAATCGCGATGCGCGCCGCCGGGTGCCTCGGGAATAATGGCGTCGATCACGCCCAGCCGCAGAATCTCCGGCGCCGTGATCTTCATGGCCGCGGCGGCCTCGGCCTTGCGATCGTCGCTGCGGAAGAGGATGGAGGCGCAGCCCTCGGGCGAAATCACCGAGTAGACCGCGTTCTCCATCATGAGCACGCGATCCGCGACGCCGATGGCCAACGCCCCGCCCGAACCTCCCTCGCCGATGACCACCGAGATGATGGGCACGGGCAGGCTGGCCATGACCTCCAGGCTCTTGGCCACGGCCTCGGCTTGACCGCGCTCCTCGGCGTCGATGCCTGGAAAGGCGCCCGGCGTGTCGAGCAGACACAGAACCGGATGGCCAAAGCGCGCCGCCAGATCCATCAGGCGCATGGACTTGCGGTAGCCCTCGGGTTTCACCATGCCCATGTTACGCGCCAACTTTTCCTTGGTCTTGCGCCCCTTCTGCTGGCCCAGGACGACCACGGGCGTGCCGTCGAAAAAACCGATGCCGCCAATCATGGCGCCGTCGTCCGCGAAGCGGCGGTCGCCGTGCAGCTCGCGAAAGTCAGCGATGATGCGGGGGATATAGTCGAGCGTGTAGGGACGGCCAGGATGCCGCGCCAGCTGCACCTTCTGCCAGGGCGATAGCTCGGAAAAGATCTGCTTCTGCAATGCCTCGGCACGCTCTTCCAGAATGCGAATCTCACGACCGAGGTCGTGCGAGCTCTTGGGCCGGTTTTTAAGCGCGGCAATCTTGCGCTGCAGCTCGACGACCGGGCGCTCGAAGTCGAGGACCGGAATCTCGGGGGCTTTCTCTTTCTTGCTTGGCATGAAGGGCTGTACATCCTCTTTCGGCCGCAGCCAACAGTCAACAGATACGGAAGCCGCGGCCCGACCAAGCCATTCGCGCAGTCGTCCAGCGTGCTGGATCTTTGCCTCCAAGGCGCCGGGAAACTAACCTGCCGCCATGGACAAGCAATTCCTGGTCGAACAGCTCTCCGAGCACCTGCGCCGATCCGCGTCCGTCGCCAAGAAGGCCAGCCAAGCGGCGGCGGAGATCGCCCGTGATGGTGCCACCCCGGCCGAAAAACGCGAGGACGCCCGCGTGGCCCTGGAATTCTCCGGCCTGGCCAAAGGGCAAACCGCGCGTGCGGCACGCGTCGCCGCCGAGATCAGCACGCTGGACGTGTTTCGCCCCGCCAAGCTCGCCCCCAAGGGTCCGATTTCCCTGGGTGCCATCGTCGAAGTCGAGGACGGGGAGATGGGCCGAACCTTCTTCCTCGCGCCTGTCGGCGCGGGCGTCGAGTTGACTGGCCCCGGCGGCGACGGCTTTCTATCCGTGGTCACCCCCATCTCGCCCATCGGCAAGGCCGTGCTTGGCAAGCGCGTTGGCGACACCGTGGAGGTGATGGTGCAAGACGAAGCCCGCGAGTGGACCATCACCTACGTGGGCTAGGAGCGTAGCCCTTCACTTCGCCGGCACGGTCACCGTCGTGCGCAGGCGAATGTCGCGCGACGAGCTGGCGGCGCGGATCTCGTACGTTCCAGGGTCGGTACGCCAGGCATAGCGTTCAGGGCGTTTGGCTTCGAAGTAGTCGAAGGCGCGCAGCGGAAGCGTGAGCGTCACCTCGCGCTCTTCGCCCGGGGCGAGGTCGACCTTGGTGAAGGCACGCAGTTCCTGCTCGGGCCGCACAACGGTGGACGATGCGGCGTGAACGTAAAGCTGCACCACTTCGGCGCCTCGCCGCGCGCCAGTGTTCTTCACCTTGAGGCGAACGCGGACGCCCAGCTTGGCATCCCAGGCCGTCACGGCCAGGTCGCGGTAGGCGAAGGTCGTGTAGGAAAGTCCATGGCCGAACGGGAAAAGTGGCTCGATCTTGCGCGTGTCGTACCAGCGGTAGCCGACCAGGATGCCTTCCTTGTACGTAACCTTGCCGCCAACGCCTGGAAAATTTCCAAACGCGGGCTCGTCTTCGAGGCGTTTGGGGAAGCTGACAGGTAGCTTGCCCGATGGGCTCACGTCGCCGAAGAGCACGTCCGTGAAAGCGGCGCCGGCCTCCTGGCCGGGAAACCAACCGTGCAGCACGGCGCGCACCTGGTCGAGCCAGGGCATGGCCACCGCCGCGCCGGTGGTGGTGATGACCACGATCTTGGGATTGGCAGCTGCGGCGACGCGAATGATCTCGTCCTGCCGTCCGGGCAGCGCCAGCGACGCGCGGTCAGCGCCCTCGGTTTCGTCGCCCATGCCGTCGCCAACGGCAGCGATCACAAGATCCGCGCGGCGGGCGACCTCGGCCACCCGGCGCAACGCATCCCCTTCCCCGTGCTGCCACAGAAGCTCGACCGAGGCGCCTAGGATTCCCTCGAAGTACTCCAGGCGCAGATCATAGGACTTGCCAGCCACCAAATCTATCTCTGCGGTTTTGAGCGTGGGCGGGTGGTCACCCCAGTCGTCAACGAGCAGCTTGCCATTGACGTACAGGCGCGAACCGTCATCCGAACGAAGGGCGACCGCGTACCTTCCGGACTGGGCGGGTGTCAATTGGCCGGTCCAGCGCACCGAGAAGCGATCTTCGGGCAGGCCGGGGCTGGGGGAAGCCAGCTCCCAGTGAAAATCCACGGTGGGATCCACGCGCACAAGCTTGGGCGTGCCCTTGCCCTCGGTGCCCACGAAGTATTCGCCCAAGAGCCCGTGTCCCTCGTGGCCTGGCGGCGGGGTGAGCACCGACGAGGGGATAGGCTCGAGCCCGTCGGGCGTGATCTCGCCGGGCGCGAAATCGACGCGAACCTTGCTGCCCAAGGCCTCGCGAAGCGCATCCACAAGTGAGACCTTGCGCGTGGCCGTGACGTGGGCACTGCCACCGCCACCGTCCACCAGGCCTCCGCGCGGGCCCACCACGGCAATCCGCCGCAGCTTGGCTCGGTCGAGTGGCAGGGTAGCGAGGTCGTTCTTGAGCAGCACGAACCCTGCGCGAGCAGCCTCGCGATTGAGAGCCCGGTGTTCGAGGGTATCGGTGGCTTCGGCGCGCTCGCTGGCGTCGTCATCGAGGTGCAGGGCTGCGATCACCCGCAATTGGCGCCGAACCAACTCGTCCAGAAGCGCCAGCTCGATCTCTTTCTTGTCGAGAGCGCTGCGGATGGCGGAGGGCGCGTACTGCTCGCCCTTGGGCATCTCCAGGTCGAGGCCCGCTCGCATGGACGGTGCCAAGCTGTGGGTCGCGCCCCAGTCGGACATGACCAGGCCCTGGAACCCCCACGCACCTCGCAGCGTCTTGTCGAGCATTTCCGGGTGTTCGCAAGCGTAGACTCCGTTCAAGCGGTTGTAGGCGCACATCACGGCCCACACGCCCGCCTCTTTCACCGCTGCCTCGAAGGCAGGCAGGTAGATCTCGTGCAAAGCCCGGGGCTCGACCTCTGCGCTGATGGTCATGCGCTCGGTTTCCTGATTGTTGGCCGCGAAGTGCTTGACCGTGGCCAGCACGCCCTGACTTTGCACGCCCCGAATGTAGGCAACCGCCATGCGAGCGGCGAGATCAGGATCCTCGCCGAAATACTCAAAGTTGCGCCCGTTCAAAGCCGTGCGCGCGATGTTCACGGCGGGGCCAAGGATGACGTTCTTGCCGTGGCTCTTGGTCTCGCGGGCAATGGCCTCACCCACGCGCCGGACCAGCGCGGGATCGAAGGTCGCAGCCAGGAGAGAGCTCGAAGGGAACGCCGTGGCCTGTCCCGCACGTACACCAACGGGGCCGTCGGTCATGCGCAAGCTGGGGATGCCCAGGCGGGAAACACCAACCGTGTCGAATCCGGTGCCCGACAGAAGAGCGATCTTCTCGTCGAGGGTCATGGCGGAAAGCCAAGCCTCGATCTGTGAATCCTTCGGCGCTCCACCCCCGGGCGCCGCCACGGCCGCGCGCACTTGCGGTGCCGCGGCCGCCACAGCGGGCGCGCCGCATTCCCTGGCAGCGTTGCTTGCGCAGCCAACCGCCAGTTCTGCCAAGGCCAAGAAGACGACAGCGCGTCCAGAAACTGGAGTGGGCCGGATACAGGACCGGACAAGTGTGGACATAGCGTAATCTCCTTTGGGATTGGTCGTCACGGCAGTGCAGCTCAGAGCCTGGGGCTATGAATGTCGGCGCAGGTTTCTAGCCTGGTTTGGCGCCTCTTGGCGAGCGATGTCGTAGCTGACCGGTGGCGCCTGATGCCGCTGTGGGTCCGCAGTCTGTATCTAGTTCCGAAAGCCGGCATCCATAGGTAGAGTGCCATGCTCGCGACGGCCGTCGACACATCACTGCCAGGAATTGGAGTCATCAACGTGAAGCGAATGGAGAACACCCACTACGCGACTTTCGTGGTCGCGGCCATTCTCTCCATGTCCTCGGCATGCGGAGGCCTTGACCAGCGGCGTGGGGCCGTGCGGACGGGAGGGAGCTCGAAGGGCGGAGACGGCGGCAGCAGCGCAGGTGGCGCAGGCGGTAGCGATGGTGGCGGAGCTGTGCCCACGGGCGGAGCCGCGGGCACGACGGGCGGCACCGAATTCGCACTGGTCGGGGCCCCCATGCCATTCGCCCCCACGGCACAAGGATTCGGCCTGAGCGCGGTCTTGGCCAAGGGATCGCCATCGCTGCTCAGCGCCCGCGTTCGTGCCGCGGGCGCAGCGACTTGGGGAGATGCTGTCCTTCCCGAGGTTCGCAGTACGGACATCGCCCAATGGGCCTTCAGCGGGCTCGTTCCTGGCGTCCGCTACGAGTACGAGATCCTGGCTCCGACGGGCACGGAAACCAGGTCGCTCTACGCGGGCAGTGCCGTCACCCAACGCCCGCCGGGCGATGTCTTCACATTTGCCCTCATCACGGACAGCCACATCGGAGCGGATCTGTCTTACTCGAACCAAGGCAACCCGGCCACGCTCAAGAATGTCAGTGCCGACGTGGGCAAGGTCTCGCCGGATTTCGTCGTGAACCTGGGCGACATGCTCGACTTCCATGAGTACGGATTCAACGACCCGCCGCCCACGGGTGCCATCACCCGCAGCGCCTATCTCAACTACCGCTCCCTCCTGGGCGATACCTTGGGCCGTGCCGCGCACTACGGTGTGATTGGGAACTGGGAGGGCGAGAACGGTTGCTATACCACCGCGGAGATCACGCGCTCCCAGCAGCAACGCCTATTGTACCTGCCCGGTCCGATGCCAACGACCTACGCCGAAGGTGGCAGCCCCGCCCAGGACTACTACGCCTTCACCTGGGGCGACGCCCTGTTCGTCGTCCTCAATGTGATGGGCTACACGCCCACCCAGCACCTCCTGTCGACGAATCCCGGCCTCCCCGACGACTGGACGCTGGGCCAGGCTCAGTTCAGCTGGTTCGCCGACACCTTGGCCAAGGCCACCGCCAAGTGGCGCTTCGTGCTCATCCACCACGCCGTCGGAGGCGCAGCCGGAGACGCCAACGATTCCGCCTACGGCCGCGGCGGCGGACAAGCCGCCTACGTGGGCGAGCAGGCCAAGGTCCATCAGCTCATGCTCCAGTACGGCGTGCAGATCTTCTTCTACGGCCACGACCACGTCTTCACCGACATGCTAGTGGACGGCATCCACTACACCCTACCCGGTTGCGCCGGTGCCATCTGGCCATTTGGTCAAAGCATCACCGGGTACACCCAGTCCTGGCTGGAATCCGGCTGGGGCAAGATCACCGTCAGCCCGAACACTGTCGACGTTCAGTTACTGAAAATGGGCGGCGGCGTGCTGTACGAGTACACGCTGCCGTAGACGACGATGGGTATGGGGTCGCGCTCAGCCGCTAGGCGAGACAGCGACGCGGGCTCGGGAGTATTCTGGTCGCATGCGACCCATCGTTGGCTATTCAAGGGCGGTGCTTCTTCTCGGTCTCCTGCTGGCACTGACTTCGGCTTGTGCCACGGCCCCCCGCAAGGCCTCGCCCGCAGCTGCGCATCCGTCGAATGTGCTGAGCACGCGATCCATTGCACACGAACGCCTGGACGGAGACGTATCGGTTCGCGTGTACGTCGCCGCAACAGCCTCGGGCTCGCGCGAGGTTCTGTGCTGGACGTACGTCACGGAAGGACTGGCCAAGCACCAGCATCCTGAATTCTCGGTCAGCGTGAAGCGCGAACCGGGCGAGGCGGAGAAGGCCTTTCCGCGCGACATTCTGGAGCTGCTTGCCTCCCTGGCCAACAGCGTGCGCGATGGTCACCGCTTGCTTGCCTGGCAATCCCTTGGATTTCCCAATGGCCTTTTGGGTCGCAAGGATTTCACCGGTGTGCTTACTGTTCCAGTCCTTGTCCCGCAGGGAATTGACGTGGCATCGTCGACGCTCTCGTTGCTGATCGTGACCTCGGACGAGTTGGAAGTGGCGAAGGCCTTCGGGGTTCCCCGTATCTCATCCCTGCTGGGCATGCACCATCGCTTCTTCCCCACCGCCATCTGGGCTGATCGCAAACGCCCCTCGCTCTGTTCGCCACAGGATTTGCAAGAGAGTCTGCTGGCGAAAACCTCCTACCGGCTCTTCCTGCGTTCGGCCGCGGTCTGGCAACAGGTCGTGGTCCGCGGTGAAAAGCGCGAGGCGGCCACGGGCGGCCTGCCCAACAGCAGTATCGAGACCGAGGGCACGGTCATTCTGCGTCTCTCGGCCAGCGCCGGGAAATCCCTGGGGCAAAGCCTCGATGAAGCCGGCGACAAGAATGTCCTAGCCGTTCTGATGCCGCCAGCCCCCGAGGCCAATGCACGGATGGTGTGGAAGCCGGGCGCAAGGCAGATCATGGTCATCACCGATCTCGCCCTCAAGCCGCAGCGCCTGGCAGGGAACAACCTTGTGCTTCTTCAATCCGACTCGATGAAGGGCGTGGTCAAGGTCGAGGATGGTTTCTCGGCACTGTTCTCGACCGCACAATGGAAGGCCTTCAGGAAGGCGCTGGCAGAAGGCCAGCCCTTCTTTTCTCCAGCCGACGGCGATGGACTGGCCTTTGAATTGCGCTGGTCCAATGACTCGAGCGAAGAAGGTGAGGCACCGTCCCTTGACAACCAGCTGCCACCCGGAGCGAGCTACAAGACAGCTCCCCACGCCGTAAACCTCGCGGCCAAGCAAAAGCTGGAACGGGCCATGCACCTGACCCAGGGCAAACACGACCTGGAGGCCATTCTGCGCGACATGGTGGTGTGCGGCCCCTTCCTGTGGGAACAGATCAAGAACGCACCTGGCATCGAGAAGGTGGGTATTGCCTCCACCATTGCCATCCCTGGCTCCCCGGAGGTTGGCCCCAAGATCCTGCAGACGCTAGAAGGTCGGACCTTCCGGACGACCGCGGAAGTTGCTGCTCTCAAACGCGCTCTGCAGACAACCTTCACCTTTGACCCCGAATTCACCGTGCGCAAGGCTCAGGCCCATGAACTGGCGCTGTTCTGGGCCATGGTGCCCTTTGACCTCCAAGAGCCGCTCTTCGTGGTGGCATCGAAGCACCATCGACTGATCGCCGCCTTCAGTAATGACGGCGGCAGCCTGATGTGGCTCGATGATCTCGAGAACCTGAGCTTCGACCACGGCCGCGTGGTGAGGACTAGGGATTGATGCGACCGATCTTGTTGCCATTCTGTTCGACGAACCAGATGTTCCCGTCCGGGCCGACGGTGATGCCGGCGGGGCCACTGGCCGGGGTCGGGATGGGAAATTCGGTGATGTCGCCTGCGAGGGTGATGCGGCCGATGTTGTTACCCGCATCCTCGGTGAACCACAGGTTGCCATCGGGACCAGCTACGATATCGATGGGGTAGCTGGCCGGAGTTGGGATGGAGAATTCGCTGATGTCGCCCACGGGCGTGATGCGGCCGATGCGATTGCCGCCGTATTCGGCGAACCACAGGTTGCCGTCCGGTCCGACGGCGATACCCCAGGGTTGGCTGCTGGCATTTGGTAGGTCGTAGAGAGTGGCGTTGCCATCAAGGCACAGCCTGCACAGGCTGTCGCTCGCGTTTCCGGTGAGCCAGAGACACCCATCTGGTCCGGCGACGATGCCGACCCACACGCCGCCTAGGCCACAGGAAAGAACAGCGCTGGGGCCGCTTGTTGTCATGCGGACGATATCGTCGCCTAGATAGCCCGTGAACCAAGGGGCGCCGTCGGGGCCGACCGCCACGCCCTTGGGCAAGCTCGTGTCCGGGGTAAGCGCGAGCTCGGTGATCTTTCCGCTGGTCGTGACATAGCCGACCCTGTGCGCGAGGACCTCGGCGAACCACAGGTTGCCGTCCCGCCCGGCGGTGATGCCGAAGAGACCAGCGTCCTGGGACAGCACGTGGAATTCGGTGATGGCACCGGAGGGGGTGATGCGGCCGATGTTGTCGAGGTTGTACTCGGTGAACCACAGGTTGCCGTCCGCGCCCGCCACGATCACGCGCGGCTGGCTGACCAGGCTCGGCAGGATGAATTCGGTGATGGTGTGGACCACGGTGCCGCCGCTGCCAAGGCTGCCGCCGGTGCTGCCAGTTGTGCCGCCCGTTGCGCTCGCGCCGCCGGTGCCCGGTTCGATCCCACCGGCTCCGCCGCCCGCGGCGACCTTGGCACCGGCCGGGACGCCGAGCATATCCGACCGGCCACACGCGACCGAGGCGAACAAGACTACGAAAATTACGAAGCGTGGCCTCATGGTAGGGTCCAAGTTCCTTCAACCATACCAAAGCCGACGCCTGGATAGACAATCCTCGCACGTATGGCCCGAGCCGATCTTCGCTATACTGCGTGGCCCGAGCCGCGGCAGAAAACCAAGATGCCATCCCCACGTCCCACCTTGCGCTGGCAGCTGCAATTCCTTCGCGGCTTTCTTGGCGGCAACCGCGCCTTGACCGGGCCGCACACCGCGATCGTCGACGTCACCGATCGCTGCAATCTGCACTGTTTTGCCTGCCCCCGCCATGCCCCCGACGCGCCCAAGCAGTCGGCGCGCCCCCAGGATCTCCCGTGGGACGACTTTCAGAAGCTTTGCCGCGAATGCCAAACGCTAGGCGTGGCCAAGATGGTGTTCATCGGCCAGGGCGAGCCCATGTTCAATCCCCGTCTGCCCGACATGATTCGCCTGGCCAAGAGCGCCGGCATGGCCCTGGTGCTCATTACCAACGGCACGCTACTCGATGCGACGGCCGCAGAGGCTTTGTTGTCGGCGGGACTGGACGAGCTGCGCGTGAGTCTGTGGGCCAGCACGCCCGAGGAGTACGCGCACAACTGCGCCGGCAACAGCCCGGAGTTGTTCGCACGCGTGGTCAGCGGACTCAAAACCTTGAGTCGCATGCGCCGCGAGCGGCGGCAACGCCTGCCCAGGATCGTCCTCCACCGTCCCATCGAGAGGGAGTTCTTCCACGCTCTCGAAGGCATGCTGGATCTGGCACGCGACACCGGCTGCGACGCCTTGTCGTTTTCACCCCTCAAACCCCTGGCTGGCATGCACCGGGAACGCGGTCTGCACCCTGACGAAGAGAAGCAACTCATCCCCATCCTCAAGCGTCTTCACAGCCGCGCTCGAAAATGCGGACTGGCCACCAATGTCCCCGAGACCCTGCGGCGCTACCACATCGGCGAGCAGGTCTGGCGTTCCATCCCGTGCACCATGGGGTGGATCGACGTGCGCATCCGAACCAATGGTGACGTCCTGGTCTGCGGAACTTGCCAAGCTTCGCTAGGCAATATCCACAACAGCAGCCTGCGCGAGATCTGGAATGGCGCCGCCTTTCAACGCTTCCGCGCGGCCGCGCGCTCCGAGCAAACATTCTCGGCCCTGGCCCCCACCTGCGACTGCGCCTTTTGCTGTCATGCCTCGACCAACGCACGCTTGCACAGGTTCCTCAGGTGGATCCCGCGGCGCGGTTCAAACACAACTCTGGAGCCCCGATGCAACTTCTGACCAAGATTCGCCAAGCCGTGCAAGCCCTTGCCACACGGCGTTTGACCGTCTTCTCCGACAGCATCCCGTACGAGTTCCACGACCTGCCCCTGCGCAAAGTGATCAACGCCGTCCTCACCGAGACCTCGGTGTACTTCAA
>Ga0302322_100003711_pt1 | contig 13188 bp, 8 predicted proteins | sample Fen_T0_2_FD_203757 | JGI IMG/M metagenome (GOLD analysis project Ga0302322, IMG submission 203757) | Peat permafrost microbial communities from Stordalen Mire near Abisko, Sweden - Fen_T0_2 | ecosystem: Environmental > Terrestrial > Soil > Wetlands > Permafrost | place: Sweden: Abisko...
GGCGTCAGCGGACGGGCCACCACCGCTTCCACGGCCGAAGGACTCTTCCTCGTCGTCACCGCCGGCTTCTTCCTTCTTGGGGAATTTGCGAATTACCTTACCCGTCGAGTCAAGAATTTCCAGCGTGATCTTCGGAGCTTCTTTCTTGTCATCCTCGCTTTTGGCAGCATCGCCGGTTGACGGTTTCTTGTCCGGTGCCTTCTGCGAAGTCTTCAGCCAGTAGTAAACAAATGCTCCGGCGGGCGGATTCTTCCCGACGATACCTCCTCCCCCAAAGGGCGAACCTTCGAGCAACATGCGGCTGGTCATCGCGGGAGCAAACAGGTAAGCATCCTGCTGCGGGATGGAATCGTTGTACTGCCGCAGCGGCGTAATGTCGTCGAGGACCCAGAAGCTCCGTCCGTGCGTTGCGACCACGAGGTCGTTGCTCTTAACGACGAGGTCGTTGACCGGAGACACCGGCAAGTTCAGTTGCAGGGGTTGCCACTTGGCTCCATCGTCGAATGACACGTACACGCCGCGCTCCGTTCCGGCGAAGAGCAATCCCGCGCGCTTCGGATCCATGCGGACCGCGTGAACATAAACGTCGGTAGGAATTCCCGCCACCAGCTTCGTCCACGTCTTGCCGAAGTCCGTGGTCTTAAAGATGTACGGCGCGAAGTCGTTCATCTTGTGCCGCTCGACGGCCATGTAGACCGTGCCGGCATCCGTGGGCGATGCCTCGATCAGGCTGACCGTGCCCCACTCCGGCATCGCCTTGGGCGTGACGTTGTCCCAGTGTTGACCCGCATCGCGCGTGAGATGCACCAATCCGTCATCGGTACCTGCCCATATCTGGCCTTTCGCGACAGGCGATTCCACCACCGAGAAAATAGTGTCGTAAACCTCGACACCGGTGTTGTCTTTGGTGATCGGTCCGCCCGAGGCAATCTGCTTCGACTTGTCATTGCGCGTTAGGTCGGGACTGATGCTCGTCCAGCTCATTCCTGCATCAGTCGTCTTGAACAACACCTCGCCACCGAAGTACAGCGTCTTTGGATCGTGCGGCGAAAACACAATCGGCTCGGTCCACTGGAAGCGATGCTTCACGTCAGCGGCAGCCCATCCAATAGGATTGATCGGCCACGGATTTATCGCCTGCTCTTGTCCGGTGCGATGGTCATAGCGCGAGATCTCTCCGCCATACGACCCCGCGTACACGATCATGGGATCCGTTGGATCGGGTGCAATGTAGCCGCTCTCGCCGCCGCCCACCTCATACCAGTCGGAGCGGTCGATCGAGCCGCTGGGACTGGCGCTCGCGATTGCAACCGTCGAGTTGTCCTGTTGCGCACCATAGATGTAATAGGGCGTCTGGTTGTCGGTGGTGACGTGATAGAACTGCGCCGTCGGCTGGTTGTAGATGGTGGTCCAGGTTTCGCCGCCGTTGTTAGAAACCGTCGCGCCGCCATCGTTGCCATTAATCATGCGCTTCGGATCCGTGGGATCGATCCACAGGCCATGGTTGTCGCCATGCGGCGCACGAATTCTATTGAATGTCTTGCCACCATCGGTAGACCGGTACATTGCCGTGTTCAGGATGTACACCGTGTCCGTTGCTTTGGGATCAGCAAAGATGTGCGAGTAATACCATGCGCGCTGGCGAAAGCGGTGGTCGTCGGTCATCAGCCGCCACGATTCGCCGCCGTCGTCCGAGCGATAGATTCCGCCTTTTTCAGCTTCCACCGAGGCATACACACGATTGGGATTGCCTCCTGAAACCGTTACGCCGATGCGGCCAATCACACTTTCCGGCAGGCCATGACCCTTAATTTCTTTCCACGAGCTGCCACCATCAATGGACTTGTACAGGCCGCTTCCAGGACCGCCGCTATCCATGCCCCACGGCGTGCGTTTCGCTTGCCACAACGAGGCATACAACACGTTGGCATTGCTGGGATCGAATGTAATATCGATGCCACCTGTCTTTGCGTCCTTGTAAAGCACCTTCTCCCAAGTCTTGCCGCCATCGCGCGTGCGGAAGATGCCGCGCTCTTCGTTGTCGCCAAACGGATCTCCCAGCGCCGCTACAAACGCAATGTCCGGGTTCTTGGGGTTGACGATGACTCGCCCGATCGCCTGTGTTTTCGCCAGGCCGATCGGCTTCCAAGTGGCGCCCGCGTCAATCGATTTGTACACGCCGTTGCCGGCAACGATGTTGCCGCGAATGCACGCTTCGCCGGTTCCGACATAAATGACGTTAGGATCGGACTCGGCCACTGCCAGCGCGCCAATCGATGGCGATGCGTCCTTCACCTTGTCGAAAATTGGCTTCCAGTTCAGGCCGCCATCGGTGGTCTTCCAGACGCCTCCGGCAACTGCGCCGAAGTAATAGACATCGTTCTGGCCAATCACACCCGAAGTTGCCAGCACTCGTCCACCGCGATAGGGACCGACAAGACGGTATTGCAGACCTTTCCACGGCCCCAAATTCTCGCTCTCGTCCGGCTGGCCGTCCGTGCCCGCAGCACCTGATGCCTGCACAGGCTTTTGTGACAGCTCTTTTGCCTGGACTGCCTCAGAGGTTTGTTTGACTCCTGATTGTTGTGCGGTTGCTGAAAAGGCGAAAAAGCAGGCGAGAAGAAGAGCGGGAACAGTGGCTCGCAATGGGAGTCCTCCGAAGTTGTAATGCGAAGATCTGGTGCGCGCGGCGCACCGATGACGATAGTAGCGTAGATGGACGATAGAAGGAATTTGCGGCCGAGGTCGAGGCTGCGCGAAGGTGGTAGGGGCGGCGTCTCGCGACCACGACGCCAGACATCGACGAAGCAAGCGCTGGCTGGAGGGAGCCGCTGCTCGCGGTCCAACAATCAGGCGCTGAGCGCAGCCATTCCTGAGGTTTGCCCCGCGGGTATCGAGGCGGAGCGTGTCTTGTCTTTGTACATGGCTCGGTCGGCCCGCTCGATCAATTCCAGTGCCAGCTCGCCTGCCTTCCACTCAGCAATCCCGACTGCTGCACTCACCAGGATCCTGATCTTCTCCGTTGGTCCCTCGGGAGCGATTGTGTAATCGCCGAACGCCCACTTCCGCACGCGCTCTAGCAAGGCTTTTGCAGTAGTAAAGTCACAGTCCAGCAGAATGACGAACTCGTCCCCGCCCCAACGTCCCACAATGTCGCAGGGGCGCACATTCGACTTCAACTCCTCGGAAAATTGTTTGAGCAGCAGATCACCCGCCGGATGCCCATATCTGTCGTTCACCGCTTTGAACTGATTCAAGTCGAGAAACGCAATACTGAACGGCTGCCCATTCTCGATTTTCCATTCCAGCCGACGTTCCAAGTGAAGCCGGTTCGGCAGGCCGGTGAGTGGGTCGCGCAGCGCGAGTTCTTCCGTCTCCTTCAACCGGTGCTCGTAAGTCGAGACTTTCGACTCCAGCTGAGCCAGCGCCTTTTGGCTGTCCTGCTCCATTTGGTCAACGCAAGTCTTCAACTCGCCCGCAGCCTGCATCAGCGATGACCGCACTTGCGTGAGGTCTTCCAGGTCGGCCACGGATCGCAAGTGGGTGGTGAACTGCTGCAACTGCGTCGTATAACGGTGGTCACGCTCACCCAGCGATTCCGCCGTTCGTGCCAAGACCATCAACAGGTCTTTGATCTCTTGCGCTTTTCCTTTCAGGTGCTCCGCTGTGCGCTCACCCCACTGCGATAGCCGCTCGCTCACCTGGCTGCGGGTTTCTTCCAGAGCTTTCGCTGACACCGTGCCGGTGAGTCGCGTCGTCAATCCAGCGAGTGACTGCTGCAGGCTCGCTCCAAACGCGGGATACGCCTGGTAGCCGCTGTTTCCCATATCCACGAGCGAGGAACGATACGACTGCAGCGCCGCGTCGAGCAGATCATTCGCGACCGGCCCGGCAGTTCGTGTAGCCTCAAACCGCATGTCCAGGTATTTCTTCAGGGAAATCACCGATCAGTCTCCCTCCGCACGGGGTGGTTCCGCGATTCGGAGAAGTCGCGCCTCGTTAATTTCTATCGGCAAGTCTCTACCGAACTTCACCGCTTCGGGGCCGGGCACTCCGGTATGTAGTAGGTAAATCCTCCGGTGGATGGAATAATCTCCTGCGAAGGGGGGAGCGTTGCGTACGGGTCTGAACGCGGTTGATCTCACCGTTATCGTTGTCTATCTTCTCGGTGTAACCGCTTTTGGACTGCGGTTTCGCCGCCATCAGCGCACGCTCCAAAACTATTTCCTCGCTGACCACTCGATTCCATGGTGGGCCCTTTCGCTTTCCATCGTAGCGGCGGAAACCAGCACCCTCACCATCATCAGTGTGCCCGGGCTCGCCTATGAAACCGACTTCCGCTTTCTACAGCTAGTGCTGGGCTATGTCGTCGGAAGAGTTATCGTCAGCTTCCTGCTGATTCCTCAGTATTTTCGCGGAGAACTTCTCACCGCCTACCAACTCATCGATCGCCGTTTCGGCAATCGCCTGCGTTCACTCACCGCCGGGCTTTTTCTTGTAACCCGCGCAGCCGCCGAAGGCGTTCGTGTTTACGCTGTCGCAATCGTGGTCGGCATTGCGCTTTCCAGTGTGCTGTCAGGCATGAGCGGTTTCGCCCGCGACGTGTCGGCCATCGCCATCGTTACCGTCCTCACTTTGATCTACACATTCGAAGGCGGTATGGCCGCCGTCATCTGGACGGACGTAGTGCAACTGACGATTTACGTCACTGGTACGCTGATCGGCCTGTTCACCATCTTTCAGCTACTGCCTGACGGATGGAGGACGGTTCACAGCATCGCCGGGCAAGCGGGTAAATTCCGCGTTTTCGACTTCACGTGGAATTTCTACGCCACGTATACGTTCTGGTCGGGCCTCATCGGCGGAGCCTTTCTCACCATTGCATCGCACGGAACCGACCAGCTCATCGTGCAGCGATTGCTGGCTGCGCGCAGCGAGCGCCAGTCTAAGATTGCCCTGATCTCCAGCGGCTTCGCCGTGCTGGCTCAATTCGCGTTATTCCTTCTGATGGGTGCAGCGCTGTTTACTTTCTACAAGCTTTATCCGCCTGCAGTTCCGTTTTCACAGGGAGACACGATCTTTCCGACCTTCGTTGTCACCAATCTTCCGCACGGAATCAGCGGCCTGTTGATCTCCGCCATTCTTGCAGCAGCCATGTCGAACCTGAGTGCCGCTCTGAACGCGCTTTCTTCGACCACGATCGTCGATTTCTACGGACGCTGGCGCCCCGCAGCTTCTGAGCTGCAACGCGTCCGTCTCTCGCGCTTTGCGACGGTGGGCTGGGCGCTGGTACTTTTTGCGCTGGCCATCCTGGCGCGCCATGGTGGACGCGTCCTTGAAGTCGGACTCTCAATCGCTTCGGTTGCTTATGGTTCGCTGCTGGGAGTCTTTCTCCTCGGAGTGCTCACCCGTCGCGCCTCCGAGCGCGGAGCGATGGTGGGTATGCTGGCTGGCTTCCTGCTGAATCTGTACTTGTGGTTCTTCACGCGCGTACCATTCACCTGGTACGTGGTCCTCGGCAGTGCTGTCACGTTCGCGGTCGGCTACAGCGCCAGTCTGATTCAGTCCGAGGACGTCGGCTGACCCGAAGCGACTGCTCTCGTGGTCCCGGTACTCTCTTAAATTCCCTCGTGGGCAAGTTAAGGTTCCACGGCCACGTGGGTCTCGGTGCGGATCACTCCTGCCATCGAGTGCACCTTATCCAGCACCAGCGTATTGAGTTCCCTCCATGCTGGGAACTCCACCACCGCATACACGTCGCCTCCACCCCAGCAAGCGTCCGCCATCATCACTCCGGGCAGGGACGCCATAGCTTCAGCGATATCGCGCGCCGTGCCTGCCTTTGCAGTAATCACTACATAAGCTTTCATGGCTCGATTCTCCCTAGTCAAAATAAGTTCGCACCAGCTACCCAGAAGGATAAGTCCGCCTGTGTCGGGAGTCAGCAATTTTTGGTGACCAATTCCCAAATAAGGACAGACTTCGTTTTCGGGCAAAAAAGCAAACGGCCTGACATCTGCTCCGTCAGGCCGCCGCGTAGGTTCGTTGCTGGTTAGTTACAACTTGGCAAGAGCGTCCTGTGCTTGTTTGGCATCCTCGTGATCCAGCGGAGGCGTCGATTGCAGCGCCTTCCTGAGCTCTTCCTTGGCGCGATCCTTCTGTCCGGCGCCGCTCAGTGCCATACCCAGGTGGTAGCGGTATTCGGGATTCTGCGGCAACTTCTGCACGACTTCATTCAGAAGCCCCACTGCGATGAGGTAGTTCCCCTTTTTGTACTGGATCCAGCCCAAGGTGTCGTTAATTTGGGGCAGATTGGGAGCCGTCTGCTTGGCTTGTTGCGCCAGAGTCAGCGCCACATCCAGGTTTTGCCCCTGCATCGCATATACCCATGCCAGATTATTTTGCAGCAGCGGATCATGCGGTGAGAGGTTACTTGCTTTCTCAAACGCCTGCTGCGCTGCCTTCACATCTCCCTTTTTCAGGTAGGCGTTGCCCAGTGCACCTAGCACGGCTGAATTGTCGGGGGCTACCGCCAACGCCTTCTGATACGTTCCGATCGCGTCATCCAGCTTGTCTTGTGCCTGGTATACGTTGGCCAATTGCATGTATGACAACAACGCCTTGGGTTCCATCTGGATCGCCTTCTGGTACTCAAGGATTGCTTCGTCAAACTTCTTGCTGTTCGCCAGTGCTGACGCATACAGGAAGTGCGCACCTGCGCGGTTCGGATTCGTGTCCAGATACTGTTTCGCTACCTGAAGAGCCTTGGGCCCCTGGTTCAATCCGAACAGCATGCCCACGTACTCGCCTGCCGCGCTGTCGTATTGCGGATTTAGCTTCAGCGCAGTCTGAAATTCGCGCTCCGCCTCGGGATATTTCTTCAACCCACCGTATGCAAAGGCCATGTTCATATGCACCATCGCATCGTTGGGAGCCGCCTGCTGCACAATCATCAGTTGATCCAGTGCGGGCTGAAAATCCCTCGCTGCCAAGTTAATCGAGGCCATCAGCAGATGTGCCTGCGGAGCCTTGTCGTTGATTTTCAACAACTGGTTCGCGAATTCCTTCGCTGTGTTGAAGTCGCGCGAGTCGCGGTAGGCTTCCGCCTGCGCCTGTAGATAGAGCGGGTTCGGATTGTCCGGATTTCCACGTTTGAGCGCTTCCTGGAACTCGCTCTTCGCTCCCGCCAAGTCCCCCGTCCTCATCAGGGCCTGTCCCAGAAAATAGTGGGCTTGCGGGTTCTCCGGTGCGTCCTTGACGACCCCTCGGAGAGTTACAACGGCTGCCTGATAGTCGCCTTTAAAAGCCTCCAGCCGTCCCTTAATCAATCGACCTGCCACGTCGTTGGGCTTGTCTTTCAACATCTGCTGGTCCATCTTCGTGGCTTCGTCGATGTGGCCGGTCATCATGTAGGTTTCGACCAGTGCCTGCTGCAGTCGCTCATTCTTTGGATCAATCGAAAGGCCGCGCTGGTACTCCTTAATTGCGGCGTCCGGATTTCGCGACGCCATATAAAATTCTGCGAGCGCCCCCGCAACCTCGGCATTCTTAGGAAGATGGTTGCGCAGGTTGTTGACCACCGTTTCGGCATCCGCCGTTCGCCCTTGTTGCTGCAACATTGCTGCCAGCCTCAGGTAGTTGCCCGGTGAATCGGGATCATTCTTGATTCCTTCCTGGAGCACCGCTTCGGCCTGGGGCAATTGCTGCTTGTACTGGTAAAACCGCGACAGGTTGCTGTAGGCTTCCAGGTTCTTCGGGTTGAGCGCGATGGCCTTCTTGAAATCTGCTTCGGCCTCTGCGTCTTTCTTCATGCTGGCGTACAGCACTCCCCGGTTCAGGTACCCTGGGGCATCGTTCGGCTTTAGCTCAATGACTTTGTTGTAAGCTTCCAGCGCCTGGTCCGGCTCTCGCTCAGCAAACAAGGAAGTGCCCAGCAAGGCGTATCCTTCAGCGCTGTTGGGGTCGGTCTCGATGATCTTGCGCGCCTGCTCCTCCGACATCTTGAATTGCCGCGCTGCCCACAGCATGTTACCCAACTCCACCCGCGCTTTCAGGTTCTTCGGGTCGAAGTTGGCGGCCATGTTGAGTTCCTGATACGCGTCTTTCGGCCGCGACAGGTGCAGGTACACCAATCCGAGTTGGTAGTGTGCCTCCGAATACTTCGGATCGACCTGCAGGGCCTTTTTGAACTGAATGAGCGCGGCGTCATACTGCTTCTTGTCCACATAGCTCATTCCGCTTTCGAGGTATTTCTTCTTGGCCTTTTCCGGATTGCTCTTGCACCCGGTTGCAGCTACCAGCATCACCACCATCAGTGCCGTTGCAACCGTAACTAGATAACGATTCCGCATGAAGTCTCCTGCATTACCGGGGAATAATCTGCTCAACATCTACTGCGACTTGCTGTGCGAAAGCAATTGCCTGGTTGCGTGCCGCATCCAGGTCGCCATTTCGCACTGGCGCCGTAATGCGCACCAGTGCTGCGTCGGTTCGGTTCAGGCGGATCGCATCGGCCGCCATATAAAACTTGCCCCAGTACTCGCTGGCCACTACTCGGCCGTGCGACTGGTACCAATACAGCACGATCTGCTGGTCCAGGTCTTTGCGTATGACATACAGGTTCACTGGAACCTTGCGTCCATCAGGTAGCGATAACTGGTAGATTTCCGAAACGGTCGGCTGCCAACCGGCGCCGGGGAGGCAATTTTTTGGCGAGTGGATCGTCGCGCCCGTCCGCTGCGTGCGGAAGTAGCCGATATAGAGGCCCAGGTCTCCCAGTGCCGGAGAAACGTAAACCCGATTCGTGTAGTCCGTCACTCCCAACACTTTCAGGGTCGCCTCATCAAACGGAAACTCTTTCACCGTACGGTAGCTTCCGATGTCCATGGGAAAATCACTCAGAGGCTTTGCTGGCGGCGTGGATTCCCCATGAGACAGAAGTCCCATCCCCGCTATTCCTGCCAGCAGGACCGCGATCATTGCCCAGTATCGCATCGCTTTACTCATTTCAACTCCTACGCTTTCGCGGCTGCTCCCGCGTCCTTCGGCATCCAGCCCAGTTTCTTGCGCACTACCACCGTGAGGCTATGCAAGCCCAGAAACATCGCCGTCGCCACTACGAAAATCACCCAGCCGGAAAATTCGTGCATGAATCCCTCGGCTGCTTTTGGCCCAATGTAGTTCGTCATCAGCGCCGTGATCATCACTCGCGTTCCGTTGCTGACAATTGCCAGGGGCACCATTGCCAGAACCAGAAACCATCGCACCGCCACACTTTTCTCCGCGAGATATCCATATCCGGCCGCCAGTGCCAGCAACGACATCAGCGAACGAATGCCGCTGCACGCCTCCACCACCTCGAGCCGCATCCCTGGCATGATCAGCACGTTGCCTTCCCGCATGATCGGGAACAGGTTCAGGGTCTCAAGTATGCCCGTAGCGAACTTCGAGGCAATGCCCTGCAGGGGGAAGACGATCTCGTTGTAGATCAGCGTGGGAATCGGGATTGCAAACAGCAGAAACGCCAGTGGGAACGTCATGGCTCTCAGCATGCGCCATCCGGAGAAGTACACAATCAATCCGCAAATCGTCACTACGATTGAAATGCGAGTGAGGAATAGCTCTGCGCCCAGGCTTCCCAGGAACAGCAACGACAACGAAAACAACACAACCAGCACACCGAGATTCGACGGTTTGCGCGCCACTTCCGCCAGCTTGTCTCGTCGCTGCCAGATCAGGTAAGCCGAAAGCACCGGCACCAGGAACCCATGCGAATAGTCGCCGTCGTTGTACCACTGCTGCACCAGTCGCCAAAGCACTGGATAGTAGAGCCCGATCAAGACCGCGACCAGCAATGCACCCTGCCAGCCAAACGCCCGCAATTGCTTTACTAGCGCCGCTCCGGTCCGCTCGTTTTCTTTCGGTTTCTCGGGCATGGTTGTGGTCGTGCTCAGAGGGGTTGCGGCCAAATTCACGTCCTGTTCAAGATCGCTGGAGTGTTGCACTGATGGGTGGCCTCCCGTTTTAAGCGAAACATGCGCCCGGGGCGAATTCGCATTGTGTCTCTATTCATGATGTCTGTCGGCTCCTCGCCGCTGTCGTGACTAGCCACCCGGCGCGCAAACCAAGCAATTCTTGCGCATTCCATGCTCTCTTCGTGTCGATCCAGACACCTATACGTTACCATCCAACGCGCTCGGTTGTATTTCTCGATGCTTGCGCGCACCACAAAAGTGGCATCTTACAGAATACCACTCCGTCATAGCCTATCGGAGCGCTGCGGATCTCCTGATCAAGGCGTGCTGTTCTGACGGTCCCAATGCGGATTCGTTTCGTCCTCGACGCAGATGACTTAAGCCCAAGTACAATAATGTTGAAGAGCGGTTCTTAGGACTAGCAATTCGGGTTGCAAATTCTTATGAAGAAATACATCGTTACCGGTGGCGCCGGATTTATTGGCTCTGCCTTGGTTCGTGGGCTACTGACCTTGGGAGATGCCTCGGTCGAAGTCATCGACAACTTATCGACGGGTCACGCTGAAAACCTCGCTGAGGTTGCCTCCCGGGTTCAGATGCACCTCGTCGATATCCGTGACTATGCTGCCATTAAGCCCATCATCGCCGATGCCGATACCGTCTTCCATATCGCGGCTATTCCCTCCGTCCCCAAGTCGATTGTTGACCCCGTGCCTTCACACGAGGCCAACATCGACGGCACTTTCAATGTCCTCCGCGCGTGCGTTGAGGGCAAAGTCCGCAAGGTCGTGTACGCCGCCTCCTCTTCCGCCTATGGAGATACGCTCGTGCTGCCGAAGGTTGAATCCATGCAGCCCAATCCAAAGTCACCCTACGCGGCCCAGAAGCTGATGGGCGAGTACTACTGCAACGCCTTTTCGTCCTGCTACGGACTCGACGCCACCTCGCTTCGCTTCTTCAACGTTTACGGACCTCGCCAAGATCCAGGCAGTCCTTATTCCGGCGTGATCTCTGTCTTCATGACCTGTTTGCTACAAGGCACCTCGCCCACCATCCACGGCGACGGCGGGCAAACCCGCGACTTTACGTACGTCGACGACGTCGTCGAGCTTATTATCAAGGCCTCAAAAACTCCCGGTGTTTCGGGCAAGGTATTCAACGCCGGTAACGGCAACCGCTACTCCTTGAATGAAATTTGGGAGACGCTTCAGAAGATTGAAGGCGTCAAGATTCCTGCGAAATACAGCGTTACCCGCGCCGGCGACGTGCGCGACTCCCAAGCCGACACAACTGCCGCAGTGCGCGAGCTCGTCCACTCGCCGCGATTCTCCATCGAAGAAGGACTGCGGAACACCTTGCAGTGGTATCGCACCGCTGTGACATCCGGTGTTCGCTGACATCACGCCGTTGCCGGTCGTTGTAACACGCCGAGTATGTCGGGTTGCAGTCGGCCGTGAAAGGCCACTCCCATTCCTTTCAACGCGACGCACTCGATCCACGATACGGGTCCCAGGCGATCGAACTCCCCGCACGATGCGATGACGCTCAATTCTGCCGTCACAAAGCCTGACCCTTCCGCAGCCTTTGTGATGGCTTGCGGTTTGTTCATGCGGTAGTAGGAGGGGAATACATCCGTTTCTTCTCTCTGTTCCAGGTACCGGATCATGCACTTCTTCGTGCCTTCGGAGATCAGTTGACTCGCAAATATTAATGGTGACATCAGGTTCGGCGTTACGAATAAGAAACGTCCTCCAGGCCTCAACACCCGGAAGACATCACGCAGAAATTCCGTAGGATCAGGCACGTGTTCGACCACCATGTTTGCTGTCACCAAATCGAAAGTCCTATCTTTGAATGGGAGCGCGCCGCCCATTCCTATGACTCCATACGTGAGCAGCGGATGCCGCAAGATTCCATCGTGAAGATCGACTCCGACGAGAAATGTTGCGCGTTTCACCAGACGCTCCTGCTCGGCCGGTGCCATGGCCCAATCTGGCACGATCCTGTGACCGCAGCCTAAATCCAGCCACCTGACCCCTTGCCCAACGTACCGGCGGAGTGCTGAAGCATAGTGCTCTTCGTAGTGGGTCAGGTCTAGGCGAATTGCCCGAGCGATGGTTCTCTTGCCTTTGTACCAATCCATGTCGCACCGATGCGGGAGCGAGGGTTACCGTGAGACAGGGGGAGATGCTATGCGTATGCTCCATCGAATATCTTCCGTCGTCGGTGTCCGTCGACACAGAATTCTGCTTATTTTTGGCACTTCCCAATTCGGGAATCCTCAACGCTGCTGACTAGTCCCCGCTTCGCCCGTTTAAACTCTTCTCATGCCCAAGAACTTCGGCGTTGGTGCAACGGCAATCATTGTTCTCGCGATCGGTGCACTCTCTCTTTCACTCGTCGCGCAGCCCGGCTATCAGCCTTCGCCGGAGAACCTGAAGACCCGCCAGTGGTTCGAGCAAGCCCGCTTCGGCATGTTCATCCACTGGGGTATCTATAGCGCGCTTGGCGACGGCGAGTGGGTCATGCAGGTACGCAATATCCCCGGCCCACAGTACGAGCAACTCGCCGCACAGTTCTACCCCACGAAGTTCGACGCCGCCCAGTGGGTTTCCCTGGCCAAACAAGCAGGCATGCGCTACATCGTCGTAACCTCACGTCACCACGACGGCTTCTCCATGTTCGGCACGAAACAGAACAGGTACAACATCGTCGACGCCACACCCTACGGCAAAGACGTTCTCCGCCAGCTTGCCGACGAGTGTCATCGCCAGGGCATCAAGCTCTTCTTCTATTACTCGCAGCTCGACTGGCATCATCCCGACTACTTTCCGCTCGGCGGCACCGGCCATTGGGAGGGCCGCCCCACCAACGGACAATGGCCGCGCTACCTCGACTTCATGAACGCGCAGCTTACGGAGCTCTTCACCAACTACGGCGAAATCGGCGGCGTCTGGTTCGACGGAATGTGGGACAAGCCCGGCGCCGACTGGCAGCTGCCCAAGACATACTCACTCATCCATCAACTCCAGCCAGGCGCGCTCATCGTCTCAAATCATCACAAGACGCCGTTCCCCGGCGAGGACTACCAGACCTTCGAGAAAGACCTGCCGGGCGACAACACAACCGGATGGGGCGGCGCTCCCATTGGCCAGCTTCCGCTTGAAACCAGCGACACCATGTATCGCGGCGGCTCCTGGGGTTTCAATCTGCG